>Ga0163144_10023879_pt1 | contig 12038 bp, 4 predicted proteins | sample OliLak19BULKMAT1_FD_123175 | JGI IMG/M metagenome (GOLD analysis project Ga0163144, IMG submission 123175) | Freshwater microbial mat bacterial communities from Lake Vanda, McMurdo Dry Valleys, Antarctica - Oligotrophic Lake LV.19.BULKMAT1 | ecosystem: Environmental > Aquatic > Freshwater > Lake...
CGCCAGCGACGACGCCGGTGCCGGTCAATTGCCGGACGGTGATCTCGGAGTATCAGGTGACCGCGGACGCCAATGTGGCCAATCCGAATTCCGAGCGAATCCTGCTTTCCTTCGATAAACCGCAGTCGAACCACAACGGCGGGTAACTCGAGTTTGGTCCGGATGGGTATCTTTACATCAGTGCGGGAGATGGGGGCGGGGCCAATGACCGCGATCTCGGTCACAACGGCGCGACGAACCCGGCGACTCCAAGGCCTTGCCGCAGTATGTGCGATTACTTCCCTACCACATCATCCCCGGTCCACATCTGCCTATCTGCGCCGGCGGAGCGGATTTCCATTTGGTCTTTGGAGAGTTGGTGGAAGAAATACCGTTGGCCCCAGCGGTCCAGTAGTTCGCCCTGCTCATTGAGGGTTTGACCTGCGGGTGGACCTAAGCGGGCTTGGACAGGATTGTCGCCCATGATCGCTTTCATGATCTCGGCATTGGTCCCGACCGGATTACCTCCCATCCGGGTCCGATAATCACGGAACATCATTTGCACGTTTTCCAAGTCCGCCGTGGCCTCGTGTTCGGCGGTTCCCGGAGCGGCTTTGGGGGATGTAAGTGGTAATGGGGGCGCTGCCTTGGCCGGAGCTGGCGATTGGGGTGGGCGACCGACGGGTTGTCCCGGGACGACCGCCGAAGTGATTCGGGCAGGTTCCAGTTCGGGAGGGCGCACGATTAGATGTGCAGATGGGACTGATTCGGGGGGCGACGAAGGCGGGCCACCGGCGGGGGGGCGCGATTCGTCCTGGGGGGGAATTTCCGGAAATTCGTCTCCAGCACCATTCCTCCCAAAGCTGAGCCAGACGATCACCGCTCCGGCGAAAGCGGCCGCGAGACTGATGGCGATCGCTCGCAGATTCATGCAGGGGACGAGTCCGACAATTCAGAGCATGAAGCCCAAGTCCGTCGCCGGGAAACGGCTCAGGTTGGGAAAGATGCTGGTCATATCGGTATTCGAGACGCCAAACCACTTGGCGAGCGTGGCGGAATGCTGATCGACGGAGAGGGTCGGCAGCCATCGTCCGGTGCCCGTGTCGTCGGGACCGTTGATGGCGAGGGTCGGCAACTTGCCATAGGTGGCACCGCCTTTCACCGCGCCCCCCATGACGAGGTGATGGGCACCCCAGCCATGGTCGCTACCCTGGCTGTTGGTCGGGAAGGTCCGGGAGAAGTCGCTGGCGGTGAAGGTCGTGACTTTATCCCCTACGCCGAGTTGCTCCATGGCACGCTGAAAAGCATACATGCACTCGCTGATTTCGTTGAGCAGGTTGGCATGCGAGCCGGTGGTGGTGTTGAGGTTTGGGGCGAGCGTGACCTGCGCGGTATGGGTGTCGTAGCCACCGACCGAGCAGAAGAAAATCTGCCGGCTCATGTTGAAGGCTGCCGGTCCGCGGGCTGCGATGAGGCGGGCGATCATCTTCATCTGCTGGCCGAGGTTGGTGTTGGGAAAACCGCCGGGATAATCGACGAGTGGGGTTCCATAGCGATAGAGCCCAGTGAGCCCTGTTTCCCAGCGCCACGGGGCGTTCCCATCCTGCGTGGCGTAGCTGGCAGGGGAGTCCGTCGGGTCCAGAGTCGCCGAGATTTTGGTATTGAGAAGATCGCCGGTATAAATCGCCCGATCGGAGACCTCCGCGTAGGCCTTGCGCTGGAGATTGGTGTGGTTGAGGGCCAGGAGTTGCCGGAGAGCCCGGACGCGGGCGCCGTTGTTGGTCATGAGCGCACCGTTGAGCACGACGGCACCGGTGGTCGAGACGTGGTACTGTGAAACCAGATTGCCGACCTCGAAAGTATTTGCGCCGTTCAGAGAGACCGACATCGAGATATTTCCCGCCGGGTTGGATGTTGCATTGAGCAGGTCAGCAACCCGTCCGCCCCAGCCGGTGGCTGGCGGCAGATCGGGAATCGAGGTCTGCCATTGCGTGACCTGATCGCTGTGGGAGAAGAGTTGGGGAGGGCGCGTGCCGGTGGCATTGGCCAGAAATTGGGTGCGAGTGATCGGCCGCAGCAAGGTGCCGACGTTCAAGACCGCAGCCAGTTTGTCCTCGCCGAAGAGAGTCTGCAGTTCCTGGCAGGAAGGGTGAAAACCGTAACTGTGGCCGTCGGCATCTGTGTAGGGGGCGTCTCCGCCACTCGGCCCTGTGCGCATGGTGAGAAGGGATGACTGGGGCAGGGCGAGGTTGCCTCGGATCGATGCATAATCCGCGTAGCTCGAGTCGCTCGGGACGATCAGGTTGTTGGAATCGTTGCCGCCGGCTAGAAAGAGGCAGACCAAAGCTTTGTAGTCGTTGGGGGGAGGGCTCTGGGCGAGGGCGGCATTAATTAACCGCAAGTCGCGGATGGTGCTGGTGAGTGCCCAAGTACCGACAGCGGCACAGGACGCCCGGCGGAGGAAGTCGCGACGGGTGGGAAGGTTGGGGTGACGGTCAGTGATCATACAATGGGGCTAGCGCTGGATGGTGAAGTCGGGACTGGTGAGGATGAGGTGAATAATCGCACGCAGACGGTTTACCTTGTGCGCGGCGGTCGGTGTTTCCTGGTTGTTGAAGTCGATCGCCGAGAAGTGGGCTGCGGCGAGCTGTTCACTGGTCGGTGCCGTGATGACATTGACGGGAATCCGGAGAGTATCCGGGGTCAGGACGGTAACGATGCGCGTTCCGTTGATGTTAGTTCCTCCGCTGACGCCGTAGATATAGATGGTATCGCCGTTTACCAATCCATGACCGGGTGATGTGATCGTCACGTTCGCGCCAGTGCCGACATGTGTGATCTGCTTGAGGAGGAACTTGGAGATAACTTCCTTCGCACTGGTGGAAAGCGGCCCAGCGACGAGCAGGGTGGAAAGGCGATCGATCAGGGTGGAAAGATTGGCATTGCTTGCCCAAGTCTGTGTGGGTTGCGGTCCCTCGCCGAAGACTTCTCCGACGCTGCCGGGGGTGGCGTCGGCCAGGCCCATCCATGGACTGAAGTCCATGACCAAGGCATTGTTGGCACCGTTTCCACCAGTGCGGAAACTGCTGAGGCCATTGGTGTTTGTGAGATTGAAGATGCCATCGTAGATGAAGTTGGCCTGCCGCACGACCGTGGTTTCCGCGGTCGTTTGGAATTCCGGCGTAGTAATGCCCTGCGAGGCGAGTGCCCCGGGGAATTTAAAGTCTGGCAGGAAATAATTGAAGACCGTCGGCGAATAAACCGGCGACTGGTCGAGCGTCCCCCTGGTATTGTTCATCACGAACGTGCTGGGCCGGGAAGTGAGCGGCCCGCTGCGCGTCAGGGGCAGGGAAACCAGGGGAAACTGAAACACCTGATCAATGCCTTGGTTGGTACCGTAGTTGTTGGTGCCGTCTACAGTCAGGAGCGCCGTGTAGGTATTCAAGTCCACGACGTTTTCGATGGTGACGACCGTATCGGCCGGGAGCGGGTTGCCACCGTAGAAGTTCAACTGCACCTGATCACCGACTGAGAGATGGTGGTCGAAATTCGTGTCCATGGTGATCCGCTTCTGGCCAGCGACTGCGGGACTGAGGTCTCCGATCGTGTAGCTGCCGGGGCTGAAGCGGGGAATCATGAGACTGCCGTTGCGCAGCGTCGCGGAGACTTCGCCCGCTGTAATCTCGAAGGTGAAGCTGCCAGTTCCTGTTTCCGGAGTGGCGCTTGTGAGCTGATAAACAGTGCTGTCCAGGCCGGCGTCTCCATCGGCTGTGCCACTCGTAAAGTCCACGTAGATTTTGTGTCCCGTCTGCAGCCAGTGACTGTTCATGGTAACCGTGCAAGTGGTAGAATTGGCGGGGATGCTGTAGGTGCCGCCCGCCCAACCTTGGGCTTGGACGGTGAAACTATCCGTGTCCAATGGGGTGACGATGTAGCTGCCGATCCATGGAGCGCCACCGCTGCCGCTGGTCGGAGTTTTGAATTCGAGGAAGGCGTTGTTGCCCGAGAGCAACCGATGTGGCGATCCCGGGGGGGCGAGGTCGATGGTGATCGTGGTGGTGCCGTTTTGGGTATAGGTGGCGGTGAAGGGCGCGGTACGGAAGGCGCGAGCGGCGGCGGAGACGCGCAGGAGCGGCTCGCGCTGTTTGCCAAATGCAGGCTTGGTCGCCTCGGTCAGGCTACGCGCTTCGTGATCCAGAAGGATCGCCTTGATCACGGTCGGCATATCACCCCGCACCCCGGAACCGTTGTCGTTAAATTTCTGCACGACCCGGTAGAGGTAATCGCGGGATGGGTGACTGGTGACCAGGCGCTGAATCAATTGGCGGCAAATGAAGGGGCCGACGTTCGGGTGGTTGAACAGTTGATCGTGGGTGGCGGCGAGTTCCTCGGCTGGCAGGTTTTGATAGGCAGGATCGCCAAAATGGGTGCTGTTGTGATTGGCGTAGGGATCGAGCGGCTGACCGCCCAAGGCAGGCAGTCCCGGAAGAACCTCGTTGTTGAGGACACGCTTGGGGCCCGTGAAATGGCGGGCCGGGATCTCGCGCATCTGCCGCGTCCAATCGGTCGCGGCGCCGATCGAGATCCGGAAGGTGCCATTGTAGCCGTAGTCCCAGCCGGTAAAGACGTGGGCAAAACCAACGATTTCACGCTGGGTATAGGTCTCGATGGGGGAATCCTTGGAATTCAATATCAAGGTGCCATCCGGCCACATCCGGAAGAGGCCGATCGAGAAGAGCTGCTTGATTTCGCGCGCATAGTTTTCATTGGGAATACGGCCGACCGTCAGGTCTGGCTTGTCGTTGCGCAGCATATCGAGATACCGGCCCATGCCTGGGGTCAGGGTCACGACCTCGAGGATGTCGCGGAAATTCCCGAAGGCGTGTTGCGCCAGTTTGTCATAAAAGTACGACACGGCTTGGGCTTGATTGTCGAGTGGGCCATCGGCCGAGACGACGAGAATCTCACTCAGGGCAAAGGCGATTCGCTGGCGAAGTTGATCCGGTTCGCTTACGGAGTTCCTCCACCATGCGTTGAAGGTCAACTCCTCTATGAAGGCCCCGCCTTGGGCGCTGGCATTTTCCGTCCGCATGACCTCTGGGAGCTGCAGGCTCTCGGGGAAGAGAGCCAATTGGTTGTCGATCCACTCCTCGTAACCTCCGGGAATCGCCTTCAGCGCGGCAATGTCGGCGACGCTGACGCCGAAGGTGGCCTGAGTCAAAAAACGCATCGCGGCGGAAGCGTTCGTGTGGGCGTTTTCGGGTTGCGAGGTCCAAGACGGGGGCGGGGGAGGCACGGTAAAGGTGCGGGAGCCGTTGGCGAGGGTGTAGTTACCGCGAATTTCGCCGGCCGGATACAAGGCGGTGTGCAGATTGATGTAGGCTTTGCCTTGCTTGATGATCTCGACGATCTCGGCTTTCGAGAGCGTGCCGATTGGGTTGATGGTCCACTTGTAGCTGCCATCGGGCTGCAGGCCATCGCCCGGTGTTTCCGGAACGTCGATATCAAACACGATTGCCGAAGCATGGCCCAGATAGGGATCAGTATGAATGTGTTGCGACGTGATGGGGCCAGTTAGGTTACTGTAGCTATACGTCATGACCGCGGAGGATTCGTCTTCGCTAAGCCGCAGGGTGGATGTCCCGACGCCCTTGGTGAGGGCAGCGTTCTGCGACAGCATGGTCGCGATATAAAGTGTCCCCGGCGTAGAGCCCGGGGCTGGGGGGACATAGGGTGAAAGCACGTAGCCGGGGACGATTTCGCTCGGGACGATTCCGGTTTGGTCAGGTTTCAGCCATCCGACAGCGAGGTTGTCCCCGGTGCCGGTGGCGGCTTTCTGCAGGATCTCGACGTAGTATTTCTTCCCGGCCTCAAGGGCGAGCCATGGCGATTTCTGGTTGGCTTCGGCGGTCCATTGGCGGGACGCGGTGCCGTTGCTTACCCAAGCGCGTTTGATCGTGTTGACGGGTTCATCGTCGTTCGAGATCCAGAGCTCCGCGGTGTTGTTGGCCGCGATCCAGAAATAGTAATTCCCCGTGGTCGGTGCGGTGATGTAGCCGCGAATACGCGTGCCATAGTTGTCACCCGCATTGGTGGGAGCTTCGAGAGAGGACAGGTTTGCCGTGCCCGTAGGCGGGGTGCTGACGGGGATGGTCGCGACGCTGGTGCCACTGATGCCATTCCAATGTTCGCGGACGATTGTCGCGCCGGTGTTTTCGACGTGGACATTGACCACCGACGTGCTCGTGCCGTCTGGTCCGGAGATGGTGACCAGCACTTGGAAGTCTCCCGCGGAACCGGCGGGAGGCGTGCCGACGAGCGCGCCGTTGCTAAAGCTGAGCCACGCCGGATTGCCGGAAATGGTGACCGTGGCGCCGTTGCTCCCGGCGATCGGGAAATTGAAGACACCGCCGACCAGGGCGGCAGCGTCGGCCGAGGTGACGTGTGCCGGAGGGGCTATCGGGCCGCTGGCGGGGTAGAGCCGGTTGGAGGGGATGACTTGCTTCGGCTGGCTGGGGCTGAACCAGGACAGGAGGCACCGGGCGAAGCCAGTGTCTTCCCAGTAGTCGAGTTCGATATTGTAACGGACTCCGCCGACCATCGGGATGCGCACGTAGCGCTCATTCCCCATGGCCGTCCAGTTTTTGAGCTCCTTGTTGAAGATTTCCAGATTCACGTTGCCGACACTGCTGTTGGCATAGCGGCCTGGTTCGAAATTGACCGCAAAGGCCGCGGTCATCCCGACCGGCACGGCCCCGCTCGAAGGCGCTACGATGATGACGCTTCCCGTGGTGTTCCCCAACCCGGTTGGGTAACTGACCGTGAAGGTCGTGGCCGTTGTCGCGGTGATGACTTTAAAGGCGTTTGGTTGTCCGCTCAGAATGCCCGAGGTCGGGTCGAGCGGAATGGTCTGGTTGGCCTGAAAGGTGTTGGACGGGATACCGAGCGCCGAATAATCGATTACCGTCGCGCCCGTGCTGCTGGTATAGGTGTAGGTGCCAGTGCCAGCGGCATACACGGCCGTCACGACCGCGTCCCGATTGTCGCTGACATTGATCGCTGCGGCAGTCGTTTGGCTAGGGAATGCGCCGACTCCGAAATCGATGGTGAACGTGGTTGCCGTAGCCGCCGTGATGGTGTATCGCGCCGTGGCTAGTGCACTGGCTGTTCCCGCCGTAGGGTCCACCTCGATATATTGTCCGGCGGCCAGGCTCCCCGGGGTGACGGTGGTTAGGTTCGAGTAGTTCACGACGGCCAGTCCCGAGGTGCTATCGTAGGTGTAAGTGCTGCCTCCGGGGTGATTTAGGTTGCCGCTGGTCGGGTCGAACCGGAGGGTCTCTCCGACGATGAAGCTGCCCGGCCTCACACGGGCATTCATGTAATTGATGACGGTGTGGCCCGTAGTGCTGTTGTGCAGGTAGGTGCTGCCGTCGTTGAAGGTCGAGGGCAGCGTCTTCAGGTCGTAATTCTGCCCATTGATCCGCAAGGCGCAGCCGTCATCCGCCTGCACGATAAAGGTGTATTCCTCGGTGAATTGGGGTTGCACCTGGCCCGACCAGCGCGCTGAGAATGTGTCCGGGTCGATCAGCGCCGCATCGGGCGTCCCCTCGCCCCAGTTCCCGCCGTTGCTGATGGTTACATGCCCATCGATCCCGATGCGGCCCGGTGTTCTTTGGAAGTTTGTGGTGGTATAAATCTTGTTGTAAACACCCGTCGTCGCGCTAGTGGGGCGGTTTTCGAGATAGCAGGTAACTCCCGCGCTTTGACTGGCCGGCAGGTTTGTGCCCGTGATCGCTACGGTAAAGGTGTTGGCGTTGGGGACGGTCGCAACGGTGTAAGCCTTGCTGTATCCGTTCAAATCCGAGGTATTGGGCAGGAAGAGCGTCCCGTTTGAAAAAGCTAACGTCGCAGTGTTATTCGGCGCGGTTGAGGTCAGTCCATGGCTGTTCAGGTTGATCGTCGCGGTGCCCGAGGTCGCGTTTGTGCGGGTAAACGTATAGGTCGCCGCTTGCGTGTGCGTGAACAGGTTGGGGCTTTGATCGATATTCGTAAACCCTCCGCCATCCCGGCTCCACTGGAGCCGGCAGCGGGCCGCGCCCGTCGTCTCTACATGCTCCACGCGCATCTTGTACCGCTCGGCGGCTCCGGTCGGCACTTGCAAGGCATAAGAAGCACTGATTTTGAAGTTGCCCACGGTGGCTGAGCCGTCCCAGCCGTGCTCCACGACCTGTTCTCCCGGCAGGTCAAAGGTGCCGTTGCGGTTCAGGTCTATGAGGACGCGCGCTTTGTCATCCGCATCGAGCTGAAAGCGGTACGATCCTGCTATGGTCGGGTGCAGATACGTCTCGTAAGTGGTCGAGTAGTTGTCGGGAACGTTGGTGGCCGTAGTGCCTGCCGCAGCGGCCACGGTCACGCCGTTGGGCGTGCCGGTCATCCATTCGTTGTTCACCACCGGATCGATGCGCTCGAGCCGCGGTGGATGCGTATAGGACTGAATACTGTAGTTGCAACCGGCGCTTGTGCTGCTGGCCGGCAGCGCAGTAGGCGAGGTGATCGAACAGGTGAAAGTCGTAACCGTCTTTGCCGTTACGGTGTACTCCGCGTGGTTGTAGAGCGCGTTGCTCAGATTTCCGCCGCTAAAGGACAACTTCACCTTTTGACCGATCTGCAGACCGGAAAAATTTCCGGACGTTGGAGTGACGACGATTGTGCCGGTGGTCGTGGGACTTCCTAGGGTGAATGTATAGTTGCCGGCGTCGCCGAAGTTGGCCGCGTGCGCCAGGGTGCCATTGGCGTGATCGTAATACCGGGCAAGCAGACCGGTGCCGGTCGGCGTGGTCGAGTCATTGATGATGACGGTGGCCTGATTGTTGGTGCCCACGGAGTAGGGCGGCTCGGGCACCGCGGCCGCGACGAGGGTGGCCGTCACGGATTTGCTGCCTTCGACATTGGAACGCTGGATTGGGTTGACACTGACGGACGCCGTTTCCGCCCCGGCTGCGAAAGCGACCGTGCCCGGAAGGCCTGAACTCGTGTAGTGCGTGCCGGCCGTGGCGGTGCCGCTCGCGCTCAGGTTCACCGTCAGCGGCAGCAGCTTTTGCGTCCGGTTGATGGAGAAGGTGCCGGCCTGCGGTCCGTCTTCGGAGGCGAAAGGTTGCGTCGCCTTGATCGTCACGACATTGGGCGTGTTGAGTTGCGTCGTGACGAAGGTCAGATCGTTGATGCCGGGCTGGGTGGTCGCGCTTTGCGGGTTGAGCGCGATTTCCGTTTCCACCCAGTCGCTGACGCCATCGCCGTCGCTGTCGAGCTCGTCTACGCGGACGCGATAGAAACGATTCGCAGTGTAGGGCGCGCTCAGCGTCCGGTTGGCGCCGTTGCCGACGACCTGCCCGGGCTGGATTGCCCAACTGGCGGAATTTGCGAGAGTGGTGGTGGACTCGATGCGGTAAAGTTTGGCGTTTTCCGTGGGAAACTGCAGTTCAGCTTCGTCGGTTGCCGTGTTGCGTGCGACACTTGCCACTGTGATGGTCTTCGAGGGATTGAAGGGATTCGTGCCCGTCGTGATCTCGTCGATATTCTTGATCCCATCCCCGTCGGCATCGCCATTCAGCCAGGTCATGTTGAGCCCGTTCGCCTGAACGCCGCCCACATACATCTGGGCATCGGTCACACCGAACTTCAGCTTCCAAATGCGCTGGGTGACGCTGGCGTCGACTGCGGCGTGGGTGAATATGGCGGTATTAAGGAAGAGCGAGAGCCATACAACGGCTGCTGAGAGGAGCTGACGAAATCGGATCAAAGTGCTCATAAGCGGTTCGGAGGGGGCGGTCATGATTCGAGGGGGGATGATGGTGGCTGGCTGGCCACAAAGTCGATGAGGCGAAAGAACAGCAGCTAGAAAGCCACTGGTCTTAACCGATTATCATTTTATTTGAGGCCGTGACAAGCAGAAATTTTTCATACTGTAGCGTCCTTGTTTTCGATGGGGATTCCAGAATAGTGCTGCCCATGATCCTCCCGTTTATCCGTGTTGCCATCCTCGCGCTGCTTCCTCTCGGTTCAAATTTCAGCACTCTTCGAGCCGATGTCGTGGTGCCTGGCAACATCCTCAATCCAAGCACCGCGCCCGAAGCCTGGAACGTGATACGCCTCGCGACCAAGAACGTCGATCGCCTGCTGGAGGAGAAGCGCTGGTCGGAGATTCCAGTCCAAATCTCCTTCTGCAGCCCCGCTTTGCGCGCACTGGCTAGTTTTCCCGATAGCGCCGAGGGACTCGCACAAGTGGAAGCGACGACGACGCGCGCGATGACCTCGGTCAATGCCATTGCCCGGGCCGCGCAGGAAAATAATCCGGTCGGGGCCAAAGCCGCCCTGGTCAGTCTGCGCACGGCCTTGGATGAAATCGCCCGGCACTTTAATCCGAAGGTCGTCGGGGCGGATATTTTCTTCTGCCCGATGCACTCCGACTTCGTCTCGGCCAACGCCAAGGCCCCCTGTGGCAAGTGCGGGATGGATCTGCTCACACGGCGCATTCCTTACAGCTTCATCTACACGAAGCCCGGCGAGCCCTCGATGCGCATGACTGCCACCGCCAGCGGGCCTGTCGAGGCGGGCCAGAAGATCGAGGTGAAAGTGCGCTTGGAAAAAACCGATAAGACGCCGGTGCGTTATCCCGACCTCCTGCTCATGCATACGGAATTCATCCACCTCCTCATCGAGGAGCCGAGCCTCGGAGATTATCACCACGAGCATCCGAAAGCCACCGACACGCCCGGCGAATACGTCTTCTCATTCACCCCGACAAAGACCGCCCCATATCGGATCTGGGCCGACCTCGTTCCCTCCGCGACGGGCGTGCAGGAGCTGCCCTTTGCCGATCTCCCGTCGAAGGGTAAAGCGGCGCCGGTGGCCGATACCGAGAGTCGCTTCAGTTCGAGCTCGGGCGGGTATCAGTTCGAGTTGCTCCTCGCGGGCGGGAATCATCTTCCAGCCAAGACCGGGCAGGCGCGCCGCATGAACATCACCGTGAACAAGCCCGACGGCAGCCCGGTGCTGACGCTTGAGCCGGTCATGAACGCCTTCGCTCATCTCGTCGGCTTTTACGGCGACTACCAGACGGTCGTCCATCTGCACCCGACTGGCGGCGACGTCATCAATCAGGAACTGCGCGGCGGCCCGTCGTTGGGCTTCATGTTTTTCCCGCCCAAGGCCGGCTTCATCCGCATGTACTGTCAGGTGCTGATCGACGGCAAGATGCTGTTCGCGCCCTTCAATCTGAACATCGAGCCCTGAACCCGCGGGCTTGCCTTGCGGGCCGATCTCAGGACATCTACCGCCATGCCCGACTTCCGTTTTGTCGCCCGGAGTTCTTCCGGACAATTGCTCGACGGCACCGTCGTGGCGCAGGATCGCGCGGCGGCGATCGTGCAGGTCGAGCGGAAAGGCGCGGTGCCGATTTCCATCACGCCGGTGGAAGCGGGAGCGGCGGCCCCCGCATCGAAGACCGCTGGCAGGACGCCGGACAAAGCGCCGGCCAAGGTTCCAGCGAAGTCCCCGGCCAAAGCGGCGCCCGAGGTCGAAGCCGGGCCGGTGGTTTCGCTCAGCCACGCGCATCGGCATTTGTTCACCGAGCAGCTCGCGCATCTGCTCAGCGCGGGCATGACGCTCGATGAAGCGCTCGGCGTGCTCGTCCGCCGGCTCAAGCAGCCCAGCCTCCAGTCGCTCTCCAAGAGCCTGCACCGCGCGCTTGTCGATGGGCGCAGCCTTTCGCAGGCGCTCCGCGATTACCCGCGCATCTTCTCGCCGCTCTATGTGAACCTCGTTTCCGCCGGCGAGGCCAGCGGTTCGCTTTCGGAAATTCTCCGCCGTCTCGTCGCCTATCTCGCCGATGTGAAAGCGCTGCGCGACCGCGTGACGCAGGCGCTGCTCTACCCCGCCGTGCTCGTCGTTGCGGGCGTCGGACTCATCATCACGTTCATGACGGTCATGGTGCCGAAGCTCACCGGATTCTTCAAAGGCACCGGCCAGCCGCTGCCCGGCGCGACCCGGCTGCTCGTCAA
>Ga0163144_10023880_pt1 | contig 12038 bp, 9 predicted proteins | sample OliLak19BULKMAT1_FD_123175 | JGI IMG/M metagenome (GOLD analysis project Ga0163144, IMG submission 123175) | Freshwater microbial mat bacterial communities from Lake Vanda, McMurdo Dry Valleys, Antarctica - Oligotrophic Lake LV.19.BULKMAT1 | ecosystem: Environmental > Aquatic > Freshwater > Lake...
CGTGCGCGCGCGGCACCAGGAGCATCGTATGACTGCACACATCACCTTGGCCAACTTCACGGATCAAGGCGCACGCAACATCAAGGATTCTCCGCAACGCTTCGAGGCTTTCAAGTCCATGGCCGAGGGTGTCGGCATCACCATCAAGAAAGCGCACTGGACCACGGGCGCGTACGACATGGTGCTGGTGACCGAAGGCCCGGAAGAGCCACTGTTGGCGCTGACCATGAAAGTCGCCGCCTTGGGCAACGGGCGAACCCAGACGCTGCGTGCATACACGCCTGCGGAGATGCGCAAGACGGATGAAACTTTGAAGCGAGCGCTGGCCAGGGCCGTGCATTCGGGCTGGGCTGTTCGGCGCCCCTGATCCCCGGACCAGGGGCGTTTTCACGCCAGACCGAAGATGCCGCAATCCGTGGCGCTTGAACCGAGGCCCTGCGTCCCGACCGGCCTGCGCCGAGACGTGAACCCCTTACGGGGCGATTCGCTCAGGCCACGCAGGTCCTGTTCTTGCCCGCGCGCTTGGCCTCGTAGAGGGCCTCGTCGGCGCGCTCGATGGCCGGGTCCAGTGCCTCGCCGAGACGCCAGGCGGTGACGCCGGCGGAGAAGGTGACGAAGACATCGCGGCCCTCGTGCATGAACAGGCTGGCGGTCAGGTCGCGCTGCAGGCGGGTCAGGGCTTCCTGGGCCTCGGCGATCTGGGTGGCGGGCAACAGCAGCACGAACTCCTCGCCACCAAAGCGCGCCACATGGTCGACCGGGCGCAGTGCGGCGCGCACCCGGGCTGCCAGTGACTTGAGGGCCTGATCGCCGACGCTGTGGCCGAGCGAGTCGTTGAGCTTCTTGAAGTTGTCGATGTCGATCAGGGCCACGGCCAAAATGCCGCCGTCGCGGCTGTGCCGAGCGCTTTCTGCGGCAAAGGCGTCGGCGAGGCCGCGCCGGTTGGAGACCTGCGTCAAGGCATCGATCGAGACCTCCTCCGAGAGCCGGCGCAACTCGCCCTCCAGTTCACGTACCCGGGTCGACAGTTGCACGGCCTCGGCCTGCCCGGCCTGCAGGCGCTCGCTGGCGCTGGCAACTTCGCTCTGCACCTCACGGCTCTGCTGGACCATGCGGCGTACCAGGCTGGCCAGGCTGTCGAGCGAGTCGGACTGCTCGATGGTCTCGGCATAGCTTTCGAGCTGATCGCCGAAGCGGCCGGTGCTGCCGCCCAAGGCGCTGAGTTCGGCCATCAGGTCGTGCACGAGGGTCTTGAGCGCCTCGCGCGCTTGATCGCGTTCGCCCTTCAGGCGCTGCTGCTGAAGCCGGGTCTGGGCCAGCAGTTCTTGCGTGGCGCGCACGCTGCGCACGCTCAGCGTGGCGCCGCTTTCGGCGGGGCCCAGGCGGGCCAGCATGGCCTCGGCCTGGCCGCGGGCCCAGCTGTCGTCTTCGGCCAGTTCGGTCAGGCCGGAGGTGAGCTCTCGGGCCAGCGCGCCCAGCTCGTCGACCAGGTTGTGGCGCTGGGCAAGAAGACGCTGGGCTTCGTGGCAGGCCGCGGCAACGGCCGCCGCCACCGCCGGGCTGGCGCCCTCGGCATCGATGCGCTGGGCCAACCCTGCCAGGCGGTCGGCGAGGTCGCGGGCACGGTCGTCGTCGGCCGGCAGCGCGATCGCCACCGTGCGCTCGAACTGCGCCGTGACAGCGCGCCACTGGCCGCTGTTCGCGGCCGGCGAAGGGGTCGTCGCGACGGCCGGCACAGGCGCCGCCGCAGGCACAGGCGCCGCCGCAGGCGCAGCGGCAGGCGTCGCACTCAGGTCACCGGCCAGGGTGTCCGAGGCCGGGTCTTCGCTGTCGCTATCCCAGCGCACGATGGCATGGTTCAGGCGGTCATGCAGGCGCTGCAGGTCGCTGCGGTTGGCGTCGAGTACGCGCTGCAGGCTGTCTTTCTTGCGCGCCGCCGTCCAGTGGCGGCCGTTGCGGTCGAGCCCGCGCAGCATGCGCTCGAACAGCGCCCCCCACTGGGCGGCGCTCACGACGATCGGCGGCGGGGCGGCCTGAGCGACATCGGCGTTGCCGAGTTCCTGCGCCCAGGCGCGGGCGTAGTTGGCCGGTGTCGGCTCGCGTTGCCCGGCCGCGAGCCGACGCAAGGTGGCTTTGGCCAGGTCGGCGGCGCTGCGCATGGCGCTGCAACGCTCAGGCGCGGCCGAGCACGCGCGGCGCGGGCTCGTCGCTGGCGGTGCCGATCCAGGGCGCCTTGCGCGGCAACACCGTGTTCTGCAGCCAAGCCTCGAGCTCGTCGGGCGGCAAGGCCTTGGCGAACAGGAATCCCTGCATCACCCCGCAACCCAGACGGTGCAACACATCCATCTGGCGCAGGTTCTCCACGCCCTCGGCAATCACGCGCAGGCCCAGCGAGCGGGCCAAGGCGATGATGGCGGAAACGACCGCGGAGCTCTGCGGTGTGATGCCCAGATCGCGCACGAAGGAACGGTCGATCTTCAGCTCCGAGATCGGCAGCGTGGTGAGGTAGGCCAGCGAGGAGTAGCCGGTGCCGAAGTCGTCGATCGAGATCTCGACCCCGATCTCGTTCAGGCGGTGCAGCGACAAGGACACGTTGTGCAGGTCCTTCATGAGGTTGTTCTCGGTGATCTCGAGCAAGATCGACCGGTGCGGCACACCGTAGGCGCTGACCGACTCGTGGATCTTCTCGACCAGATCGCTGCGCTCGAACAGGCGGCTGGGCAGATTGACGGCAATCGCATCGGCAAAGCCGAAGCTCACCTGCCAGGCCTTGACCTGGCGCGCCGCCTGGCGCACCGCCCACTCCGACAGCGGCACGATCAGGCCGGTTTCCTCGGCCAGCGGGATGAAATCGCCCGGCGGCACCAGCACACCGCCGCGCTGCCAGCGCATCAGGGCTTCGGCGCCGACCATCTTGGCCGCGCGCACGTCCACCTTGGGCTGGTAGTGCAAGACCAGTTCGTCGCGCTCGATGGCCTTGTGCAGGTGGCTCTCGAGTTCGATCTTCTCGCGCCCGCGGCCGGCCAGTTGCGGGCTGTAGACAGCGGACGAATTGCGCCCGGCGGTCTTGGCCGAGTACATCGCCACATCGGAGTTGCGCATCAGGTCGGCCAGGTTCAGGCCGTCGCGCGGGAACATGGCGATCCCGACGCTGGCGGTGACGAAACACTCCTGGCCGGCGACATGAATCGGCTCGCGCATGGCCTCGAGAATCCGGTCAGCCACGCGCTCGGAGTCGGCGTCGTCGGTGACTTCGGGCAACAAGGCGACGAACTCGTCACCACCGAGGCGGCCGACGGCTTCGAGGGTGCGGTGCGAGCGCGAGCCCGCCGCCTCCAGGACGTGTTCCAGAACCTGCTCGCTGTGGCGCACGCAGCCACGCAGGCGGCGCGCCACCTCCATCAGCAGTTCGTCACCCGCGGCGTGGCCCAGGGTGTCGTTGACGTTCTTGAAGCGGTCGAGGTCGATCAACAACAACGCTGCGTTGTGGCCCAGGCGGCGTGCATGCTCGAGCGCACGCTCGGTGCGCCAGATCAGTTGGCGCCGGTTGGGCAGCCCCGTCAGGGTGTCGAAATTGGCCAGGTGGCGAATTCGGTCCTCGGCCACGCGGCGGTCGGTCACGTCCTGGAATACGCCGGTGTAGCCGATGCCGTGGCCGTGTTCGAACTCGGCCTCGGCCTCGACATGCACGACGCGGGCGCGGCCGTCGATCAGGGCCATCGACACATCGGTGGCCAGGACGGCGTTGTGGGCCACGACTTCACTCAGCATGCGCATCAGGCCGCGCCGCTGGCTGGCGCCGACCATGCGAAACAGGCCGCGCACGCTGAGCTTGTCGCCGGGCGCCTTGCCGAAGACGCGCAGGGCCTCGGGCGACAGCCAGAGTTGGCCCAGGCCGTCGCCACTGCGCCAGTCAAAGCTGCCCATGCGCGCCAGATCCTGGGCACGGGCCAGCTTGAACTTGCTGCGTTCGAGTTCCATCCGCGTGCGCGACGCGCGCAGCATGTAGCGCAGCCGGCCGCCGAGCAGGCTCCATTGCGTGCTCTTGACGAAGAAGTCGGTGGCGCCGGCACGGTAGGCCCGCGTGATCGAGGCGTCGTCATCCAGGCCGGTCAACATCAGCACGGGGCTATCGGCATAGCCCGGCAGCGCACGCAAGGCGGCGCAGGCCTGGAAGCCGTCCATGCCCGGCATCAAGGCGTCGAGCACGACCAGGTCGGGGCTGGTGTCTTCGAGGGCGGCCAGTGCCGCCTCGCCGCTCGTGACCTCGACGACGTCGAAGCCGCGTTCGCGCAGGGCGATGCCGGTCAACATCAGGCTGACTTCATCGTCATCGACGAGCAGCACCCGCGGATGATCGCGGGTGTCGTCGTCGCTGAAGGCGGAGGGCGTGTTCATGGGCTTGGCGCCAGATTCTCGCGCAGCGCGGCGAGGATTCGCCCCGCCTCGCTGGCCAGCGCGTCCAGCGCTGCCGCGATGCCCTCAACCTGGCCATCCCGCAGCTTGTGCTCGACGTCGGCACAAAGCGCCGACAACTTCAGTGCGCCGACGCTGGCCGAGGAAGATTTCAGGGTGTGGGCGACATGGCGCTGGCCCTGCGTATCGGCGCTCAGGCGCGCGCTGTTCATGACGCCAAGCTGGCGTTCGAGTGACAGCACGTAGGTTTGCAACACGCGCGGCAGCAGGCCCGCCTTGCCGGTCGGATCGAGGTCTTGAAGGCGCGCCAGGGCCTCGGCATCGAGCACGCCCGCGCCCGGCAACCCCACCCCTGCCGGGGTGCTGGTCGGATCGGCTCCCGCAGGCGAATTCAAGTCGAGCCCTCCTCGCGCAGCAACGCGCAACACATTGTCACCCACCCCCATGGCGCGCTGTGACGCAGACGGGGACGGGCAGGCGCAGATGTGGCGTACCGCACAAAGTGACGCCGCTCATTGGATCTGCGCTGCCTGCGCCAAGGCGCGCAGGAGCGCGCGGTTGATCTCACCCAAGCCCAGCAAGAGGCGCTCGGCACTCTCGCGGACATCGAACAGCGACTCGTTCTCGACCGCCCGCACCAGTTCCAGAAAGGGTTGGTAGGGGCCGACGCCGTCGACCAGCGCCTGGCGCACCGAGTCGGGGACCGGGACCGCCTTGAGCAGGTCGGCGAAGGGCTGTTTCATCATCCGGTCGAGCAAAGAGAAGACGCCGCAGATGAAGGCCTCGCTGCGCATTTCGTCGTTGCCACCGCCGCCGCTGGCACGCGCCAGCTCCTCCATCAGCAAGCCGCGGCGCAAGGCGGCGAACATCACGGGCTTCATGTCGCGGTCCTTGCTGGCCGAGGCCAGCAGCAAGGCCAGCCAGCGCTTGAGGCGCTGGTAGCCGAGCAACATCAGGGCGTGCTGGAAGGAGCCCACTTCGACCCGCAGGCCGAACGCCGGTGAGTTGATGTAGCGCAGCAGCTTGAAGGCCAGGGTCGGATCGAGCTTGAGCGTGTCTTCAAGGCGGTCGATCGGCTCTTCCTTGTCGATGCGGCGCATCAACTCGAGGATGGTGCCCAGATCGGGTTGGGCCGCCATGCCCGAGGGCGTGACGGCATCGTCGATCGGCCAGCCGAGTACGGCCACCGCGCCGCGCTTGAAGGCGTCGTCGAGATCAGCCAGGCTGCGAACACCCGACTGGACGTGGCTGATCTGGCGCGTCATACCGGGCGGCGTCGCGCTGTCGCTGCGGCGCTCGTCCGCCAGATCGATGATGGCGTACTTGAAGCAGGGCAGCACTTCGCGCGGCAGCTCGGTGCGCGGACGATCCTTCAGCAACAAGGTGTTGCCGCGGCCGTAGAGAGCCTGGATGGCCGGGCTGTTGGCCGCGTCGCAGGCCATGAAGGCCGGCACCTCGAGCATCAGGTTGGCACTCGGCGCGGCATGCAGGAGGTCGTGCAACAGGGTCTCGCTGACCACGTTGAGCGAGACCTTGCCGCCCGCCTCGGGCCAGACCTCGGCGACTGCGGCGAGCAGCGCGGCGGCGTCCAGCGGCGCGTCGGTGCGCGCCGGGAAGACGGTCAGTCGGGTCGCGCTGACAGCGCGCTCGCGGTCGATCATCGGCGAATAGCCGAGGACCACCTGGGCCAGGATAGGGTGTTCGTTGATCGCCATGGGTCGGCTGGGGGGTCTCTAGCTGCTGAGGTATTGGAACAAGGACATGCGCTGAACCGAGGCGTAGGTTTTCAGCGCAGCGTCATAGCCGGTCTGCTGGTTCTGGAAATCGGCGATGGCCTGGACCATGTCCAGGTCTTCGGCACTGGAACGCTCAGTCTGCGCTGCCAGCGTTTGCGCAGCGATACGGCCCTCGACCATATCGGCACGATTCAACACTTCACCGACCCGGCTGCGCAGGGATTGCAGCGCCGTCATGGAACCGTCGAGGTCGGACAGCGAGCGCTGCACCCCCTGGGCCACCGCAGCGGAGCTGCGCAGCGGCGTCTTGAGCTCGGCAATGGCGCGGTCCAGGGTGTCGAACACGCCGAGCGAGGGTGTCGCCAGCGCAATCTCGAAAGCATCGCCGGCCACGGGATTGCCGGTGACGGCGAATGACATGCCGTCGATCTCGATCGCCTTGCCGCTGACATAGGGCACGCCGCTCAGCGCCGTGGGCAGGCCGTTCTTGGTCACGTTGTAGGTGCTGCCGGCAGCCGTGGTTGTGAAGTCGACGCGGTAGCGCAGCGCAGCCGGGTCGGCCACCACCGGCGGCGATGTGGCGGCGTAGAAGGTCTGCGGATCAGACACCCGGCCGCTGTCGATCCAGCTGCCGGCGCTGGTCGGCGCAGCCGACGCGGCGCGGGTTTCGAACAAGCCATTGCCGGAACGGGATGCCAGCCAGGCCGCCTGGCCGTCGATGCTGCGCGGCAAGGCTTCGTCGCTGGCCACCTGGACTTCGCCCGCGGTGCCGCGAAAGCTGACACCGCTGGTGGTGTCGACGAAGGGTGCCTGGTTGCCGCCCTGGCCACCGAAGAGGAAGCCGCCGTCGCCATCGCCGCGGTTGGCAATCGTCAGCAACTGTTGGCGGATGGCCGTCAGCCGCTCGGCCACGCTGGCGCGCTCGGCGTCGCTGTAGGTGGCATTGCCGGAGGCAACCATGGCCTCGCGTGCCTGCTGCATCAGCTCGCCGGCGTCGGCCAGGCCGCTTTCGGTCAGGGCCATGGCGTTGCGGCTGGCATCGAGGGCTCGCTGACTGGCCTGGCTGCGCACTTCGGTGGCCAGGGCGCGCTCGGCGCGCGCCGCGGCGGTCGGGTCGTCGCTGGCTTTGCTGACGCGTTTGCCGCTGGTCAGGCGCTCTTGCGCTGCCGCCAGATCGGTCTGACGCCGCTGCAGACGGTCGACGCCGGTATCGAAGGATTGGGCGGTGGTGATGCGTGGCATGGTGGTCAGCGGGCGGCGGTCTGGAGGAGTGTGTCAAAAATTGACTGGGCCACCTGCAGAATCTTTGCGGCGGCCTGGTAGCTTTGCTGGAATTGCAGCAGGCGGGCGGCCTCTTCGTCGAGGTTGACGCCCGTTTGCGAGCTGCGCAGCGCCTCGGCGTTGCCAGCCACGCTCTGCGAGATCTCGCTGGCGCTGCGCGCGCCCTGCACGCGCACGCCGACGCTGGCCATCATGCTGGCGTAGGCATCGGTGATGGTCTGGCCGCCGACCATGCGCTGGTCGCGCAATGCCGCCAGCGCCAGCGCGTTGCCGTTGTTGGCCTGCGGCTGGGCGGTTCGGGCCACGCTGAAGCTGTCGCCAGCGGCGGGCACACCGTCCAGGCGCAGCTCGAAGCCGTTGAGGGCGATCGGCGAGCCTGCCGTCCAGGTCCCCGTGCCGCTGGACACCAGGGCATTGCTGCTGCGGTCGCGCAGCTCCCAGGTGTACGCGCCACTGCCATTGGTGAAGGCGATCGAAGCGGTGTTCTGCGGGTTGACACTGGCCGAAACGACGCTCAGCGAGGCCACGGTCGCGGTTCCGCCATTGGCCACGCCGCGCACCGCCTCGAGCGGCGACGCGGCGGCCAGGCCGCGTGGGTCGGTCAGCACGCGGCGGGTGTCGTTGGCGGCGCGGGTCACGGCTTGCAAGAGGAAGCGGTCGCTGGCGGTGGGTGCCGGCGCGCCCACGGTGATGGTCAGGCCGTCGACGATGTCGCCGCTGGCGATGCTGCGCTGCACGCCGTCGCTGCGGCGGGTCAGCAGGTACTGGCCGGCGCTCGCTGGATCGGTCCGCAGCTCGTACTCGCTGGCCTGCAGCTGCGTCGCATCGGTCACCGCCAGGGTCACCGAGGCGATGAAGTTGCCGGCCGCAGTGCGGCCATTGCTGGCCGCCGGCAGCGCCAGGGGAGCGCCGACCGCCAGCAACGGCGCGCCCGTGCCGGGCGGGTTGCGCAGGTCCAGGCCCAGGGCCTGTTGCTGGTTCAGGCTGGCGCTCAAGGTGGTGGCCATCTGGCCGAGCTGGTTGCGCGCACTGGCCAGGTCTTCGTTCTGGAAGCGCAACAGCCCGCCCAGGCTGCCCGCCCCGACCAGCTCCGACGGCAGGGGCCGGGCCACGCCGTTGTCCATGATGCCGATGCCCTGACGCTGCACGTCGTACGGGTCGGACACGACAGTCATCGGCGTGGCCTGGCTGCCGAGGACCAGGCGCTGGCCGCCGGCCATGAACACGCCCAGGGAGCCGTCGCCGGCCGGGATGGTGGTCACCTGAACGTAGGCGCTCAGCTGCGAGACCAGTTGTTCGCGCTGGTCGAGCAGATCGTTGGCCGGCTGGCCGCTGCCGCTGAGAGCGGCGATCCGGTCGTTGACGTCGGCGATGCGCTGGGTCAGCTGGTTGACGGCAGCGATGCCGGTCTGCAGGTCCTGCGTGACGCCGTTCTGCAGGCTGTCGAGTTGGGCGCCCGCGGTGGCAAAGCGCGAGGCCAGGTCTTGCACCCGGGCCAGCACCACTTCGCGGCCCGACGCATCCTGCGGCCGGCTGGCCAGGTCGACCATGGCGTTGAGCAGCGCGCCCGCGGCGTACCCCAGGCCCTGCTCGCCGGGCGGGAAGATCTTCTCCAGGCGGTCGAGCTGCTCCAGGCGGGCCTGGTCGCCGGCGGCCTGGGACTTCGAGGTGGCGGCCTCGCGGGTCAGGAACTCGTTGTGCGAGCGCGAAACGGTGGCCACATCCACGCCCTTGCCGAAGAAGCCCGCGCCGCTGTACTGGCCGCCGGCCGAGGCCAGCTCGACCTGCTGGCGCGAGTAGCCCTCGACGTTGGCATTCGCGATGTTGTGACCGGTGGTCTGCAAGGCGGCGTAGTTGGCCGTCATGGCCCGCATGCCGATCGACATCAGGGTCGAGGTGCCCATCGCGTTTCAGCCTTTCAAGCCAGGGAACGCTGCAGGCGCAGCGTGGTGTTGATGACCCGGCCCAACTTGTCGGCGTAAGCCGGGTCGGTGGCGTAGCCGGCGCGCTGCAGGCCCTGCGCAAAGCCCTGAGCGTTGTCGGCAGACGCCAGGACCTCGCGGTAGCGCGGGCTGGTCTTCATCAGACGCGCGTAGTCGGCGAAGGATTCCTCGTAGCTCGAGTAGGCGCGAAAGGCTTGCGCCGACTTCTGCGGCCTGCCGTCGACGTACTCGGTCGTCATGACCTGGGTGGTCGCGCCCTTCCAGCCGTTGCCGGCCTTGATGCCGAACAGGCTGAAGGAGTTGGAGCCGTCGGCCATGCGGATGTTCTTCTTGCCCCAGCCGGTTTCGTGCGCCGCCTGGGCCACCATGAAGGACGCGGGAATGCCGCTGGCCGCCTCGGCCCGCTTCGCCGCCTCGCTGTGCTGAGCGACAAATTCCTGGGCCGTGGTCGGCGGTCGCAGCGGCGTGCGCTGCACGGTCGTGTTGATCGGCAGCACGGCCTTCTTGCCGTCCTCGGCAAAACCGAGCTGGCGCTCGAGCTGGCGCGCAATGGCTTCGGACAAGCCGCCCTTCAGCCCCGTCATCTTGGTCGCCATCTGGCTGTCGAGCATTTCGGTGCCCAGCTGGGTGCCCGCGTTGTCGAGCATGCCGCTGCTCATCGTGGCCTGGCGCATCGACTTCATCAGCTCCTGCATGAACAGGCCCTCGAACTGCTTGGCGGCCTCTTTCAGCGCCGCGCGGGGGTCGCGCGCTGCGGTGTTGCGCAACGCGGCAAGCGAGTCGGTCTGCAGGCTGGCGATGCGGGTCATGTCAGATCACCTCGATTTCTGCGTTGAGCGCACCGGCACTCTTCATCGCCTGCAGGATGGCCAGCAGGTCCTGCGGTGTCGCGCCGAGGGCGTTGAGCGCCTTGACCACGTCGGCCAGCTTGGCGCCGGCTGGCATCTGCACCAGGGCACCGGCCTGCTGAGCAATGGTGATGTCGACCTTCTCGCTCTGCACCGTCTGGCCCTGGGCCAGCGCATTGGGTTGGCTGATCACAGGCGTCGAGCTGATCGTCACCGACAGGCTGCCATGGGCGACGGCGCAGGCCGCCAGCGTGACCGCGTCGTTCATCACCACCGAGCCCGTGCGCGCGTTGAGCACGATGCGCGCCGCGGGTTTGCTGAGCTCGAAGGACAGGTTCTCGATGTCGGCCAGGAAGCTCACACGCTCGTCGATCGCTGCCGGCGCACGCACGCGCACGACGCGGCCGTCGAGCGCAATCGCGGTGCCCTCGCCCTTGGAGCGGTTGATGGCTCGCACGACATCGCGCGCCGTGGCGAAGTCGCTGCTGCCGAGGTCGAGTTGCAGAAACTCGCCCAGGGCCAGCGATGTCGGCACCGCGCGTTCCACACTCGCGCCCTGCGGCACCCGGCCGGCCGAGAGATGATTGATCTGCACCTTGGAGCCACCGGCCGAGGCACCGGCGCCGCCGACGATCAGGTTGCCCTGGGCCATGGCGTAGACCGCACCGTCGGCACCCTTGAGCGGCGTGGCGATCAGCATGCCGCCGCGCAGGCTCTTGGCATTGCCGAGCGAAGAAACGTTGACATCGATGGACTGGCCAGGCTGCGCGAACGCCGGCAGCGATGCCGTGACCATCACCGCGGCCACGTTCTTCGGCTGCATCTGCACGCCCGCCGGCACCGTGACCCCCATCTGCTGCAGCATCGCGGCCAGGCTCTGGGCCGTGAACGGCGCACCGCTGGACTGGTCACCGCTGCCGTCGAGGCCGACCACCAGGCCATAGCCGACCAACTGGTTGGCGCGCACGCCCTGCACCGTGGCGACTTCCTTGATGCGGGTCGCGGCATGCGCCGGCCACCAGACCGCTGCGCTGGCCAGGAACGCGGTGAGCAGGATCGCCGCGCGCACGAGACGGTCGGTGTCAAACGGCCGCCGCGGGTGCGGCGCTGCCGGTGCGCTGGCGACGCCGCCTGGAGGGGGAGCAGCGAAGCCGCTTCGAGGGTGGTTCATATCGGCATGACGTTGAGGAAGAAGCGGCCGAGCAAGCCCATCACCTGCGCGTCGGCCTGCTGGCCGCGACTGCGGTGTTCGACACGCACATTGGCAATCTGCGCGCTCGGCACGCTGTTGCCAGCCTGGATGGCGCGGGGATCGACCTGGCCCGAGAAGCGCAGCACGTCGACGTTGGCATTCACGCCAATCTGCTTCTCGCCCTGTATCAGCAAGTGGCCGTTGGGCAGCACGCCGGTGACCAGCACCGTGATCGTGCCGCTGAAATCATTGCTGCTCTCGGTGGCGCCTTTGCCGCCGAACGCGTTGCTGGAGCTGCCGCCCACCGTGGCACGACCGAAGGAGTTGGCGGCGATGCCGGGCAGCGCGGTGATGGCGCCACCCAGATCGCCGGTCTTGTCGACCGACGAGGTCGACTTCTGGCTCGCGCTGACCTTCTCGACGATCTGCACCGTGAGGGTGTCGCCTGGCAGGCGCGCGCGGTGGTCTTCGAACAACGGCCGGTAAGCCGCCGCCCGATAGATCGCGCCGTTGCTGGCCAGCGGGCTGGGCAGCGCCGCCGCCACCACCGGCGGCATGGCGCCGACCGCCACCGGCGGCACGCGGTACTTGTCCACCGTGGCGCACCCCGACAAGGCCAGCA
>Ga0163144_10023881_pt1 | contig 12037 bp, 8 predicted proteins | sample OliLak19BULKMAT1_FD_123175 | JGI IMG/M metagenome (GOLD analysis project Ga0163144, IMG submission 123175) | Freshwater microbial mat bacterial communities from Lake Vanda, McMurdo Dry Valleys, Antarctica - Oligotrophic Lake LV.19.BULKMAT1 | ecosystem: Environmental > Aquatic > Freshwater > Lake...
CTTCTCACCCGCCCACCCCGGCGCGCCGAGACGCGCCCTTCCCCAAACGGCGTTCTCGCATCCCTCAGAGCCTCAACGAGAGTTGTTCGGAAGTCGGAAGCGCTGGAGCTCCGTAGCCTTGGCGAAGGAGGGTGGTGGCTTCGGCACGCCGCTCAAAGGCTCTGGCCGACGGGTCGGAGAATTTCGCAGGATACCCCGCAGCTTCCAGCCTTCGTAGCCGAAGTGACTACTTCGGCGGAGTAGACTGCTGCGGGGAGCTTCATTTGGATGGAGCCCTCGGCAGATTCAGCCTATTGAGCCTACGCACGTCCGAATCGATCTGCTTGAGGGTACTGAGCTGATCCGTTAATTCCGCGATCCGTTTATCGCGATCACGAATCTGCCGCTGAAGAGTGTGGACTGCGAGCTTTGGATTGTTGGCAGTGTCCACAGCCCGCAATGTGGCAGCCGCACTTGCCGTACGCTGTTGTCCCAACCATGTGCGCACCAGCCCCTTCATCACCGCGAACGGACCATTGGGCTCGTCGGCGGGAGTGGGGTGGGAGGTCCGGTTGGTAAGAAACCGAACCCAGAGCGCGCTTGAATCCGCGAATGGACCATTCGGCGCAACGGCAATCGCCTGCTGAAAGGAGGCCGTTGCCACCTCTCCATTCTGGAATAACGCGATCATCGCCCGTGTGAAATGGACCTGATCGCAGGACTGACGTTGTGCACAGGTGGTCAGCAGCATGTCGTGTTCTCGCTGTACGGCTTGCACAAGTACGGTGTCGTTCGCGTCGGCTTGAAATATCGGCGCAGAGCTCGGCGGCGGTAAACCATTCACCATTGCACATCCCCCAAGCATCCCCGTCAGCAAGAGCCAGGATCCATGACGAAACCACATCGTAATACCCCTCTGTGTGTCTAGGTCGTAGCGCCTCTCCTCAGATAAGTTTAGCAGATGGTACGGATTTTGACGGTTCAGAGGGAGAAAGTCGACGAAAGTCTGGACCTGTTGTTCCCTCGACCGCCTTGTCCTTGCGCAATGAGCCCCTACCGTGCCGATTATTTCCATCGTCATCGGTGAAGGCGGCAGCGGCGGGGCGCTCGCATTGGGCGTCTGAGCGCGCGTCCTCATGTTGGCGCATGGGGTCTATTCGGTCATTTCGCCCGAGGGCTGCGCCCCCATCTTGTGGGACGATCCGACAAAAGTGCCCGATGCTGCCGCCGCCCTGAAAATGACGGCAAAGGATCTGGTCGACCTCCATTCATGTCTCCGTCCTGCCGTTCGTGCCAGCCTGAATCTCAGATACGACAGCCAGGTTCTCTCGCAGCCTCAACCTGACTGTGCTCCGGCCTTCTCCGCGCCGGCAAACGCCTTCAGCCTCCTGCCTGCGTGAGGCCTTTCGGCCCCATTGCATTCTCTCAATCAGTACTCTAGGGTAAACGTAGCATTCCTCTCTCGATCCATACGAAAACAAATATATTCTATGGATTCCAGACAACAACGTCTCAAAAAGTCGACCCCTCCCAAGAAAGACGCGAAGATCGCGCGCGCTCAATCCAAACGTCGATCGAAGCGACCGCCCCTCCTCGCTGCACCTCTCCCCTCTCCCGTCTCGCCAGGACCGTCCGGTTTTCTGATCGTCGGGATCGGCGTCTCCGCCGGTGGGTTGGAGGCCATGGAAGAGTTCTTCCGCCATATGCCGCCCAGTCACGGGATGGCCTTCGTGGTGGTCTCGCACCAGTATGCCGGCCATGTCAGTCTCCTGCCCGGTCTGCTCAGCAAATGCACGGCGATGCCGGTGATAGAAGTGAAGGACGGCATGCAGGTGGAACCCGATCGCGTCTACGTGGCGGTGGGCGGCACCAATTTGGCGATCCTGCACGGCGTCCTGCACCTCATGGAGCCTCCCACAGAGGAGCGGGTGCCGCTGCCCATCGATTATTTCCTCCGTTCGTTGGCGGGAGATCAGAAGCAGAACGCGGTCGGCATCATCCTCTCCGGAACCGGCAGCGACGGCACCGTGGGCTTGCGCGCGATCAAGACCGAGTCCGGCATGACGATCGCGCAGGCTCCGGAGTCGGCCAAGTACCCGGGAATGCCGTGCAACGCCATCACCGCAGAGGTGGTCGATGTGGTCAAACCATCGGACCAGATATCGGAGCTGTTGCTCGATTATGCGAAGACCCTGACGAAGCCGGTTCTGCCGACTCACGAAACCACGACCTCTCAGACATTGAAGAAAATCTTCATCCTCTTGCGCGAACGAACCAGGAATGATTTTTCGCTCTATAAAGACAATACGGTTTACCGGCGCATCGAACGCCGGATGCATGTGCACCAGATCGAGAGCCTGAACCACTATCGCCGATATCTGCTGGAAGATCAGCATGAAAGGGATGCGTTGTTCCAGGATCTGCTCATCGGGGTCACCAGTTTCTTTCGGGATCCTGAGGCCTTTGAGGCCCTCGCGCACAAGGGATTCCCAGGGCTCTTTCAGGACAAGCCCGAGGGTACGGCCCTGCGAATATGGGTAGCCGGCTGTTCCACCGGAGAAGAAGCCTATTCGCTGGCCATCCTCATGCGCGAATACCTGACGCAGCAGAAGCTCCACTACACCATCCAGATTTTTGCGTCGGATCTCGACAGGAAGGCCATAGAGGTGGCGCGGGCCGGCCTCTATCCAGTCGGCATTGCCGGCGATCTCACCCCGAGCCGCCTGGTGCAATTCTTCACCAAGGAAAACAGCCATTACCGGATCAATAAAGAGATTCGTGATCTTGTCGTATTTGCCGTGCATAATGTCTTGACCGATGCGCCCTTCACAAAGCTGGACCTCTTGTCGTGCCGCAACCTCCTGATCTATCTGAACGCGCAGGCCCAACACCAACTCCTGCCGCTGTTCCATTACGCCATGAAACCGAACGGCATCCTGTTCCTTGGCACATCCGAATCGGTCAGCAGGTTTGAACATTTCTTCAGCATCATGGACCGGAAATGGAAGCTCTTTCTCAGGACGGGTGAGCTCAGCACCCTGATGAATCTAAAGATGTTTCCGGCAGGATTGATGACACCGACGACCGAGATCCCCCAGATGCTCAAGGCGCCCCTCCAAACGACCAGCCCGGTTTCGATTCCCCATCAGATCCAGGAGCTGTTGGTCTCGCGCTACGCGCCGGCGGCGGTCGTCGTCAACAGCCGGGGCGAGGTCGTCTACATTTACGGGCAGACCGGCGACTATCTTCAACCGCCGCCAGGATCGCCGACCAACCAGCTGATTGAGATGGCGAGGGAAGGATTGCGGCATGATTTGGCCCAGGCGCTCCATCAGACGGCGCGCGAGGAGAGCGATGTCGTGCGCCGCGACATACGAGTCAGAGCCTTTGGCCACGTCATCCTGGTCGACCTGACCGTCAGTCGCCTTATCGAGCCGGAGTCCCTCCAGGGGTTGTTCCTGGTCACGTTCAACCATGGGCAGACGGACAGGCCTTCCGGAGCGAAGGCCTCGACGCGCGCGGGTGTGCCGCTGAAGAAAGGGGAGTCCGCGATCTTACGGGAACTGGAGTTCACCAAGCAGCGATTGAAACAGACGGTGGAGGAGCTGCAAATCTCCAACGAGGAATTGAAGTCCACCAACGAAGAACTGCAATCCACCAACGAAGAGTTGCAAAGCCTCAATGAAGAACTGGAGACCTCGAAGGAGGAACTGCAATCACTCAATGAGGAACTCATCACGGTGAACGCCGAACTCCGGGGTAAGCTCGACGCGCTCGCGGAAGCGCACGACGATTTGCAGAATCTCCTGAACAGCACGGAAGTCGCCACCATTTTTCTGGACAACGACCTGCATATCAGGCGGTTCACTTCAGAGACGAAGCGGGTGAGTCACCTGACCGCCGTCGATATCGGGCGCCCGCTGGCGGCCATCGCCTCGAAGTTGACGGATACCCGGATGATGGACGATGCGCAGGAGGTGTTCGAGACGCTCGTCGTCAGGGAACGGGAAGTCCAGGCCACCGACGGGGGCTGGTTTCTCATGCGGATCATGCCCTATCGGACCGCCAGACGCACCATCGATGGGCTCGTGCTGACGTTTCTGGACATCTCCACGATGAAAGCCGCGAATGAGGTCGTCGAAGGCGCGTACAGCCTGGCCTCCGGCATAGTGGACACGGTGCGTGAACCCCTGCTGGTGCTGGACGAGCAGGGCTACGTGGTGACGGCGAACCTGACCTTCTACCGGACCTTTCTGGTGACGCCGCTCGAGGTCGAGCGGCAGCCCCTCTACCACCTCTGTCACGGATCCTGGGACATTCCAGAATTACGCCGTGTGCTGGGTGAGGTGCTGCCGAAACACAGGTCGTTCCAGGACTTCATCATGGACAAGACGTTTCCGAAGATCGGACGAAAGGTCTTCGCGCTCAATGGCCGCATCATACAGCAGGAATCGACGAAACCAGGCCAGATCCTCTTGGCGATGGAAGAGGTGCGGGGGCCTGAGGGGAAGGCTATGGAATCGGCTGAAGGCTGAAAAGTTCGGGACCTCGATCCAATTACCCCCGTCAGCCGCGAGACGGGCATTCTTAAGAAGGACAATCTGATGGAGAAGAAACCTGACGGACCCAGCAAGAATACGTGGCTCCACACGCAGGCGAAAACGTTGCTGCAGGCGACCAGGCAGGACATTGCGGCCATGCCGGTCAGGGACGTGCAACATCTCGTGCATGCCTTGCAGATCCATGAGATCCAACTCGAGATGCAGAACGAGGAGCTGCGCCGAACCCAGGTGGAACTCGAAGCAGCCCGTGACCGATATGTCGAACTGTATGACAGCGCGCCGACCGGCTACCTGACTGTCAATTCCCAGGGGAAGATCCTGGAAGCGAATCTGCCGGCCTGCACCCTGCTCGGTGTGACGCGAAACGATCTGATCGGAAAACTGTTGATAGCGTATATTCCGGATGGAGGTCAGGCGGAGTACCGCCGTCATGTTCGCGCGTTGTTGCAGCGACCCAACAGGCAGACCTGCGACCTGGACCTCATACGGCCAGACGGCGCCGCTATTTCGGTGAGGCTCGAAAGTGTGGCCATTCACAATCACGTAGGGGACGAGACCCTTGTGCGCACCGCCCTGATCGATATTACAACGCACAAACAGCTGGAGGTCCAATTCAGGCAGGTGCAAAAGATCGAGGCGGTCGGCCGTCTGGCGGCCGGGGTGGCGCACGACTTCAACAATCTGCTCACCGTCATCAACGGGTACAGCACGTTGCTCATCGACCAACTGTCTCCGGAGGACCACCGGTATGCGCTGGTGGTCGAGACCTTGCATGCCGGAGAACGGGCCGCAGAGCTGACCAAGCAATTGCTCGCCTTTAGCCGCAAGCAGATCTTTATCCCGCAGCAGCTCAACCTCAACGAATCGCTGCAGGAGATCAGCTCAATGCTTAGGCGGCTGCTGGGCGACCGTATCGCGCTGACGATGGACCTTGCGCCGGATCTCTGGCCGATCGCCGGCGACAAGGGACAACTCGACCAGGTCATAATGAATCTGGTGGTCAATGCCCACGACGCGATGCTGCAGGGAGGCACTGTGACGATCACCACGCGCAATTTTTCAGTGACGCCGGAGCAGCCGGATCCTAATGGGGTTATGCCGCAGAGTGACTATGTGGAGGTGAGCGTTTTCGACAACGGCCAGGGAATGAGTCCTGACACGCTCTTGCATCTGTACGAGCCATTCTTTACGACCAAAGAGGTGGGTCACGGCACGGGCCTGGGGCTGTCGACGGTCTACGGAATCATCAAGCAAAGCCACGGCTACATCTTTGTCAACAGCGCGCTCGGTCGTGGAAGCACGTTCGCTTGCTATTACCCGCGCCTGATGGCGGCCTCGGTCCAGGCCCCGGCTAAAGCACCGCAGGACACTCGACGTATGACCGGCTCTGAAACGTTGCTCCTCGTCGAGGATCATGACTCGGTTCGCGCGCTCGTCGCCCAGGCATTGACGGGGTACGGGTACCGGGTGATCGAAGCGGTAGATGGCAAAGACGCCTTGCGGGTCGTGGCCTCGTTGTCTGAACCGATTCAGGTCTTGGTGACCGACGTGATGATGCCGAATCTGTCCGGCCCCGAGCTGGCGGAGCGGCTACGGCGTACCTGGCCCGGCCTTCGAGTCCTGTTCATGTCCGGCTATACCAATCCCTTAAAGCCCCCCATTCTCGATACACCTGGCACCGTCTTTATTCAAAAACCGTTCGGGCTCGACACTCTGGGCTCGCGTCTGCGCGACCTCTTGGACCTGTCCATCTGAACAGAAGACGATAGGCCGCTGGATCGCGATGAAGGAGCCGAGAGGGGCCGAAGGCGACGTCTTGCGAAATTCAACGCCTCCCACGTCGGGCCCACCAGTGTAGCTCATACAATCAGACAGACCGAACAAACCAAATGAACGAAGCAGGCTCACGGGCTATTTCAGCATCCTTCCAGGCTATGTCTCAGTGAAACACCGCAATGGGCATCGTATCTGGTGCAACACAGCATGCGACAGGCTGCCGAACAGCCGCCCCCCGTCTTTCCGCATATTCTGCGCAAGAGCCTAAGAGATCTCCTCCGCCGATTCCAGCACCATCATGGGGTATGCCGGTTTCTTCACATAGATGCGAGGCGCCCGCGGTACGATCACCAGCTGGTGATCGTCGGCAACGAGCGGTATATCCAGGAAATAATCCAGCGCGGGGCAGCGTGCTCGGCGCATTGGAGTATCTGGCCACAGGTGCGGTGTTGAGCCTGAACTTGGATAGGGCCTCGGACAATGGCTGTGGGTGACATTGGCCGCCGGTGTCGGCGGGTCGCGGTTATTCCATTGGGCTGGCAGCGGGCGTGGCCCTCATGGGGCAGGCACGGGGATAGAGGCGATTGCCTAGGGCTATCGAGTATTGCCGGTCATCGCGTGATGCATGGCGCTCGCTGTCGTCGATCGTGATTCTCCTTCGCCGAATACCCCGTAGCTTCCAGCCTTCGTAGCTGAAGTGACTATTTCGGCGGGGTAGGCTGCTGCGGGGAGCTTGATCTTGTAACCGAAGCTGCGAGCAGCGTACTATAGCGGCGAGTGTCGTCGTTGCGCCACAACCGCGATGGGAGCCGCCTAATCATTCAACCCAACGTAGATTGACAACCTCGTGTTTTTAAAGGTGCTGTGACCACGATTCGTCCATTTTCCTCCATTCTTGTTTTTGTGCTGCTTCTCTGCACCCTATTCCCGGCTGCGCAGATCGGGTGGTCTTTTAATAGCCTGTGCGGTCTGACTGGCGATACTGGGAGTGGGCAATCCTGCGATTTCAGTGACGCCGGGGAGGCAACCGATTCCGAGGACGATTCGCCGCAAGAAATGCCAGAGGATTGCGTCACGTCTCGTATGAGTGGGTCAGACTGCGAATCAAGCCGCTCGCAAGCCTGGGTAGACGAGGTTCCTCCGTCCGCTCTGCTCGTCTCCCAGTTGTTACATCCTCCGACCGCACACAGTTAGCGGAACGTTGAAGGTGCCTGTCGCCTTCGATCTCGATCATACAACCTCATCGTGATTCCGAAGGAGGCAGCACATGCTGGCTCGGTTTCTGACTTTTAGCGTACTCATGACTGTATTAGTGGCGGGGCAAAGCGTAGTGCCTGCGCCGTCATTCGCCCAGACGAAAGAGCAAACATCCACGTTCACGCTCGACCGCATCATCGACTTGGCGCTGGAACGGAACCCGGCGATCCTGGGTGCGAAAAGCGTGATTGAACAGAATGAGGGCATGAGAACCCAAGCCGGTGCCTATCCCAACCCCACGATCGGAGGTCAGACGGGGAGTGGCACGCTTCGAGATCCCAGCGTCGGGCCACGTGTGACCGAGTACGGCATGACGCTGCATCAGACGGTGGAATGGCCGGGCATGCGGGAAGCCCGCAAGGACGCGGCAGACGCCGGTCTAGCCGGAGCGACGGTGGGCCTCGATGAAGCCAAGCTCAACCTCATTGCGGAAGTGAAGGGGATGTTTTACGAACTGCTGCTGGCAGAACGAACGGTAGAGCTCCTTCAGCAGAATTTGGAGATCGTTCAGGAGGTGGCGCGCATTGTCAGAGCCCGCGTCCGATCCGGCGAAGGCCCTCAATTCGAAGCGGTGAAGGCGGATGTGGAGGTGCTCAAGGCCAAGCAAGAGATGACGAAAGCCAAGAATGTGGTGCGCGTGAAACTCGTCGGATTAGACACGTTGACGGCGGGGGCCTTGGGGACTCGGTACCAGGTGCAAGGGGATTTCCGATCACTCCGGGATCGTTTGGATCCTGAACGGATGGCATCAAGGGATCTGTCCCAACATCCCACCCTCAAGCGCCAGGGAAAACTGGTGGAGCAGGCTGAATCGACCGTTACCAAGGAGCGACAGTCTCGGGTGCCGAACGTAACCCTGTTCGGCGGGTACGCTAGAGAGACAGGCCGCGAGGGGATGGTGGGGGGCGTGAGTGTCCCGACGCCTTTATGGTATCGGCAGCAAGGGCACATTGCGACGGCGCTCGGCACCCAACGAAAAGAAGAGGCAGAGCTGCTTCGCTCCAGGAACGACCTGACCCGCGCCATTAACCAACATGCTCGGGAGGCGGAAACGGCGCAAGACCAGATCCTCGTGTACGAGGAAGGGCTCTTAAAACAAGCGCAAGAAGCGCTTCGCATTGCCCAATTGAGCTTCCGCCAGGGTGCCTCCAGCCTTCTGGATGTTCTGGATGCTCAACGGGTCCAACGCCAGATCACTGTGGATTATAACCAGGCGCGCTTCGAACTCTCTCTGGCGCTCACGCGATTTGAGCGTGCCGTGGGCGCTCCACTCTAACGGTTCGAAACGAACAGATGAGAAGTATGACTATTTTTCATGGACGATGTACCCATCGATATGAGCGTCATGCGCGCCCGAGAAGCCGTCTGAGTGCGATGTGCAGAGTCTTTGTTGGCATACTGCTGTTGGCGGGCCCCATGGGCTGTGACCGTGCGCCGACCTCAGCAGATCAGAGTGGGCCGGACCATTCGGCGAACGTGCCAGGTCTTGTTCGGCTCCCGCCGGAAGAACTCACCCAATCCGGCGTGACGGTGGAGCCGGTCGGACGTACGGAGTTTCGTACCTACCGCACCTTTCCCGGTGTCGTACGTCCGAACGAAAACGCGTTGGCGAACATCATGACTCTCGTGCGTGGGCGGGTGGCTGAGGTGCATGCCGACTTGGGACAGATGGTCAAAGCTAATCAGCTGTTGGCGGTGCTCCATAGCGGTGATCTCGGGCTCGCTCAGTCTGCGTATCTCAAGGCCCGGGCACGGCGACATGTCGCGGAACAGGCCTATCAGCGGGCGCAGTTTCTTTTCAAAGAGAAAGTCATCGGTCAGGCGGAAGAGCAGCGCCGCGAGGGAGAAATGATCAGTATCCGTGCCGAGGCTCAGGAAGCACTCGAAGGGCTCCGGTTGTTAGGCATGGATGACAAGCAGATCAGATCCCTGGAACGGACCCAAACGATCCGTTCGCAGGTTCCCATTGTGGCGCCCTTTGCCGGCCGGGTGATCGCGCGTGACATCACCAAAGGTGAGCTGGTTGAAACCACCAATAACCTGTTTGTGGTGGCCGATCTCTCGACGGTCTGGGTGGTGGCCAATGTATCGGAAAAAGATGTCTCCTATGTGCAGCGCGCGACCACCGTTCCGAATCAGCCGGTCGAGGTCTTTGTGACGGCATATTCTGACGAAGTGTTCCAGGGGACCGTTACGTATGTCGGTGACGTTCTCGATGCCGCGACGCGTACCATGCAGGTGCGCGTCGTCTTGGCGAATCCCACCGGTCATCTGAAACCGGAAATGTTCGCAACCATTCGCGTCTCGTCCGAACCGGCCCCGGATGTCCTGGTTGTTCCCGAAGCAGCTGTTCAAAATGATCAGAATCGCAGCTTTGTGTTTGTGCAGCAGGAAACCGGAGTTTTTGAAGCGCGGACGGTCAGGTTGGGCGACAGAAACGGGACCTTCGCTGAGGTCCTCGATGGGCTGCGAGAAGGGGAAGTGGTCGTCAGAGAAGGCGCCTTTATCTTAAAATCTGAACTGTTGAAGCCCAAAGACTGACCCATGGTCGATAAACTCATTGAGATTTCTCTGCGTCGGCCCTTAATGGTCCTGACGTTCGCCGGCCTACTTACCCTTCTAGGTGTCTATGCCTTCCGCACGATTCCCATCGACGCCTTTCCCGATGTGACAAGCGTGCTCGTGCAAGTCATCACCAAAGCCCCCGGCTTGTCTCCCGAAGAAGTCGAGCGGCTGGTGACCTTTCCCATCGAGCAACAGGTCACTGGGGTTCCACATTTGACGGAACTGCGCTCGCTCACCAAGGTGGGATTATCCCTGATTACGATTGTATTCGACGATCAGATGGACACCAACCTCGCCCGCCAACTCGTGCTCGAACGGTTGATCGAAGTAAGGGAAAACTTACCGCCCGACTCGGAACCGATGATGGCGCCGAACAGCACCGGACTGGGAGAGGTGTACCAGTACTACCTGGAAGGCCCTTCGCATGCCGGTCTGGACGCTGCAGGGGTGGAACGCGAATTGATCGAACAGCGCACGGTGCAGGACTGGATCATTCGGCCGTTGCTCAAGGGCGTCCCTGAAGTGATCGACGTCAACTCACTTGGCGGGTATGTCAAACAGTACCAGGTGCTTGTCGAGCCTGAACTGCTGCGCAAATACGATCTTTCGCTGAGCGATGTGTTTGCCTCCGTGGCGAATAACAACGCGAATGCTGCAGGCAACATACTCGAGACCTATGCTGAAAAGTACATAGTCCGCGGCGCGGGGCTGATTAAGAAGCTCAGCGATATCGAGGACATCGTCGTCAAGGAAGCGGGCGGCACTCCCGTGCATATCCATGACGTCGCCCAGGTACAGATCGGCCATGCGATTCGTCATGGCGCTGCCGTGTTAAACGGTGAGCGTGAGGTGGTGGCAGGGATCGTACTTATGCTGCGAGGGGGAAATGCTCGCGATGTTGTGGAAGGCATCAAGGTTAAGATCGCTGAGATACAGGATAAGGGTCTGTTACCCGCAGGATGGCGGATCGTCCCGTTTTATGATCGCATCGAATTGATCTCCGCCGCGTTGAAGACCGTCTATAAAGCGCTGGGCGAGGGTATTCTCCTGGTGGTGGTCGTGCTGTTCGTGTTCCTGGGCGATACCAGGAGCGCCTTGATTGTGGCGGCGACGCTTACCCTCACGCCGCTCGTGACGTTCTTTGTGATGGATCAGTTCGATCTCACGGCCAATCTGATGTCCTTGGGTGGTCTGGCTATCGCCATCGGCATGATGGCCGACGCCTCTGTGGTGCTGGTGGAAAACATCCACCGGCATATGTCGGATTCCCATAACAAAGGCCTGCCGCGGCTTGCCCTCATCCTCAATGCCGCTCGGGAGGTCGCCCGTCCCGTGGTCTTTGGTATTATCATCATTATCATCGTCTTTATGCCTATCCTCTCTTTCCAAGGCATGGAAGGCAAAATGTTCAAGCCGATGGCCTATACCATCATGATCGCTCTGATGGTGTCGCTTATTCTATCCATCACCCTGTCGCCTGTCCTGTGTTTACTGACTCTGCGTGCAGGGCACGGCTCCGATCCCTTGGTGGTCCGATGGGCCAAGCGTACCTATCTTCCTGTGTTGCGCTGGGCGTTAGGACATCGGACGGTTGTACTGACAACCACCGTACTCATGCTGGGAGGAAGTCTCGCGCTCTTTCCATTTTTGGGGGGGGAGTTCGTCCCCATTCTGAATGAAGGCACAATGTCCCCCCTCACGATCCGCTTGCCGAGCGTTTCGTTGAAGCAATCGATCAAGATCGAACGCGAGGTACAGAAGGCGGTGCTGGAGTTTCCCGAAGTGCAGATGGTGGTGTCCAAGATCGGACGCACGGAATTGGGAAACGATCCACAAGAACCGAACGAAAGCGATGCGGTTGCGGTCTTGCGTCCGATTGAGGAGTGGACAACGGCCTC
>Ga0163144_10023883_pt1 | contig 12036 bp, 15 predicted proteins | sample OliLak19BULKMAT1_FD_123175 | JGI IMG/M metagenome (GOLD analysis project Ga0163144, IMG submission 123175) | Freshwater microbial mat bacterial communities from Lake Vanda, McMurdo Dry Valleys, Antarctica - Oligotrophic Lake LV.19.BULKMAT1 | ecosystem: Environmental > Aquatic > Freshwater >...
CAAGCCTTTATCTTTGCTATTCTAACTTTGTTCTTTATAAAAATCGCTATTGCTGAGCCGCATTAGTGGGTAATCACGAGTCCCGTAAATAATTGGGCGTGACTCGTACTTGTCCATTAATCATGCTAAGAAGCTGGGCTTTTTAGACAGCTGGTTTTTCTTCTCAGAAAAACCAGCATTGTAGAAAAAATTCATTATCTAAATAATTATTCAAAATATGACAGAACTAGAAATTGCCTTGAAAGTCGCAGAGCTAAACTCAGACGCTATGAAGGCTATGGCGATGGCCTTGGCTGCTGGAGTGGGTGTCTTAGGACCTAGTATCGGTATCGGTATGCTGGCAGCTCGCGCTCTTGAAGCTATCGGACGTAATCCAGAAGCAGCTGGAAAGATTCAAGCAACAATGTTTATCGGTATTGCTTTCGTTGAAGCGTTGGCAATTTTTGCCTTGGTAGTCGCTTTCGTTATCAAATTTGCTTAGTTTTCCCTGTTTGACATTCGCTACTTAGTCGCAGCCAAGAAAACTTTCTTAACGCATCTTGTATACAATGTCATTTTAAAAAAACTTAAGAGAACTCACTCACCTCATTACCAACTTTTGTCACTAATAAGCTAATTACTATGGAAGATATCATCAACGCCTTCGGAATTGACGTCCGGCTCATAATCATCCAGATTGTGAACTTCACCATTTTGATGGTGGTGTTAGGGTATTTTTTGTACAAACCGATTCTCAAAATGTTGGCTGATCGAGAGGCGAAAATTAAACAAGGTATTGCTGATGCTGAAGCGGCAGCCGTGGCTTTAAGTCAAGCTGAAGCAGAAAAGAGAGTCATTCTAACTAACGCGCACGCATCAGCAGAAGAAGTGGCTCTCCGAGCTAGGGATGCTGGTGAAGCGGCCGCCAATGGCATTGTTGCAAAGGCGGAAAACGATGCGGTCGAAGTAATGAAGACAGCTACTTTGAAAGCAGAACAACTACGCACTCAGATTCAGCAAGAAGCCGAAGCTGAGATTGCTAAAACAGCAATTTTAGCTGCTGAAAAAATTCTACAGGAGAAAAATTCTTAAATACTTATGAAGGACACTTATATTAAAGTAGGATTTGAATTACTAGTCTCCGGTCAGCCGGTCGAGTTAGTGTTAAAAAATCTAAAGCAAGTCATGGCCAAGAAAAGACATGCTTCACTGTGGTTGAGTGTACTTAAAGGTTTACTTCTTTTAATTGAGAGCGAGAATTTACTGGCCCTGCCTAGTGTGGTAGTTGCCAAAGAAAAAGATTTGGTAACTGAAAAAATTAATCAACTCTTGCAGGAACTTAGTAGTGAGACTAAAGACTTCACTACTACTATTGATCCAACTATTGTGGGAGGTATGAAAGTGTCACATAACTACCGTCTCATTGATAAAAGCCACAAAACAAAACTCATAAATCTTTACCAAGCAATTGTCTCTAAGACAAATTAATAACCTAATTCACCATTTATTATGAATCCAACCATCATTGAAAGAATTAAAAAAGAAATTCAAGGACTTGATACTAATTCAGAGCCACAAGAAATTGGTGTTGTCACCAGTGTTGGAGATGGTGTGGCTGAAATCAATGGTCTACTTAAAGCACAGATGATGGAGATGGTGGTCTTTGCGACTCATGATGGCCTAGCTTTGGCTGACACATTGGTTCAAACTAGTGTCCTTTACGGGTTGGTACTCAACCTGGAAGAAGAGAATACCAAGGTGGTGATTTTAGGTGAAAGTGTTTTGGTGAAAGAAGGGATGACAGTTTTCCGTACTGGAAAACTTTTGTCAGTACCAGTTGGTGAAGCGATTGTTGGGCGCGTAGTGAATGCACTCGGAGAAATTATAGATGGTAAAGGACCGATTGAAACTAAAAAAGCGATGCCGGTGGAGCGAGTTGCTTACGGTGTTATGGATCGTTCCAGCGTAAACGAACCGATACATACTGGTATCAAAGCAATTGACTCAATGATTCCGATAGGTCGTGGACAAAGAGAACTAATTATTGGTGATCGTGGTACTGGGAAAACAACTATCGCGATTGACACTATTATTAATCAAAAGTACGAACCAAAAGAAAAACGCCCAATTTGTATTTATGTCGCCATTGGTCAGAAGCGTTCTAAAACGGCGAATATTATGGGTCAGCTAGAAGCTGCTGGCGCCATGGAATATACTGCTATAGTCGCTACTTCCGCTTCTGAAGCTTCTCCAATGCTCTTTCTGGCACCTTTTACTGGTATGGCTATCGGTGAGTACTTTATGGAGCAAGGAAAAGATGTCATTATTATCTTGGATGACCTCTCTAAGCATGCTGTTGCCTACCGCCAAATGTCTCTCCTGCTTCGTCGTCCACCAGGGCGTGAAGCTTATCCAGGAGATATTTTTTACTTACACTCACGTCTGCTTGAACGATCAGCTAAGCTTAGTAAAGAGCTGGGCGGAGGTTCAATCACAGCTTTACCGATTATTGAAACCCAGGAAGGTGACGTGTCAGCTTACATTCCGACTAATGTTATCTCAATTACCGACGGACAGATTTTCTTAGAAGGAGAATTATTTAATAAAGGTATTCGTCCGGCTTTGAACGTAGGTATTTCTGTTTCTCGTGTAGGTAGTAGTGCGCAGACAAAAGCGATGAAAGCGGTGTCAGGAAAGATTCGTTTGGAACTTGCACAGTTCCGTGAACTAGAAGCCTTTATGCAGTTTGCTTCAGATCTAGATGAAGATACTAAAAAGCGTATTGATAGTGGACGTAAATATGTTGAACTACTCAAACAAAAGCAAAATAATCCGATGCCTTTTTATAAACAAGTGGTTTCTATTTACGGTGCTAACAATGGCCTACTAGATAATGCGAAAGTGGAAGATGTTCAAAAGATTGAAAAGGCCTACCATGACTTTATTGAACGCGACCGAAAGGAAATTTTAACTACGATTGAAAAAGAGCGAGCCCTTAGTGATGAGCTCCAAGCCGATATGAAGAAATCAATTACTGACTTTAAAGAAAGTCACAGTCATTTCTATCCACTCGTTTAGTCAAGACAAGAAATAGGTAAAAAAAGGCAAGATAAAATATTATGGCTCTCAAACAAATTAAAAATAAAATAATTTCCACTAAAAAAACTGGCAAAGTAACCAAGGCTATGGAGTCAGTTTCGGCGGTGAAGATGCGCAAGAGTCAGCTACGGGCTTTTGAAAGCCGTCCATATGTTCGAGCAGCGATGCGTATCTTGGCACGTCTGTCAGAGTCTCGTGATATAGCAGAACATCCGCTATCAGAGAATCGCACGGTCGGAAAAAAACTAGTGATAGTAGTTACCAGTGATAAAGGTTTGGCTGGAAGTGTGAATAGTGCTGTGCTTAGGCAAGTAGATCTCCTACGTACCAATGGGGAAGACTTTGATGTGGTCGCTATTGGGCGCAAGGCAGTTGAATACTCTTTGCGTGAAAAGCTGCAAGTACTAGCGCAGTATCAAAATATTAGTGATGGAGTGACTATAGCTGATGTCAATTCAATCGCCAGTGATGTGATTGAATCATTTTCAACTAGCAAAAATTATAGTAGCGTAGAAATTATCTATCAAAACTTCATCTCTACTTTCGAACAACTTCCGACCAAACGCCAAGTCTTGCCGCTGAAGCCGGAAGAATTACAAGCCATTATGTTAGGTATTCGGCCAAAGATTGGAAAATATAGTGATGACGAAGGTAAAAACGAGACTCCAGCACAGTATCAGATTGAACCAAGTGTAACCGCTGTCTTCGATATTTTGATTCCGCAGTTGGTACAGATTTTGATTTTTCATTCTTTGCTTGAGAGTAAAGCGTCAGAGCATTCAGCTCGAATGGTGGCCATGAAGAACGCTACTGATAAATCAAAAGAAGTGGCCAAAGCTTTAACTTTGGTTTATAACAAAGCCCGTCAAGCGGCTATTACCGCCGAGGTAGCAGAAATTACTGGTGGCATGGAGGCTATGAAATAAGTAGCACTGAGTACTGAGGGCTTTTCTCAAAAGCTTTTAGTACTCAGTACTACTGAGTGTCTAGCCAAATTACAAACTTTATTAAACAAACATTATGAAAACCGGAACTATTACACAAATTGTTGGTCCAATCGTTGACGTTCATTTTCCAGAGGGCGTACCAGCACTCCTTAATGCCCTTAAGGTATCAAAGTCAAAAGAAGAAACCATTACTCTTGAAGTAGCGCAACATATCGGTTTAGACCGAGTGCGAGCGATTGCAATGCAAGATACGCAAGGCCTAGAGCGAGGTATGTCTGTAGTTGATCTGGGGCAAGCTATCTCTGTTCCGGTCGGAGAGAAGTCTTTAGGACGTTTGTTTAATGTGCTTGGCGAAACACTAGACGGAAAGGGTGCTATCACCGACGCTCCACTGCGCAGTATTCACCAAGAGGCGCCTGCTTTTGTTGAGCAGTCGACCACGACTGAAGTTTTTGAAACCGGCATCAAGTCAGTGGACCTTTTGGCACCATTCGTAAAAGGTGGAAAAGTAGGCCTTTTCGGTGGAGCTGGAGTAGGGAAGACGGTATTGATTCAAGAGTTGATTCACAACGTAGCTTCTGAGCACGGCGGGTACTCTGTCTTTGCCGGAGTGGGAGAGCGAGTACGTGAAGGAAACGACTTGTATCATGAAATGAAAGATTCTGGAGTACTTGATAAAACTGCTCTAGTGTTTGGGCAAATGAATGAGGTGCCCGGAGCTCGTGCCCGCGTTGGTCTGGCTGGTCTTACGATGGCTGAAGCTCTCCGTGATCAGGGAGGTAAAGACGTCCTCTTCTTTATGGATAACGTGTTCCGTTTTACTCAGGCTGGACAAGAAGTGTCTTCGCTCTTGGGCCGGGTATCTTCAGCGGTAGGTTACCAGCCAACTTTGGCGGAGGAGATGGGTAAGATGCAAGAGCGTATCACTTCGACCAAGAAGGGCGCTATTACTTCAGTGCAAGCGGTCTATGTGCCAGCTGACGATCTGACTGACCCAGCACCGGCGACAACTTTTTCCCACCTCGACTCCACGGTAGTACTTTCTCGTCAGTTGGCTTCTCTCGGTATCTACCCAGCGATTGACCCGCTAGAAAGTAATTCTTCAGCCCTTGATCCAGTGATTGTTGGGGAAGAACATTATCGGGTAGCTCAAGGAGTGAAACTCGTACTACAACGATATAAAGACTTACAAGACATTATTGCTATCTTGGGTATCGAAGAACTTTCAGAAGACGACAAGCAAACTGTGTACCGCGCGCGGAAGATTCAGCGTTTTATGAGCCAACCTTTTTCTGTAGCTGAAGTCTTTACTGGAGCTCCAGGAAAGTACGTTACCTTGACTGAAACTGTTCGCGGCTTCGGTGAGATCCTTGATGGAAAGCATGATGATAAGAATGAGCAGGCTTTCTACATGAAAGGAGGTATTGATGAAGTAAATTAATATTAACTAATTTGTTGTGTGGTAAAAATATTACTTAATGTATATTTAGAATACACCTCGAAATATTTTTATCCAACGCCTAGAAGCTAGCGCTAATTTACTTCACCAAAAAAATAGACAGGAAATATAATTTGAAAAAAATATGGCAACACAAAAACTACTAAAACTAACTATCTCCAAAGTAAACGGGCCAGTTTTTGATGATGAGGTGGTGTCAGTGACAGTGCCTGGTAGTGAAGGCGAGATGACTTTGTTGGCAGACCATATACCAATGATCTCTACGTTAAGATCAGGATTAATTACTGTTCGATCTCTGAAAGGCGGCCATGAAGAGTTTGTTGTTGAAGCTGGTACGATTGAAGTTAGTCACAATATGGTGACCATTCTACTCTAGAAAAAATTTCCCCACCCCTAAATTTCTTTTCTAGTTCATTGAAAGTTATTATCTAGCAGTGTCTACAGGTTAATTTCAAGAGCAGCTTTTGGCTCAATCTCTACTGAGTCATTTTGGTCCGTCTCTGCCTCGTTGGTAGGAGGCTTGGGTGCTGGTTCAAGAACAAAAAATAATGCTCCCATTATAATAATAATGGCTCCTAAAATAACAACTAGAATTCGCATAGCTCGATTAATTTTTGATAAATAATAAGACCTGTATTGTACTACTTTTGTCACTTGAGAAAAATACACATAATGACTCAGCGTTATTTTTACCAAGTAATTATTTCTTGACCTGTCTCACTTAAGTATTTATTTGTTCGACTAAAATGATTACAGCCAAAGAAGCCAGCGTAAGCTGAGAAAGGCGAGGGGTGAGGGGCTTTGAGAACTAAGTGTTTACTCTCGTCAATCAAAGAAGCTTTAGATCCGGCGAAACGTCCCCATAGAAGGAAGACCACTCGCTCTTTTTCGTCTGAAATTTTTTGGATAATGGCATCGGTAAACTGTTCCCAGCCTAAGCCTTGATGTGACCCTGGAAGGCTTGCCTTTACTGTGAGTGTGGCGTTGAGGAGCAGTATCCCTTGCTTGGCCCAAGTAGTAAGGTCTCCAAATGTTTGTTTGGTCTCACCAACATCACTTGCAATTTCTTTGTAAATATTACGCAGGGAAGGGGGTATTTTTTGATCAGGCGGAACAGAAAAACTAAGGCCCTGAGCTTGGTTGGGTCCATGGTAGGGATCTTGTCCGAGAATAACGACTCTGACGTTCGAAAATCGACAGAGTTTAAACGCTGCAAAAATATTTTCTTTAGAGGGAAAGACAGTTTGTTCTAAATACTCATTTTCAATTCTATTATCAAGTATCGGGATGTATTCTTTATTCAGCTCATCTCGGATAACTTCTTTCCAGTCTTCGGGTAGATATTCAAACATAAGGTATGTTCGTTAACATTACTACATATTCCACTTGATGTTAAGAAATAAATTTTAGCATTGTGATGACACGGTAGAGCTTAGCTAGGCATGAATCGCATGGCCGTAGCGTGGTAAAAGGAATTACTTGGCGAATTATTGCCTCCTCCGCAACAATGGCTATTGTCTATCTATTAACTGGTAATTTGGAGTTGGTGGTCAGTGTTGGTGCTCTAGACGTCGGTGTAAAATATTTTTCTACTATTTACATGAAAGGAGTTGGGGTAAGGTAAGGTGGGGCTCTCTAGCGGACCAGAAGAGCAGGCGCTAATTGTAGCTTTAGCACGAGTCTATTTCTGACACGAAGGGCAGAAGTGGGTTCCTCGGCCGGCAACTCGAATTTTTTGGATGACAGTTTTGCACCTAGGGCAGGGTTTTTTTTGTTTACCAAATACCTTTAAATAATCAATATAGTTTCCATTTTGACCACCAGTATCCTTAAAATACTGAAAAGTAGTACCACCGACACTAATAGATTTATTCATTACTTCACCGCTGGCTTTGGCAATAGCGTAAGCTTCTTTTTCTGTCACTTCGTTTGCTTTTCGCTCGGGACTTACTTTGGCTTTAAATAGAGCTTCGTCAACATAAATATTACCAAGACCAGCGATAAAAGTTTGATCTAGTAAAACAGCTTTAATACTCCGGTTTTTCTTTTTGAGCTTACTGGCAAATAACGCTTTATCAAAATCTGCTTTAATTGGTTCTGGTCCAAAACGACCTCTAGCTTTCTTAACCATCTCTGCATCGGCTAATTCAATGTAGCCAAACTTTCGCATGTCATTGAAGAAGAGGGCGGAGCCATCGGTTAAAGTGAAAGCCACTCGGGTATGTTTGTTGGGTAAGTCTCTTTGATCTAACTCAGTCATGGAATGACCGCCGCCGCTTACTTTCTTCCTCTTATCAACAAAGAAAAACTGCCCAGTCATCTTGAGATGGGCAAGGAGAAAAAGATCAGGCTCATTTTCAAAGGCAAAAATCATTAACTTACCAATTCGATCAATGTCAGAAAAAGTCTTTCCGTTAAGTTTATCTGAAAAAGAAAGGTTACTTCTAACAGTTTTTGCATTCAAAACTTGTACTTTATTAATCTGCTTATATTTAATTTTGTGCAGAAGCTGGAGACGTACAGTTTCTACCTCTGGGAGTTCTGGCATAGAGGTAATTGTATGATAGCTAGCCCAGAATTCCAAGCCTGAGCCCGACTCTAGCCAAATAGCCATTAAATGACTATAGTAGGTGAACATATGGCCCATCCTTTTACAAAAATGTTTGATCAAGCTTTAAAAAAAAGTTCAGTTGAAGACAATCAGGTCTTAGTTGAAGCTGAAAAAATTATCACTAAGGGCTACTCTGCCACTGAGGTTTATAATGTTTTAACAAAATTACAAAAATCCTTGATTGATGCTACTGAAGCTGAGATAGTTAGTGAAGCGGTCGAGGAGGTAAGTCGCTATTTATAAAAAGTCGGCTACCAAAAGAGGCCACCGACAATGCGAAGCTTTTTATGTGAAAAGGTCGGGGTAAAAGATTTTATTTCTTCAACAGCGTCTATTATATTTTAGTCTTCATCTCAATAATCTAATACAACACTAATAATAATTAGGTAGCATATAACAATTGTGGCCAGGATATTATTTTTGAGGCCAAATTGAATTGGAGTAAAAGCAAAGTTGAACAGAAGATTGAGAATAAAAGGGAGTATGACCAAAAAGGGAACTGCTCCTTTGAAATATAAATAAAAGACGTAACCAAAAGAAGCGGCAATGATGATGTACAGCACACTCCAGGCTGGACCAAAAAGCCACGCTGGTGGCGCCCACTCGGGCCTGATCAAAGTCCGATACTAATCGCTTCCTTGCATTGTTGTATTGTAACACTAAACTACTTTTACTTTTTATATTAAAAAAGATAATCGCTAACTTTCATGTGGACTTAGTATTATTAAATTATACTTATTGAGTAAGACAGTTTCTGCACTTGAGGTTACCTATATTAGCGAGAGACACTTCTTCAGGAGAAATAAGTGCTGTTGCACCAGCTGTCTCAATAGTGGAATCAGGCTCAGTTGTAGGGTCTATAGATACTTATACCTCGGTAAAAAAATAAATTTAAAGGCGATAACCGCTATAAAGACATAAATTGTCCCACCTATTAACCAGGATAGAACCTTAGGTGTTTTATATGAAGTTGTCATTTATACTTTGATTGTAGGCTATTATATCAAGATGGAAAATGATAAGAATTTTGATTTTAGTCTGAGTGATGTTCATTATTATCATTTTGCCGTCCAGGGGGCACGATTGTGGGTGTCGGGGTACACTGTGGAGAATGCTTCGAGAGGCGGTATTGCGCCACTAAAAACATTGGCTACGAAGTAGCTTCTGCTACTTATGTGAATTTGATTTGATGTAAAATGGTATCATATAATTTATGTATAAAATAACATTTTTGAGCACCTTACTTGTTGTTGGTTTTTTGGGTTGTCAGGCTTCCGTGGTAGAGGCAGCCACGACTTCAAGTGCTTCCAGTAACCGTGATACTTCTTTATCAATGCATGATCGAGCGGCTGTAGAAAGTCGGGTTCGGGAATATTTTAGTGACATTCCTGTAATGATTGAGATTGCTCGTTGTGAATCAAATTTCAGACAGTTTACAGATAGTGGTAATGTGCTTAAAACAAACGCCGGTATGGTCGGAGTGTTTCAATTGTACGAAGAAGTGCACGAGACGGCCGCCGCTGCTCTAGGTTTTGATATAGACACTCTCGAAGGCAATATCGGATATGCTGAACACCTCTATCAAAGTTCTGGTACGACACCGTGGAAATCTTGTGTGTCAACTAGTGAAAAACCTAATGAACAAATGGAATTGAGAATAGAGTTACTAAAGAAGATAATTTCCTTATTACAACAATTGTTAGCACTGCAGTTGGCAGGGAAGTAAGATAAGAGTACAGGAGTAAACATAATCGCAAATTCTTAAACTTTGTTTAGTTGCCCCCACAGGAAACCTAACGTCATCGCGGGTAACATCGCAGAAAGACTACTCTATAAGTTACTTTACCAAATATAACCTCAATTGATAAATAAGGGTCCTCGCTCGTGGTATCCCAGGTCACTGGGATAGTGGTTTAACTGTGGGTAAAGAGCATAAATTAGCGCTGATATTACTCGTGGAGCGTAAGTTTCACTATACTATCTAATTCGCATTACTTCACTTGATGCAACAACGTTTGCCTATAAAGTGACCGAAGTATTAAACGAATTGCCACCAAAACTCAGACCTGCCATGACTCACGATGATGGAAAAGAGATTGCCTAGGCCTTCGATATAGAAATAAAGACGGGTATCAGAGTATATCCAGCGCATCCTCGCTCACCATAGGAGCGCGGTACCAATAAAAATACCAATGGACTAATGCGAGATTTTTTCCGAAAGGAACAGACTTTTAATTAGTTACCGATCATGAAGTTACCTACATGAGCTTCTCAATAGTCGACCACGGAAGACCTTGGACTCGTCGACACCGAGTGAGGTATTATTAAAAACGTCCGGTTAGGAAGTGGGCTTCGCTATAATTATTATCGGTAGACACTGTAGAAATGAGGTCTTAACATTTTAAAACAAAGTATCAATTAAATGATAAGTTTAGTATAATTAAAGGGTGAGAAATATAGACGTTTTCTATTCAAAAAACATCCGTATTTAATAAATTAACATCACGTCGGTTCTCCTGGTGTGCTAAATAAAAAATATCTATGAACACAAAAAACGTATTACTTGGGATTCTTATCGTTATTGTATTTGGTACAGGGTTTATGATTGGTAGATTCAGCTCAGTGGGAAACAATATTACTAACGTTACACAAACTCCGGATACTGCATCTGTGAGTCAGACAAATGAGCAGGGTGCCGTGGACGACATTAATGATGACAACGTATCCATAGACGCCTCCGATCTTACTGACGGGCAAAAAAATCTTCTCTCAGCACTGGGAATTGATGCAAACTCGATTACTATTACATCAGCAATGATGGTGTGTGCGGAAACTAGCTTGGGATCTGCCCGAGTCACTGAAATTACCAACGGCGCTACACCGTCTTTCACTGAGGGCCTAAAGTTAGCAGCTTGTTACAAATAGAATTAACGAACTCAATTATCCTTTCGGGCCTCAAAACATGTCATTTTTCACATGAATTGTGTTAGGAGGTATCGCCGGGCGGATTGGCTCAATCTTTATGGGGACCAGTAGCTTGCAAGGTATTATTAGAGAAGCAAGATTTCTTTACATTTTTTACAACGTAGCGCAAATCCCAGCCAGAGTGCTTATCTTCAAACCCTTTTACACGTGAACCACCCATAAAGAATCCGAGCACTTTCTCCGTCGGAGCAAAAGAATAATCCCCTTGCGGGGATTATTTCCTTGATTTGCTAGGTAGGGGAAGTCCGAACCGCTTGTGTTTAAAAAAAGACCACCGATCGCGCGGTGGCTTTCGGTGGTGTGGGGTCTCAGTCGAAGAATTCCATCCAGAGACCTATAATGAGTCCTGCACCCAGACATAGGATGAGACCCCCGGTGAGGCCTACGATGAGGCCCCATGCGGGACCCAGAGGGAGATCTAGGGCAACTAGCCCAAAAAGACACCAAGGAAGACCCAACATGAAGCACAACCATAGATGCCACTTAAGGCCTTTCTCAGACCACTTCTTCAGTGGCCTGAAGGTGTTCACGGTCATGCAGGCAAGACCGGAAATGATGGAGTAACCCCCAATCGGGACCAGAACCAAGTAGATGTCGTCCACGGTGGTCATCATAGGTGAAAGCGACCAAATTACACTTAGTCCTGGAATCACATGCCACTCAAATATGAAGTAACTCACTACTGTCAGTACGGCTGTCAGTAGTGACAATCCTAATACTGACCATCCTGAACGTAAGTTGTACATTTGTAACTCCTCAAGTAATTTTGTTGAAAATTATCCCATTGCGGGACACCTCTTATACAAGACTTCACAAATAGTGTCTTGTCAATGTTTGTAGCATTGCAGCGTCAAGTTGACACTCCACAGCTTTTTAACTTCTGCACTGGTGTCATCCCTCCCATGCCTAATCCACGATGTCGTTTTTCATAGTTATAGTAGTAAAGAAATAAGCTA
>Ga0163144_10023884_pt1 | contig 12036 bp, 7 predicted proteins | sample OliLak19BULKMAT1_FD_123175 | JGI IMG/M metagenome (GOLD analysis project Ga0163144, IMG submission 123175) | Freshwater microbial mat bacterial communities from Lake Vanda, McMurdo Dry Valleys, Antarctica - Oligotrophic Lake LV.19.BULKMAT1 | ecosystem: Environmental > Aquatic > Freshwater > Lake...
ATGTTCCGCTCGGCAAACATTGATTCCATTCAATTGCGCACGGGCGAGCCATATGGGGCGACGCTGGGGAAATTTTTCGAGACGCGTGAGAAGCGGCGGCTGCACGGCTGATGAAAACCAACGCCCTCAACAGCCCTGCGCAGGCCGGCGATGTAGCGGATCTGCGTCCACCCAAGCCTCCGGTGGAATTGCCTGATCCCTATTTCTGGTGGTATGTCGCGGGCGGCACGGTCTTGGTGTTCGCGGTCGCCGCGCTGGTATGGTGGTGGTGGCGGCGGCGCACGGCAGTCGTATCCATCGTCCCGGTCGTGCCGCCGCATGTGCGCGCGAAGCAACGGCTGGCCGAGGCGCTGCAACTCATCAGCGATGCGAACGCGTTTTGCACGGAGGTGTCGCTGGCCGCGCGATGCTATTTGGAAGAGCGGTTCAACCTCCGCGCACCGGAGCGGACGACCGAGGAGTTTCTTGTCGAGTTGCGGGCCAGCCAGCATCTGACTCACGAACAGAAGGAGAGCCTGGGGCAATTCCTCGAAAGCTGTGACCTGGTAAAGTTCGCGCGGTTCGAGCCGAACGAGGCGATATTGCGCCAGCTTCATGACTCCGCGCTGAGGCTGGTGGATGAAACGCAGTTCCTCGAGGCGTCGCCATCCTCACCGGTCGCGCCGCCACCCGTTCCTGCGCTCGTAAATCGTAAATCGTAAATCGTAAATTGATGAGACTCAGCTTTGAGCATCCGTGGTTCCTGCTGCTGCTGCTGGCCTTGCCGGCGGTGGCGTGGTGGCGATCGCGTCATGCTAAGCCGGCGGCGTTCGTTTACTCGTCCGTGCAACTAGTGAAGAGCGTCGCCAACCTGAAGGCTTCGATGGCTTCACGCGTGCTCGGCGGGCTGCGCTGGCTGGCGGTGGGGTTGTTCGTTGTGGGCATGGCGAGGCCGCAGTTGGTCGAGAGCGAGACGGTGACCAAGGCCAGTGGCATCGACATCGTGGTGGCCATCGATCTTTCCGGCAGCATGGAGGCGGAGGATTTCGAGCTGAACCGGCAGCGGGTGAACCGCCTGACGATGCTCAAGGAAGTGTTGAACAAGTTCATCGACAAGCGGCCCGGCGACCGCATCGGCCTGGTGGCGTTTGCGGGGCGTGCTTACATCGCGGCACCGCTGACGCTGGATCATGATTTTCTGCGCATGAATGTGCAACGGCTTGAGCTGCACACCATCGAGGATGGCACGGCCATCGGCGCGGGACTGGCTGCGGCGGTAAACCGTCTTCGGGATTTGAAGTCGAAGAGCAAGATCGTGATCCTCATGACCGACGGACAGAACAATCAGAACAAAGTTCCGCCGCTCACCGCCGCGCAGGCGGCGCAGACGCTGGGGATCAAGGTTTATACCATCGGAGTGGGCACGCGCGGCACGGCCCCAACTCCGGTGGGTGTGGATATGTTCGGCCGGAAGCGTTACCAGCAGGTGCCGGTGGACATCGACGAGAAGACGCTTCAGGAGATCGCCACGCGCACCGGGGGCGAATACTTCCGCGCCGACAGCACGGACACGCTGCGCAAGATCTACGAGCGCATCGACAAGCTGGAGAAGACCGAGATCGAGGTGAAGCGCTGGGTGAACATCAAGGAGATGTTCCACTGGGCGGTGATGCCAGGGCTGGCGTTGCTGTTGCTGGAACTGGTCCTGGGGAAGACGGTGTGGAGGAAGTTGCCGTGAGATTTACGATTTACGATTTACGATTTACGACTTACCCGACACAGCGGAGGCAGAATGCAATTTGAACACGCCAACTATCTCTGGCTTGTGGTGCCGTCGATTGCGGTGCTGGTCGCGTTCTTCTGGTGGGCGTTGCGTGTGAGGCGTGCGCTGGCGAAGCAGTTCGTGGCCGCGCGCTTGATGGATGTGCTGACCGTGGGGGTTTCCACCACCCGCTTGAAAGTGCGCATGGGTTTGCTGGCGGCCACGGTGGCCCTGGCCATCCTGGCGCTGGCTCGTCCGCAGCTTGGCTTCACCTGGCAGGAGGCGCGGTCGCGCGGGTTGGATGTCGTCGTGGCCATCGACACCTCCCGCAGCATGCTGGCGACGGACGTTGCGCCGAACCGGCTGCGCCGCGCGCAACTCGCGGCGATGGATTTGAAGAAGCTGGCCCAGGGCGACCGGCTTGGGCTGATCGCGTTTGCCGGCGGCGCGTTTCTGCAATGTCCCCTGACGCTGGATGACGAGGCGTTCCGGCAGAGTGTCGAGGGCTTGGACGTGAAAATCATTCCGCAGGGCGGCACGGCGTTGTCCGAGGCGATTGCGGCGGCGCGCGGCGCGTTCAAGGAGGGCAATGAGAACCACAAGGTGCTCGTGCTGCTGACGGATGGCGAGGATCACGACGGGGATGCGCTCGACTCGGCCAAGGCGGCGGCGAAAGAGGGCATGCGCATCTTCACCATCGGCGTCGGCTCACCCAACGGGGAAATGTTGCGCACAACTGACGTGCAGGGCCGCACTGAATTCATCAAGGACGAGAATGGCAACGCGGTGAAGTCGCGCCTCAACGAGGCTTTGCTGCGCGACATGGCCAAGGAGACGGGCGGCTTCTACATGCTCCTGAGCGGGGCCGGCACGGTGCGCACGCTTTATGAGCGGGGGCTGGCGCCGCTGCCGAAGAGCGACCTGTCTTCGCAAAAGATCAAACGCTTCCACGAACGCTATCAATGGCTGCTGGGCCTGGCGATTGCGCTGCTGCTGGCGGAGATGTTGGTGCCGGAGCGCAAAGGAACAAAAGTTTCCGCCGTGAAACAGGCGGCTGTTCTGGAGGCCTCATCAAAAGCCCTCGCGCTCGTACTGGTGCTGGGCGCGATGCTGATTCCCGCGAGCGGCCGGGCTTCCGCCAGCGACGCCATGAAGGATTATCGCTCCGGGATGTATGAGACGGCGCAGGCGGAATTCGAGCGAATGCTCCAGAAGACTCCCAAGGACGCGCGGCTCTTGTTCAACGCGGGGACCACGGCGTTGCAAGGCGGCAATTTCTCCGTGGCACTCGATCACCTCAACGCCGCGCTCAGCACGACAGACGTCAGGTTGCAGCAGCAGATTTACTACAACCTGGGCAGCGCGCAGTATCGCGTCGTGGCAGCCGTGGAGGAGTTGGAGAAGCGACAGGAAGGGCTGGAACAGTCGCTCAAAAGTTTTCGCAACGCGCTCGCGCTCCAGACCAACGACGCGGATGCGAAGTTCAACGCCGACTTTGTGACGCGAGAGATCGCCAGGGTGAAAGAGACCTTGCGATTGCGCGAGGAGGCCCGCCGGGCCAAGGAAGCGGCGGAGGCGGCGGTGCGGCAACGGAATTACGGCGTGGCCCGCTGGACGATGGAGGCCCAGTTGAAGAACAATCCCGAAGCAAAAAAATTTGAGGACTACACGAAGAAGCTTCAGCAAATCGATGAAATCAATTCTGGCAACAAGCCTTAGCTTGGCCCTGCTGGCTCTGCCAGCAGCGGCGGTGAACACGGCGGAGGATTTCTTCCACGTCGGCGCGTCTAATTTTCTCGCCTCGAAGACCGAGCCGGCGCTGATGGCGGTGACGAACGGTCTTCGCCTGGACCCGCAAAACATGAAGCTGAAGAAGTTGGAAGAACTGCTCAGGCAACAGCAGCAACAGGAGAAGAACCAGGATCAGCAGGACAAGCAGGACCAGGAGAAGAAAGACCAGGAGAAGAAGGACCAGGAGAAGAAGGACGAGCAACAGAAGAAGGATCAGGAAAAGAAGGATCAGGGGAAGAAGGAGGACGAGCAACAGAAGAAGGATTCACAGCAATCCAAGGAGGAGGAAAAGAAGAAGCAGGAGGAGCAGGCGAAGAAGGATCAGGAGAAGCGCGACCAGCAGGAAAAAGAGGATGCCTCTGGCAAGGACAAGAAGGACGAAGGCGAAAAGGAAGAGGGCCAGCCTGCCGGAGTAGCGGCGATGAAGATGACGCCGGAGGATGCCATCCGCTTCTTGGAAATACAGAAGTCGAGCGAGCGGGCCATGCCTTTCAAGCCGCAGATGCGCACCAACCGGCAGGATCGCGTGTTCAAGGATTGGTGAACGCCGCACATCGGATTGCGGGATGCCGGGCCTGATGTTTCACTGGCGTCGTTGAACGAACCATCTTCCACGGCCAGAAGGCGCCTGCTCTGGCAGGTCATTCTTTTCGCGCTCCTCCAGTATGCCGTGCTGCTGGCGGTGTCCGGCCTCATCTTCCTCGCCAGCCACTTCCCACCCTCGGCGGCCAATCTCGATTCGGTGATTGTGGGACTCGTGAACGTTGAATCGATTATCGAGGGTCCGCGGAAGCTTTTCCTCCACCTCTGGCCTTGGGAAAGCACGCCTCGCGGATTCGGCATCGTCGCCTCGCTATTCAATAGTCTGGTCTGGGGTCTTGGCCTGGCGGCGATCCGGCGTTTCTGGACCTCGGCCACGAAGTGAACACGATCCAGGCGATGCGACCTCCGCAAAGAGAAGGGGCCGGGATTGCTCCCGGCCCCGTGGCTTGCTGAATCTTTTTCCCGACTGGCTCAGTCCGGATTCGTCAGCACGGGTGGCTGGCGGTAGAGCCGGAAGAACTCATGCGGCTTGTTGCGAGGTGCGCGCACTTTGAGCTTTCCACCCTCGACGCGCAGGGGTTCGGGGCATTCCGCCCAGGGGAGGGCGTTGCCCAGTTCATCCACGCAGACCGGCGCGTAGCCGACCCTTGTGCGCGGCCAGCAGAGCAAGGCCTGCGGCACGTTCGCAGTCGCGACGTCAATGGCAATCTCCAGGACCGGTCCGGGGTCGTCGTTCTGCGGGGTGACGCAGACGTTGAAGTTGCCCCAGTCGATGTGGCCATCGGGCAGGCTGAGGACGAGCTTCACGAGTTGGTCGTTGATCTGGATGACTTCACAATTCACGGCGAGGCCGGCCTGTTGCTGGAACGCGCACGCGATGCTGTCGCAGATGCGATAGGCGCAGCTCAATAGATCCATCTTTACCACGACCGGCGCGCCTGTGCCGCCGGGGACGCTGAAGCTGCCCCACTCCAGGCAGAGCGCGCGCAGGTCGTGGCCGATGCCGCGCTCATGATCATGCGCCCGCGCCTCGATGCGGATCTTGGCGGGGTCCGGCCAGGTGCCAGTCAAGTAGAGGCAGAGCACCCCATTGGTCGGCGGACCGCCAAAGAACCAGCGCGTGTTCGGCGGAGGCGGCTGCGGGATAGGGGTGAAGATGCCTGGCGCATTGGCCATCGGGCCGCCCTTGCGATCCCAGGTCCAGACATCGTCGGCCACGAACACGTCAAAGAACGCCGGGCGGAAGCGCCCCTGATTGCCGAAGCCGCGACCGACCATGATGGGGCCGGGCACCGCGCCCGGCGGCACCGCGCCGAGCTTCGCCCGTATCCGCGTGTCGGTCGCCTCGATGACTTCGAAGGGCAGGGAGCCGGGGCCGTTCATGACCACGACGCAGAGGTGGTCGGGGTTGTTGCCGAATCCGGTGCCGACGATGGTGATGATGTCGCCCTCCACGCCTTGAGCCGGCGTGACGGCGGTGATGACGACGGGCGTGGGCACAGTCGGCGGCGCCTCGACGCAGACGTTGAGATTGCCCCAGCCGATCAAGCCATCCGGCAGCGACAGCGTGATCTTCACCGCTTGATTTCCCGTCGGATCATCCACGATTTCAGCCGTGGCATTCATCGCGAGGCCAGCCTGTTGCATGAAGGCGCAGCGGATCACGTCGCAGATGCGCTTGGCGCAGTCGAGCAGCGTGCCGCCGTTGGGCAGGCGGATGCAGAAGGCTTCGAGATCGCGCCCGATGCCGCGCTGATGATCGTGGGCGCGGGCTTGGATGCGAAGCTTCGCGCCGGGCGGCCAGTTGCCTTGGAGGAAGAGGCAGATCTTGCCGTCCGGCGTGGGCGGGCCGCTGTAGAACCATTGCTGGGTGGGCGGCGGCGGCGTGGGCACGGGGGTGAAGATCGGGCCATTCACCGCAGGACCCGTCTTCTCCCAGACCCACACATCCTGCTCGACGAAGATGTCGAAGAATGCGGGGCGGAACCGGCCGCGTTGTCCTTCGCCGATGCCGATCATGATCGGCCCCGGCTGCGCCTGGGGATTGACCGGACCGAGGCGGCCGATGATTTCATTCGGAGTAACCTGAATCACTTCAACGGGCAGGGACGTGCCACCGTTCATGATGACCATGCAGATGTCATTCGGGTCAGTGGGGAAGTTGGTTCCGCGCACATGGATGAGGGTTCCTTCGCCGCCGCCGAGCGGCGTGACGTTGGTGATGACCGGGGCGGGCGTGGGCGGCACCGGCTCGACGCACACGTTCAGGTTGCCCCAGCCGATGCGCCCGTCCGGCAGGCTCAGGGTGATCTTCACCGTGCCATCGGCTTGCTGCAAGACGGTGCAATTCACTTCAAGGCCGCCCTGCTGGAGGAACGCGCAGCGGATGCTGTCGCAAATGCGCAGCGCGCAGTCGAGCAGCGAGCCGCCGGCGGTGAACCGCAGTTCGTAGGCCGTGAGGTCGCGGCCGATGCCCTTCTCGTGATCGTGGGCGCGGGCCTGAATGGTCACTTTCGACGGCACGGGCCAGGCGTTGGAGAGCACGAGCATGATTTGTCCGTCCATCGGCTGGCCGCTGAAGAACCACTGTTGCTGCGGCGGAGGAGGCAGCGGGAGCGGGTTGAAGGGCTGGGTTGTCATCGCAGCCGGGCCGGTCTTCTCCCAGATCCACACATCCTGATCGACGAACACGTCGAAGAATGCGGGGCGGAAGCGGCCGCGCGCACCTTCGCCGATGCCGATCATTATCGGTCCCGGCTGCACGGCGGGACGCACCGGCCCGAGGCGGCCGACGACTTGCGTCTTCACCGAGGTCAGCACTTCGATGGGGACGGAGATGCCGCCATTCATGATGACCATGCAGACGTCATTTGGATCCGTCGGGAAGTTTGTGCCACGCACGGTGATGAGCGTGCCGGGTCCGCCGCCAGTCGGGGTGAAACTGGTGATCACCGGCACCACCTCGGGCGCGGGCGTGGAGACGCAGATGTTGAAGTTGCCCCAGTCGATGGGCAGCCCGTTGGGCAGGGTGAGCGTGAGCTTAATCTGCGTCTGGCTGAGTTGCGTGATCTGGCAATTCACCACGATGCCCGCCTGTTGCATGAAGGCGCAGCGGATGGAATCGCAGATGGCCGCGGCGCATTGTTGCAGGGTGCCGCCGCCGGTGAATTGAAGCATCGGCGCGCGGAGGTCATGGCCGACGCCGGTCGCGTGATTATGCGCCCGGGCCTCGATGCGGACCATCGCGTTGGCCGGCCAGTTGCCGGAAATCACGGTCATCAACATGCCGTTGGTCGGCGGGCCGCTGAAGAACCAGAAGTTCGTGGCATTGGGCTGGCTGGGCGTCGGCGCGATGAACTGCACGCCGTTGGCGGCGGGACCGCGGTTGCGGTTCCAGACCCAGACCGGCTTGCGGACGACGATGTTGGTCAGGAGCGGGCGGAACGTGCCTTTGGCGCCGGAGCCGCAGCCGACCATGACCGTGCCGATGGTGGCACCGGGCCGAATGGTGCCGACGATCGTCTTGATTTGCGTGCCGGTGGCCTCGACGACTTCGAGGGGAATGGATTCCGCGCCACTCATGACCACGGCGCAGAGGTTGTCCGGGTTGTTGCCGAAGTTGGCGCCGTTGATGAAGAGCATGTCGCCCTCCTTGATGCGATTGGTGCTTACGCCGGTGATGACCGGGGCGAGTTTGACCGCGCCCGGCTCGACGCAGACGTTGAAGTTGCCCCAGTCGATGCTGCCCTGCGGCAGCGCGAGGGTGAGCTTGACCGTGCCGTTCTCCAAGTCGGTGACGGTGCATTCCACGAGGAAACCTCCTTGCTGGAGAAACGCGCAGCGGATGGTGTCGCAGATGCGCTTGGCGCACTCCATCAGCGAGCCGCCTCCCTGCAACTCAATGCAGTAGGCTTCGAGATCGCGACCGACGCCGGTGGCGTGGTTGTGGGCGCGGGCCTGGATGCGGATCTTCGAGGGCACCGGCCAGGCGTTGGAAAGCACCAGCATGATCTTGCCGTCCATGGGCGGGCCGCTGAAGAACCATTGCGGCTGGGGCGCGGGCGGGGGCGGCGGGGGCTTGCAGATGACCTGGAAGGGGATGACGACGCCGCCGGCCATGGGCCCGCCGGCGCGGTCCCAGACCCAGACATCATCCGCCACGGTCACGTCGGCGAAGGCTGGCTTGAAGCGCCCATAGGCACCTTTTCCCAGTCCGACCATGATGACTCCACCGCGAGTGTCGCAAGCGACGTCGGGCACCACGACCGTGAGCTTTTCCTCCGTCGCCGCGATGACTTGCAGCGGGATGGAGATGCCGTTGGGCAGCATGATCACGGCACAGACGTTCTCCGGGCAGCCGCCGAAGTTTCGTCCGTAGATGCAGAACACGTCTCCCGGGCAACCCGTGTTCGTGGAGACGCCCGTGATGATGGGCGCGGGCGGCGGCGGCAGTGGTTCAACGCAGACGTTCAGGTTGCCCCAGCCGATGCGCCCGTCGGGCAGGCTGAGATGCAGGCGCACGGCGTTCGGGTTGAGCGGGTCAAGCTCCACGGTGCAATTCACCTCGATGCCGGCCTGCGAACGGAACGCAGAGGTGATCACGTCGCAGATGCGCGCAGCGCAATCCGCGAGACCCTCTGCGCCAGTCGCGCCGGGGCCGGTGAGCTCAATGCACACGGCGTGCAGATCGCGCCCGATGCCGCGCTGATGATCGTGGGCGCGGGCCTGGATCTGAACTTTGGCGGGAAGCGTCCATGGCTTATCGAGCGTCAGGCAGATGCGTCCATCCGTGGTGGGCGGACCGCTGAAGAACCATTGTTGCGGCGGCGGAGGCGGTTTGCAGATGACGGTGAAGGGCTGGTTCGCCGTGGTGGCTGGACCCGTCTTGTTCCAAGCCCAGATCGGCATGCGTACGGCGACATCCGTGAAGGCGAGGGCGGGCACGCCCATGTTGCCATCGCCAAGGCCGACCATGATCTGCCCTTGCAGGGTGCCACCCGTGGGCGGGCAATCGACCGCGCCGAGCATGACCTTGATCCGCGTGTCGTTGCCGTCGATCACGGTCAACGGAACGGAGACATTGTTGGGCAGCATCAATACCACGCAGAGATTCTGCGGGTTGTTGCCGAAGCCCATGCCGTAGATGAAGAACATGTCTCCGGGGCAGGCGCTGTTCGTGGAGACGCCGGTGATCACGGGGCCGGGCTTGGGCGGGGTCGGCTCGACGCATACGTTGAGGTTACCCCAGCCGATTTGGCCGTCGGGCATGGACAACGTGAGTTTCACCGCATTGGGTCCAATTTGTTGCGCGGTGCAGTTCACCGCCACCATTCCCTGTTGCATGAAGGCGCAGCGGATCGTGTCGCAGATACGATAGGCGCAATCGAGGATGGTGCCGCCGGTGGGCATCTCGATGCAGTAGGCATCCAGATCACGGCCGATGCCCTTGTTATGATCATGCGCGCGGGCCTGGATGCGAATCTTGCTCGGGTTGGGCCATTCGTTGGAAAGGACCAGCATGATCTTGCCGTCCATCGGCGGGCCGCTGAAAAACCAAGTCGGCTCCGTGATGGGTGAAGCGGGCGTGAATGTGCCCTGAAGCGGCGTGAAATTCATCGGCGCGGTCGCCGTCGGACCGTCGGGCGTGCGGACCCATACCCAGGCCGGTTCCACGACGGCGATTTCCGGGAAGGCGGGCTTGAACACATTCACGTTGCCGTGGCCCAGCGCGATCATGATCGGGCCGGGCAGGCTGCCGGGCGCGACCGGGCCGAGCTTGGCCATGATCACGTTGTCGCTGGCGGACATCACTTGCAGCGGAATCGAGCGGTCGCCGTCCATGATGATCGCGCAAATGTCATTCGGATTATTGCCAAAGCCTCCGCCAATGATCGTGATCATAGTGCCGTTACCGCCCTGCTTCGGGAAGAAGTTGTCGATGTGCGGCCCGGTGCTGCTCGGAATGATGGTCACTGGGCCGGCGGGCAGGATGGCAAGGTGGTCGCCCGTGGGCGTGCCGTTCGGCGCTGCCCCTCCGGTGCCGATGATGGGTCCGCCCTGTTGCAGTCCGGTCTGGAGCTGCTGCAACGTCGCGCCGGGCGCAAGCTGGACGACGATGACGATCTTGATGGGCTGCCCCGGTTCGATGTTCTGCGTGACGGCGCCGAGGAACCCACCCCAGTTGCCGCCAGCCGTGCCGTTGAAGAACTGGCTGGTGTTTGGGTTCGCCGCGAACGGCCCGAATCCCATCAGCGGCACCGGGTCCGGCAGCCCGGGTATATCCCGGAACAACTGGACTGATTTCACGGCCGCGATCGGGGCCACCTGCTTGAGCGCGCAGGCGCAGAACATGCCCTGCCCGCCGCCGAACGTCGTGTAGTCACAGATGGTGATCTTCACGCAGCCGTTCGTGAGCGGCATGATCTGGATCGTTGGTGGATTGGGAGGCGGTTGCGTGCAGGCTTTGGCCAGATGGTGGGCGCCCGCCAGGCAAAGCACGGCCAGCAAGGCCAGCAGGGGCCAGCGGAATACAGATGTGAAGCGACGCGCGCGTGTGCGAGCGTGGTGCGTGGGCGAATCAAGGGGGGTGGAGATGAGCGTGCTCATAATGTTTTACCTTTCTACGTTACCGAGGTTTGACTTGTGTGATGTTCCTGACTCGCCCCAACCCGAAAGTTGGCCATCGCGCCTCCCCCGCCGGTTCAAATGACAAGAAGCTGTCGGGGTTGGGATGGGACCAGTCTGGGAGCGCAGTTGTATGGGCGCAAAGTCCCGCCGGATTTTCAATCACAAAAAACGGGAGATTTCTCCTCACTCTTTTCCGCCATCTTCCGATTCAGGGATGACCGGCCGAGGCCGGATACAAATCATGAAGATTCAAAAAGTTCAGTTCTCTTGCGCGATGCTGGCGCTCCTCACACTCATCAGCGCCGGCGTGTTCCGATCCTTTTCCGAGAATCGTCCCGTGCCTGCGGGGCAGGCGGATCGCTTGCTCCGCGACGCCTCGATGATGTTGCTGAAGGAAGGCAACGTCCGCTTCGCCGCCGGCAAGTCGCAGCATCCGAATCTCGATGCCGAGCGACGCAGCAGCACCGTGGCGCAGGGGCAGGAACCCTTTGCCACGATTCTGGCGTGCTCGGATTCGCGCGACCCGGTGGAATTGATTTTTGATCGTGGTGTCGGAGATCTGTTCGTCGTCCGTGTCGCGGGGAACGTGGCCGGCCCCAGTGAACTGGCCAGCATCGAATACGGCGTGGGCCATCTCCACACCTCGCTGCTGGTGGTCATGGGCCACACCAAATGCGGCGCAGTCACCGCCGCAGTGAAGGACGCCGAGGTTCACGGACACATCCCCGCGCTGATCCAACGCATCAAGCCCGCCGCCGAGCGGGCGAAGCAGGAGACCTCCTCGCCCGAGGAACTCATTCCCGCCGCCATTCGCGCCAATGTCTGGCAGACCATCTCGGACACGCTCAAGCAAAGCAGCGCAGTGCGCGAACTCGTGGTCGCGGGCAAGTTGCAAATCCTGGGCGCCGTCTATGACCTCGAAGCCGGCAAGGTGACGTGGCTGGGGATGCATCCGGGACAGGAGGAATTGCTCACCCAGTCCAAGCCGGACGAACACAAAGCCGCCAGCGCGGGACCGGCGCTGCCCAAGCCCTCGGCTTTTCTCAGGCCCGGCAACACCTCCCCGAACGTTCTTCCTCTCGCCGGCTCCGGCCACGAAGCGGATGGGAAGGCGGAAAAGGGCGGCGGACACAACGCCGCGCCTGCGCCGCACAACCACTGATGCTGTGCTCATTCCCCCCTGCGACGGGGATGGTAATTGATAGACGAAGTTGTAGCGGAGTGCGACCTTCGCAATGCAAGTCGTGCCTTCCGGTTCCTCGCTACTTTCTGGTGCTGCATAGAGAAGGCAGTTTCAACTTACCCGCGACGAAGTAGAGCATGGTGATCATATA
>Ga0163144_10023885_pt1 | contig 12034 bp, 10 predicted proteins | sample OliLak19BULKMAT1_FD_123175 | JGI IMG/M metagenome (GOLD analysis project Ga0163144, IMG submission 123175) | Freshwater microbial mat bacterial communities from Lake Vanda, McMurdo Dry Valleys, Antarctica - Oligotrophic Lake LV.19.BULKMAT1 | ecosystem: Environmental > Aquatic > Freshwater >...
CGCCGACGAGGCCGAGGGTGAGCCACGACACGTGCTGGGCGCTAGCTCAGGCCAAACGAAAATGCCGAACCGCGAGCCCGTGAGGCTGAGCCGCGCGGAGTTTGCTAGCCTCGCGCCCATGAACCGACGACAAATGATTCAGGTGGCCGCCAGCACGGCCGTGGCCCATGGCGTAGTGACGGTGCTGGGCTGTCAGGCAGCGCCCAAGACCGCTTCGGCCGCAGGGGAGCAGCGTCACGAACCAAAAACGACGCCGCCGTCGCCCGTGACACCCGAAGGCGCGCGACTGGCTGCGGCTGCCTCCGACTGTGTACGCGTCGGCGAGACCTGCCTCGAGCACTGCTTGCGCAGCTTGTCTGCGGGCAGCGACATGATGGCCCTCTGCGCGCGGCTGGTCGAAGAGATGCTGCCCATCTGTCGCGCTACGGCAACGCTCGGCGCCATCGGCTCCAAGCGACTCAAGGCCATGGCTCAGCTGTGCGCAGACGCGTGCGGTGAGTGCGCGGCCGAATGCGAGAAGCACGCCGGCCATCACGCCGAATGCAAGGCATGCTTCGAAGCCTGCAAGGCGACCGAAGTTCTGGCGCGCGCTTTGGTCTGAGAAGACAGTGAGTCCGCGGGGTCAGAACCCGAGCACGCTAGAAACGCGGGCGTTTGCGTATATACGTATTTATGATGACGTATATAGGTTGTGTTGGCTGAAGTCGTAGCTCAGCTCGACCGCTGCCTTCGGAGAGGTTCTTCGAGCTGGCCGCGCTACACTTTCTCGATTTGGAGGCCTTACTGTGAAGGTCTTGGACGCAAAAGCTCGGGCTCGATTGGTCCTGCGGGCTCGGGGGTTGGCCGGCGGACTCGAGGAGGCGCGCAACGGGAAAGCTTACCTTCGGGTCATGGGCGCGCTCTCACACTTTGGACTGCTGTTCGTGCCCGATGTGCCGGCAAAACAAACGTGCGCGACTGGCTCTACGTGACGGATTCGGTCAACCTTCGTTTCGCGGGATCCCTTGGGCATTGTTGGTGCGCCATCGGGCGCGGTTGCCGAAGAAGTCGGCACCCGCCAAGTTGCACGCCTTTCGACTTCGCGACGACGATCAATTGCTGCTGGAACGCTTGGCGCGGGAGCTGAATCTGAGCCGCACCGACGTCATTCGCGCAGGACTGCGCAAGCTGGCTCTGGGCTGAAGGCTCGCACCTCAGTCCGGCACGCTCTTTTGCCGGTGCCGATCCCGAAAGCCCGAGGCGCCGCCACTGACCATGAAGGTGAGGAGCTCGGTGGGGGAGGCTTCGAGCTGCTGGACCAGGGCGCGGGGGACGGCCAGCACTTGGCCGCCGATGTTGTAGGCCTGCGGTACGTAGACGGCGACGTGGTCGGTGAGGGCGAACATGCCCAAATCGTCACGGGTGAGAAAACCGAAGAGCCGCGTTTCGCTGTCGGCCGAGAGGCGAAACGAGACCGCGCGCCCGAACCTGCGCTCTTCGCCCAAGAACGCATTCAGCAGATCGCGGATCGAGGTGTAGAGCAGTTTGACCAGTGGCAACCGCGCGAACAGCCGGTCGATCAGGCTGGACACCTTGCGGCCCACGACGTTGGAGAAGAGCAGACCGACGGCGGTAGTCAGCGCCAGGGTGAGCACGACGCCCAGGCCCGGGATCGACACGCCCAGCAGCTCGTCCAGCTTGGTGACGAGCGCGTAGAGGATGTAGAGCGTAAGCAGCGTGGGCACGAGCACCAGGCAGCCGCGCGCGAAGTATCCGAGGATCCGACTCATGACTCGGGATGTTCGTCGCCCGGCGCCCACGAGTCGAGCAAGAGTAGCTGGCCGAGTGCCGCGACTATGGCCGTTTCCGTGCGCAAAATGGGAGCGCCGAGCCGAATGCCCGAAAAGCCCGCTCGTTCGAAGCAGCCGAGCTCAGCCGTCGTCCAGCCGCCCTCCGGACCCACGGCCAAGCGCACGGGGCCGTGGTGCGGGGCGTCGGCTGCGGCCAAGGTACGCGCAGCTCCCGGGTCGAGGAGCAGCTCGCGGCACGGCTCGCTCTCTTGCAGGCGCGGCAAGCGTTCTTCGATGAACGTGCGAAAGCTCGGTTCGACCTCGATCGCGGGCAGCCAGCTTTGCGCGCCTTGCTCGCAGCCGAGCCACAGATCTTCGCGCAAGCGTTCGGGCGCGAGCCTAGGTGAATCGAAGTAGCTCTTGTCGACACGGTAGCCCGCGACCAAGTCGAGCCTGCGCACGCCAAAGGAAGCAACGGTCTGCAAGAGCCGCGACAGCGCCTTGGGGCGCGGGAGGGCGACGACGAGCGAAACCAGCGGCTGGGGCTCGGGCGTGAGTGGGCCGAGCTCGACGACGAGCTCTTTCTTCTCTTCTGAAACCAGGCGCGCGGGCGCGCGGCCTTGGCCTAGGACGGCGGCTTTCAGCGCGTCGCCGGTTTTTTTTCGCAGCACCTGACGGATGTGGTCCGCGCGGCGTCCGCTGATGCGGGCCTGGCTGTTCACGACCTCGCTGGGATCGAGCAACAGCAGGTTCACGACGGGGACACAGCGGAAAGAGAGCCGCGGTCGCGGGGGTAGCTGCCGAGCACCTTGACCAGGCGCTGGCTGCGCTCGAGTTCGCCGAGCGCCCGCTCGACAGCAGCATCGGTGCGGTGGCCTTCGACTTCGACCACGAAAGCGTATTCCCAGCGCCGCTCGGGCAAGGGTCGCGACTCGATGCGGGTCATGTTGACGCCTGCGTCGTCGAGCACGCCCAGGGCGGCGCGCAACGCGCCTCTCTCGTGGGCAGCGCGAAAGACCAGGCTGGTCTTGTCTTGGCCGCTGGGCGCTGCGTCTTGGAGCGCGATACCGACGAAGCGCGTGGCGTTGTGGGCGTTGTCCGCCAGGTTGCCTTCGAGCACGGCCAAACCGTACGTCTCGGCCGCCAGCTGCGAGGCGATGGCGAGCAGTTCACCGTCGCGCGAGGCGTCGCGAGCCGCGGCCGCCGTAGACGTAGCGCTGATGCGCGGCACGTCAGGGTAGTGTCGATCGAGCCACAGTCGGCACTGCGCCAAAGCCTGCGGGTGCGACAAAATGGCCGTGGCGCGCGCGGGATCGAGACCGGGGCGGGCCATGAGGCAGTGGCGGATTTCGATTTCGTGCTCACGCTCGATGAGCGGCCGCTCGGTGATCAGGCAATCGAGAGTCTCGCGTACGATGCCCTCGGTCGAGTTCTCGAGTGGCACGACGCCGTGCGTCACTGCGCCCGAACCGACTGCCTCGAACACCTGGGCGATGGTGACGAACGCCTGGTAGCTCGTAGCGGGACCAAACATGGCGAGCGCCGCGGCGTGCGTGTTGGTCGTGGCCGGCCCGAAGTAGCCGACGGTGAGCGGAGCAAGGGCGTCGTTGGCCATGTTCTCAGTGGAGCAGGGAAGCCAGGGCGCCAAGCTTCATGGCCAAGCCGAGATCACCTTCGATCTTCAGCTTGCTGCCAAAGAAGAGGGCAGGCGCTGCCGCGCGACCCTCCATCAGATCGACGTAGTCTTTCGCGGCTAGGCGCACCGTGCACTGGGCCTCTCCTTCGCCTTCGACCAAGCTGGGTCGCTCGGTCAGGTTCAAGATCCACGTGCCTCCGCCTTCGCCTTCGAGCACGAACTTGTACACGGCGCCGATGTGACTGACGGCTTCGGGATGTCGCGCGATCTTGTCGGCGGCCTCGGTCATTTTTTCTCGAGCGGTAGCCATGTCGAGCCCGATCTGTAGCGCCACCAGCAGGGGGAAGGAAGTGGTGGCGCGGCGACTGCCTTCCGCAAACTTTACCATACGGAGTCTCCGGCCTTGCGCGCGCGATCCTGGGGGTCGAAAACCCATTCGTGGCGCGACTATTCGTTTACGGCTCGCTGCAGCGCGGTTGCTCGAACGCCGGCCTGCTCGAAGGGGCTGCGTACCTTGGACCGGGCAGCACGGCCGAGGGCCATGCGCGGGTCGTCTACCACGATGGCTTTCCCGCGCTCTACCGCGACCAGGCGGGCCGGGGTCGAGTGCGCGGCGAGCTCTATGTCGTGGGCAGCGCGCTGCTCATCGAGCTGGATGCTTTCGAGGACGTGCCGGACCTCTACCAGCGTGAGGAGATCGAACTCGACGACGGCTCGATGGCCCATGCGTATGTCGTCACGGCGGAGGTGGCCTCGCAGTTTGCCGCTGTCGACGACGGCTCGTGAAAAAGAAAAAGCCGAAGCTTTCGCTCCGGCCTCGCGCGGACTGCTGGGCAATCCGAGCAGCTCGAAAATCAGCGACCTGCCATCGGCTTGAAGGGGCGCTCGTCGTAGCCCGTGAAAATCTGACGCGGGCGCGCGATCTTTTGTTCCTTGTCGAGCAGCATTTCTTCCCACTGCGCCAGCCAACCGACGGTGCGCGGGATGGCGAACATCACCGTGTACATCTCGACCGGGATCTCGAGCGCCTCGTAGATGAGGCCCGAGTAGAAGTCGACGTTGGGGTAGAGCTTGCGGCTGACGAAGTACTCGTCTTCCAGGGCAATGCGCTCGAGCTCGTGCGCCACGTCGAGTAGCGGGTTGCGCTTACCGATGATGTTGAACACACGGTCCGCCAAATGCTTGATGACGCGCGAGCGCGGATCGTGGTTCTTGTAGACGCGGTGACCGAAGCCCATGAGGCGCTGGCCGGCCGAGCCGTCCTTCACGGCCTTCACGAAATCGGCGACCTTGTCCTTGCTGCCGATCTGCTTGAGCATGCGCAGCACGGCTTCGTTGGCGCCGCCGTGAAGCGGACCGTAGAGAGCAGCCGCGGCGCCGGCGACGGCGACGTACGGATCGGCCATCGAGCTGCCGATCGAGCGCATGACGTTGGTGGAGCAGTTCTGCTCGTGATCGGCGTGCAAGATGAAGAGCACGTCGAGCGCGCGGACGATGTCGGGGTGCGCCTTGTAGCGGGGCTCGGCCACGCGCTTCACCATCGATAGGAAGTTCTCGGAATAACTCATGCCGTTGTCCGGGTAGACGAACGGACGCCCCTGACTGTGACGGTAGCTCCACGCTGCCAAGGTCGGCATCTTGGCGATCAGCCGGATCATCTGCAGGCGGCGGTTTTCCGTCTCGTGGACCTCCTTGGCGTTCGGGTAGAACGTGGACAGGGCGCCGACGGTGGCGACCAGCATGCCCATGGGATGCGCGTCGTAGCGGAAGCCGTTCACGAAGCTGCGGATGTTCTCGTGGACGAAGGTGTGGTGGGTGATGTCGTCTTCCCACTTGGCGAGCTGGCCGGGGTCCGGCAGCTCACCGTTGATCAGCAGGTAGGCGACTTCGAGAAACGACGCGGACTCGGCCAGTTGGTCCACGGGGTAGCCGCGGTAGCGCAGGATGCCCTTGTCGCCGTCGATGTACGTGACCGCGGAGCGACAGCTGGCCGTGTTCATGAAGGCCGGGTCGTAACCCATGAGGCCGAAGTCTTCGGCGTCCGTTTTGATCTGACGGAGGTCCATCGAGCGGACGGTGCCGTCCTCGATCGGGAGTTCGTAGATCTTGCCAGTGCGATTGTCCGTGACAGTCAGGGATTCCTTCGACATCGCGAGGGTTGTCCCCCGTCGCGACGGGGCTGGCAACCCCAGGGACGCTCGAAAACTCTCAGATAAGTGGGCCAGTTCGCTCCCGCCGTGCGACCCCTCGGGTATGGGCCTCGAACACCCCGCTCCCCCGAAGTCGCAGCGCGATTCGGGCGTTCTTTTCCAGATCGTTTTGGGTGCGTTCGGCTTGCTCGGCGTTTCGGCATGCTCGGCGTCGGGCGATACCCCGACCTTGGCCCCGGCCCTCCTGCACGCGCGCTCGGCCAGTGCAGCCTTCGGTGTGGCCCAGTCGCGTTGGATGCACGTGCCCGTACCGCCCGAAGACGCCCCGAAGTTGGCTCCGGTCGCGCTCATCGCGCCAGTCGTCGACAAGCCCGGCGGAGGCGCGCAGCCCATCGGCTACTTGCGGCTCGGCTCACCCGTCTCGCGGTCGAACGAACCCGTCTCCAAAGAGGGCTGCGCTGGTGGCTGGTACGCCGTGCGTCCGTTGGGTTTCGTGTGCCAGGACGACAAAACCACACTCGAGCTCGATCACCCGCTCGTACGTGCCTTCCCCGATGGTCCCGATCGCGAGCGCCCGCTGCCTTACCGCTATGCGTTCGTGCGCTCCGTCGTGCCCAACTACCTCAAGGTGCCGACCAAGAGTGAGCAGGAGAAGTACGAGATGCACCTCGACCGCCACCTGCGCAGCTACCACAAGCTCAGCAAGAGCTGGGATACGCTGGCGCCAGGCGCCAATCAGCTACCGCTGCGACCGAGTGGCGCGGCGCTGGGCCCATTGCCCAAGGACGCCAATGCACCTGGCATGAACGAGCGCTACGGCGGACGCGGCGACGACGCCGTGCCTTGGTGGCTCCAAGGCGAGCGCCGCATTCCCAACATCTCCAGCTTCCAGGCGCCGCCATACGCCGTCATCGCGGGACGCGTGAAGCGCCACGCGGGTATCGCGCTGGTCGATAGCTTCGTTTCGGGTGGCGAGTCGCTCGGGCGTCGCTTCGCGGTGGCCGTCGACGGTCGTTTGGTGCCCGCCGACAAGTTGAAGGCCGAGTCGGGTTCGACCTTTCACGGCGTCGAGTTCGAGGGACGAAACCTGCCGCTCGCATTTTCCTTTGGCGAAGGCACGCGCGCTTGGAAATTCCAAGGTGGCTCGCCCCGCAAAGGTGACGCGCTGGCGCACCGCACGCTGCTCGAACTCACCGGCAAAGTGAAGAATTACCGTGAGGAACGCTACGTCGAAGCCAAGGATGGCAGCTGGCTTCGTTCGGCCGACTTGAAGACCGCTTCGGCGCCTTCGGCGTTGCCGTGGTTCGCCAAGCGCGGCGTGCGCTGGATCGACATCTCGCTGTTCAGCCAGACACTGATTCTCTACGAGGGCACGACGCCGCTGTACTTGACGCTGATTTCGAGCGGCAAAGATGGCCTGGGTGAGCCCGGCAAGACGCTGAGCACGCCGACCGGCACGTTCCGCATCTACCAAAAGCACGTGACGACCACGATGGATTCCGACGTGGCCGAGAGCGAGTACGAGCTACGGGACGTGCCGTGGGTCATGTACTTCCACAACGGCTACGCCCTCCACGGCGCCTACTGGCACGACGACTTCGGTCGCCCGCGCTCGCACGGTTGCGTCAATCTCTCGCCCGTCGATGCGCGCTACATCTTCGACTGGGTGACGCCCGACGTACCCGCCGATTGGCACGGCGCATCGGCCGGCGACGCCATGGGTCCTGGCACCCTCATTCATATTCACCCCTAATGACCGAGCTTTGCATTCACTCGCCGTACGACGGCGCCCACCTGGAAACGCTCGAACTCGACGACGCACCAGCGCTCGAAAGCAAGCTCGCGCGCCTGGGGTCCGTCATGACGCGCCGCGCCTGGCTCCCCAAATTCGAGCGCTACAGCATTCTGGAGCGGGCCACCGCGCTGATCGAACAGCGCACAGAAAGCTTGGCGCGGCTCGCGGCCAGCGAGGGCGGCAAGCCCTTGCTCGATTCACGCGTCGAGATCGTGCGCGCCGCCGACGGTTTGCGTGCCGCTTGCGCGGCTCTTCGCCAAGACCGCGGCCACGAAGTGCCGATGGGCCTGACGCCCGCCTCGACTGGACGCTTCGCGCACACGCACCACGAGCCGGTGGGCGTGGTGGGCGCGATTAGCGCCTTCAACCATCCGTTCAACTTGGCCGTGCACCAGCTGGTGCCCGCAGTGGCGACGGGCTGCCCGGTGTTGATCAAACCTGCCAGCAGTACGCCGCTCTCGTGCCGCGCGCTGTTGGGCATCCTGCGCGAAGCCGGGCTGCCAGAAGAGCAGGCCGAGATGACGCTCTTGCCGGCCGATTTGTCGGAGAAGTTCGCCGGCGACTCGCGCCTTGGCTTCTTGTCGTTCATCGGTTCGGCGGCCGTCGGTTGGAAGTTGAAAAAACTGCTCGCGCCGGGCGTCACCTGCGCGCTCGAGCACGGCGGCGTGGCGCCGCTGCTTTTGCACGAGACCGCGGATCTCGACGCCGCCGCCCGCGGCATCGTCAAGGGTGGATTCTACCACGCGGGCCAAGTGTGCGTGTCGGTGCAGCGCGTCTACGTGCCGCGAAGCCAACTCCAAGCATTGCTCGACCGGCTGGTGCCCGCCGTACGCACGCTACGCGTCGGCGATCCGCTCGACGAACGCACGGAGGTCGGACCCTTGATCAACGAGCGCGAGGTTGCGCGTGTAGCGAGTTGGGTCGACGAAGCCGTGGCCGCGGGCGCCCAGCTGCTCTGCGGTGGAAAGCCTCTCGGCGAAACGAGCTACGAACCGACGCTGCTGCTCGATCCGCCCAGCGAAGCGCACGTGTCGTGCGAAGAGGTGTTCGGTCCCGTGGTGTGCATCTACCCGTTCGACTCGTGGGACGACGCTATCGAGCGCGCCAACGCCGTCGATTCGTGCTTCCAGGCAGCGCTCTTCACGAGCGATCTCGACGTTGCCCTGAGCGGCGCGCGGCGTCTGCGCGGCACGACCGTGCTCATCAACGAGCATACGGCATTTCGGACCGATTGGATGCCGTTTGGCGGTCGCGGTCGCTCGGGTCTCGGTCTCGGCGGCATCGATCAATCGATGCGCGACATGACGGCCGAACGAATGATCGTGTTTCGTTCGAGCGCGCTCTGAGCACAGCTCAGCTCAGCGCACGGCTCAGCGCACGGCTCAGCTCAGCGCACGGCTCAGCTCAGCGCACGGCTCAGCTCAGCGGACGGTGAAGGTCTTGGACACGATCACTGGATCGCCACCGAACGGCGGCACTTGCGTGGCCATGAACAATCCGACCAAGCAGCGTCCTACGGATGTGTCGTGGAAGGGCTCAGATACGAGGGCGCTCGAAGCGTGTCCGTTTGGCTGGTACAGCACTTTGACCCGACCACGGCCGCTGGGTCCGGCAGGCTCTTGGCAGCTCACTGCGCGCCCGGCCGCTCGCTCGAGCACGACGCCGGCACTTGGGGTGTCGAAGGATGGCCCCGCGGGTAGCACCGGATCGGGCTGAGCCAAGCCGACGATGATCGTGCCCTCGTGAAACAGCTCTTCGAGGCGCGCCTTACCCTTGAAGAAAATCGCCGGTCGGAAGTAGTAGAGCCCGGTCAGCGCAGCGCCCAAAATCACGACAAGCGACAGGAACACGATCCAGCCCAGGCCGCTTCGCGCCTCCGGCACTTTGAAGGTGAAGGCTTCGGCGCTGGGCGCGCTGAGGCCCGGAGCGCGCAGCATGGTCCCGCTCACCGCCGTAAGCGCCAGTGGCGGTGGAGCTTTTGTTGGGACCCCCGATCGCGACAGAGGTGCGGGGAGCGACAGCGGGTGTGCGGACGGCGGCAGGATGGACTCTTCGTCGATCGAGGGCAGGCCAGGTGTGGACAGCACTGGCATGCGCGACGAGTTCACCCACTCCGGGCTCAGCATGGCCGGAACCGGCGCTGCCTCGGTGGGGCGTTCGGCGAGTGCTCCCGCGTCATGCACGGCGGACGGCAACGGGGCCGCCCGGGGCGCCCCCCCCGAAGCACCGGGCGCGCTGGCGATTGCCGGCGCGGCTACGCCAAGCAAGGTCGGATTGTGCCGCCTTGCGGGGGCGGCGCGCAGCGGCTCCGCCGTCGTCTGTTGCGGCAGCACGAGCGGCGGCGAGTAAGGCGGTGGCCGTACGGCGGAGTGCGGCTGTGCGGCGGAGTGCGGCTGTGCGGCGGAGTGCGGGCGTGCGGCGGAGTGCGGCACGTCTGGAACGGCGGGCAGCGGCCAACGCGGCGAACGCTGCGACTCGGCCGAACGGCGCGCCATGTCGGGCAACGGGCTGTGCACGGGTTTGAGGGTCGGTTGTTTGGATGGCGATTGCGTCAACTCCTTCAAATGGTCGAGCGAGCGCACGACCGTCGCCACTTCGTCATCCTCGAAGCCCCTGGCGTCCTGGAGTTTGGCGGCCTCGGGGCTGAACACGAGGGCAGGACGGCTTGGCTCGGGCTTGCTCGGTTGCTCCGTCCGCCCGGCGACGTTCTCGGTTTCACCCACCGCCGCGAACGCCTGGCGACTGAGCGCGTTCGATTCTGCCACACCGAGCGCTACGGTCTCGTCGCTGAAAGTCAGGAGCTGCGGGCGCGCGGAAGGAGGGCGTGTGGAGGTGGGGCGCGGCTTGAGTTCGAACTCTGCGAGCTCGGGAATGTCGTAGGGTGGGAGCCAGTTTGTCGTCGAAGGCACGCGCACCAAGGTGCCAGGTTCGAACGACTGCTCGGTGTGTCGCCGCGTCAGCTCCGAAAGGCTCAGCTGGTGGCGGGTGCCTGACGGTTCGGCGACTTCCCAAATGACGGCGGGTAGCGGGCGCGGAGCCGGGCTCGGAGCAGCCGCCGGAGCGGCGAGGGGAGTGGGCGCCCGAGCAGCCAACAGAGGCGAGGCGAGCGCAGACGGTGAAGACGGCAGCCTTTCTGAGGCCGGGATCACTGCGTCGTTGCCGTTTACTGCCAGTTGGGTGCCGTCGATCAGAATGACGGCGTCGCACTTCTTGCACTTCATGCGCGCGCGTTTGCCCGCGACCTTCTCGTCGGGGACGTTGAATTTGGCGGAGCAAGCAGAACAGCGAACGAGCATGAATCGGGGTCTTCGAAAGGTAAGATGAGGACTCGACGAAAGACTACGCGCCCTTGTTGCTCGAATCGGTGCGCCATCGCAAGCGCCGGTCGAGCCATCGGCCGGTCACGGCACGCGGCACCACACCCGGACCAGCAAGCTGCCGGTGTCGTGCCAGGGGCGCACCTCGACGCGGGTCACGTCGCGCGGATTTTCTATGGGCAGGAAGGGCAGCAGCCGGTCCCGTACCAAGTCGCTCTGCGCGATGGGACTCTCGAGGGCTTCGAGAGGCGCCTTGATCACGAACGTGCACATGCGCTCGATGGCGAACGCCATGACGCTGCTCGAGTCGACGGCTAGATCGTTAATCTCGATGGTTGGTCCGTCGGACCGGAGTTCGCGTTCGATGGCCGCGTAGGTGGCGCGCCCGGCGGGCTCGATAGTGACGGCGATCTCTGGATGGGTATCGAGTGCTCGGGCGATGCGAGGGGAAACGGCACCAGGCGCATTGGAAATGCGGTCGCCGTAATGTTTCGTCGAGCGCGGTTCTCGCACGTGCCGATCGCGCGATATGGCGTCGAGCGTATCACGCCCTGCCGGCTCCTCGCGAAACGACACCACCGGCGGAGGGCTACTGGGAGGGCCGGGCGGGCGCGCTTTGCTCACCGCACCAGTGTATCACAGGGCCTTGCTCGCCCCGAAACTCCGGGGCGAGCAAGGTGCTCAAGCCGAAAAACGCGGATCAGCGTGGTTGCCGAGCGGCAGAGACGTGCGACCCATGAGGTACGCATCGATGCCGCGGGCTGCCTTTCGACCGTCGGCGATGCCCCAGACGACCAACGATTGACCGCGTTGGCAGTCGCCAGCCGCGTACACGCCCGGCACGCTTGTGGCGAAGGTCTCGGGATGGACGCTGATGTTGCCGCGTCCGTCGATGGCCACGCCGAGCTGCTCGAGCAAGCCGGGCTTCTCGGGATGGATGAAACCCATCGCGAGAAGCACTAGATCGGCGTCTAGGAAGAACTCGGTGCCGGGCACGTTGGCCAAGCGACCGTTCTCCATCTCGACCTCGGTGCAGCCGATGCGCGTCACCTGGCCGTCGTTGCCCTCGAAATGGGTGGTGGTGACGCTGAATCGCCGATTGCCGCCCTCTTCGTGGGAGCTCGATGTGCGCAGCATGAGCGGCCACAGCGGCCACGGGGTCGAGGTGGCGCGAGCTTCCGGAGGCTCGGGCATGATCTCGAAGTTCATGACGCTGACCGCGCCTTGACGGTGCGACGTGCCGATGCAGTCGCTGCCGGTGTCGCCGCCGCCGATGACGATGACGCGCTTACCCGTCGCCAGGATGGCGCCTTGGTCGGGCACGTCCTTGCCGGCTACGCGACGGTTCTGCTGCATCAAGAAATCCA
>Ga0163144_10023888_pt1 | contig 12033 bp, 12 predicted proteins | sample OliLak19BULKMAT1_FD_123175 | JGI IMG/M metagenome (GOLD analysis project Ga0163144, IMG submission 123175) | Freshwater microbial mat bacterial communities from Lake Vanda, McMurdo Dry Valleys, Antarctica - Oligotrophic Lake LV.19.BULKMAT1 | ecosystem: Environmental > Aquatic > Freshwater >...
ATGGCGTCGGGGAACGCGGCGCGCAGATGCGTCCACAGCCAGACGCCGGTGTCCACGCCGGACATGTCCGGCGCAGCACGGCTGACCGTTGCAGTGAGGTGGAACCAACGGGTGCCCGACATCGACGCGGTGGTCGGCCGCGGCACGCGGTCGTTTCACTTGCCGGAAGTGCATGCCGTCGTCGCAGATCGCGAGCGTGAGACCCTCACTCGGTCGATCTGCGACCCACAAATGCAGATCGCGCGAGTGAAGCACCGGCGGGCGCGGGTGCGGTGGTCCTGCTATGCTCCGCGAATGCGTTGGAATGCTGTGGCGTGGCTGGTTGCGGGTGTCGTCGCGTGTGGACCGGCGATCTCGGTGGATGGCGACACGGGTGACGACACGGACTCCGGTGATACGACCGCGTCCACGACCATGACGCCCGGCACGTCTGATCCGGGGACGAGCACGGTGCCCGGCACGACGGGGACCTCGAATCCCGGCACCACGGATCCCGCGACGACCGATCCCGCGACGACCGATCCCGCGACGACCGATCCCGCGACGACCGATCCCGTGACGACCGATCCGAGCACCGCGGAGGTCACCACCGATCCTACCGGCGGCGGACTTCCAAACGGAGAGCCGTGCAGCTTCGGCGACGAGTGTGCGTCGGGCGAGTGCTTCGTCATCGGTGTACTCGGCGGCGTCTGCGGCCAGTGCGACGAGGACGCGGACTGCGACGGCGGCGGCTGCACGCTGCCGAACCCGCTCTCGCAGCCTCCGGTCGGATCGGTGTGCAACGACGGCGGCTACGCCGAAGGCTGCGAGACCGACGGCGTGTGCGCGGACGAGCTCGTGTGCGCACTGGTGATCGACGTGCCCGGCATCGTGCAGGTCTCGACGTGCAGTGGGTGCGAGTCCGCGTTCGACTGCGCTGACGGATCGACCTGCGAGCCCGACATCGCACTCGGCGCGCTCAATGGTGTGAAGCGCTGCGTCGCCGCAGGCACGCTCGCGAACGGTCAGACCTGCGACAACTTCGCGACCGGCGACGAGGCGTGCGCGTCCGGCTTCTGTGCGGCCGCCGATGTGATGGGCGTGCTGCAGATCGGTGTCTGCAGCGCGTGCGAGGTCGATGGGGATTGCCCGGGCGGGACCTGCGTGCCGCCGCAGGTGGACCTCCCGTCCGGCGTACCGACACCGGGGTTCTGCGCGGCGTGATACGCTCGGCGCCGTGATTCGTGCGCGCATTCTTCTCGTCTCCTGCTGCATCGCCGGACTCGCGTGTGACGACAAGGGCAGTGCCGGTCAGTCGATCGCGAAGGCCGTCGATCAGCCGCGCAAGGACGAGCCCAAGGCCGAGGCGAAGGGCAAGCCGAAGGCCGCGCCCGATCCGAACGCGCCGCCTTGGACCTACCAGGCCGTGCGCGACGCGCTGGCGCCCGGCACCAAGCTCGTCTACGAGCGCAGCGGCACCGATGCGAAGGGCAAGAAGCTCGGCGGCAAGCTGACGTACGTGCTGTCGGGCGCGGACAAGGACGGCGCGACCACGTCGTACACCGTGGATCCGGATCCGGGCACCAACAAGGCGTCTGCGATGCCGGCGACCACAGCGTGGGCCGCGGCGAGCCCGTTCTTCGCGATGGAGAAGCCGACGGTCACGATCGCCGGCGAGGAGTCCGTCACGGTGCCCGCGGGCACGTTCACCGCGAAGAAGGCCGAGATGAAGGACTTCTTCGGCAATGCGAAGACCGTGTGGATGATCGTCGACAAGCCGGGGCTGTACGCGAAGGTCGTCGACACCGGCAACGACGCGGACAACGCCGAGATCATCTATCAGCTCGCCGCGCTGCCCTGACGATCCGATCATGACGTGGTCGGTGTACGTGCTTCGCTCCCGTACGGCGGTGCGCACGTATGTCGGCGTCGCGCTCGACGTGAAGCTGCGCCTGCGCCAGCACAACGGCCTGCTCCCCGGCGGTGCAAAGTCGACGCGCGCATGTCGGCCGTGGCGGGTTGCGAAGATCTACGGACCGTTCGAGACCCGCGGCCTCGCGCAGCAGATCGAGGCCCAGGTCAAACGCCTGCGCGGCCCGGCGCGCCTGCGCTTCGTGTCGCTGTAGTGTTCAGGGGAAGCGGCCCGCTTCCCCCTGGGCCTTTCCATCGCTTCGCTCCTGAATCTCCTTGTCACCGAAACCACCGCCGCCGCGTTGGTCCGGCGATGATGCATTCCCCCACGAGGTCAGCATGAAGGTCGCGTCGGTTCTGGAGTCCGTCACCGTCTATCGTCAAGGTGCCGTCTGCACCCGTACCGCACGGGTCGAGCCCGTCGCGGTCGAGGATCTGCGCGTGCGCATCGTCGGGCTGCCGCTCGTCGCGAAGCCTGGATCACTGCGTGCGCGCGTGCTTGATCGTGCCGATCTGCACGTCGTCGACGTGCGCGCCGGATTCGACGTCGAGCTCGGCACCGACACCGACCTCGCCGCCGAGGTGCGTGCCGTCGAGGCCGCGCAGGAGCACAGCGGGCGCGTGGCGCTGGCGATCGATCGCATCGATCGCGAGCTCGCCGAGATGCGCGGGCTGTTGCCGTCGTTCCGCGAGCCGCCGCGGCGCGAGCCGCCGCGCGAGGCTCCGCTGGTCGCGATGCTCGCGCTCGGTGATCTCGTCGAGACGCGGATGGCCGAGCTCGCCACGCGCCGCCGCGCGCTCGCGATCGAGCTCGAGGACGCGAAGGAACGCGAGCGCACGGCTGCTGCACGACTGCGCGAGGCGGGCACCGCTGCACGTACGGCGCGGGCCACCGTCGCACGTGCGGCGATCGTCACGCTCACCGGCACACCGGACACAGCCTGCACGATCGCGATCGAGTACGAGGTGCCCGGCGCGCGGTGGGTGCCGACGTATCAGCTCGCACTCGGCGACGGCGGCGGCGCGCTCGCGATGCGGGCATCGATCGCGCAGCGCACGGGCGAGGACTGGACGGCGGTTCGTCTCGCGCTGAGCACCGCGTCGCTGCGCCGGCGCACTGCGATCCCCGAGCTGCGATCGCTGCGCGTCGGTCGGGCCCAGGCCGAGCCGCAGCGCGCGGGCTGGCGCGAGCCGCCGCCAGGGCTCGAAGGATTGTTCGCGGACTACGAGGCCGCCGCGGTGCTGCGACCGCCCAAAGCGCGCACGGTGATGACGCGGATGGCCGCACCGCCTGTGCCGCCACCGCTCGCTGCACCCGCGCCGATGATGTTCGGTGCGCCGGGCGGTGCGGCAAGCGGCGGCATGCCACCGCCACCGCCACAGATGGCATCGATGTCCCCCGCGCCGATGGTCGCGCGGGCGATGGCTGCACCGATGCTGCAGCAGGCACCCGCACGCCCCTCGCGTGCGCGCGCCGAGTCGAACAGCTACCAGGCGAACGACGGCGCCGAGATGGACGATCTCGAGCTACCCGAGTCGCTGTCCGAGAGCACCGGTGCGGCGCTGTCGCTACCGCCGGAGCCGAGCGGACCGTCGCAGGCGCAGCTCGACTACGAGATGCTGGAGATCAACGGACCCGAGGGCTCGCAGCGCGGTCGCCTCGCGCCCGCGGCCGCCCACGCGCTCGCGTTCGCGTCGGTCACGGTGCAGATCGAGGTCGTCGCCTCCGCGGTCACGCGCGCCGAGCAGCTCGCCGCGAGCGTCGCGCATGCACCCGTGCCGCGCGACTGCATCCCGCCGATGGAGCAGGATCGCTTCGACTATCGCTTCGACGCGATCGCACCCGCCGACGTGCCGGCGACCGGCGCATGGACCAACGTGAAGGTGATGGATTGCGCGGTCGACCTCGCCCCGCGCTACGTGTGCGTGCCGGCGGTCGATCCCGCGGTGTATCGCACGCTCGAGGTCGGCAATCGCTCGTCGCACGCGTTGCTCCCCGGCCCGCTCGACGTGTCGAAGCACGGCCAGTTCCTGCTCACGACGATGCTCGGTCCGGTCGGCCCCGGGGTTCGCGGTCGTCGCATCGGCCTCGGCGTCGAAGAGTCGATCAAGGTCGTCCGCAACACCCGGTTCGCGGAGACGAGCGCGGGCCTGTTCCGCGGCACGACCGCGCTGCCGCACGAGATCGACATCGACGTCGACAACCGCCTCGGCGTGCCGATCGAGCTCGAGGTGCGCGAGCGGATGCCGGTCGTCGGCAATGACGAAAAGGATCTCGAGGTCGAAGAGAACGAGATCACGCCGCCATGGACGGCGGTCGACGAGCCGCCCGGCGGCATGCTCGTGCACGGGCTGCGGCGCTGGCGTGTCACCGTCGTTGCGCGTGCGAATACCAAGCTGGTCGCGAAGTTCACCATCAAGATGCCCGCCGATCGCATGCTCGTCGGCGGCAACCGCAGGAGCTGACCCATGACCACCGTATTGCCGATTGCCAAGGTCGTCGTGATGGAGGATCGCGCGCAGGTCGAGCGCACTGGGCAGGTCACCGTGCACGGACTGACACGCGTCGAGATCGGACCGGTCGCACTGGTCGCGGTCGATCGATCGCTCGAGGTCAGCGCCGAAGGGGCATCGCTGCTCGATGCGCGACTGGTCCGACGTCGGCGCGAGCGGCCGGCAGGCGGCATGTTCGCGGACGCGACGGCGCTGCGCAAAGAGGTGCAGGCGGCCGATCGCGCGCTCGTGGTGCTCGCGGATCACCGCGGTGTGGTGCAGACCCGCGTCGATGCGCTCGCGCATGCGCGTGTCGACGTGCTGCGCGGGATCGCCGAGGGGGCAGGGGCCGGCCAGGTGGATCCGGCGCTGTGGACCAAGCAGCTCGACGATCTGGCCACGGCGCAGCGCGACGCCGACGAGCGCATGCGCATCGCCCATCGCGATCATGCGCTCGGTGAGCGGCGTGTCGCCGAGGCTCGCAACGCGCTCACGCAGGCGGAGCCGCCGGAGCCCGAGCTCGAGTGCATGCTCGTGCTGTCGCTCGACGGCCCGGCCGATACGACGACCGAGGCCCGCATCACCGCGCGCTACCAGGTGCCGTGCGCCGCGTGGCGCCCGGCCTATCGCGCGCGACTCGATGCAGCGGCCGTGACGATCGACGCCGACGCGGTGGTCTGGCAGCGCACCGGCGAGGACTGGCACGACGTCACGCTCGCGCTGTCGACCGCACGACCGACCCTCGGCACGACACCGCCATCGCTCTTCGAGGATCGCCTGACGACGCGACCGAAGCAGGACGCCGAGAAGCGCACCGTCGAGGTCGCGGTGCGCGAGGTCGCGATCGAGACGACGGGTGAGGGCGGCGCGGACGAGCTGCCCGGCGTCGACGACGGCGGCGAGACCAGGTTGCTCGCAGTGCCGAGCAAGGTGCGGATCCCGAGCGACGGCATGCCGCATCGGGTGCGGCTGTTCGAATTCGCGGCGCCGGCCGAGACGCGGTGCGTGTGCACGCCGGAGCTCGCGCCCGAGGCGGTCGTCGTCGCGCGCTTCGACAATCGCGCGACCGTGCCGCTGCTCGCGGGTCCGGTGGATCTCGTGCGCACGTCGGGCTCGGTCGGCCGCGCGACGCTGCCGTTCACGGCGATCGGCGAGCGCATCGCGCTGTCGTTCGGCAGCGAGGACGGCGTTTCGGTGCTGCGCGACGAGCAGGTCGAGCGCGACACGAGCCGGCTGACCGGCAAGCTGACGCGCACGACCACGGTGACGCTGCATGTGAGCAACGCGAGCGCCGTCGCCCGCACGCTACAGATCGAAGAGCGCGTGCTCGTCAGCGAGGTGAAGGAGGTCGAGGTCGAGGTCATGACCAAGGCGTGCAGCCCGGCGCCGCGCGAGGTCGACACCGACGGCATCGCGCGCATCGAGCTCGAGCTGCCCGCCAACGGCACCCGCACGGCGAAGCTCGTGTGGGAGGTCGTCGCCAGCGGCAAGGTCAGCGGGATCTGAGGCCGCCCTCGCAAGCGGCGGGAATGAAACCGGCCCTCGCGGTGGTCGCCATGCGAGCGATGCCGTCTTGTTCCGAGAACCCGCTGGCGCCGATGATCGAAGCGCTCGAGGAGCTGCGCCACGCCGATCGCATGATGGCGGAGGCGCTGCGCCGGGGCCCGCGGCTGTCGACGATGCTCGGCCGGTGGTCGGTGCACGATGTATTGCTCGGGCGATCGATCGTCGACGAGATGATGGCCGAGGCGGCGCAGCTCGAGGCCGAGGTGCAGCGCGCCGAGGCGCACGTCGATCGTGCGCTCGCCCTGGGTCGCGGTGCGGGCTGGAACGAGGCCGTCGCGAGCGAGCGTGATCACCTCGAGATGCCGAGCCCCGGCACGCTGCGTCAAGCGACGCGTGACCTGTTCGAGTGCATGCGCGCCGCGGATCCGCGGCTGGTCGCCGTCGCACCGCTCGACGAGTGGTGAGCTAGTACCTACGAGCGCCGACGCCACGCGCCGGTCTGCTCGAACCACGCGTAGACGTCGCCGACCGTATCGGCGAGCGGGCGCGGTGCGTGCCCGAGCTCCGCCGCCGCGCGCTTGCTGTCGATGCGCCCCGCTCGCAGCGCATGCAGCGACTCGCTCGTGTACAGCGGCTCCTTGCCCGTCGCGTTGCCGAACACGTCCATGATCGGCGCGCCGGCGCGCGCGATCCACATCGGCGCCACGATCCGCGGCGCCCGCACGCCGGTCACCGCAGCCGCGGCCGCAGCGACGTCGCGCACGTGCACGTAGCGTCCGCCGAGCAGGTAGTTCTCGCCCGTGCGCCCCTTGGTCGCCGCCGCGATCGTGCTCGCCGCCAGGTCGCGCACGTCGACGAAGTCGAAGCCGCCATCGATGAGGCTCGGCAATCCACCGCGCGCGAGCGCGAGGAAGAACCGCCCCATGCGCGACGGACCGAAATCGAACGGACCGATGACACCGGTCGGATTGACGATCACCGCGTCGAGGCCGAGCGCGATCTCCTCGCGAAGCGCCGCCTCACCGAGCGCCTTGCTGCGGTTGTAGAACGGATCGGTCGGCTTCGGCCGCGCGCTGGTCTCGTCGATCGAGCTCGCGTCGAGATCGAACGCGTGGCACGAGCTCATGTGGACCATCCGCCGCACGCCGGCCTGCCGCGCCGAACGAGCGACCGCGCGCGTGCCCTCGACGTTGACGCGCGCGACCTCGCCGTTGCGATCACCGAGGATCGAGATCACCGCGGCGAGGTGGAACACCTCGCTGACCCCCTTCATCGCCTTGTCGAGCCCACCCGGGTCGTGCACGTGCCCGCTGACGCACTCGACATCGAGCCCGTCGAGCGCGCGCCGTCCGTCGCGGACGAGCGCACGCACCGACTCACCGCGCCCCAGCAGCATGCGCACGAGGTTGCTGCCGACATGGCCGGTCGCACCCGTGACGAGCACCGTCATGTCGGCCCACCATTTCCCAGCCCGAACCCGTCGTGCAGCACCCGCAGCGCGAGCTCGCCGTAGCGTTCGTGCACGACGACCGAGATCTTGATCTCGGAGGTCGAGACCATCTGCACGTTGATGCCCTCGGCCGCGAGCAGCCCGAACGCCTTCGCCGCGACACCGGCGTGGGTGCGCATGCCGAGCCCGACGATCGAGATCTTGCAGATCGTCCGATCGCTGTGGATGACCGGTGGCGTCGCGCCGAACTGCACGGTGCCGAGCGCCTCGCACGCGCGATCGAGCTCGTCCTGCGGCACCGTGAACGTCACGTCGGCGAGCCCGTGGGCGCCCGCGTTCTGGATGATCATGTCGACGACGATGCCTTGGGTCGCCATCGCGGCGAAGATCGTCGCGACCACACCCGGCACGTCGGGCACACCGACGAGCGTCAGCTTCGCTTCGTTGCGCTCGAGCGCGACTCCCGACACGACGATCGATTCCATGGCCGGCTCCTCGGGGACGATCATCGTCCCGGGTCTGTCGTCGAAGCTGGTGCGCACGTGGATGTGCACGCCGTAGCGCATCGCGAGCTCGACGCTGCGGATCTGCAGCACCTTCGCGCCCTGGCCCGCGAGCTCGAGCATCTCCTCGTAGCACAGGCGATCCAGCTTGCGTGCGGTCGGCACGACGCGCGGATCGGTGGTGTACACGCCGTCGACGTCGGTGAGGATCTCGCAGACGTCGGCCCCGAGCGCAGCCGCGAGCGCGACCGCGGACGTGTCGGAGCCGCCGCGTCCGAGCGTCGTCGTGTCGCCCTTGGCATCGGTGCCCTGGAAGCCCGCGCACACGACGATCGCACCGGCGTCGAGCTCGAAGTTGATGCGCGCTGCGTCGACGCCGACGATCTTCGCGCGCCCGAAGCTGCGATCGGTCTGCATGCCGAGCTGGCGACCAACGAGCGACACGGCGCGCCCACCGGCCTGCTGGATCGCCATCGCGAGCAGCGAAGCGCTGACGACCTCACCGGTCGCGACGAGTTGATCGAGCTCGCGCTCGTGCTCGGGCGTGCGGACGGTCGGTGCGACGTAGGGCCCCGCATTCGCGACGGCCTGCGGTGCGCCGAGCGAGTTCGCGAGCGCGATCAGTCGATTCGTCTCGCCGGACATCGCGGACACGACGACGAGCAATCGATGCCCGTGGTGCGCCGTCGCGAGACAGCGCGCGGCGCAGTGATGGATGCGCTCGAGCGTCGCGACCGACGATCCGCCGTATTTCTGCACGACTAACATCGGAGGGGCACGCGGCTACGCGGCAGGCGTTGCCTTGACGATGAGGTAGCAAAGCGGCGCGTCGTCGCGTTCGTTGACGAGCTCGAGGCGACTGCCGAGCGGCAAGAACACGACGGCACCGGGACCGAACGCGACCTTGCGATCGTCGACGGTCGCCTCGCCGCAGCCGCTGACGCCGATCACGATCTCGGAATCGCGTTGCTGGACGTGGCGCCCGACCTTGCCGCCCTCGGCGAGCTCGCACGACAGCACTGCCGTGAACGGCGCTGCCGGCTGCGGGGTCAGGAGGTCCCAGACCAACACGGTGCCGGTGCCCCCGAACATGTTTTCTCGGACGCTCGGCGTCCCGCGCGTGATCGCCATCTGTGCGCGAGCATAGCGCGGGCGTACCGCCTACTTCTCGTACTTGCGCTGCAGCACCCAGATGATGCTCTGCGCCGTCTGATCGTCGATGCCGAGCAGGCGCTGCATCGTGGTGAGCAGCTCGTCTTCGGCCTCGTCGACGTCGCCCGATGCGAGCGCGATGTCGGCGGCGAGCACAAACGCCTTCGCCTTGAGCGCAGGCGTGCTGAGCTCGCCCAGCGCGCTCACCGACTCCTTGAGACTACCGAAACGCCGCACGAGCTTCTGCGCCTCGCCGACGATCTCGCCGAAGTCGCGTTCCTTGAACTCGGGCAGCGTGCACGCGAAACCGCGCACGACCGCGATCTCCGAGTCGTCGATGTCGCCGTCGGCACCTGCCATCAGCAGCATCGCGTGGACCAGAAGGACATCGTCGGTGGCTTTTTTTGGAGTTGCGAGACCGGCGAGGCGTGACAGTAGACCCATTGTGTGTTGCTCCGTATGCGCACGGCCTGCGTGCGGTGACGACGACGCTACGCCGACGTGAACTGTCGAGCAAGCGCGCACGCGCGGAAGCTGTGCCTGCACTGCTTCGGTGTGCGGGCGCGCCGCTCGCATGTTCGCGACCGAACGATGACGGGGCGGCAACCGAACGCACCGCGCGCGAGATGCTGGCGCGGTTTCAAGCACGTGCTCGCATCTCGCATGCGTCGATCGGGCGTGCTATCGATCTGATCGATGATGCGTCACGTTCTTCGCGCGCTGTCCGGCAAAAATCCTGGTGCTGCGTACCTGATTCGCGAGCGCACGACGCTCGGTCGCGCAGCACTTGCGGACATCCAGCTCGTCGACGAGTCGGTGTCGCGCTTTCACGCGCTGATCGAGCGGCAGGTGGATGGACGTCACGCGATCATGGATCTCGACAGCAAGGCCGGCATCATCGTCGACGGCAATCCGGTGCGACGCGCTGCGCTCGAGGCGGGCACGGTCGTCGAGATCTGCGGCTTCACGCTGCGCTACGAGACGATCGAAGACGACGCACCCCTCGCGCTGGTGCCGAAGGTCAATGGATTCGTCGCGGTGCGACAGACCAATCGCGTCGTGAAGGCGAACGACGACGCGACCGCTGCTGCGCCGGCGGCGGCCCAGTCCGCTGCGAGTGACACCGAGGTCGTGGACGAGGCGCGATCGACCGGGGCGTACGGTACGGTGCCGGCCGCGCCACCGACTTGGCTCGCGCTGCTGCGCGAGGTCGTCGAGGCGCGCGACCTTCGGGATCGTGGTGATGTCGACTCGCCGCGCGCGCGTGCGCTCGCCGATCGCTTCACCGAGCCGCAGATGTTCCTCGGTCGCCGCCGCTCGCGTCGTGCGACGCGTCGCCATGCGTGCCGCACACCGGTGCTCATCGGTGTGCGTCGCGGCCCCGATGTCGTGACGCTCGTGGGCTTTCTGATCGACGTCGCGGTCGACGGCGGGCGCGTATGCACCGAGGAGGCGCTGCCGATCGGCACGCAGTGCTGGCTGCTCGTCGCGACCGGCGACAGCGAGCGCGGCGGCATCGCATTCTCGACGCAGGTGATCTGGTCGGATCCAGCGAGCGGGCACGCGGGGCTCGGCTTCATCGGGCGTCCGGTGTCGGGCGACGTGCTGCCTGCTCTGCACACGCGGTGATCATTCCGGCCGGGTGCTGGTCTTGGTGGGGTGAGAGCACCACCGATGCAGCAGCCACACCTACCGCAGCCATACCCCGCGCCGCCCTATCCACCGCAGTCGTATCAGCCGCAGCCGCAGACCGCCGCCGCGTCTCTGCAATACGAGTTCAGCGACGCGGAGAACGGGACGATCGGTACGACTGCCGGGCGCGCCCGTGCATGGGGGGTGATTTCGCTGCTGCTGGGTGTCGCGCAGCTCGGGCTGAGCCAGATGGATTCGGCGCGGGCGTCGACGTTCGCGATGGCGCCGCAGGTGGCCGGCGGCGTGGTGAGTATCGTCGTCGGTGCCGTGTTCATCGGTGTCGCGACCTCGCTGCAGAGCGTGGTGGGCAGCCGGGGAAACGACGTGGCGCTGATGATGGACGCGCTGCGCAAGTTGTCGACGGCGTTCACGATCCAGATCATCGTGGCGTGCCTCGGCTTCACCGCCGGGTTCATCGCGGGCGCGTTGGGGCTCATGTAATCCGCGCGAGGATCACGACGCGCGGGCGGCCGTGCTCGTCGATGGTGCGCTCGTCGAGCACAGCGATCGCGTGGGCGGCGAGCCACGCGTGCAGCCGAGGGATCTCGGTGAGCGGCTGCAGTACGAGCGTGGTGCCAGGGGTGACGCGATCGGGATGGCGCTCGAGGATCGCGATGATGCTGCGCGTGCCCATGCCGGCGATGACGATCGTGTCGACCTCGCCCGGCAGCAGCGGCCCCAGGCCGTCGCCCAGGCGCAGCTCGGCTGTCGCGGCGCGCTCGCCTGCGCGTGCGAGCGTGCGGGCTGCGGCGCGCAGCGGGCCTTCATCGCGGTCGATGCCGATGGCCGCCTGCGCATGGCGGCGCAGCAGCAGCAGCGGGAGCAGCCGCGCGTGATCCGTGCCGATGTCGGCGACACGGGCGCCCTCGGCCACCAGATCGGCGATCGTCTCGAGGCGTCTGGACATGGCGGGCTGCGGACCCCATACTGACTGGCCGGTTCGCGCGGGTCCCCGCCCGTGCGCGTCGGTCCAACCATGAGCAAGACACGGGGGTGTCACGGTTTCGACGGGGGTACGGAACGAAGAGATGGCGTGTCGCGGATCCCAGGTCTCCGCGTTAAAACGGCCCGGGAAAACACAGCTGCGAACGATAACAGCTACGGCCGCATGGCCCTCGTCGCCTAAGAACGACGACGTGTGCAGGTAACGCGCTCGAATAGCCTGCACACGTGGACACACGAGCTGGTCGTCACGAGTACCGCGGCGTGACGGCGAGAGACTGCGGCGTGGCGAAGGGATCGCTTGCCGATGGGCGTGCCCCGAGCCGAGATCAAATTCACCGGATACACACGTAGAAGTCCTTTGCGAAGGCCTTCGGACCCGGGTTCGACTCCCGGCGCCTCCAC
>Ga0163144_10023890_pt1 | contig 12032 bp, 11 predicted proteins | sample OliLak19BULKMAT1_FD_123175 | JGI IMG/M metagenome (GOLD analysis project Ga0163144, IMG submission 123175) | Freshwater microbial mat bacterial communities from Lake Vanda, McMurdo Dry Valleys, Antarctica - Oligotrophic Lake LV.19.BULKMAT1 | ecosystem: Environmental > Aquatic > Freshwater >...
CTTTCTGTATACCATCCCTTGTAAAACCAAGGCGACCCAGCAATCTTTTCATAAGCGTCCCGAGTCCAACAGCCTTGATTCCCACATTTTGTATCCCACCCACCCGGATCTCCGTAGCCACCAGTTGTAGAAGAATAATAAGTAACCACCCCGTCAATAATCTGCCCTTTAGTTTCCTCAACAGCTGATTTCCAAGTACCTGGAGGGTTTGAAGCTTTTGATCCCAGATAAACTTGACACGACTGCGTCGTACAAATACTCTTTCCATCCTTTTTGTAACGGTAAGCATAAGTCCTAGCAGCAATAGCTTGGGCTTTCAGCGCTTCTTTTGGAAAATTTCCTGGCATTTCAGCAATTCCCATCAAATACTTTCCTTCAAAATCAATTGATCCTACCCCTTCAACAGAAATATTTCCTCCCGTATCAGCACCACTTGGCTCTTTGCCATAATATGCTTTCAAAATTTGATTTGAACTTTGTCCCGATTCCGCACGCCCTTTAGCCCCGTACTGACTCATTCCCTTGCGATGTGTATAAGCGCCAAAAGAAAACCCCGCAAAAGCCGGTGAAAATCCTGGATTAAAATTCGGACTAGCATTCGGGTCATCAGTCAATGGGACATCGCCGACTGCAGTTACAAACGATCCGGAGCGCTCTGCCAAAAGCGATTGTTGACGAGCCGACAATGCTGCAATCTTTCCTGATAATTCTTCTTGATACTTTTTAGCTTTAGCAATCTCCCCTCCAAAAAAATCAGCTTCTTTTTTTGTCTTTTCTTTTATCGCAGCCAGTCTAGTATTTTCACTTTCCAGTTGGTTCTTTAATTTTTCAGCTGTTTCTTTATCGACTCCGAGTGATCTCAATTCAGTACTGATACCTTTAATAAATCTCTGATCCTCCTCCATCAATGCTTCATGATATGCAATCTGACGCGTGGCATCACTAAGTCCATTTGACGACAACATGATCATCAAAGGAGAGGTACTTGTCGAAGTTATATAGAATGAATTAACTTTAGCTTCAAAAACTTGTTTTTTATCACTCAATTTTGAGTCTGATTCAGAAATCGATCCTTGAAGAATTTTTAATTCTTTCTGTTTTTGAGAAATCTGTTTTTCAACTTTTAAAACTGAATTCTGTACATTTTTTAGCGTCGCGCTCAATTGAGTCAGCTGCCCTTCCAAAGGTTTCGTTGCGTTAACCGATTGCTCACGAGCATGACTAAGTTCTGACAGCTGTTTATCAATATCATCAAGTTCATCAGCATAAACGACAGGAGATAATTGCAAAAAAATAACCAGCAAAAACCCAGCAATCAAACTCAAAAATCCTAAAGGGAATACTACACTTCTCATCAAGTACTATAATAACATGTGAGGAGATATTAAGCTCTTGCAGTTATGGTAAAATCACAGCATAATTAAAATAAAATGAAAATATTCATATTCACAGTAATTATAATTTTTTGCTTTGCATCGGCTGCAGTCGCCCCAGTAGAGGCTCAAGAATGTTACATAACTGGTTGTCCTACAGGTCAACAGTGCGTTGGTGGATATTGTGTAGAACCTCCGCCAGGCTTAAAACCGGAATTCACTGGAGCCGGGGCATTAGGTAAAATTGCATCTCGAACCTTTAGTTTTGTATTACCAATCATGGGCATTGCTGGGTTTATATTCATACTCTGGGCAGGTATTCAATTCCTCACTAGTAAAGGCGACCCCAAAGCCCTACAAGCAGCGCAAGCAAAACTAACCTACGCTATTATAGGATTAATATTTATTGCCTTATCTTACAGTATAACCAAACTTGTATTCTTTCTTTTCGGGCTCAAAGGCGTATGAAGAAAATAATATTAATAATCAGCTTAGCACTAGTCCTATATTACCCGTCGCCTAGTTATGCTGTTGGTGAAGCTTGCAACACTCCTGGTCAACCATGTGGAGCAAGTCCAAGCATTGTTTGTCTTCCAAACCCAACCGGAGCAAGTAATCCTCAATTCACATGTCAAGATACTGCAGCCCAAACAGGCAATCTAGGCAATTCATTTGCCCAAAATTTTACTAGTGGAATCCCAGCCACTCTAGGTTTTTTTGTAACCAAACTATTACCACAAATATACATAATCGCACTAATTTTAGTGTTAATTTATCTAACCTGGGGAGCATATCGATATATGATTTCAGGAGGAGATCCTAAAGCAATTCAAGGAGCAAAATCACATATTACGTGGGCTGTTATAGGCATGGTTATAGTATTTTTATCTTATGGTATTTTTCAATTAGTAAATCAGCTTTTAAATACAGTATATTAAAATATGGTAAATAAATTTATAAAATTCATATTAATTTTGTTTACGATAACATTGTTATCTTCATCAAAAAGCTATGCTGCAACACCTCCTCCGGCAGGTGTTGATCCATTTATTAAAGGCGCTGTTGGTGATGTTGTTCCTCCAACACAGATAGACAAATCTCCAAATGCCGTAAATAATTATATATTAACTGCAGTAAATGCTGTTCTTGTTGTTGGATTAATTCTAGTCCTTGCATATTTACTTCTTGGCGGAATAAAGTGGATCACGGCCGGTGGCGATCCAAAAGCTGTACAAGCAGCCCAAGGTACTATAACAAACGCTATTATCGGATTAATTTTATTAGCAGTTAGTTTTGCAGTCGCTACTTTATTTAATACTTTTGTTGGTATAGGTAGCGCTAGGCCAGGAACAGCTCCAGCTGGTCAAGCTTGTAGCGCAAGCTCATTTTGTGCAAGTGGCATGTGTGGAACAGCACTTGGCCCCTCATACAATCCTATTCCAAACGTATGTTGTAATCCAGGCGGATCAACTTGGACATGTATATAAATATGAAAAACTATAAAAACTATTTTCTAATCTTTTTTACATTAATGCTATTTAACAATAAATCAGCCTTTGCTCAAATAGGAACCCTAGACCCGCCCCCAGCTGTTAATATAGACATAACTACAACCATAGGGACTTTTCTACAATTTGCGCTCGGCTCAGGAGTCGTTGTCTTCTTCTTCCTCTTTATGTGGGGAAGTATCCAGTGGTTAACATCAGAGGGAGAAAAAGGAGCACTAGCTGCAGCAAAAGCAAGAATAACCAGTGCTGCAATTGGTTTAATATTACTCGCATCAGTTTGGGCAATATTCGAATTAGTCAAAGGAATAACATATTCACCATAATAATAGAATTAATCTATCAAATATGGTAAAATATCGATATATATTGAGAGGGGGTGAAATTAAAACATGTTCAAAAAAGCATATGCAAAAGTAGTTGGTGCGACATCAGCAGCAACAATGGTATTATCTTCCGCAGCAATCGCATTCGCCCAAGGTGTAACAATGCCTACAAAAGGTGGTGCGTACGGATTTCCATCAATTGACTCAGCGATAAGAAGTGTGATCAACTTGGCACTTTTCTTCAGTTTGGTCTTGGTACTCGTTTACCTCGTATGGGGTGGCGTACAATGGATTACAGCTGGTGGTGACAAACAAGGAACCGAAGCAGCTCGTGGCAAAATCACAGGCGCTGTTGTTGGTATCATCATCGTGGCAGTAGCTTTCGCTATCTACCAACTCCTCTTCACCTTTATCGGAGCAACAGGAAACACATTCACACTCCGCGAAACGTAAAGAGCAAACTAGAAACAAGGCGCATATTACAACAACTCAAATCGCCTTGTTTTTTTGTACTTATCTTCAGTAAATATCTACAATGGTATCCACCACTTCATCCAGTAAGCAGTCATCGAAAAATAAGCTCCAATAAGCAAATATTTCAGATAAACATTCTTAAGAGAAAAGATATATCGAAAAGCAGCAACAAGTAGGAATGGAAATGCCGGAACATAATAGAAACTGTATTGAATCCTCGCAATAAATATCCACGGCAACATAAAAGAGCAAGCAATTAAATAATTAAACAGTAGCACTTTATCTCGAATAAAAATCGGAATATCATCAAAGTCAACTGCAATCTTCTGCAGTTTTCGAATCAACACAGCAAGGCAAGATAATACAAAAATCACCGATAAAGCGATAAAAGAAACCGGCAAAAATTGATTATGAGACAAAGCCATCTTGGGTAAACCCAATTTGTACTCCGGCAAATCGATCACATACACATGCTGATAAATCAAAAAATTAGCAAGCCCTCCTATTCCAGATCCTTCGATATTAGCGTGTGCTGCTAGTTCAGGTGGCATTTTTCGAACTTCCTCAGGCAACATCTCTGAATTATGAAAAACAGCGGAGCGAAAGGTCCTGTCAACAAAGCTGTTTAAATTAAAGTTAAGCAGCGCAAAATTAATTAATGTATATACCACGATTGATCCAATTAGAGTTGAACAAATTATCAAAAATTTTCTTTTAAAACTACCATTCAAATAGTACAAAAAGTACCCTAAAACAAAAAAAAGTGAGAAAAATCCACTCCATTTACAAGAAGCGGCAATCCCCGTAAACAAAACATAACCAATCAAATATCGCCACTCCCTATATCCAGAAACATCCGCGCTAAATTTATTTTTCACCAAAAACACATACAAGAAAAACACGCTTATTAAAGCAAAAAATGATATAAAAACATCAAGCATCGCAATTCTGGACAGAACATACCACGATCCAGAACCAATCAAAGCCGCAACGATAACAAATCTTTTGTAAAAATCAATTCCATCAAATCTTGTATAAAAATACAAAACCACCAAACCGCCAAACCCGGCAATCAACGAAGCCATCCTCCAGCTTAAAGACCAAGAGTCACCCAAAAGATACATCGGTAGACTAATCAGCCATTTCCCAAGTATCGGGTGTTGATAGTTATCATCTAGCCTACCGTGGTATAACTCTTGCGCAGATTTACCGTAGTACCCTTCATCAAAGATAAAAGTATTGAAAAATGTAATCCTATAGAAAAACGCCACTAGAATTATTCCAAAAAACACCAAAAAAACGGCTAGCTTTTTAAAGTTTATCTTCATAAATTCTCTTTTTCCAAAAAACAGTATAAACAAGTATAACAATAAAAAACACAAAGCTGACACTTGAAACTATCACCCCAATATAAAATGATTTCGGCTGGTATTTCCACTCGACAGAATGCCTATCCACTGGCATTTTGATAGCTCTTTGCGAAAGATACGCCGGTATAATCTCAGTTCTCACGCCATCAACATAGGCATTCCATCCCGGATAGAACGTATCCGAAAATATTAAATATCCTCCATCACTATTTTGTACTGACATTTTAACAAATGTACTAGAATACACATCCATTACTACTTTATTAGATTCAAAACTTTTATTTAAGCCATTCGCAACTTCAAACCCAGGTCGCAACGTATATGCCGTTAAATAAGGGTTAAATTCTGCTTCATTACTTTTTTCAAGCAACTGTTTTTTATCAGAAATACTCTGAAGTGACCCTGTCATATACGCACGGGGCAAAGCATCAGGGTTTTCATATATATAAATTAGCTTAGTTAAATTTGAATTATTTGGAATACTTTCTTTTAACAAATATTTATTCGCATCAAGTGGACTATTAGTCAATATATAGCCAACATTCCACAAAGAAAGCAGTTTTTGACGATCATCCAAATTAAATACTGGAGACGACAAAACAGCACGCTCTACTTCAAACCGTTCTTTAGTACCCAAACCCCCTTCATACCAAGCTCTATCAGTAAAAGAGTCAATACCATATCGCAAAGTATGATTATTTGGTACCCCCTCCTGAAGAGAAAATATTTCCTGTTGATCATTCATCCACCCAGACTCAGAATATGGCCCATCAAAGTGCTGAGTGATTGAATAAATCCTACTTTTACCCGAACTCCCTCGAAATAATTCTAGTGCTTTTGGTTCTTTCAGAAACTCTTTTGTTGGATAATAGCTAATATAATTCGAACTAAACCAATATAATGGATAAAAAAGGCTAACAAGAAATACCACTATTCCACAAATAAACAAATAATTATATTTTCGCAATTTTCTTTTAACAATCGGAAAATAAATACTGACAGCCATTCCAAAAAACATACTCATCCCCAGTACAACATATATATTCAATCTATTTGGGAACCTAAATAGTCGCATCCCAGGTACTAAATAATAAATAAAAATATAAGATATTGAATACGTTCCCATCGCCAAGGAAAGAAAAAATAAAATACTAACTCCAATAAAAAGAAGATAATATTTTTCAAACGAAAGTGTCCACAAAAATTTAAATCTTTCAGAATGATTTAGATATGCTTTTCTAAACTTTCGAACGATAGCAAATATAAAAGCGCAGGCAATAATAAATTGTAATGTTCCAATATACATTACATTTTCCCACCATACACCAAATTTCCCCAAATCAAGAGTATAGCTTCCAACAGCCGGATTTCCCGTCAAATATGGATTTAAAAACGTAAGCAAGTAAAAAGGATGTAATGGAAAAGCAATAGATGACAAATAAGTAAGTTCTGTTCGTCTAGAAAGCGAGGTCAGCTCCAAAGTTGGAAGAATCTGCACAGCACTCAGACCTAGACTTAATACTAAAGCTACACAAATAGTCACAAAATAATTAGAAACAACCCGAAAAGTATCACGTTTTGTTTTACTTCTATAATTACAAACAAAAACATACACACATTCAAACAGAACATGCCACCCAAAAATCAACAAACACAAATAAAACATATGGGGGTGACCTGCAAAAATCTGCAAAGAAAAAACTACCGAAAGCAACAAAACCCAAATATATTTTTTGCTAGAGAAAAACATTCTTGTGCAAAATAATATCCACGGTAAATACGCCCCGACCACAATCAAATTCAAATGTTTCACCCGTGCGACAAAAAAGCTCGAGAACATAAAGCTACAAGCCGCCAAAAAAGCTCCCCATCTAGTCATTCTAGGTATAGTTAAACAGTAAAAATACGTTCCAAGTCCAGCAATAATAAAAGCAAAAATTATACTATAGTTCAGTGCAGCTACAGGGTCAAAAAAACTTAAAATAATATTAATCGGATAAAACACCCCACTCTGCCCTTCAGCTAGTACAGGAAATCCATTCGCCAAATAGTTCGTCCAAAGTGGTATCTTTCCTTGAGTATATGAATCATGCAGAAGATACTTAAACGGCAAATGCAAATCTAGTAAGTCAGAACCGGTAAAATCACCGACTGCTATTAATTTATTCGAAAATACCGCTTGGTTAAAAATCACAAAAGGAAGCAAAATAATCAACACAACAAATACAAAATCAGCTTTTTTTATAAATCGAACTAGCATATAAGTTAATATCACATCGTAAAAATGCGTTTCCTATATACACCAAAATAGATTGGTACAAGTATAATTAAACCAAATAACATTCCCCAAACACCATAATAAAATCCCTTATCTCTGTATCTTAGCTCTACAATATGGCTATTCCCTGGTATCGAAACCCAAATACGATTTAGATCATCTTTTACAAATGGTTGCAACTTTGAATCTATGTATACGTTCCAATTCTCATCCTCAGCAAAATAATTAAAGGCTATATTCCTTGTATCAGGCAAATCACGAAGATTAACTAGCAAAGAATTCCCTTTTATTTTAAACTGCAGCTCTTTTTGTGATTGATCATAAACAATAGGCAAGGCTTTAGTGTCTTTAAAAATTAGAAACCTATTGTCTTCATACTTTTTAATAAAACGGACATCATTAAGAAAGGAATTACTACTATAAGAATCCTTATCTACAAGATAGTTGCTAACTCCATACTCAGAAAGCGTATTCGACATTCTATAAAAATCTTCATCTTCCATCAGTACCGGATGATCATGCTCTAAATCTACGACTTTACTTTTCTTAACCGAAACCAATGGATCATACCCAGCAAAAGTATTTATATGAAAATAAGAACCTACATTATCGGCCAATAGTTCTGACAACATCCCTTCTTTTGGGTTAAAGCTTACCGCAATCATTCGACCATCAATTTGACTTAAATACGACAGATTACCCAGCTGATCATATGGCTTAAAATAAGTGTTATAGCTAAACGAAGCTGTAGTTGACCCAAATATAATAAATACTATTACAAAAGCAAAAAACGATAATATCCATTTATATTTTACTGAAAAAAACCTCTGAAAAAAAAGCACACTAAATACTGTCAAAACAAATTGACCAACTAAATACCATTTCCAAGGCCATCTAAAAAAAATAATCAATGGGAAAAAGATAATAGTGCTAAAGCTCTTAATACCAAAACTTAAACCAATAGCTAACAAGCAGAAAAATCCCCAAAAATAAAGTGAGTTAGCCTTTTTTTTATATTTGATAATATAAAGCAGTAAGGTAAAGCTCACAATATCAATCAATAAACCTAAACCTGTAATTAAAAGAAGTAAGCCAATCAAGAACATAAACAAAAATCTAAAATAAAACACGCGCTTTTTAAGGTTATTAAAAGTATTTCTAAGATGTCTCGCAAAATCAGCATCAAAAACGTATTTCTTTCTAATTACTAAATAAGCGCCCCCAATAAATACCGGAATAAGCAAAGCATTACTAAATTTTAACGGACTACAAATTATATATTTCCAATTTAAACAAGGTACTTGAATAAAAGATTTAATTAGATAGAAAATGTTGTTAGAATTATAAAAACGACCATAAAAATTCGTTGATCTACTCGATCCTTGAAGTCCACGTATAATAGGAATTAACAATGGAAGAATCAGCACTAAAGTTATTAATATCGAGAATATATATGTATAGACAGCTTTTTTAGTAGGTCGTAGTAACAGAAAAAACAGCAACTCAAAAAAGCAAATATATACAAAAAAGTTCGTATACCCTATCGAAAAAATTATTACACGTATTAAAGCTGAAACAATTGGTTTTTTTCCCAACTTCAAATCTCTAATTAAAACTAAGTACAGATACGGCATATAAGCAAAATACCCACTTACCATTAACCAATTTCTACCAACTTCAATCATCAAACCGTTTAAAGAAAATGCAATCGCACCGATTACACTATACAATCGTCTTACTTTTAAATTAATTAAAAACCAATACATTCCAACTCCAGCCAAAATCATATGGAAAACATTCTCAAAATTTACCGAGTATTCAAAATTACCAAGATGTATAGCAGCCCAAGCAAAAAAATATCGAGGAGGATAAAAGGTTCCAAACTGGCCTTGAGGTAAAATTGGATGTCCTAAATAATGATAATAATTTATTTGTGGAATTTCATGATACAAAAAAACCGTTTCTGCTTGAATTTTAATTTCAGGCAAAAATTGACTAAGTACATCATCATTCAGAAAAAAATGAGGATCAGTTTTTAACAAAACAGCAACAACGAACAAAATAGAAAAAATTACAATTAAAATGCTATAAAAATGTCTCATATTAATTATCAAACAAACGTATTCGCACAAGTTCAATGAATGATCGAAGAACATCTTTTGACAGAGAGACTTTCGAATTAAAATCATTCTTCCAAACAATTGGCAATTCTTTGACTCGTAGTTTCATTTTCTTAGCCTTATACAAAATCTCAGCGTCAAACGACCATCTCTCAGAAACTAAGTTATCAAATAAAACTATAGCAGATTTATGAGTAAAGCCCTTAAATCCACAAGTTATATCAGAGTAAGATGTACCAAGTATAGTATTGGCAATAAAAACGTACAGCCAACCAAAAAAAATACGATACCATTTTTGAGGTACTACAACTATACTTTTTGGTAAACGCCGAGAAGTAACAACTATATCCACGCCAGAAACCATCTGAGAAAAAGCTTCCGGAAAAACTTTCCAATCAACTGACATATCTAAATCACTAAAAAAAATATAGTTACCTTTGGCCGACTCTACCCCTTTTTTAATAGCAAATCCTTTTCCTTTATTTATTTCATAAGATACAATCCGAAACGCAGAGTTGTTATTAATAAACTTTTTTATAATATCAAGTGTTTTATCCCGTGATCCGTCATTAACAAATAAAATTTCAAAACTGTTACAATCGAAATATTCTAAAACAGTCTGAGCAAGTATTGGCAAATATATTGGCAGTCTATTTTCTTCATTATATATAGGAATAATTACGCTAATGAACATAGATTTTATAAAGTTTAATACTTTCTTTAGGAATAAACTTGTCTTTCCAATATCACTTTATTTAAGCTGGAGAGCAGCAATAATAATATTTCAAACAACCATTCAAGATAACATTATATTACTTGAACCCAACAATTCGCTATACAAAAAACTAGTGGTTTCCTGGAGTAGCTACTGGGATGCTGAGTATTTCCTAAGAACAGCAACAAGCGGATACGAGTTCCCAAGCCAAACATTTTTTCCATTAATGTCCATTTTAACAAACATATTTGGAAGAAACCAAATATTTAACCATATGGAGACCAGTTTAATAATCGCAGCAATCCTTGGACTTGGTACTTTTATAGTATTTTATAATTTAGCGATTTTAAAAATCGGCAAAACTCATGCAAAGAAAGCATTAGTTATTTTTTGTTGCTTCCCAACTACTATATTTCTAAATGCAAACTACTCAGAACCCCCATTTTTGTTTTTCACACTCCTATCATTCCTATTACTAGAAAAAAAATATTATATCCTATCAGCATTATTCGCAGGAATAGGTACATCAGCACGCTTGGCAGCTACTGGTATTACTATCTCATATTTATTCGTAAAAACAAATATTAAAAAAAAGACCCTAATGATATTCCTTTCAGCAACAGGGGTCGTCGCCTATATGATTTATTTAACAATCAATTACAACGATCCATTTTTCTTTATCAAAGCACAGCGTAACTGGTGCAAGACTTTTACCCCTTGCATAACAATGTTTCCACTATATACACCAATATATTTTTTAATTAATTTTTCTAAACTTTTATCTTATCCAACCTTAATTATTGATTGGCTTTCAACAGTAATTTTCTTAATTTTAACTATAAAAGTCCATAAACGTTTCGGAATAATCTATACGGCATTTACACTATACGTTTTGTGTTTATGGCTTACAAATGGTAAAATAGTTTCAATGTCTCGCTACGTATTAGCTGCCTTTCCAGTTTTCTTCATTCTTCCAGAAATTCTAAAAACAAAAAAAGCTTTAGTTATAACTTGTGCAATATTATTAATTATTCAATTGGTATATATATGTCTATTTGTTAACTATTTATTCGTAGCATAATTATAAATCTGAATTGTAGAGATAGTAATTATTTTTTAATAAACTCGAGAACTCCATTAGTTGAAGAACTTTGTAAATTATATTCATTAAGCGCAAATATTTCTCCTAAATATAGTGAAAAGCGATATTCCGTACTCAATACTACTGTAAAATTATTTAAATTATTTAAAACCGAAAAGTTATTAACATTTGTGAATTCTCGAGCATCACTTGCTGTCAATGATTTTTGCCAAAACAACTGTCTTCCCAACTTAGATTGCTCTAAAAGTACTTGATACTCACTTAACTTATTTAGTTCAAACACTCGTTCTTTATCAACCATATAAACATTATTTGGTAAAAACATACAGTATTTTAATGCATTATAATCTGCAAAATCAATAAATATGTCGAGCTCTTTGACACTAGATACATATTCACAAAAAGAATTACTCAAATATCTAAATTGCTGTATCTCTTGAAAACTTTCATTATAATTTAGTACAAATATTAGCAAAAGCGAAGTAAAAAAACAACTCGAGCTTTTGTGCTCATATAGTTTGACAAGATAGCTATAAAAATAAATACAACCGGAACAATAAATATAAAATGTCTAGGCTGGCTAAATTTATTAGTCAAGTTAGCAAAAACAAAAAATCCTCCACAAAGCAACAAAAGAATATTAAGTTTTCTTTTATATATCGAAAAGATTAATCCTGCTCCAACAACAAAATAAAAAACTATATTTAATGGCAAAATCGTTCCAGCAGTCAGATTATTCATCAACAGATACCCTGGAACGTCAAATGCA
>Ga0163144_10023891_pt1 | contig 12032 bp, 13 predicted proteins | sample OliLak19BULKMAT1_FD_123175 | JGI IMG/M metagenome (GOLD analysis project Ga0163144, IMG submission 123175) | Freshwater microbial mat bacterial communities from Lake Vanda, McMurdo Dry Valleys, Antarctica - Oligotrophic Lake LV.19.BULKMAT1 | ecosystem: Environmental > Aquatic > Freshwater >...
TCGTGTCGGTCCCGCTGCACCTCGATGAACTGCCGCGCAACCCGTCGGCAGCCGAGCTGACCGATGTGCTCGTCGGGCACTATGATGGGGCGACGCAGGTGCGCGTCATAACAGAGCCCGCCGAGCTCGGCGGACGCATCGCAGCGGAAACAGCTGGCACGGATGTGCTGGAACTGTTCGTGTTTTCCAACCCGCGTATCGCCCAGGCCGTGCTCGTCGCGCGGCTCGATAACCTCGGCAAGGGTGCCGCCGGTGCCGCCGTTCAGAACCTGAAACTCATGCTCGGTCTCGCGACCTGAGGCGCCGCCGCCGAATGGCAAGCCGCCCACAGTTCGCACGAAGCTGCCGATACAATTCGAGCAGCGCCCGAGCGTCACTTCGCCTTGGCGTTGCGCTCTTTCTTGGCGATCTTGGCGGCGCGCTTCAGCGTGTTCTCAGCCTTCTTCTGCTTGGCCTGGATCTTCTTGCGGCGGTTGTCGGACATCGTCGGCATGGGAGGCTCCTGATTTGCTACTAAATTTTGATACTGTGATTGGTGCGGTCGGTCTTAATTGCTCAAACCACCGCCCGTCGTCGGTACGTCGAGCACGCTAAAACCGTAGTGGCTGAGCCAGCGGATGTCGCCGGCGAAAAACTGGCGCAAATCCGGGATGCCGTATTTCAGCATCGTCAACCGGTCGAGGCCGACGCCGAACGCGAAACCCTGATAGCGCTCCGGGTCGAGGCCGCAGTTGGCGATGACGTTGGGGTGGACCATCCCGCAACCGAGAATTTCCAGCCACTGGCCAGGCTTGCCGATCGCTTCGGCGCCGATGTCGACTTCCATCGACGGCTCCGTGAACGGGAAGTGCGACGCGCGGAACCGCATCTTCACTTCATCGACCTCGAAGAACGCTTTGGCGAATGCCTCCAGCGTCCATTTCAGGTGGCCCATGTGGGTCGTCTCGTCGATCACCAGCCCTTCCACCTGATGGAACATGGGTGTGTGCGTCTGGTCGCTGTCGCAGCGGTAGACGCGACCCGGCGCAATGATCCGGATCGGCGGCTTTTGGGCCAGCATCGTGCGGATCTGCACGGGGCTGGTGTGGGTGCGCAGCACTTTTCGCACGCCATCGGGCCCTGGAGCCAAGTAGAACGTGTCGTGGTCCTGCCGGGCTGGATGTTCGGCTGGAATGTTGAGCTTGGTAAAGTTGTTGTCGTCGGTCTCGATATCAGGCCCTTCGGCCACCGCAAAGCCGAGGCCGGCGAAGATCTCGATGACCTCGTCGAGCACCTGGCTCACCGGATGGATACGGCCGCGCGCCTCGGGGCCAGACCGGACGGGCAACGTAACGTCCGCCCGCTCTGTCGCCAGACGTTGGGCCAAGGCGGCGGCTTCGAGTGCGTCCTTCCGCTCGCCGAGTGCGGCGGTCACACGATCTTTGAGAGCATTGACGGTTTGGCCGAACGCCTTGCGCGCGTCGGGCGGCAGCGCGCCAAGCGTCGACATCAGCTCCGACACGCGGCCTTTCTTGCCGAGCGCGGATACGCGCACGGCTTCGATGGCGGCGAGGTCTCCCGCCGCGCTGATCTCCGCCAGGAGCGTCGCTTCAAGCGCGTCGACGTTGGAGGTCATCGTCGTGTCTCCAGCATTACGCCGGGCTGGCGGAAGCGCCCTGGCCAGCGTGCGCGACAGCCTTGTCGACGATCGCCTTGAAGCCCATCGGATCGCGGATGGCGAGGTCGGACAGCACCTTGCGGTCGATCTCGATGCCAGCCTTCGTCAGACCGTCGATGAAGCGCGAATACGTCATGCCATGCTCGCGGACAGCGGCGTTGATCCGCTGAACCCACAGCGCGCGGAAGTTGCGCTTGCGGGCTTTGCGGTCGCGATACTGATACTGCATCGCCTTTTCGACGGCCTGCTTGGCGACCCGGATCGTATTCTTCCGGCGGCCATAATAGCCCTTAGCGGCCTTGAGGACTTTTTTATGCTTGGCGTGGGCGGTGACGCCGCGTTTGACGCGTGCCATGGGGAAGTCTCCGGAAAGATAGCGATTTCAATGTGACGGGTGGAACTACGCCTGATCCAACACGCGCCCGACTTGGCGATATCCAGTGGGCGAAAGCCGGTTTAGCGAAAGCCGGTCTACCGAAAGTATGGCATGTACTTTTTGACGAGCTTTGCGTCGCTGGCGTCGAGCACCATGGTGCCACGCGCGTTGCGCACGAATTTACTCGTCCGCTTGATCATGCCGTGCCGTTTGCCGGCGGCGGCCGCCATTATCTTGCCGGTCCCAGTCACTTTGAAGCGCTTCTTGGCGCTGCTCTTAGTCTTCATCTTGGGCATTTTGCGTCTCCGTTTTTATTGGTCAAAGGCCATTTGCCAGCTGAAAACAGCCGACGGCCCTCCAAGAGTTTTGCTGAGCAGGCGGCCGATGTGGCCGACGATTCAGCGATCCAGCATCGCGCGAATGCTAGGTGATACCCCTGGGTTGCTTGGGAAAGCATACGATCCGCCACGGCATGCCCTGCCGGACGGATCGAAGCCGTGGCTATAACCGCAAGCGTTTGCTTGACGCAAGCGCGAAAATGCGCGGCTTCTACCCGTACGGCCCTGTTTCAGGCCCTCGGATTCGATGCATCCGGGCCGCCATCTGTGGTTTTGGAGAAGGCCTATGCTTTATGCTGCCCTCAAGGCTGCACTGTCGGGCGTGATCATCGCGGCCGTTTCGGAGACCGCGAAGCGCAATCCCGGCCTCGGCGCGCTGATCGCGTCACTGCCGTTGGTGTCACTACTCGCCATGATTTGGCTGTGGCGCGAGACCGGCGATACCGACCGCATCGCCAACCACGCCGACGCGACGTTCTGGCTCGTTCTGCCGTCGTTGCCGATGTTTCTGGTGCTGCCCTGGCTGCTGCGCGCTGGCTATGGGTTCTGGCCGGCGCTTGGGGCATCGTGCCTGCTGACAATCTTGCTCTACCTTGCGATGTTGCGTATGCTGCACAGTTTCGGCATCACGGTTGTGTGAGTTCGTTCTGACCGCCCCACCCCCGGTTAACCCCCATGGCTACGGTCGCCTTTACGGCCAATATTCAGCGTCACGTCGCTTGTCCTGCGGTGGACGTGCCGGGAAAAACAGTGCGTGAGGCGCTCGAGGCCGTCTTTGCGGCAAACCCCAATGCGCGGGGTTACGTGCTCGACGACCAAGGCGCATTGCGCCGCCACATGACGATCTATGTTGACGGTGTCATCATAACCGACCGCGTCCGGCTGACCGATCCCGTCGGCGAAGCCAGCTCGATCTATGTGTTCCAGGCCCTTTCGGGAGGATAATGCAATGGCGGAAGCAGTTGACGGGGCAGCAGCAGACACGCTGCTCGTTTCAACACGCAAGGGCCTATTCTGGGTGGTCCAGGACAGCGTCGGCCGGTGGGGCATCTACCGCGCCGACTTCCTCGGCGACAACGTTACGTTGACGCTCACGGATAAGCGAAGCGGCTATCATTATGCGGCCCTCGACCATGGCCACTTCGGCGTAAAGGTCCACCGAGACGCCGGCTCCGGCTGGGAAGAGATCGCAGCGCCGGCCTACCCGCCCAAGCCCGACGACTTGATCGAAAACGACATGTGGGGCCGCCCGCTGGCCTGGAGCACGGCGCGTATCTGGGCGCTCGTTCCAGGCGGCCCCGATCAACCCGGCGTCTTGTGGTGCGGCACGCTGCCGGGCGGCTTGTTCCGCTCGAATGACCACGGCACGACCTGGACGCTCGTCCGCTCGCTGTGGGACCATCCCAAACGCCCGATGTGGATGGGTGGTGGCGCCGACCTGCCCGGCATTCACTCGATCCTGGTCGATCCACGCGATAGCCAGCACGTTGCAATCGCGGTCTCGACCGGCGGCATTTGGCACACGGCCGATGGCGGCGAGACGTGGACGCAGCGCGGCGAGGGCATGCGCGCCGACCACGTGCCACCCGAACTAACCCACGCCCCGATCGCCCAGGACGTGCATTGCTTGGTGCAATGTCGCGCTGCCCCGCACCGGATGTGGGTCCAGCACCATAACGGCATCTTCGTCTCGTCCGACGAAGGCCGGACGTTCATCGAGTTGTCGCAGGCTGGCCCGTCGACATTCGGGTTTCCGGTCGCGGTTCATCCCGAAGACCCGGACACGGCGTGGTTTGTCCCTGAGATCAAGGACGAAAAGCGCATTCCCGTCGGCGGGCGGCTCGTCGTCACCCGCACGCGCGACGGCGGCCGCTCGTTCGAAACGCTCACGCGTGGCCTGCCACAACAGCACGCCTACGATGTCGTCTACCGCCACGGTCTCGCCCTCGACCCGAGCGGCAATCGCCTGGCCATGGGCTCGACCACCGGCGGGCTTTGGATCAGCGAAGACCAGGGAGATACGTGGGCCGAGATCAGCCACACCCTCCCGCCGGTCTACGCCGTGCGATGGGGGTAGTGGCTCCACCCAGAATATGGACGGATCGTGGGAATTGGACGCGCCTCTGGACACGTTGAACCTGCCCGGCGATAGGTCCGGCTCAGTTTCGAGAGAACCACGACCGTGTCCATGCCAGCTTCCGCCGAGCCATCTGCGATTTCGCAATCAACCTCTCCCGTTGTCCGGTTTGCGCCGTCGCCGACGGGCCACCTCCACATCGGCGGGGCACGGACGGCGCTGTTCAACTGGCTTTATGCCAAACGGCATGGCGGCAAATTCCTTCTGCGCATCGAGGACACGGATCGCGAGCGCAACAATCCGGAGGCGGTTGCTGCCATTCTCGATGGTTTGACCTGGCTCGAACTCGAATGGGAGGGCGAGGCCGTCAGCCAATTTGCGCGTGCTGCCCGCCATAAAGACGTCGCAGAATCAATGCTTTCGTCGGGCGGTGCATATCGCTGCTACCTGACCAGGGACGAGCTTGACGCCATGCGGGCCGAGGCCGAAGCCACCAAACAGCCGCTCGTCGTCAAGAGCCCGTGGCGCGATCGCGATCCCGGTTTAGCCCCGGTCGGCGTGCCGTCGACGATCCGATTGCGCTCACCCGACGATGGCGAAACCGTCGTCGCGGATGCCGTCCAGGGCCGCGTCGTGTTTCCCAACAAGGACCTCGACGACCTCATCATCCTGCGCAGCGACGGCACGCCGACCTACAACCTCGCCGTGGTCGTCGACGATCACGATATGGGCGTGACCCACGTTGTCCGCGGCGTCGACCACCTGACGAACGCGGCCCGCCAAGCGCAAATTTACGCGGCTAACGGCTGGGCGATCCCGCAGTTTGCCCACGTGCCGCTGATCCACGGTGCCGACGGGGCGAAATTGTCCAAGCGCCACGGCGCGCTCGGCGTCGAGGCCTATCGGTCGATGGGCTATTTGCCAGCTGCTCTCCGCAACTATCTCGTCCGGCTCGGCTGGAGCCATGGCGACGACGAGATCATCGCGACGCCGCAGCTCATCGAATGGTTCGGCCTGGAGGCTATCGGCCGCTCACCAGCGCGGCTCGATCTTAAAAAGCTCGAAGATACCAATGCCCACTACATCAAGACGGCAGCCAGCGCCGAACTGGTTGATCGCTGCCGCGACCTGCTTGCGCGCTACACTGGAGATTTTGCGGCGCTGGTCGCTGAGCACGATCCCAAGCTCCAGCGTGGTGACGTCAATCTCGCCCGCAACGTCTTGGCCCTGCTGCCGAAGGTGCCGGACGGCGTGACGTTGGCCGCTCGGTTTTCTGCCGCCGGTTGGGAGCGGTTCGAGGCGCTGCTACCAGCGTTGAGAGAACGCGCCAAGACGCTGCCGGAACTGATCGACGGCGCGCTGTTCCTGGTCATGCAGCGGCCCTTGGCGTTCGACGACAAAGCACAAAAGCAACTCGATCCGGCCGCACGCGTTATTCTGTCGGCGCTTCTGCCGAGGTTGGCCGGGCTTGACACGTTCGATGCCGTAACGCTCGAGGCTGCGGTGCGAACGTATGCGGAGGAGACCGCTACGAAACTCGGGGCCGTCGCTCAACCGCTGCGCGCGGCACTGACCGGGCGCACGGTCAGTCCGCCCGTATTCGACGTCATGGCGGTTTTGGGCCGGGAGGAAACATTGGCGCGGTTGCGCGAATTAACCGACAGACCGGCCTAACGGCTGTCTGGCGATGTGTAGGTCGGTCGTAAATCGACCAAGGTCTAGCTGTCGCACTGTCGTCAAAGTGGCCGATCAAGTGGTGTATTCGTCGCAGTTGAGATATGCGTATTGCATCGCAACCGAACCCTGTCGCGATGCGCCATGCGGACCAGGAGGCACAATCCATGAACGTTCACGCCAAAGCACTGCCAGTCGCCGAGCGCTCAGCCAACCTGACCCACGGCGACCAAGTGACCTCGATGCCCATCCGGTCCGGCACGATCGGGCCCGACGTGATCGACGTCGCTCAGCTTTACAAGGATACCGGTTGCTTCACCTACGACCCGGGGTTCACCTCGACGGCCAATTGCGTATCGCGCATCACCTACATCGATGGTGACGAGGGCGTGCTGCTCTACCGCGGCTACCCGATCGAACAACTGGCCGAGCATGCCTCGTTCCTCGAGACCTGCTACCTCCTGCTCCACGGAGAGCTTCCCTCGGCGCCCGAATTCGCCAAATTCCGCAAGACCATCACCAATCACACGATGGTCCACGAGCAGATGACGAGGTTCTTCACCGGATTCCGTCGCGACGCCCATCCGATGGCGATCATGGTCGGCGTGGTCGGCGCGCTGTCGGCATTCTACCACGACAGTACCGACATCAACGACGAGCATCAGCGGCAGATCGCCAGCCACCGCATGATCGCCAAGATGCCGACGATTGCGGCGATGGCGTACAAATACTCGATCGGCCAGCCGTTCATCTATCCGCGCAACGACCTCGAGTACGCATCGAACTTCCTGCAGATGTGCTTTGCCGTCCCGTGCGAGCCCTATGAGGTCAACCCGGTTCTTGCCCGCGCCCTCGACCGCATCTTCATCCTCCACGCCGACCACGAGCAGAACGCCTCGACGTCGACCGTCCGTCTCGCCGGATCGTCGGGCGCCAACCCGTTCGCCTGCATCGCGGCTGGCATCGCCTGCCTGTGGGGGCCCGCACACGGCGGCGCCAACGAAGCGGCGCTCAACATGCTCGAGGAAATCGGGACCGTTGACCGCATCCCCGAGTACATTGCCAAGGCCAAGGACAAGTCGTCGGGCTTCCGACTGATGGGCTTTGGTCACCGCGTCTACAAGAACTACGATCCGCGCGCGAAGGTCATGCAGAAGACCTGCCACGAAGTTCTCGATGCGCTTGGTGCGCGCGATGAGCCGCTGCTCAAGGTGGCGATGGAACTTGAGCGTATCGCGCTTCAGGACGACTATTTCGTCAGCAAGAAGCTCTATCCCAATATCGACTTCTACTCCGGAATCACGCTGCGCGCGATGGGCTTCCCCAAAGACATGTTTACGGTCTTGTTCGCGGTCGCCCGGACCGTCGGGTGGATTGCGCAGTGGAAAGAGATGATCGAAGACCCCGAGCAGCGCATCGGACGTCCGCGCCAGCTCTATCTCGGTCACGCCCGCCGCGAATTTATTCCGGTGTCGCAGCGCTGAGTGCAGCGCTGCCGGGCTGGGCATCGGCGGCTGCAAAAAACCATTCTGCGTTAGGCGCTTGCAGCTTTGCGCAGGGTCGGGAACTGCACCGGCATGCCTGCGCGCGTGAGCGGACGCTCTGGGCTGAAAACCGGCGGCAGCACATCTGGCTTCGGCGTGAGCAGGCCGAGCAGCTTGGCTTCGAGTTGAACGCGGTGAAAGGGCTTCGGCAAGACGTCGTCGACGCCAACCTCTTTTGCTTTGGCGATCTCGGCTGGCTCCTGATTCGTCATGATGTACAGGATCTTGAGCTGAGCGCTGGTCGCTTCCTCGCGCAACACGGATACGAACGCGAGCGGGTTCTCGCCGGGGATATTCCAATCAAGGACGACCGCGTCGGGAAGTTTGATCTCGCAAAGCTCGGCTGCCTTCGCGACCGAGGCCGCTTCGATCACCTTGATGTCGAGGCTTTCGATGATGGTGCGCAACACTTTGCGTACGACATCGCTGTCGTCGACGATAAGGCAGGAGGTCATGGTGGCCACAGGTCAGCGGTCCTCTGTACGGATGAGGTCTAACCCGACAGTGCCGGACTTGCGTTAATCATCGGTTGCAGTTGGCGGTAAAATGCCAGCTGTCAACGACTGTTGCGGTTCTGACACTTGCTCCCAGACGTGCCACCCCAGACGTGCCACCCCAGACGTATCACCCCGAGGTGCCACACGGGGGGGAGCACGCCAGCTGCGCCGACTTGCCCCGCCGGCGTATTACACCGCTTATTTCGTGTCTTTGAGGTGCTTTTCCAGCCAATGAATATCGTATTGACCGTTAATAATATCCGGCTGGCGGATCAGGTCATTAAACAGCGGGATCGTCGTCTCGATGCCGTCGATGACAAATTCCGACAGCGCGCGCCGTAGTCGCATCAAGCATTCGTTGCGGGTCTTGCCATGGACGATGAGCTTGCCGATCAAGCTGTCGTAGTTGGGCGGTATGCGGTAGCCCTGGTAGACGCCGCTGTCGACGCGCACGCCCAGCCCGCCCGGTGGATGCCAGTAGGTGATGCGGCCCGGTGAGGGCGTGAACGTCTTCGGATTCTCGGCGTTGATGCGGCACTCGATCGAGTGGCCGGAGAACGTCACCTCTTCCTGCGTGATCGACAGAGCTCCGCCAGCCGCGACGCGAATCTGCTCCAGCACGAGGTCGAGCCCGGTAATCATCTCCGTCACCGGATGTTCGACCTGGAGCCGGGTATTCATTTCGATGAAGTAGAAATTGCCGTCCTCATACAGAAACTCGACCGTACCCGCGCCGCGATAGCGCAGTTCGCGCATCGCAACGGCAACGGTCTCGCCGATCTCGGCTCGTTGGGCGGCGTTGAGCGCTGGCGACGGCGCTTCTTCCCACACCTTCTGGTGGCGACGCTGCAGCGAGCAATCGCGTTCGCCAAGGTGGATCGCGTTGCCTTTGCCGTCGCCAAACACTTGGATCTCGATATGACGCGGCTTTTGCAGATACTTCTCGATATAGACGGCATCGTCGCCGAACGCGGCTTTGGCCTCGGCCTTTGCGGTTGCCAGCGACAGCGGCAATTCCAGCGCGGTATGGGCAACCTTCATGCCTCGGCCGCCGCCGCCCGACGCTGCTTTGACCAGCACCGGAAATCCCATCTCGCGTGCGACCGCGAGCGCTTCTGCATCCGACGTGACGGCACCTTTCGATCCCGGAACGCAAGGGATGCCGAGCCGTTTGGCGGTTTCCTTCGCGGCGATCTTGTCGCCCATGATGCGGATATGTTCGGACGTCGGCCCGATGAACGTCAGGTTGTGCTCTTCGAGGATTTCGGCGAACCGCGCGTTCTCCGACAAAAAGCCGTAACCCGGATGCACCGCATCGGCCCCGGTGATCTCACACGCTGCCAAAAGACGCGGGATATTCAGATAGCTTTCGGCAGCCGAAGGCGGGCCGATACACACGCTTTCGTCGGCGAGGCGCACGTGCATGGCGTCAGCGTCGGCCGTCGAGTGGACGGCGACCGTGGCGATGCCGAGTTCTTTGCACGCGCGCTGAATACGCAGCGCGATCTCACCCCGGTTGGCGATCAGGACTTTGTCGAACATCAGCTCACTCGATAACCATCAGCGGTTCGCCGAACTCGACCGGTTGGCCGTCCTCGACCAGAATTGCGGCAACCGTCCCCGAGCGTGGTGCTGGGATCTGGTTCATCGTCTTCATCGCTTCGATGATCAAGACCGGATCGCCAGCGTTGACGCGGGTACCGATTTCAACGAACGGCGCGGTGCCGGGCTGTGGCGAGCGGTAGGCAGTACCAACCATCGGCGACTTCACGGCACCAGGGTGCTTGGCCGTGTCGGCCGGGCTTTGCGTTGCCAAAGCCTGCGCGGACACCGTCCCCGCCATAGGCTGCGCCATGGCCGTGACCGTCACTTGCCGGGCGACGCGGACCTTGAGGTCACCCTTCTCGATCTCGATTTCGGTCAGGCCGGTCTCGGTCAGCAAAGCAGCCAAGTCGCGGATCAGCTTGTGCTCGTCGGTCTCTGATTTGGTCTTGCCGTCGTCTTTGCCCATCGGCCCCGTGTCCTCGCGTTTGCGCAATTTCGGCACTGCAGCTAGCGTTTGCGCTTGTTTTGCTTGCGGTTTTTGGCGGCCGCGTCGCGTCATGCCGTTATTCCGTTGCGACGAGATCGGCGAGGGCGTCGATGGCTAATTCATAGCCGCGCGCGCCCAGCCCGCAGATCACGCCTTTCGCAGCAAGTGACATGTAGGAGTGATGCCGGAATGCGTCCCGCCGAAAGATGTTTGACAGGTGGACCTCGATGACCGGCACTTCGACCGCCTGCAGCGCGTCGAGGATCGCAACGGACGTATGCGTGTATCCGCCAGCATTAATGATCACACCGGAGGCTTTGACGCGCGCCTCCTGGACCCAATCGACAAGATCGCCTTCGTGGTTCGACTGCCGAAAATCGATCTCGAGCCCGCGCGCTGCCGCTCTCGCTTCGCAGCGCCGACGAACGTCGTCGAGCGTCTCCGTTCCGTACACGGCGGGCTCTCGCACGCCGAGCAGGTTGAGGTTCGGGCCGTTCAGAATGTAGATGGTTCTCGCCATTGCAGCGCGGCTCTAACAGCTTTTGCCGCATTGCGGAAGCGCCACCCCGTCTGTGTGCCGCTTGCCGACCCGATGGCCCGTCTGCCTCAGCCGGGTTCCGCCGAAAGCAGAATGTCGTCCCCGTCCTTGAGGATTTGCAGCCGCATCTCCGCAGTACCGGCCAGCCGCCACGTATAATAGGCTTGGATGCTCATGGCATCCAGCGGGGCGGTGGCATTGCCGACGATGAACTCGGTCAGGTGCTGCGGCGGCCGCGCGCCCTGGCCTTTGCAGCGGATCAGAAAGCTCGGCGTTTCCGATGTGCCGGCGACGTCGACGTTGATTTCGCCACCTCGGGGCAGTGCTGCGAGCGACGACGCGACGAGGTTCAGCAGGAGCTTGACGCGATCCTTGATCATGTAGCCGGGCTGGCCATTCCAGATCAGTGTGTGCTTGCCCTGGCCGACGAACCCGCGCGAAATTTGTTCGGCGGTGGCGAGGTCGATCATCGCGCCAGCCGAACCGACGGCGCCGAAAGCAAAGCGGGCAAACTGCAGTTTTGCGGAGGCCTGTTCCGTCACATTGCGGATGACATCCATGGCATACGACTTGGCGTCGGCATCGTTGTCCTCGTCGAGAATTTCGATACCGTTATAGATCGCGCCGACCGGACCGATCACATCGTGGCAAATCTTGCTCGAGATCAGCGCGGCCAGCTCCAAGTCTGTTGGGTGGGCGACAGTCATTCCATTACTCCTTTGCGCCAGCACGTGACGGTGGCGCATCAATCGAAAGTTCGTAACGCTTACGCGATTCTCGTGCATCAACTGTGTCCGTCGCGACGCTATCCGCAGCGCAGCAAACGGCAACCTCTCGACCGGAAACGGGAATGACACCAGGCGACCAGCGACGGCTGACCGATGCGATTTTGCCAGCCGTATTCGAGGCCGCGCGCATCGAGCTCGCGTTGTTTGAGACCGGTTGCGCGGTTCAAACCAAGGCCGACCGCTCGCCTGTGACAGAGGCCGACATTCGGGCCGAAGCGGTGCTGCTGGACGCGCTGGCTCGTATCATGCCGGGGGTGTCGGCCGTCTCGGAGGAAGCATTCGCCGCGGGCCATCGGCCCGACCTCACCGACCCGTTTTTGCTGATCGATCCGCTCGATGGAACAAAGCAGTTCATCGCTGGCCTGAAGGAGTTCACGATCAACGTAGCCGTGGTCCGTGGTGGGCGTCCGGTCTACGGTCTGATCTATGCGCCTGCGTTGGCCGATCTCATGGTCACCGACGGCAATCGCGCGCTGCGTGCCGTGTATGACGCCAGGATCGATGCGGGGCA
>Ga0163144_10023892_pt1 | contig 12031 bp, 8 predicted proteins | sample OliLak19BULKMAT1_FD_123175 | JGI IMG/M metagenome (GOLD analysis project Ga0163144, IMG submission 123175) | Freshwater microbial mat bacterial communities from Lake Vanda, McMurdo Dry Valleys, Antarctica - Oligotrophic Lake LV.19.BULKMAT1 | ecosystem: Environmental > Aquatic > Freshwater > Lake...
AGAGCAAGACGCACTGGTACGTGTCATTGTTTTTGACGATCGGAATCATCCTGGCGCAGTCGGTGATGACGCTGTTCGCGGGGTCGGAGTTGGTGCGCGTGTTCGGGGTGCTGGTGGGGGTGTTGCAGGTGTTATCGATCATCATGCTCGTGCTCGCGGTCGGCGGGCTGACGCCAAAGGAGCTAGGGGCCGAGGCATTGAAAACGATCGAAGTGATCCGGCGCGGGGACGCTACCAAGGAAGTAATCGTGCCACTGGTGTCACGCGAACGGATGGAGACGCCGCGCGGGCGTGTGGAGACGCCGCGCGGGCGTGTGGAGACGCCGCACGGGCTAGTGGAAGCGCCGTACGGGCGTGCGGAAACGCCGCACGGGCGTGTGGAAACGCCGACCGGTCCGATCGACGAGCCGGAAGACCGCGTGGTGTTCTCGCTCGACCCGAGCGAAATCGCAGACGAGCAGCGGATTCCACTCAAGCCGACCCCGCCGCCGGACAAGGGGCCGTTGCCGTTGGTATAGGATTTCACATGCGTTTACGTTGCGTCGCGAAGAGTTCGGGGTCGATGGCGGGCTTCGGCTTGACAATCCGGTTGGCGGCGGGCGTTGTGGGGGTGGAAGAGATCGCGGCGATGGCGGGCCTATCGTCGTACGCGCCGAGGGGACTTGCGACCGAGCTGTCGTATCCGCTGTAACGAGTTTGGGCACGGGGGATGTCGTTGACGACGACGCCGACGAGTTTGCACCCGACGGCGGCGAGTAACTCGCGCGCCTGCACGGCGTTGCTCCGCAGGCTCTTGCCGCAGCGCACGGTGAGGACGGTCGCGTCGGCGACGGCGCCGATGAGGCGCGCGTCGGTCGCGGCTAGGGTCGGGGGCGAATCGATGACGACGTAATCGAACTGACCCGCCAGCGTGTGTAGTGTGTCGGCGAAGTTCTCGCCGTTATACAAGTCCGCCGGGCTGAGCGCCGCAGGGCCGGCGGTGAGAATCGACAGGTTCTTCACCGCGGTCGACTGGATCGCCTTGTCCAAGGTCGATTCGTTTTGCAACACCGACGACAAACCCAGCTCGTCGCTCACTTCGAAAATTCGGTGTAGCGCCGGCTGGCGCAAATCGGCGTCGACGACGAGCGTGCGGTGCCCCGCCTGCGCCATCGTGATCGCTAGGTTGGCGGCCAGGGTGGTCTTGCCGTCACCGGGCGTGGGGGACGCGACCAACAGCGTACGGGCGTCGTCGTTTTTCATCACGAACCGGAGCGCCGCCCGCACCGAGCGGTACGCCTCGGCGGCGTCGGAGGTCGGGTCGGTGTGCACGAATTTACCGCGCTGACGCGCCGCACGGTTGGCGGGCATTGACGGGACCGTGCCGAGTAACGGCAGGCCGACCAGCGCCGACACTTCGTCCGCGCCGCGCACGCGCCTGTCGACCATGGCCGCACCACAACCTAAGAGCAGTCCGAGCAACATCCCCTGAAACACGATCGCGGGGCGGTTGGGGCGCACCTTCATACCGTCTTCAGCGCCGTTGAGGACGGTCACGGTCATCGCGGGCTTGTCCTCGGCGATTTTGAGCGTGCTGATACGCCCGCCGAGCGCGTCGACGGCGCTTTGCGTGTTGCGAAGCTCTGACTCGAGTCGGCGAAGCTCTTCACTCCGCGTCGCGGTTTCCAGTGCGTCGTTTTGCTGGGACGTAAGCGTGGCGCCGAGCGATTTGACACGCGCTTCGGTCGCCCGCGAAGTTTGCAGCAACGCCGAGAGGTATTGCACTGCGAGCTGGTCGACGCGCGACCGCAGGTCGCGTATGACGGGGTGGTTCGGCCCGTAAGCCCGTTGTGCTTCGCGCAGCCGCTGCTGCAACGAATTCAGCTCACCGGCGAGCTGCGGCGCTTCGCTCCCGGTGACGAACGGCACGCTACCGGGCTGGAGCCCGTCGAGGTACGCACGGACCTTTTCCGGCTCCCCCACCGCGCGGGCGGCGGCGTCGAAGGTGGTTTGCGCGTCGATCGCGGCGAGGCGCGCCTGCGACACCGCGTCGGCCAGCGCCCGACGCGCCGCGGCGTCGTCGCGCTCGCTATCGGCACTGAGCATCCCCGTCGACCGTCGGAAGGCGGCCATCGCGGTCGTCTTCTCCAATAGCTCGGCCTCGAGCTTTTTCTTTTCCGTAGACAGAATGTTCAGGATTTCAAGCGTCGTGCTCTTGTGCCGGTCGGTGTTGAATGCGACGTACGCCTTTACGATCGCGTCGGTAACGAGCTTCGATTCGACCGGGCTGGCCGACTCGAAACCCACCTCGATCGTCTCGTCGTTGCGGCTCACACCGGCGTGAATTGATCGCTTCACGTCGCCGATCGACAGGTCCGCCAGATTCGAATCAGGCATGGCGACGACGAGTGGGTCGGTCTGGAGGTCGGCCAGCGCCAGTGAGATGATGTGGTTGGATTTAAGCAATTCACACTGCGTCGCCAGCTGCGCCGGTGAGAGCGTCTGGTCGACGCGCTGGTCGGAGATCAGGTTGCGCCCGCCTTGGTCGACATAGATTTGTGCACTGCTGGAATACACCGGTGCCGTCAGGTAGGCCTTCACTCCCGCAGCGGCGGCGCACGCGCCGACGGCGGCGATGACGACGAGCTTGCGGCGCCAGATCGTCGCGAGCGCGCGTTTGCCCGGCATTTGCAATGACGACAGTTCGTCGTCAATGCCCGAACTCTTTGCACCGCCCGATGGTGTGTCGCTGGTCGCCATGTCTGCTTCCTCAACTTTGCCCGGCACCCGAACCGCCCGCGTTCACTCTACACCCGGCCACACGAAAATCGAAAAAAATCAATGCTCGTCCGTGTCAACGGCGGGCATTGATCGTCAAAACGGGTCGATCGTTCCGGATGTTCAGGCCGGTTCACGTTAGACGGCGGACCCGTACTTTTTTCAACGTCGCGTGACGATAGACCGATAACATTCGATCACCGAACGTCGACCGACCGAACCGCTTCACCGCCGACGCGCGGGCCTCGTTGCCGAGGCGTTCGCGCAACTCGGCGTCGGTGCACAAACGCGAAACGGCCGCTGCCATTTCATCGGCGTTCCCTGGGGTAAATCCCAGTCCGTCCACGCCTTCGACGAACAATTCCTTTGCGCCTCCGCCGGCCGACACCACGACGGGCCGGGCACACGACATGGCTTCGATGATGGTCAGTCCGAACGGCTCTGGATGCGTGGAAGCGTGCACCACGACGTCCAGACTCCGGTAAATGGACACGGGGTCGGGCTGGAACGGCACGAAGCCAATGTCGACGCCGCGCGCCCGTGCGAGCGCCACAAGTTCGGCTTGCGAAAACTGCGACCCCGCCGTCGCGTAAACCGGCCCGCCGATGACGTAAAACTGCGCGCCTGCTATTGATTCTGACACCTGTGCCGCGGCTTCGATGAAGACGTCCTGCCCCTTCCAACGTGCGTACGTCGCGAGCAGCCCCACGCGCACCGCGCCCGCCGGGGCGGGCTTAAGCCCGGCGAGCGCGTCCAGTCGCCCGCCGGCACCGGGGCCCGGCGCGAAGCGGTCGGTGTCGGTCGCGTTCATCACTGTACTGATTGCAACACCCGGCAGCACGGTTTTGAGGTCGTGCGCGACGGCCTCGGAAATCGCGACGCACCCCGCGACGCGCCCCGCGGCGAGTCGAAGGCCGCGCGCCATGACCGGGCGCGTGCCGACGAAGTCGTGGACGTGCCACAGCACCGGGCACCCGACGTCGCCGGCGAGTCGCGACAGAAGATGCGTCTTCATCCCGTTGGAATGCACGACGTCCGGTCCGATCGAGCGCACAAGGGCGCCCAGTCGCCGGGCGTACACCCACGCCGTCGGCCCGGCGCGGGCGGTACCGAGAGCGGTGAGCGCCAGGCGCTTCACCGTCCCCGCGCGGGCCAGACCGCTCTCGCCGAAGCCCGCCATCGCAGGCGGCATGGGTAGCACGTGCGCCGTCGCGCCCGCGACGTGAGCCTGCTGCGCGAGCGGACCGTCGCCGCAACACACGACGTGGCAGTCGATCGATGGTTCGACCTGACGCAGCGCGCCGACGAGCGTGAGCAGGCACCGTTCGGCCCCGCCGACGAAGCCGACCGGACTGATGAAAACGATCTTCATGACGCGACCCCCGCTGCAGAGGCCTTTGTTGCGCCCGTGCGGAAAATCCGCTCCGCGTACGCCGACGCGATGGTCGTGGCGTGGACCTCCCACGAAAAGCGCCGAGCCCGCATGACGCGCGTTTCACGCGGCGGCGCGACGTGGCGCGTCAGCTCGGCATCGACCGCATGTGCGAAGGCTTCGGCGTCCCCAACGGGGACGAAGACCGCAGCGTTACCACCGACTTCGTGCAGGACGGGAAGGTCGGACGTGACGACGGCCGCCCCCGACGCCAGCGCCTCGGCGAGTGGTAGGCCGAAGCCTTCGGCCTCGGTCGGTTGCACGACGACTGCGGCCCGGTGGTAGATCGCCGCGAGGGTGGCGGTGGGGAGGCCGCGCAATTGGACCAGGTGCGGTAGGAGTTTGCGGCCTTCGATCTGGCGTTGTTGTACAGGCGTCCACGTTCCGCCGACCTGGACGAGGCGCAGGTCGGGGTGGTGTTTGCGCAGGTGCGCGAAGGCGTCGAGTAGAACGTCGATGCGTTTGCGCGGGATGCAACTGCCGACGTTCAAGATGAACGGCCGGCCACGCGTGAAGTCGTTGATTAGCGCGTCGGCGCTGTGCAGGTCGGCGGTGGCGTGGAAGAAGGCCGGGTCGACGCCGAGCGGCGCGTAGACCAGCCGGACGGGGTCGACCAGGCCGTGATCGAGAATCTGCCGACGGATTTCCTGCGTCGGATGAAAGACGACCTCCGCCCGCTTCAGGCCGGCGAGGATGCGACGGGCCATGCTACGGAACCAACGCGGGCGCGGTTCTTTGGCCGGGTCGAGCAGACAAGTGAACGCGTCGAGGTCGTGACAGAATACGCCTGTTTTACCGGAAGGAAGCGACATCGAGAGCTGCGCGTAGCTGTGGTCACAGACGTGAAAGGCGTCGAACGAACCGGCGATCCGTTTGGCGTGGGCCGGGTAGTCGACGTGCCGATTGAGCAGGCGGTCGACGTTGGCAAAAGTGCCCGAGCGACCCACGAACGGCAGGCGGGTCGCGCGCCGGCGGTAGCGGGGGCAGACGCGCTCGGCGCGGAGCACGCCGGTATGTTTGGCTTGCAGGTGTAGCAGTAATTGAGTCGCGCACAGGTCCATGCTCGGCCACTCCTCTTCGGGGTAGTCGAACAGCAACGCGAGCCGTGGCGTGTCGGCGAGGGCTTGTGTCATGGACGCCTCGCGAGAAGTTGCTCGAAAAACTCCAGATGCCGCGCCGCGACGACGGGCCAGGCGAAAGTCGTGCGTGCGCGATCGACGGCACGCCCGGCGAGGTCTGCGCGGCGTGCGGGGCTTTGCAACAACGCGTCGATCGCGCGCGTCCACGCCGCGGGGTCGGATTCGCTCAGGACGACTCCCGCGTCACCGATCACGTGAGGGATTTCCCCGCTGTCGCTCCCGAGCACGGGCAGGCCGCAGGCGAAGGCTTCGATGAGCATCCTGCCGAATTGCTCGCGCCAGTGCGGCGTCGTCTGGCTCGGGGCGCAGAGCATGTCCATCGCGTTGAGGTAGCGGGGGACGGCGTCGTGCAAAACTCCGGTGACGATGCGCACGCGGTCGCCGTGTTTCTGTGCCCAGGTGCTGAGGTCTGCTTCCATCGGTCCGGCACCGACGAACATGACACGCCACGGCGCGGGGCAGGCGTCGAGCGCGTTCATCAGCAAACTCAGGCCTTTTTCCGGCGTGAACCGGCCCAGGTAGCCGACGACCGGCGCGCCGGGTTCGGTCCAGTTCAACTCGCGCAACGTCTGGTCACGTGCGGCAGGGTCGGGGCGGAAGTGGTCGGTGTCGACGCCCATCGGGATCAGCGCGAACGGTCGATCGACGTAGCCGGGCCGACTTTTCAAAACGTCGACGACGGTCTGCCCTCCCGTGATCCATGCCGTCGCGCGGCGCATCGCGTAGCGCTCGAACTGTTTGAACGGCGGGGGGTAGTTCTTCGCGTGATTCTGGTACGTCGAATAAACCAGTCGCGCATTGCGCGGCGTATGCCACGCGAGCTGCGCGCCGGCGAGAATGTACGGCTCCTCCCACGCGTGTACGACGTCCCACGGCTGGGACCGTAGCAGCTTTTCCAACGCCCGGCCGTAATGAAAAACGTGGACACGCGACGTGAGGCGCGCGGGAACGGCCGTGACGCGCCCGACGTCAAACGGGTCTTGCTCGAACGGGACGGGGCGCAGGTCACGACTGCCGTGAAAAAAATCCGGCGAGACGCAGCGGACGTCCCACCGATCCCCGCCGGCGCGGACCATCTCACGTACAAGCCGGCGGTTGAGCGCGACGACGTACGAGTGTCCGACGGTCAGCAATAGTATCGGTTCGGCCAATGTGCCCACCTCCTGTTCAGTGCCCACGTCTTGGTCAAGACCCGGCGGCGTCGCGCAGGGCTCGCACCGTACGCTCGAGCGAAAACCGCTCGGCGTACAGTCTTCGCGCCCGACCGGCCATGTCGGTACGGCGCGGTTCGTCGGCCAGGAGCGCGATCGTCGTCGATACGATCCCCGGCACGTCACCGGCGCGGCATAGCGCGACGGAGCCAGTCTCCTGCCAGATGGTTTCGGTCAGTTCGCCGGTCGTGGTGACGGTCGGGAGACCGAGCGCGATGCCGGCCATCGCGCTGGAGCGGCGCGAGCTGATGCCGTCGGGATAGGGCTGGAGCATGACGTCGCAAAGCGCGAGATTGGCGGTCAGTTCCTCGGGCGTTTGTCCGCCGGTGGTGATGACCCGATTCAGGAGTTTGGGCTCTTCGGTGAGGATGGTCTCCGCGAACGCGCGACTGCCTCGGCCCATGAGGACGAACTTGGCGCTGGTCTGTTTAAGCAGCGGCGGGACGACGTCGCGCAGGGCGGAGGCGACGCCTTCGCCGTAGGTTCCGAAGTGACCGATGACCTGCCCGTCGCCGACGCGCAATCGTGCGGCTTGCCGGAGCGTGATGTCAGGCTCGGCCAGAACGTTGCTGGGGACGGGAATCCAGACCGGCTCGGCCCGGCCGCGCAGGTGAGGGCGCAACCGCTTCGTCCACGCCGGGATCGCGACGAACGTGCGCTGGGCGCCGCGACTCACCAGACGCGCCATCAGCCAGTGCGCGACGGCCAGAATATTGTGCTTGACCGGTTGTGCGAGCCGGAACGGGAACGACACTTCGTGGAACATGACGAACACGCGCTCGCGCGAGCCGAGCTGGTTGACCCATTTGCAGAAGTTGACGTTCATCGCCCGACGGCCGTACGCGTGCGGCACGTACTGCACCAGTACCACGCGCGGCGAGGGCAACGCCCGAAGCACGTCGTTCAGCTCGGCCAGGCCGTTCGTGTCGAACACGTCACTGATCCGGCGCAGGTCGACGCCCGCGGCGACGGACGGCGATTGCGCGCACGGCGGGGCGACCACGGTGACCGTGTCGCCCGCGCCAATGAGACCTTTAGCGAGTAGCGCGGTATAGTCTGCAACGCCGCCGGTCTGGGGCGGGTATTCTCCGGTGAGGATCACCCAATTCATGCAGTCCCTTCTGAGCCAACGTCCGGTAAGCCTCGCCTGATGCGCCGGGCGACGACCTTTTGATCATTCATCGGAAGTCCGGGGCGTTTGCTGCACATGCGAGGTCGAAAATTGCCCGATGAAAGAACCGTGCCCGATTTGCTCCGTTCGTCCTACCGTTCTTCCGACACCGCCGTGGTGCCGCGCGCTGGCACGGGCGAGGGGTCTTCCACACCACCGTCGGACGTGCATCGCGCGATGCGAATCGTGATGGTCTTCCCCGACCCACCTCTCCCTTTCGGGGGTGCCGGCGGGCGGGAGTACTATATCCTTCTGAAGGGGCTGGTCGAGCGCGGGCACCGCGTGACCGTTTTTTGCGGTTCCGCCGACGCGCCAGCGCACACCGCGGAGGTGGCGCACGTTTTTCCTCCGGACAAATACGACGTCCGCATCTATCCGCACGCGCGGAACCCGCGCTGGAACCTGTGCGCCCGCGCCATGACCGTACTGAGGCCCTACTCCTACATGTTCAACCCGGACCTGCGCCGCGACCTGCAGGAAGAACTGGACCTCGGGTACGACGCGTTGCAATTGAACCAGCTCTGGACCGGCTGGGTCGGCATGCGTTACGCGCGGCGCGCGGTGCTGCATTTGCATTATCTTTTTTCGATCGACTTGTCCGGCGGCGAGAATCTGTCGTGGGGCACTCGCCTGCGGCGCTGGATGAGTTGTCGCGCCGAGCGTTACCTGCTGGCGCAATTCCAGACGATCGGCACGCTGACGCAGCGCCTCGCCGATCACGTGCAAGTGTTGAACCCCGATGCGAGCGTGTCGGTGATTTCGACGGGGCTGGATTTGTCGTTGTACGAGTTCGAGCCGAATCAGACTTACGACCGTCCGCCGACGCTGGGGCTGATCGGGGGGTTCGACTGGGAGCCGACGATCTCCGCCGCCGACCGGTTGTTGAAGCGGTTGTGGCCGGAGATCAAGAAACAGGTTCCGGACGCGAAGCTGCGCATCGTCGGCAGGCGCGCGAGGCAGGAATTGGTGCCGTGGCTTGACAGGCCGGACGTGCAGATCGAGGAGGACGTGCCGGACATCAAGCCGTATTTCCGAGCGATCGACGTGATGTTGTACGCTCCGCGTGTGGGGAGCGGGATGAAGGTGAAGATCACGGAGTCGATGGCGCTGGGGACGGCGGTCGTGACGAACGCGGACGGGGTGGAGGGCCTTAACGCAGTCGACGGCGTTCACGCCGACGTGACCGACGACGACGCGAAACTGATCGCGGCGGCGGTGCGGTTACTCAAAGACCCCGAGCTGCGTCAGCGCCGAAGAATTGAGGCGCGGAAACTGGTCGAGTCGTTGTTCGACATCCGGCGGACGGTGGAGGAATTTGAGGTTCTGTACAAGCGGGTGATGCAAAACAAAGCCTGATATCCCGAACAAAATAGCCCCCGTCGGAAGACGGGGGTTGGGATTTGATGGGGCGACTTGCGTGAAACACGCAATCCCGGTCTCCGGACCGGAGCTATTTTGTTTTCATGTCTGACGGCGCGAGCAAATCCGTCGCCGCCAGAAGGTTAGAGGCATGCTGGATCGTGGCGTAGGGGAGGCCGGAGCGGGTGGCGATGTCGAGTAGATCGTGGGAGCCGTCGGAGAGATTGAGCACCCACAGCAGCGCCATCTGCGTGTCCACGGGTGAGGTTCCGCCGGTGGCGTTGTAGAGGCCGCGCTTGCCGAGGCGTGGCTCGCAGTGGGGCTTTTGATTAACGAACGTCTCGTTGGTTTCCAGCACGTGTACGATGCGCAGGAGCTTGCCGAACGAATCGCCGAGCGCATCGGGCCGGACGAGGTTCAGGTCGTCGGCGCTGGTGTGGTACTCGGGAAATTTGCCCGGCGGGGTGCGCATGAAACACCCGACGGGCAGGTCAAAGCCCGGCGAGCAGAATTGCCGCTCGTCATACCCGTAAGGCGAAAACGGCTCGACCCGAAACGGCGTCCCCGTGTCGCGCAACACGCACTCGGCGGCGCGGTCGACGGTGGCGTTCCCGCGCCGTGAGCGTTTGTACGTCGTCGGTCCTGCGTCGCCTACGCAGGCGCAGACCAGGCCGTGCGCGATTCGTTTGGCGTTCGCTTGATTCTTCGACAACCACGCGATCGCGCCGATCGTCCCCGGCGCGAATAAAAATCGGTACGTGTACTTCCGTTCGACCGGCGCAAGCAAACGCGCGAGCATCGCCGACAGCGCCACGGCGCTGCAATTGTCGTTCGCGAGCTGCGGGTGACAGGCGTGCGTCGAAATCAGCACTTCTTCTTCGAGCCGGCCCGGCAGCACGCACTCGCCCCAGTTCAGGTGGCCGGGCGCGAGCGTCGCGTCGATCTCGACGTCGAACGGCCCGTCCTGTGCGCGCAGCGATTCGAGCTGCCGGTGCGTCAGACAAAACCCCCATGCCGACGTGTAGTAGCTCGTGCGGTACGGGATCAAGTCCGGCTGCTGCGGGAGCGAGTGTAAATGCGGCAGTAGATCGCCGAGCGTTAGTGTCGCGCGCACGGGCACGCTGTAGCCGACGACGTGCAGATTGTGGTTCTTAAAATCGACGACCGTATCACCGGCGGCATTCCGGATCGTTGCCGTGCGAAGATTCCATTCGTCCGGCACGGTCCAGTCGAACACTGCCGTGCCGCTGGCGATGGCGTGGGTTTCGAGCGGAATCAATTCCTTCAGAACGTCGAGCGATTGCCGAAACCCCGCCCCGGTGAGGCTGCGAAACATCGGGTAGAGCCGCTCGACCAGCGCGTATGCGTCACGCCCGGATTGGTTCAAGTTGGTCGAATTTAGGCATTCGGTAAGCGTCATCGACGTTCAACGGCAAGCACGTTTCACGGTTCGACGTCCGGGTAGGTTGCGTCACGATGAATGATCACTTCCGGCTGCGCCGGCCAGTCGATGCCGAAGGCGGGGTCGTTCCATCGCACGCCGCGCGCCGAAGCGGGGTGGTAGCCGGTCGAGACCATGTACGACACTTCGCTGTCGTCGGTCAGCGTGAGGAACCCGTGGGCGAAGCCCTTGGGGATATAAAGCATCCGGTGGTTTTGTGCGGACAGCTCGGCGCCGGTCCACTGGTAGCGCGTGGGGGAGTCGGGGCGCATGTCGACGAGGGCGTCGAAGATCGCGCCTTGGGTGCAACGGACGATCTTGGTCTCGCCGTGCGGGTCGACCTGAAAGTGCATACCGCGCAGCGTGTGGCGGTGTTTATTGAAGCTGACGTTGCACTGGGCCAGGTCGGTGTCCAGGCCGTGTCGTTCGAAGTCGGCGCGACACCACGAACGGGCGAAGAACCCGCGCTCGTCACTGATCGGTTGCAGGTCTATGACGAACGCGCCCTTAAGCTGGGTCTCGGTGAAAATCATTTGCGGCTACTTCCTCCAAAATGTAAGGCGGACACTTGTCGCGCCGAGCGGGCAAAACGTCAAGCTATTGGCGCACCTCTAAACGATCTAAGACGAAGAGCCACGGAGGAGCAAAGGCGCGGAGATCGCACGGAGGCAGACGCCATTTCTTTTCATCTGAGTCAAAAAAAATCCTCCGCAAGAACTCAGCGCCTTCGTTGCTTCGTGGCTCTCCCATTTGCGACGTCACACCGGTAAGGCCGAATCATTCGCGACCGCGCCCGCGATCGTCCGACCGATCGCGATCGACGCGGTTGCGGCGGGGCTGGGGGAGTTCAGCACGTGAATTTCGTTGTTTTTTCGGATGATCCGGAAATCGTCCAGCAGCTTACCGCTCACGTCCACCGCCTGCGCGCGCACGCCCGAAGAGCCGGGGACCAGGTCGTCTGATTCCAACTCCGGCAGCAATTTTTGCAGCGCCGTCACGAACGCCGACTTCGACAAAGAGCGGTGAAATTCGCCGAGGCCCATGCGCCAGTATTGCCGCGCCATGTTCCAAAACCCCGGCCACGACAACGTGTCGAACAGGTCGCGCGGCTCGACGTCGGCCCAGCGGTAGCCGTGTCGTGCGAGTGCGAGCACGGCGTTCGGTCCGGCCTCGACCCCGCCGTGGATCATGCGCGTGAAATGCACGCCCAGGAACGGGAACCGCGCGTCGGGCACCGGGTAGACGAGGTTGCGCACCAGCCCCACGGCGCGGGGCGCGAGTTCGTAGTATTCGCCTCGGAACGGGATGATGCGGACGTCCGGGTCGATGCCGCAAAGGCGCGCGACGCGGTCGGAGTGTAGACCGGCGCAGTTGACGAGATGATTCGCACGCACCGCGCCGCGTGTGGTTTCGAGGACGATCTCGGTGCCGCGGTGGGAGACGCCGGTGAGCGCGGATCGGAGCCGGACGTCTCCGCCGTTCGCGCGGACGACGTCGGCCATGGCGCGGGTCATGGCCTTG
>Ga0163144_10023893_pt1 | contig 12031 bp, 6 predicted proteins | sample OliLak19BULKMAT1_FD_123175 | JGI IMG/M metagenome (GOLD analysis project Ga0163144, IMG submission 123175) | Freshwater microbial mat bacterial communities from Lake Vanda, McMurdo Dry Valleys, Antarctica - Oligotrophic Lake LV.19.BULKMAT1 | ecosystem: Environmental > Aquatic > Freshwater > Lake...
CGAAGAGATCCGGTCGCAGCAGCTCGCTCGCGAGGGACTTGAGGGACCGCACTGTGCGGCGGCTGTTGGGTGCGTCGTCGCTTTCGGTGGGGGCGCTCACGGATAGCCTCCGGGGTCGGCGATCGAGGTCTTCTCGTCGAGGCCGAGGACGATGTTCATCGACTGCACGGCCTGCCCGGCGCCGCCCTTGATCAGGTTGTCGGTCGCGGTGAAGCACGCGATGGTGCGGAGCCCCCCTTCGGCGGGGCCGTACTCGAAGGCGACCTCGGCGTAGTTCGAGCCGCTCACCGCCACGACCTCGGGCAGCCGCTTCTTCGGGATGCGCACGAAAGGCTCGCCTTCGTAGGCTTTCGCGAACGCTTCGGTGATGCGGTCCTTGGAGATCGAGGCGTCGATCCGCGCGAACGACGTGACGAAGATGCCGCGCGAGAGCGGCGCGCTGACCGGGACGAAGTGCAGCGCGAAATCCGTGGCGCCCACGTTTTCGAGGGTCTCGGCGATCTCGGGGATGTGCTGGTGGTTGAGCGGCTTGTAGGTGCGCAAGTTGACCGCGCGCACCGGGTGATGTGTCCCGGCCTGCGGCGCGGCCCCCGAGCCGCTCGAGCCGGTGATCCCGACGGTGTCCACGGAACCCTTCAAGAAGCCGGCTTTTGCCAGCGGAATGAGGCCGAGCGCGATGGTCGTCGCGAAGCACCCGGGCGAGGCGACGAGCTGCGCGCCGCGGATCGCGTCGCGGTTCACCTCGGGCAGGCCGTACACCGCGCGCGAGAGCAGCTCGGGGCAGGGGTGAGTACCGCCGTAGTACTTCTCGTATTGCGCGACGTTCTTCAGCCGGAAGTCGCCCGACAGATCGATGATCTTCGCCCCCTTGTCGACGATCTTCGGCACCACCGTGGCCGCGATCTTGTGCGGCAGACCGAGGAACACCACGTCCACGCCGGCGGCCGCCTCTTCGGGCGGGAGGTTCTGGAAGACGAGGCTTGTCTGCCCCTCCAGGTTCGGGTGCGCGGCCGCGAGGTTCTCGCCGACGTAGTCGATCGACGCGACCTTCACGAGCTCCACGTCGGGGTGGAGCAGGAGGCGACGAATGATCTCGGAGGCGCCGTAGCCGCTGCCGCCGATGACTGCCGCTTTGAAACGCTGCATGGAAATCGCTTAGCAGAGGCCGCGCGTCAACGGGAGGGGGAGGGCGCTCGCGGAGCCGTTCCTTGCCGGGCCTGGAGCAGATTCGGGTCGCGTTTGGCACGCCGGAGCGCCGCGCGACGAGCCAGCGACGTCTCATTTTTTGACACGTTGGCACGGAGAGCGGACACGGAGGTCACGGAGGATTTTTTATCCCTGAGCGTGGCAAGAGCGAACCGAATGCGCTCCAAGCGCCGGTCGCGATGGACGCCAACGTGCGCTGCCGTGCGAGCCGACCTGGGCGAGCGGGCGGCTTTTTGCTCAGATGTCGGCCATGAGCTGCGCGCACGGGCTCGCGCCCGACGGCCTCGAGAGGGCGTTCTCGATCGACGCCTCCGCGATCACGTTCGGCCGCGGCGTGCTCGGCGAGGTGGGTGAGCACGCCCGCTCCTGCGGCATGACCCGCGTGGCGCTGTTCACCGATCGCCGCGTCGCCGCGCTGCCGTTCTTCGAGACCGCGCGAGCCTCGCTGGCCCTCGCCGGGATCGACGTCGCGGTCTACGGCGAGGTGAGGGTGGAGCCGACCGACGCCTCGTTCCTCGAAGCCGCGACCTTCGCGAAACAGGGGCGTTTCGACGGCTACGTCTCGGTCGGCGGCGGCTCGGTGATCGACACCTGCAAGGCCGCGGCGCTCTACGCGACGTACCCCGCGCCGTTCCTCGCGTACGTCAACGCACCGATCGGCGAGGGCCGCGCCGTCCCGGGCGCGCTGCCGCCGCACATCGCCTGCCCGACCACGTGCGGCACCGGCAGCGAGTGTACCGCCATCGCCGTCTGCGACGTCCTCGCGCTCGCCACCAAGACAGGCATCGTGTCGCGCAGGCTGCGGCCCACGCTCGCCCTCGTCGATCCGTCGTGCACCGCGACGCTCCCCGCCAGCGTGGTCGCCGCGAGCGGCTTCGACGTGCTGTGCCACGCGCTCGAATCGTTCACGGCGCGGCCGTTCTCGTCGCGCCCCCGCCCCGAGCGTCCGGGGCTGCGCCCGCTCAGCCAGGGCTCGAACCCGTGGAGCGACGTCGGCAGCCTCGAAGCCCTGCGCCTCTGCGGCAAGGCGCTGCTGCGCGCGGTGAGCGACGGCGGAGACGACGAGGCGCGCGAGGCCCTTTCGTGGGCGGCGACGCTCGCGGGCATCGCCTTCGGAAACGCCGGGGTGCACCTGCCGCATGCCATGGCGTACGCCGTCGCCGGCCTGGTGCGCGACTTCCGGATGCCGGATTATCCCGCGGAAGAAGCCATGGTGCCGCACGGCGTGTCGGTGGTGGTGAACGCGCCGAGCGTGCTCCGCTGGACCGCGAGCGCGTGCCCCGACCGCCACCTCGAAGCGGCCGCGGCGCTCGGGGCCGACGTGCGCGGGGCGTCCGCGGAAGCGGCGGGGCGCCTGCTCGCGGACCACGTCGCGGGCCTCATGCAGCGCACGGCCGTGCCCAACGGCCTCACCGGCGTGGGCTATTCCGAAGCCGATCTCGACGCGCTGGCCGAGCGCGCCGCGCTGCAAAAACGGCTGTGCGACAACGCGCCGCGGCCGGTGACCACGTCCGATCTCCGCGCGCTGTTCTCCGGCGCGCTCACCTGCTGGTGACCCCCATGGACCGCGAGCCTCCGCGACTTCGCGCTGTTTACAAGCACTTTTCGACGACCGAGACGCGCTGGATGGACAACGACGTCTACGGTCACGTCAACAACGTCGTCTACTATTCGTACTTCGACACCGTCATCAACCGGTACCTCATCGCCGAGGGGGGCCTCGACATCCACCACGACGCCGCCATCGGCGTGTGCGCCGAGTCGATGTGCCGCTTCTTCGAGCCCATCGCGTTTCCCGACACCGTCGACGCCGGCCTCCGCATCGGCCGCCTGGGGCAGACCAGCGTGACCTACGAGATCGGCCTGTTTCACAGGGGCGCCGAGCAGCCGGCGGCGCAGGGCCATTTCGTCCACGTCTTCGTCGACCGCGCCTCGCGCCGGCCCGTCGCCATCCCGGACAAGCTCCGCGCCTCGTTCGGGCGCCTGGTCTGACCGCGCCGGGCCGCGCCGCCGGCGCCTCGTCGGACCGTGTAGAACCGCGCCGGACGGTGTAGAACGTGCGCGGCGGCTCGCTGCGGCGACCGCGCGGACGCGGTGTGAATCAGGAGAGCGTGACGATGACGACGTCGAACGAAGCGAAGCCGAGCAACGCGGTCAAGGCCGTGCCCGAAGCGGGCGCGCCCTCGAACTTTCTCCGCGACCTCGTCCAGCGCGATCGCGCGGCCGGCAAGCACGGGGGCCGCGTGGTCACCCGCTTTCCGCCGGAGCCGAACGGCTACCTGCACATCGGCCACGCCAAGTCGATCTGCCTCAACTTCGGCCTCGCGCGGGACTTCGGCGGCGTCTGCCACCTGCGCATGGATGACACCAACCCCGAGACCGAGGACATCGAGTACGTCGAGGCGATCAAGACCGACGTGCGCTGGCTGGGCTTCGAGTGGAACGACAAGCTCTTCTTCGCCTCGGATTACTACGAGAAGCTCCACGACTACGCCGTGCAGCTCATCCGCGCCGGCAAGGCCTACGTGTGCAGCCTGAACGAGGAAGACATTCGCGCTTACCGCGGCACGGTGACCGAGCCCGGCCGCGAGAGCCCCTATCGCAACCGCTCGGTCGAAGAGAACCTGGATCTCTTCGCCCGCATGCGCGCCGGTGAGTTCCCCGACGGGGCGCACGTCCTCCGCGCCAAGATCGACATGGCGCACCCCAACATGAAGATGCGCGACTGGGCGCTCTACCGCATCCGCCGCGAGTCGCACTACCGGGCCGGCGACACCTGGTGCATCTACCCGCTCTACGACTTCGCCCACTGCCTGAGCGATCTCATCGAGGGCATCACCCACTCGATCTGCACCCTGGAGTTCGAGAGCAACCGCGAGCTCTACGACTGGATCGTCGAGGCCGTCGGCGCGACAAATCCGGACGTGCGCCCGCACCAGCACGAGTTCGCGCGGCTCAACCTGACCTACACCATGATGAGCAAGCGCAAGCTGCTCGAGCTGGTCGGGAAGAAGATCGTCAACGGCTGGGACGATCCGCGCATGCCCACCCTCTCGGGGCTGCGGCGCCGCGGTTACACCCCCGAGGCGATCCGCGAGCTGTGCGATCGCGTCGGCGTCGCCAAGAACAACAGCGTGGTCGACGTCGCGCTGCTCGAATACGTGCTGCGCGACGATCTCGACAAGCGCTCTCCGCGCGTCATGGGCGTGCTGCGCCCGCTGCGCCTGGTGATCGAGACCTTGCCCGAAGGCGCGGTGGAAGAGCTGGACGCGCCGCTGTGGCCCGCCGAGATGGGCCGCGAAGGCTCGCGCAAACTGCCATTCTCGCGCGTCCTCTACATCGACCGCGACGACTTCATGGAGAGCCCGCCAAAGGACTATCACCGGCTCTCGCCCGGCCGCGAGGTCCGCCTCCGCCACGGCTACGTCATCAAGTGCGAGCGCGTCGTGAAGGACGAGAAGGGCGACATCGTGGAAATCGTGTGCTCGCACGATCCGGCCTCGCGGGGCGAGGCCACGCCGGGCGGGCGGCGGATCAAGGGGACCATTCACTGGGTCTCCGCGGCGCACGCCGTCACCGCCGAGGTGCGGCTCTACGACAGGCTGTTCCTTTCCGAGCAGCCGGTCATCGCCGAGGACATGATGAAGGACTTCAATCCCGACTCCCTGGTGGTCGTCCAGGCCAAGGTCGAGCCGGGCCTCGCGGCGGCGAAGGCCGGCGAGCGTTTCCAGCTCGAACGCCTCGGCTTCTTCTTCGTCGATCCGGTCGACTCGAAGGACGGAGCGCCGGTGCTCAATCGCACCGTCGGCCTCAAGGACTCGTGGGCGAAGATCGTCAAGGCGGCGGCGCCCGAGTCGGTCCCGATGTCCGCCGAGGCGAAGAGCAAGCCCGGGCCAAAGCGCGAGTCGGTCAAGAAAGAGAAGGTCGAGCTCTTGCTCGACACGCCGCCGTCGCTCCGGGGGCAGTCGGACGAAGACCAGCGCTTCGTTCAGGACCTCTATACCAAGGCCGACGCGGACACCCGCCAGCGCCTCATCCTCGTCGCCGAGGACGCCGTGTTGTGGCAGCTCTTCCGCGAGGCGACGACGGCCGGCGCCAGGTGGCAGTCTGCGCTGCGCTGGGTGACCAACGAGGTGCGCGCGCTCGTGAAGGAGGCCGGCGGCAAATCCACGAAGCTCACCGGCGGCGCCCTGGCCGAGCTGATCTCCGAGCTCGAAGCCGGGGTGATCTCGGCGACCATCGCCAAGGACGTGCTCGTCGAGACAAGCCGCAGCGGCGACAGCCCGAGGGCCGTCATCGAGAAGAAAGGCAGTCGACAAATCGTCGATACCGCTTCTCTCGACAGCATCGCGAGCGCCGTCGTCGGCGAGAACGCCGATCTGGTGGCGCGCTACAGGGCCGGCAACCAGAACCTTTTCGGCGCGCTGGTGGGCGCCGCCATGAAGAAGACCGGCGGCAACGCCAACGCCAAGGCGCTGCAGGACGCGCTGCGAAAGGCCCTCGCATGAGCTCGACGATCGAGGCCGTCACCTCGGAGCTGGGCGGCCGCAAGGACGTGATGCTGGCCGCGATCGAGCGGCTCTGCGTCGTGAGCTCGTTCACCGACAACGTGCCCGGGGGGAGCCGCGTGGGCGAGCTGCTCGCCGAGGAGTGCTCGGTGATCCAGGGCCTCTGGACACGGCGCGTCGAGAGCGAGAGCGGGCGGTTCGCGCCGCACTGGCTGTTCGGCACGAAGGGCACCGAGACCTCGGCCGAGGGGGCGGTCGCCATCGTCGGCCACCTCGACACGGTGTTCCCGCCCGGCACGTTCGAGGGCTTCACCTACGACGGCACGATCGCGCGCGGCCCCGGCGTGCTCGACATGAAGGGTGGGCTCGTCGTCGCCATCGAAGCGCTGCGCGCCCTCGAACGGGCGGGCGCGCTCGACGGTCTGAAGGTGGTGCTCGCCATCGTCTCGGACGAAGAGGTGGGCTCGCCCGAGGGCCGGCCGCTGCTGCAGAAACACCTTCGTGGCGCGGCGTGCGCGCTCGTCCTCGAAGCGGGGCGCAAGGCCGACGCGGTCATCACGTCGCGCAAGGGCACCGCGGGCGTCACCGCGCGCAGCCACGGAAAAGCCGCCCACGCCGGCAACGCCCACAAGGACGGCGCCAACGCGATCTGGGCGCTGGCCAAGTTCATCGACCTCGCGCAGGGCCTCACCCACTACGAGCAGGGCGTCACCTTGAACGTCGGCAAGATCAGCGGCGGCCAGGGCAAGAACACGGTGCCCGACGCCGCCGAGGCGCTGCTCGACTTCCGCTTCATCACCACGCAGGACGGCGAGATCGTGATGAACAAGCTGCACGACCTCGCGAAACAAGCGGCGGAGGCGGTCCCGGGAACGCGCATCGAGCTGTCGGGTGGCATCGCGCGCAGCCCCCTCGAACGCAGCGACGGCAACGTCGCGCTCTACCGCGAGTACGCCGCGTGCGCCCGCGCGGCAGGCCTCCAGGACGGCGAGGCGCCCCTCGTCGGCGGCGGCTCCGACGCCTCCTCCACGAGCGCGATCGGCATCCCGTCCATCGACGGCCTGGGCCCGCGCGGCACCGGCTTCCATACCCGCGAAGAGCTCATCGAAGCCGCCACCCTCGTCCCCAAATCCGAGGCGATCGCGCGCTTCCTGCTCGGGCGCACGGCGCGAGGCTGAGTCGATCGGAGGCTGCCACACCACGGTGGGGCATGCCGCGAGGGCGCGCTGCTCGGCCTGGCGGCGGAGTCGTTCGTTTCTCGCGGGAGGTTCTCTGACGTTTCAGCAGCGGATGTGGATCCTCCCGTCGAGGGTGGGGCCATGGCTGTAGAGGGCTTCGCCGAAGTTCCAATTGCGGAAGCGATGGGCTCGCTCTGGCGGGTGGCAGCGAGAGCGCGCGGGGGACAAATCGCGCTATCTTGCGGCCCGCCATGCTCGACCGCGCGACCATCGAGCGACTCTCGCAAGCCCCGGAGAAGAACGCGCCGATGCTCAACGTGGCCCTCGCCGAGGAGGGCCACGCCGAGGTGCTCCTCGCGCTGGCACGTTGCCATGCGGTCGGGCCCGAGGCGCTCGCGGTCATCGGTGCGCGCATCGAGGCGGCGGGCGCCGCCGTGGGGCGCGATCCGGAGGCGCGCCCCGACGAGCCGTTCGAGCCCATTCACGACGAGCTGGATCGTCTGCTGATCGCCCAGCCAAACGCCTCGGACGGGCTGCGCGACGCGATCCTCGCGCGGCACGCCGCCGACCCGTTCTTCGTGCTCGCGGCGGCCTGCCATCCGAACGCCACGCTGCCCGCGATCGAGCGCGCGGTGATGTGGCCGGCGTCGTCCAGGGTGCACGATCGGCTGTGGCTCGCGCTGCTCGATCCGGCGCGCCTTCCGCCGCTGGTAGCCGAGGAGTGGGCCCAGGATCCGTCTCCTTACCGGCGCGAGGCGGTGGCCAAGATCACACGCGATCTACCAGTGATCGAAGCACTTTCGCACGATCCAGACCGGCGGGTGCGGCGCGCCGTGGCGTCCAATCGGCTGGCGGGTGCGGCGCGTGCGCGGCTCGCGGCCGGCGACGGCGCGGCCGAGGTGCGGGCCCGTGCCGCGGGAGCGCTGTCGACGCACGAGGGCATGCCGGAGGGGGGCAACGTCGTCGAGAGCGCGAAGTTCGCGGCGGCGCTGCGGGCGTTGCGATCGCACGGGGTGCTGGCGCCCGACGTGCGCGGGGCGCTCTCCGGGGCGGGCAAGGATCTCGACGAGGAGGGCGCGGTGCTCGCGGCGCGCGTGTTGCCGCGCTCCGACGTCGCGGTGTTGCTCGAGCACATCGTGAACGGGGGCGGCGAGACGCAGGCTGCGCGTGGGTTCTCCGCGGGGCTCGCGCTGCGGGCGCCGTCGCCCGGCGCCGAGGACGAGAGCGACGGAGGCGACGGCGATCTGGTGGGCGTGGTGTACGACGTGGTGAAGCCGCTGGCGCGCTTGCCGGCGAACGCCGCGCTCACCGGCAAGGCCAGGCTCGCGGCCTGGATGGCCGACGGTCTCTGCGCGAGCCCCCACGTCTCGGTCGACGCGATCGCCGAGCAGACAAGCCGCGGCTCGCTCGGCGGCGATCGCATGGTGCTGGCGCGCGTGACGGCGCGGAAGCGCCCTCTGTTGCCGGAGCTGTGCGAGATCGCGAGACGGCAAGACGTCGTCCCGGCGGCGCTGCTCGAGCTCGCGTGGGCCGACCCGGCGGTGAGCGACGCGGTCGTGGCTGAGCTCGCCGCGCGCATCCAGAAGCCGCGAAAACGCGCCGAAGATCTGCCCGAGGACGAGGTCGATCTCGATCCGATGTGCCGCTCGATCGAGATGCTCGAGCGCACCGTGCTGGCGGCCGTGCTGCGGGCCAACCTCTCGCCGCGGGCCGCCCTCGCGACGATCGCGCTCGACGCCCGGCGGGTGCGCTACGTGCTGACGGCGATGCCGCTGTGGAAGGGGCGGCTCTCGGGCGGCAAGCTGGCGCGCGTGCTGCGCCAGAATGCCGGCGCGCTCACCGCCGCGCAGGCCGAGACGCGGGCCCGGGCCTCGCGCATCGAGGGCTGGACCGAGCGGGTGTTGCCCGAGATCGAGCTGTCGATCGCGATCGCGGTCGGGCACGTCACCGGCGCGGAGGTCGCGCGCCGCCTCGCGGTCGGCCGCCAGCACCTCGACGACGGCATCTCGTTCGCGGCCGGTGCCCTGGCCCGCGCCGCGATCGAAGGCCCGCAGTCCGTCGCGCCGCTGCTCGAATGGGCCGCGAAGAGCCGCGCCACCGTGCCCGCGGCGCTCGCCTCGTGGCTGCTGCTGGAGCAGCTCGACCGCGAGCGCGCCCCCTCCCTCATCGCGAGCGCCATCGACAATCTGGCCACCTCGAAGGCCGGAGTGCCGTCCTCGGTGTGCGACGCGCTGGCGGCGCTGGAGCACCGCAAGCCGGGCCGCCTCGAGGGGATGTCGCCCGGCTCCCCGCGCGGCCGGGCCACCCTGGCGAGCGGCATCGCCCGCGCTTACCGCGCCATCGGCGGCATGCGCGACGAGCGACAGGACGGTTGAGGCGGCACGCGGGACAGGCGTGCTCGGGGACAGGCTGGTTGAGGCGGCACGCCGGACAGGGGTGCTCGGGGACAGAATGGTTAGAGCGAGAGTTTGAATCGCGGAACGCCCGGGCCCTTGCCCGCACGGTCCTGCGCGTGAATGGCCGCTCCACCATTCGTGGCGCCGCTCTACAGCAAATTCGGTTCGCGCTTGCCACACTCAGGGCCCACAAATCCTCCGTGCCCTTCGTGTCTACGCTCCGTTCCTCCGTGTCAAAAATGGGACGATGCTGATCGCCCGCGCGGCGTTAGCCCGTGTCAAACGCGGCCCGCACCCGCTCTAGGGCGTCAGGCCGAGAGACGTGCTCCCGGCCGGGACTGTCGCGACCTCACGGCCCAGAGTGGCACTCCGGGCTCGGCTCGAACCCGTTGCTGCTGCACACGACGAACGCCATGGCATTGGGCCTCGGGACGCCCGCTCCCACGAAGCGCAGATTGCGCTTCTCCTGCTCCGGGCAGCCGCTGACAAGCTCGGGATTGCCCACGGGCGGCAGCGACGTCTGATCGACGTAACAATAGCCGTCCACCGTGTCGCCGTTCTCCAGCGTCGGCACCCTTGAAGCGTCGTTCTGGCACGTCCACAGGGGCTCCCCCGGCGCGGTGCCCGCGAGCTGCGGGATCTCGCAGAAGCAGTCGAATCCCTGGGAGATCACCAGCGGGTCCTGCTTCACGCCATCGCCCACGATCGCGGTCTCGTCCGCCAGTGGCAGGCGCGCCTCGGCGGGGTTGCAACAGATCCCGCTGGCGTCCGCGTGGTGCGCCTCGACCACGCGACAGGATACCTGTCCGTCCGCGTCGACCGCGAGCACTCGGGGCAGGCAGCTCGCGCTGAGATAGACTTCCAGCTTCTCCAGCACCGCCGCGATGGCCGGCCGGTAGCCGAAGTCGAGCGCGTCCGGCTTGGTGGTCTGGGCCGGGCACACCGACGCCACCACACCCTGCGGGCCGAGCTTCTGGATCAGCGAGAGGAACCGCGAGCCGGGCCGCGCGCCGGCGCGCACCTGCTCGGTTGGCTGCGTGTCGTACGGAGGGTCGAACACCGGGCTGTCGTCCGACTCGTGGCACGTCTCGGGGCCACACGGGATGGGCGCGAGCAGCGGGAAGATGCAGGCATACTGGAGCCACGTATTCGTGGTGTAGTCGTGTCCGTTGATGGAGTTGGCGAGCGGGCTCTCGGGCGTCGCGACAGGCTCTCCGGTGAGGGGGTGTTTTCCCTGACGCTTCTTCACGCTCTCGATCATCAGCGGATCGAGCGGCAGAATGTTCGCTTCGGGGTCGCCCAGGACGATGTCCCAGGTGGTCTTTCCCGAAGCGTCGGGCTTGGCCAGCTCGGTCGAATTCTTGAAGCCCTTCGAGAGATCTTTGGGGTCGCGCGCGATGTCCTGCCACGGCACCCCGACGATGCCTGTCAGCACGACCATGCTGCGGTCGCGGCTACCGCCCACGTCGTCTGTCGGATCGAGGTCCGTGAACAGCGGATTGGGCACGGTGGCCCCGAAGCGATCGGTGATGGTGGTCTCGGTGAGGGCCGCTGTATACCGGTCGATCGGATAAAGAAAGTCGATGCCGAAGCGGCGCTTCTGGTCCCAACACCGCAGGTTCAGCATGTCGTCCAGCCCGTACAGCAAGGTCACCTCTCCGTTCGCGTCCTTGCAGGTCGGGTCCTCCGGACAGGGATCGCCATTTTCGTCGTTCTTTTGCGACTGACCACACGAGTAGCAACAGGCATTGCTCGGGTCGGTCGCGCAAACGGCGCGAGCCGCCGGCAGGTGGTAGATCTGCCCATCGGCAGTCTGTCCCTGGAGGGCGAGATAGGCCCGGCCGCTCTCCCGGACGGAGCAGTCGTTCTCGTCGCTGAGCTGGACGATCGCCACGAGCGAGTCGGGCCGCAAGAAGGCCTTTCGCTGGGCCAGGAGCGTCTCGTCCAGACCTTCCCGGAGCACGATGCCGTTCTCGTCCAGCGTGAGAGTGTCGTGGGGGCTCGGGTCCACCAGGAAGCGATACCAGCTCTCGAGCTGCGACTCGAAGCCACAGCCCTCCTGGCCGGTCCCGATGATCATGTCGGCCAGCGCGGGGATGAGGGCCGTCCCGTCCCCGTCGAGACTACCGTCCTCGCTCAGGTCGGCCTCGCCGGGCGGGACCAGCTTTTGCCCCGGATCCCACGCCAGGAATCCCTTGTCCTGATAGGTCGGCAGGGAGCCCGACGACGACGGGTCTTTTCGCGCCAGCAGGTGGCCCTTGTCGTCCTGGGTAAGGTCGCCCGACTTGGGCACGCAGGTGTCCGCGCCGTGCGACCCGAGGCTGGAGCTGACGACTCCGATGTGGATGTCGTAGAGCGGCTCGAAGCGCCGGACCGAGTCCTTGGGGCACGGCTCGAGCGGGCCTGTGGGGCCGGGCAACACCGGCGCGCCGCTGGCGTCGATGCAGGGTGGGTTCACCAGGCCACGGGCGAGGTCCGGGACGGCGAGGGCGAGGATGGCCTGCTTGTCCGCCATCGAGATCGAGTTGTCCACGGCGAGGAGGAAGTCAATCTTGTCGACTCGGCTGCTCGACAGCCGTTCGTAGACCGTGGCGGTCGTTCGAGGAAGGACGGGGCAGATGGGGCGATCCTGGCAGCCCACCGCGAGCCCGCCGACTGCCACGCACGCGGTCGCTGCGCGGACGGTCGCGCGGCCGAACACGTGGCCGAACACGTGGCCGAACACGTGGCCGAACACGTGGCC
>Ga0163144_10023896_pt1 | contig 12031 bp, 12 predicted proteins | sample OliLak19BULKMAT1_FD_123175 | JGI IMG/M metagenome (GOLD analysis project Ga0163144, IMG submission 123175) | Freshwater microbial mat bacterial communities from Lake Vanda, McMurdo Dry Valleys, Antarctica - Oligotrophic Lake LV.19.BULKMAT1 | ecosystem: Environmental > Aquatic > Freshwater >...
CCGGCACCGCGCCCGGCGAACTCGCGCCTCGACAAGCGCGCCTTGCGCCTGCACGCTCTCCAGCCGATGCCGGCGTGGCAGGACGCGCTCGACCGGTTCCTGACGGAGCACCCTCATGGTTGATCATCAGGTCAGGCAGGGCGCAGGTCATTCTCCTCGGCGGATGTTGGTGACGGGCGGAGCCGGATTCATCGGCAGCAACTACGTGCGCTTGGCACTCGCCGACGATCCGAGCCTCCACATCGTCAATTTCGATGCGCTCACCTATGCCGGAAACCGCGAAAGCCTGACCGACGTCGAACGGGCCCATCGTGAGCGCTACCGTTTCGTGCACGGCGACATCGCCAACCCTGCGATGGTCGAGCGGCTGATGGCCGAGATGCAGATCGACACGGTGGTCAACTTCGCAGCCGAGAGCCATGTCGATCGTTCGATCGATGGTCCCACCGCATTCGTGCGCACCAATGTCACCGGGACCCTCGTGCTGCTGGAGGCGGCGCGCAAAACTTGGGTCAACCGCCAAGACGTGCGCTTCCATCATGTCAGCACCGACGAAGTCTACGGCTCGCTCGGAGCGACCGGCTTCTTCACCGAAGAGACTCCGTACGATCCGTCGAGCCCATACAGCGCCTCTAAAGCCGCCTCCGATCACCTTGTGCGTGCCTGGCGGCGGACGTATGGGCTCCCGATCAGTATCTCAAACTGCTCGAACAACTACGGCCCGTTCCAGTTCCCCGAGAAGCTGATCCCGCTGATGATCGCCAACGCCCTGGCCGGCAAGCCCCTGCCGATCTATGGCGATGGGCGCAACATCCGCGACTGGCTCTACGTCGAGGACCACTGCCGCGCCATCGACCTGATCGTCCAGCACGGCGCACCCGGCTGCACCTACAACGTCGGTGGGCACAACGAGTGGGCGAACATCGACATCGTATACTTGGTCTGCGACCTTCTCGACGAGATCCGGCCCCGCTCGGCGGGCGGCAGCCGCCGCGACCTGATCACCTTCGTCAAGGATCGTCCCGGCCATGATCGTCGCTACGCGATCGACGCCGGACTGATCGATCGCGAACTCGGCTGGCGCCCGCAGGAGACGTTCCTGAGCGGCCTGCGCCGCACCATCGACTGGTATCTCGCGAACCAGGGCTGGGTCGACGGCGTCGCCGACGGCAGCGATCGCCTGGGACGCCGGGGCCTGGGCTGATGCCGCTCAGGGGATGACGATCTCCAACTGGGGCAGCGGAAATACCAGGCGGCGTCCCTTGAAGCGGGGATTGTCGATGAAGAAGCGCCGGAAGTGCCAGGGCAGCACGAACAGGTAGTCCGGATCCTGCGCCAAGACCTCGTTCTCGTCGGCGATGGGTACGGCGGTTCCGGGGGTGACGCAGCCGAACTTGTCCGGGTTGACGTCGCCGATCACGGGCAGCAGGTCGGGTCCGATGCCGCAGTACTGGAGGAGGACGTTGCCCTTGGTGGAGGCGCCGAGACCGGCGACGCGCTGACCGGCTGCCTTGGCGGTGGTCAGGAATGAGCGGATCGCCTCGCGGGCACCCACGGTACGCGCGGCGAAGGCGGCGTACGGCGCCGTGCCGCCCAGCCCCAGGGCACGTTCCTGATCGAGGATCCGGCGTGCCTGATCAGAGACTGACGGTGCCGCCCCGGCCGGGGTCCGCCGCACCTCGATCGAGAAGCTGCCCCCATTCACTTCATTCAACTCGACATCGACGATATCGAAGCCGACCTTGGCGGCGGCCCAAGCGATCTGCGCGAGTCCGTAGAATTCGAGATGCTCGTGGCAGACCGTATCGAAGGAATTGGTGGCGAGCATCGAGGGCATGTAGCTCTGTTCGAAGACCCACACGCCATCGTCGGCGAGGATCTCTCGGACTTCGCGCATGAACCCGATCGGATCCTCGAGGTCGTAGAACATCGAGAATGAGGTGACCACCCTGGCCTTGCGCGCCGCGAATCGGGCGCGAAATGCCGCGGCCGAAAAGAAATCGGGGATCAGTTCGACGTGGGAGGGATAATACTTCTTGAATTTCGCGCCAGTCGGATCCATTCCGACCAGGGTCAGGCCGTCAGGCGGATAGCCCTGGAGCGTCGTCGAATCGTTGCTGCCGATATCCAGGATCAGATCTCCCGGCCGGAGCCCGACGCGCTGGGCGATGCGCGCCGCCTTGGCGTGCAGATGGCGGACCATGCTCGGATTGAGACCCGAACGGTAGCCGTAATTCTCCCCATACATCTCGGCGAGGTCGTAGGAGTGCTGCAACTGGACCAAGCCGCAACCGCCGGCCGCGACGCACTTCACCAGCCGCAGAGGACCACACGTCACCGGCAGCATCCGATCGCGCGGAAATACTCCGGTTAGCGCCTGAGTGCCGAGGTCCAGGACCACTTCCAGCTTCTCGCCTCCGCACATGCGGCAACGCAGCGCGGCAACCACGGGATTCGCCATCGTCCAGCCCCTTCCAGGTTCGCTCCGGCATTCACACCGTGCGAGGGGGAGACACTAGAAGTGCGAGGGGCGCTGGCAACCTTCGCTTGTCGCAGCGTGCAGGCGATCCGAATCAACCCGCTATGTCCAAGGCATCCGCCGCCAGTAATGAACGCTGGCGCGAAGGTCCATGGATCCAGAGCCCAGCCCCCGTCCCCCCAAGCTGGCGAGCAGCAGGGCCAGACCGTTGAGAAGCCGGCCAGGAATGCAGGCCACGGCAAGGGACGCGAACCGGCGTGGACCCGGGCCCAGGCGCGGAACGATATAATGGCGATACTCCGCCAAGCCATAGGCCCCTTTGGCGCGATAATTCGCGAGCACTTGGATCCTGCGCCATGGCTCCTGGGCAACCACTTGTTGACGCGTCGAGGCGGGATACCCGGCGAAAGACCAGATGAGCTGGGGCCACAGGAACATCCACACCTCGAACCGCCTCGGCTTCCAGCCACCGAGACCATAGCGAATACGGACCAGCGGCTCACCGATAGCCAAAGCAGATCCGGGAAGGGCCGCCTGGAAAATGACGCCCACATGGATGAACAAGCTGCCGTAGTAGGGTTCCCGCTCGCGTGCGAGCCAAAGGTCACGACGGATGACGACGGATCCGATGAAGGTCAGATGATCTCCGAGATCAGCGAGCAACTCAGGAGCGCCAGCGGCGTATACTCGTTCGCCGCCGAAGGGTAGACGCCTCGGCTGCAGCACCTGCTGCAGATCCGGGCCGCAGACCAGGGCGTCGACGACGATGAGCTGATGACCCTGATGGCATGCGGCGAGCACTCGCGCTACCGCTCCCGGCTCGAGGGTATCGTCATCGGTCATCAGCCAAACATGATGGCCCTGTGCAGCAATGACGGCGAGATCATAATCCTTGTCAACGCCGCCGTTTTGCCCCTGGCGCAACAGACGGAGGGCGGGATTCGCTGCGGCCATGCGCTCGACCGCCTCTGCGGTCCCATCGCTCGATGCGCCATCGCAGACCAGCACTTCGACGCTATTTCGATGATCGTCGACTTGGGTGAGGATGGAAGTGAGAGTCTCGCAGATGAATTCCGCCCGATTGCGGGTAGCGATGCAGATCGACAAGAGCAGCGTCATCGCACCGTCCGTCGACCGATGGTACGGGCATAAAGCCGGAGGTGGGCTCGGGCAACCTCGTCCCAGGCGTCCCCGACACGCGCAGGATCGCGCACGCTCCGCCTGCCCGCGTAGCGGTCCAGTGCGGCCCGCATCTCGGCGAGATCGCCGGGGTGTGCATAGTAGGTGTTGGACTCCTCATCGTACCCGTTGCGCTCGGTTGCGGTGGTGAGGACGAAAGTTCCCTGGACCACGGCGGCATGCAGCGAAGAATTCCAGATCCCCCCACCATCGGTGAATGGAAGGATCACCGCGTCCGCACCTGCGAGATGAAGGGCGATCTCCGTAGCTGGAAGGAATCCCATTACCGCGGTGGATCCCCGCCACCGGTCGGAGCCCGCGAGGGAAATCACCCGTCGTTGGTATTCGTCTGCCGGGTCCAGCCGACCCGCCAGCACCAGGAAGTGCCGGGAAGGGTCGAGAAGTTCGAACAGCCGAAGCGTTCCCTTAGCGGGATAAGTGAAGCCAAAGTACACCACCACCGTGCGCCGGCCGGATCCGATCGATGTCCGATAGATGTCGCGTGCTGCCCCCTCCAGACTCCGGAATGGGATTGCCGAAGCCCCCGGAATGAAGGCGATCTCGCGTCGCGACACCATCCATGCGATCGCGGAGGGCATCGCCGCACGGAATCCAGGCCTCACCACGACAAAGGCGTCAGCGACGCACGCTGCGGCCAACTGGCGCAGGGGGCGCCTGCCCAGATACTCGTGCCAGGTCACAACCACCAGGAGGCCCCGCGCTCGGAACAACAACGGCAGCAGCCATGGCGTCCAGTACCGACCATATCCCTGGGTTGGAAACTGCAGATGGATCAAGTGCGGACGGACCCGGGCAAGCTCCTTGAACAAGACGGAGATCGAGCGCCAGTCCCAACGTGCAACCGTCCTTCGCACGAAGGCATCGCCCGGATCAGTGGAGCCCGCGCCATGGGTGAGTACGTTGACTTGCAGGGAGTGCCGCCGAGACAATGCGCGCGCGAGGCCCGCGGTGTAGTCGCCTACGCCGCACCCATCCGGTGGGTAAGAGCCTGTGATAAGCAATATTCGAGCGACCGATGGTCGCGCCCTATCTGCCGCTGATTCCACGCTAGTTCATCGCACCTTTCGCAGAGCGAGCCAGCCGAAGGTATAATCCTTCCCTCCCCAATGGATGGGGGGCGAGGCGCACGTGAGGTCACCGCCACCGAGAGGTTCAAGACCACACTCCGCCGCAACCCGAATCAGGTCGTCTACCTCCGCTTCTGAGAAGATCCGCCAGTCGAGTCCGAACAACTTCACGCCAGCAGTGTCGATTTTTGTCGGCCAATAGTCGAAGGAGGCGACGAAGATGCCCCCAAGGCGCAGCACTCGCGCCACTTCACGCATAAGCGCTTGCCCGTCGAAGCCATGCTCGATTACCGAGATAGAGGTGATCGCGGCAATCGACCCATCAGTCAGTTTGGAGCACAGGAAGTTCCCTGTCGTGTATTTAATTCGGCCCGCACCAGGCATATGACCAAGACGATGATCGAGGTCGATGCCCTCGAGGCAGGTGAATCCGAGGCGATCAAGAGCCGGAAGGATCTCGCACCCGTAGGCGCCAAAATCGACGACAGCCTCGTCAGATCGAATCTCGGCGCGAACAGTCTGAATTGTCTGCCAGACGTCCCAGCTCTTCAGCCAGTCGCCGACGACAGGCCCCGGGTGGAGCCGCCAACGATGGAGAACAGTGAGCAGCGAATTGCTCAGGCACGATACTCCCGCCGCCTTCATCTCGTTCCTGGCCTTCAATACCTGGTCCAGGCTGCGCAGGCAGTCCTTGCCGATGGTCGCGATCATCCTTAATTCCTCCAGATACGTCAGCGGGAGTCACTGCATAGCATCACCTCAACCGCCCCACAAGCCGCAAACGCTCGCTCCAGCCGCACATAAGTCTCATCGAGCTCCCCTCACCCACTTGAAGTCCGACGTTCATCCCACAACGCTGCGAGGAAGGCTGCCAGCATACAGATCGCTCCTGTGGCCACCCCACCGGCAATCGAAGTTCGCAGGAGCGGTAGACTGGCGCAAGCTGTCGCCGTCAATGCCGTAGCGATAATCGGGACGCCAACAGCAACAAACCATGACTCTGACAAACCTCGCAGAATCCGACGGTGAGTCAGCGGAACGACGCAAGCCACGACGGCGATATGGACCACCGGCCAGGCCACCGCCACGCCGGCGGAACCCCACTCTGGCGCCAGATATACGATAATTACCGTCATCCCGGCCAACGCTGCGATTGCGCTGCCCACGGTGAGGGAGGTCCTACGATGCGCAAGCTGCAGCGCGCATGGAATACTTAGCAGTCCATTGATCGCCGATCCGGCCGCAAGTAGACCGACCACGATTGCCGCGCGATGCCCCAGGTCGGCATCGCGGCACCACCATATCAGCACCGATTCTCCAGCGATGACGACCACGGCAACCGCTGGTGCAAAAATAGATGCCAGCCAGCGGCTTGAACGGAGATAGAGCCGCGACTGTGCCGACTCGTCGCCATTAGCGGCAAGAGCGGTGAGACGCGGAAAGATCACACCGAATAATGCAGCTGATATCAACCGGAAGCCACTGCCAGCCATCACTGCCAAAGTGTAAGCCGCAAAGTCCCTCAATGGCAGTCGGGGACTGATCAACACACGGTCGAGACATCCCAGCGCAACCGACAGGAGACCGATGAGCCCCATCCCACGGATGAAAACACCCGCGGCCATCAAGCTCGACCAATCAATTCCGGCATCAACGACGTGATGCCTGACGATAAGGATTCTGCCTATCGATGCAGCGGCCAAAGATCCAATCGCTGCCGCAATCAACCAAACCTCTGCCCCACCTCCGGTGACAACGACAGCGGTTACGCCAACCACGTGTTGGCCAACCGAGGCGATCACTCGAACCGCATTAGCAGCAGCCTGTCGGCCGAGCCCCAGCAGTGACGATACGTAGAGATTGATGACCAGCGAAAGACCGGCGCCGATTCCCATCAGCCGCATGCAACGAGCCAATTCAACATCACCTGCCCCCTCAGGTATCCAGCTTTCAGCCACAAGCGGACCAGCGTAGGCCAGACCCAGCGCCACGACCGCCGCAGTTGCCCAGCAGGGAAGTTCAAATGCACGCAACAAGGACAGCCCCGGGCGTGCCGCTCCAGCGACAGCAGTGCGCCGAGAAAGTTCAGCCGACAAGGCCGGAGCCAGCCCCAATTCCAAGATGCCTGTCAATGCGGTCACCAGCCAAGCCAGCGCAATGATGCCGGTACCGTGTGCTCCGAGATGCACCACGAGCACTGGGAGGGCGGCGAATTGACACAGCAATGAAATTATTGACCCGGAAATGCTCCAGGCGATGCCTCGACGAACACTGAATCTGGTCATCGTATGTACAGCAATGCTACTCGCCAAGACATCTGCGTGGCTGCATGCCCGCGGGCCGCATTCCCATCAAGACGAAGCAGCCCGGCGCTGCGCGCCTGGATTCATATACAGGACATTTTTGTAAAAACCATAGTCAACCGATTTACATTCTGTAAATCCGTATGTACGGATGTGCCTGTCTAGATTCTCTGCGCTCCATGAATTTCGACCCAGCCAAATCTCATTGAGCTCGATCAGTATTGATCCACAGCGCCCATCTCCAAGCGTGCCCCTGGCCCCCTCCAATACATTCGGCTCAAAGCCCTCGACATCGATTTTCATCATGTCGATGAATTCCAGCTTGGTCCTTTCCATATAGATGTCGAGCGTAGTTACCGGCACAGAATATCTGCAATCCCCCGACTTCGCCAAGAAGCTGGGGGAATGGAGAGTCAAATGCTCGACGACAAGATCGAGAGAGCCTGGTTTCTCCCCAAGCCCACACCCCTCAAGGGCGATCTGCTTGATCGAATTAACGTCGATCGCCTCCTTCAACCGGGACTGGCAATACGGACTTGGCTCGAATGAAATGACTTTGCCGCCAGGTCCAACTCTATCAGCGGCAAGCAAAGAAAAATATCCCATGTTGGCCCCTACATCTACAAATGTCATCCCCGGCTTGAGATACTGCCTGACCCATCCCGTTTCCTCTACTTCGAAATTCCTCAAGGCGATCTCCATTTGGATCTGCTCATCCAGCGAAAGTCCGACCTTGTATCCGAATAAATCTACGACATGCCGATATTTGGGCCCCTTCAGCTTGGATAAGTAGCGCAATCGCCGCCGGTTGACTTTGGTGATCAAACTGCGCACATACGATTCCCCTGACATCGACTAGTCCTTCTTCCGGATAGAAGTTAGGGCATCCTTACGACGGAATAGGAGTGAAACTCTTGCCATCAAGTCGCAAAAGAAACGGCCGATGGGGGAGATGAGATCGTTGCGAACATAGATGTCATTCGGCGACAGTCTTTTCCAGAGGGTGTAGCCGATCTTCCTGAGATGATCGTGATATCCTTGCTCATTGAATAGATTTTCAATGATCATTACCTTTGGTCGATACCTGGAGGCCGTCAATCCCCGCAAGACGTCTAGCTCCCAGCCCTCGACGTCGATCGATATAATATCGATTTCAGTGACATCTGGAGCGTGGGCGACGAGAATGCTATCGAGACGGCGGACCCTGACCTTGATCTTGCGCTTGTCGAGATTCGGCTTGAGGCTTTGGTACCCACCCTTGATCCCGAGGGATGAAAACGATTCGAATGAAACGTTTCCGTTCGCGTACTCTACCCCGTGTGAATCGACCACAAAAAAATCGACGTCGTCCTGGTCGCGGTCGCTGCAGGCATACTGCAGGATTTCATGTCCCAACTTTTGATGCAGCTCGCAGAAATCCGGGTTCGGCTCGATGGCAATGATCCGCCATCCCGCCGCGCGAAATTTCTTACTGATGGAGAGATAATCCGGCCTTGCGGCGCCCACCTCTACAAGAACGCCCTGTCCACAACCGGGGAAGAAGCGCCCCATGACGATGAGGTCAACGTCTCCTTCCGCCTCATTATTGGTCGTTGGTTTGTCGCTCATGTGGGGAGTAACCTGTGCTGACTTGACGTGGCAGCGCATGATGGAGGCTCCCCGCTCAACGCAATAGGATGCCGTGGTCCACCCGTCGGGGGGATGCCATCCCGCATTCGAGGAGACCATGATGCGCGAAAAGACGCCTGATAGGGTTCTGTGTTCATGAGCCCACTGCCGGCCAGAGGTCGAGGTTATGGCGGCGGGCATCCATCATTTTGGAACTCCTTTGACTGCGGCGAGGCGGGCTGCCGATAGAGATTGCGGAAGGCCCCCTTCGTGCGGTAGGCTCGGCCTGAGAGGCATTCCTGAAGGCCTTGTGCTGAAAAAATCCATGTGCCATCATCGCTTCCGTGTCGTGGACCGCGCAGCCGACATCGGCGATGTCCGGACAAGCGAAGCGAGCTCACGATCTGAAGTCCTTCTGCATCTCCAACAGGCGCCGGTCCGGGCGAACGTCAGGCCGGACCATGCACCGCGGCGGAAGTCAAACCAAGGGTGGAAGTGAAGGGCGATTTGGCGTCCAAGACGACACCATGGGGCGTGGCATGACCGGCAACTGCCCACCGAGCACAGCATAGCGCCCGAAAATGTGATACCTCATGGTATTCATCGGCGCGCCAAACCCTGACTCTGCCATCGCGGGGAAACTTTGGAGGGAGCGGTCAAGTGGTGAGCGCCTGCCGCTCATGATCGACCATGTGCTCCACCAACTGGAGGAACGACATGGTCCGACGCCAACCCAGAACCTCATTGGCGCGCCTGGGATCGCCGACGATGGTTCTTGGATCAGCGCGCACCAATGCCGGATCGCTGCGCACATGGTCACGCCAGTCAAGGCCGACACGAGCAAAGGCGGCCGAACAGAATTCACGTATGCTGTGTAGTTCACCGCTCGCGAAGACATAATCGCCAGCAGGCACCATACGCATCGCCATCACCATTCCGCAAGCGACATCACCGGCGAAGGTCCAGTCGCGGCGTGCGTCTAGATCACCGAGAACCACCTCGCGCTCCAGCCCGGCAGCAATGCGTGCCGCAGCTCTGGCAACCTTCTTAGTGAAGAACTCCGGTCGACGCAATGGGCTCTCGTGGGCAAAAAGGATGCCAGTGGAAATCCGCATCGCGTACCTGGAACGATAAATGCCACAGCAGCGATGCGCGAACGCCTTCCCGGCCCCATATATGGTTTCCGGACACAGGGCGGTCGTCTCGTCCTGCGGATGACGTCCTGGGCTGCCGAACATTTCGCTGCTAGACGCTTGGAAGATGCCTGCTTGGGGACATTGGTGCCGTATCGCCTCGAGCATGAGGAGAACGCTCCTGCCAAGCAGATCGGTCGCTTCAGCCGGCCGGTCCCAGCATGCAGGGGAGAATGATTCTGCCGCGAGATTGTAGATCTCGTCAGGATTCGTTTCCCGCAGCAGCGCTTCGATTGCCTCCGGGCAAGAGAGGTCGCAGTCGCGACGTTCGATCCCTTGGATCAATCGGCTAGCGCTACCAGGCCGCACCGTGCCAATCACTCGCATACCTTCGGCAAGGAGCAGTCGGCAGAGATAGGTGCCGTCCTGTCCAGCAGCGCCAGTCACCAAAGCCGTGCGAGGGCGGTCCGTCATATGATCCCCTGGATGCTCATTCACGTGGCTGGATGACCGGAAATCCATGGTCGACTGCCAATCGTTCGCGGCGAGCGATATCCAGGTCATGCTCCATCATCTCGGCAACCAGCTGTTCCAGCGTTGTGCGCGCCGTCCAGCCGAGACGCTCACGCGCCTTGCTTGCATCGCCGAGCAAGGATTCGACTTCCGTGGGTCGGAAGTAGTGAGGGTCGACGTCGACGACACAGGCGCCAGTGCGGTCATCGAAGCCCTTCTCCTCGCTCCCAGTCCCCTGCCATCGAAGGGGGATGCCGACGTGGAGGCAGCACAGTTCGACGAACCGCCGGACCGTCTCCTGGCGACCGGTGGCGATGACGTAATCAGCCGCTTGCGCTTGCTGGAGCATCAGCCATTCCATCTCGATGTAATCCCGGGCATGTCCCCAGTCGCGCTTGGCATCGAGGTTGCCAAGGTGCAGTCGCTTCTGCAGGCCACAAGCAATGCGTGAAATCGCCCTGCTTATCTTTCGCGTGACGAAGGTCGGACCCCGCCTAGGCGATTCATGGTTGAAGAGAATCCCGTTACAGGCGTAAATACCGTACGCCTCGCGATAATTGATCGTGGTCCAGTGGGCATACAGCTTTGCGATCGCGTAGGGCGAACGCGGATGGAACGGGGTTGTTTCCTTCTGGGGAACTTCGTGGACCAAGCCGTACAACTCCGATGTCGATGCTTGGTAAAATCTGGTTCGGGCGGATAGACCGAGCAACCGGATCGCCTCCAGTAGCCGTAACGTCCCGAGCGCCCCGACCTCGGCGGTGTATTCGGGCATCTCAAAGGACACCTTGACGTGGCTCATCGCACCCAGGTTGTAGATCTCGTCTGGCTGGATCTCCTCGACCACTTTGATCAAGCCGCTGCTGTCAACAAGATCACCGTAGTGGAGCTTGAAGGTGGGACTGACATCGTGCGACTCCTCCCCCTCCTGGTAGAGATGGTCGACCCGTTCAGTATTGAACGAGGAGGAACGCCGCTTCAAGCCATGCACTTCGTAGCCGCGCGCGATGAGGAATTCAGCGAGATAGGATCCGTCCTGGCCGGTGACGCCGGTAATGAGTGCGCGTCTGGTCATCCGCAAGGTCCTGGGGAGAGCGCCGGCAGGTCCTGCACTGGCTGGCTGACGAGCTGTCCATAGGACGCGTCCTTGGTTGACAACAGCGGACGTGACTCCGAGAGCGGCCAGCGGATGCCAATCCCCGGATCATCCCAGATCACGCCGCGCTCTTCCCGCGGCTCATAGAAATCGCTGCATTTGTAGATGAACTCGGCCACCTCACTCAGCACCAGGAAGCCGTGGGCGAACCCTTCGGGGATGAACATCGCCTTGCGGTTGTCCTCGGACAGGGTCTCGCCGATCCACTTGCCGAAGGTCGGGCTGCCGCGGCGGACATCGACGGCGACGTCGAAGACCTCGCCGCGCACCACCCGCACCAGCTTGGCCTGCGGCCGGCCAAGCTGGTAATGGAGACCACGCAAGACGTGGCGCGACGAACGCGAATAATTGTCCTGCACGAAACGGTGGCGGATGTCGACCGCGGCAAAGGCGCGCTCGTGGTACATCTCCAGGAAGAAACCACGGTGATCGCCGTGTACCACCGGTTCGAGGATGCACACCCCGGGCAAAGCGGTCTCGATCCGCTTCACGCCTGGTCCTGGCGCAGCAGTTCCCGCAGGTAGTCGGCGTAGGCGCTCTTGCCCATCGCTTCAGCTTCGCGCATGACGCCG
>Ga0163144_10023899_pt1 | contig 12029 bp, 10 predicted proteins | sample OliLak19BULKMAT1_FD_123175 | JGI IMG/M metagenome (GOLD analysis project Ga0163144, IMG submission 123175) | Freshwater microbial mat bacterial communities from Lake Vanda, McMurdo Dry Valleys, Antarctica - Oligotrophic Lake LV.19.BULKMAT1 | ecosystem: Environmental > Aquatic > Freshwater >...
GCTGCCGCTGTTGAAATTGAGTTGCATCTCAAGACCAGTATGAACCCGCTGATTTCGCTGTGTCAATGGTGACTGGTTTAGCTGATGTTTTTCGGGTTGAAAAAGAAACGAGGAAAAGGCCTCCAGGGATGTTAAAATCGGCTGCGGTGGCAGACACCGCGCTGAAGGCCACTTATTCCAGAGCAGAAGTTCGGCGCATGCTGTCTTTGACAGAGCGTCAACTTCGTCAGTGGGAGCGTCACGACCTCATTGGGTCCGAGCAGACGTTTTCGCTCAGAGACCTTATTGCGCTCCGAACCCTCCAGAAACTGCAATTAGACAAGATCTCCCCTACACGCATCCGGCTGGCACTGGCGGCGCTTCGGGAACGGCTGCACGAAGTGGCCGACCCTCTCCGTGAACTGAAGGTCATCGCCGACGGACGGCGCATTCGCGTCGAGGTGGCGGGGCAGCACATGGAGGCGGTCTCGGGCCAGTTGTTGTTCAACTTCGACAACACCGAGTTGCGCCGCCTGCTGGCCTTTCCGGGCGCCAGGGAGAAGGGCAAGAGCGAGCGCAACAAGCGTGAAGAAGCCGAGCACTGGTTCCAGAGCGGCCTCGGGTTTGAGCGTTCGGGGGCGAAGAAGGACGCGGTGCAGGCCTATGAGAAGGCCGTCGAGCTGGACCCGCATTCCGCCGGAGCGTGGGTGAACCTGGGAACAATCTACTTCCACGAGCGTCAGTTCGCCAGGGCGGAAAGTTACTACAGGCGTGCCATTGAGGCGGACAGCACGTACGCACTGGCGCATTTCAATCTGGGCAACTTGTTTGACGAGCGCGGCGACTACGACCGGGCCCTGGAGTTCTATCGGAATGCGGTCGAACTCAACCCGAAGTACGGCGATGCGCACTACAACCTGGCATTGCTGTACCAGGGAGGCGGGCAGACGATGGAAGCTGTACGGCACTGGAAGCTGTACCTGCGGCTGGATCCGGGGAGCTCATGGGCGGCGATCGCACGGAGGGAACTGGACAAACTCCGGCGCTCGGCCCTGGTTCGGACTCCGGCGTCGAAGCGCTCCAGTGGGAACCGGGCGCTGGACTAGGGTAGTGTGATGTCGCGGCTACTGACTGACGGTTGGGCATGGCGGTCCTGGGAGACCGCCGCAGGCTTGGGGGCCCGCCCCCCATGGCTTACCAGGGTGGAGGCAATGGCCGTGCGAGATGGCGGTCGATGCGAGTCGCGAGCACGTCGAAGAGGCCGAGGTGCAGTACCTTCTCTACCGCCTTCCAGTTCTCTTTAGTCACAGACAACGGGGAGGCGGAACGAACGGAACCGAATGTGAGCAATGCTTCGTAACGTCGAAATGTGACCAGAATTACTCCGGCGCCACCCTGAGCGACATCGTACGAGTCCTCGCGACAGTACTTAACCCGAGCCTCCTCCGTCGAACAGAATGAGTCGAAAGCGGCACGCCTGCCGTTTTGTCCGGCGTAAGCGGACCATGCGTCGACGCCGCCGGCGTCGGCTTCGCGGCCGAGTACAATTCGATACAAGTCGTGCGCAAACTGGCGGTTATCGTGAGCCGCAAGGACGTACTCGGGCGAGGCAAGCAGCTCCTCGATTACAGTAAGCCGCGACGCGCCTCGGTGCAGCCGGTAGAGAAACTCGCGCCGGCCCTCTTCGTCAAGCGGCCTGCGGAGGGCGGTCTTCCAGAGGCTGTGAAGAAACTCGTCATCCAAAAGCTGCTTGTCGGGTAACGCCTGTTTAGTATCTGGGATAGTGTTCTCCCTTGCGAGTATTTATCGAGTGTAATTCAGCAGGTAATAATCTTTGTATTCACCGGTCATCACGCGGCGAATCCATTCCGGATTGTCCTGATACCAGCGTACGGTTTCAGCGAGACCTCGCTCAAATGGAACCAGAGGTTGCCAGCCGGTTTCGCGTTCGATCTTCTCGCTGGACAACGCATATCGGCGGTCGTGACCGGGCCGGTCCTTTACAGTGACCATCAGCGACTCCGGCTTGCCGGTGATCTCAAGTATCTTGCGAACCACATCGAGGTTGGGCAGTGACCGGCTGCCACCGATGTTGTAGACCTCTCCGAGGCGCCCTTTCCGCAGCACGGACAGAATCGCCCGGCAGTGATCCTCAACGTAAAGCCAGTCGCGAATCTGCATCCCGTCCCCGTAAATCGGCAGGGATTTGTCCTCAAGCGCATTGGCGATCATGAGAGGAATCAGCTTCTCGGGAAACTGATACGGACCATAATTGTTGGAGGCGCGCGTCACCACCACGGGGCAACGGAAGGTCCTGAAATACGAGAGCGCCAGCAGGTCCGAGCCCGCCTTCGAAGCCGAGTAGGGACTGCTGGGCAGCAGCGGGTACTCTTCATCGGCATCGTGCGGGTCCGCAATACTGCCGTAGACCTCGTCGGTTGAGACGTGGATGTAACGGGGAACCTTGAGGGTTCGAACCGCTTCCAGCAGTGTGAAGGTGCCGCGAAGATTTGTCTCAAAAACAGGCGCCGGGCTGAGAATACTCCGGTCGACGTGGGATTCGGCTGCAAAGTGGACGATGGCGTCCGGCGAGGTCTCCGAAATCAGACGATTCACCAGGTCGGCGTCACAGATGTCGCCCTGTACAAATCGATACGCGGGATGATCGGCAACCGCGGCCAGGTTATCCAGATTGCCTGCGTACGTCAGTTTGTCGAGGACGGTTATCCCGGCACCGGGTTCCGGGCTTTCCGGCCCGAGCAGTAATCTTACGAAAGCGGAACCAATGAATCCCGCGCCGCCGGTAACAATCAACCTCATTTGTGTTGCAACTCCCAGTCGTAAGCGATCTTCGGATCGTTGTGTGGGATCCGTCCCTCGTCCTTCGGGTTATATACCCGGTTAGTGACGTAGACCAGCATCGCGTTGTTCTGACCGACTACTTTGTATCCGTGGCCCACACCGGGCGGGATCAGAATCTGCCAGGGTCGAAGGGCACCCACATACATCGTGTTCTTCTCGCCGAAACCAGGTGAACCAGGGCGAAGGTCGACCAGCGCCACCTGCAGCATTCCCTGTGCCGGAACCCAGAAATCGGTCTGCTCCAGATGGAAATGAAACGCTTTAATCGTGTTCGGATAACTGAGCGCGGCCGATACCTGAGTAGTGGCGGGATCGAAATAGCCGGCCATTCCCTTTCCCATGCGGAGGACTTCCAGAAAATAACCGCGGTCGTCTGGCCAGAGAGGGTAAGGAGTTACCTGAACGCCCTCGATCAACTTCGGCGAATCGGGAGACAGGATGACGGTGCCTATGCCTGCCTGGCATTCCGGAATGTCGATCCCTGCCAGGGCGGGAGCGGGAGCGGCCATCACGAACCTGCACCCATACCGGGGGCTGCCGCGGCGGCCTTCTGCGCCTTGTCCGCAACCAGATTTGCCGCGCGGAGTAAGGATTCGAAGGTGCCCGCATCGGTCCACCAGCCGTCCAGGAACGAGAACTGCATCGTGCCTTCGCGGATGAATGCATTGTTTACGTCGGTGATTTCCAGTTCCCCACGATTGGATGGCACCAGCGTGCGAATTTTGGAAAACACGCTGCTGTCGAACATATAGATACCGGTGACAGCGTAATTCGATTTCGGAGCTTTCGGCTTCTCTTCAATGCCGACAATGCGGTCGCCAGCGAGTTCGGCCACGCCAAACCGCTCCGCGTCGTGCACTTCCTTCAACAGGATGCGGGCGCCGACCTCCTGTTCGCGAAACGCGTCGACAGCCCCACGAATAGAGCCCTCAATGATGTTGTCGCCAAGGATTACACAAACCGGTCCGTCTCCGGCGAAGCGTTCCGCCAAAATAAGGGCGTCGGCGATGCCTCCCTCGCCTTCCTGGTAGGTGTAGCTGAGATGCGCGCCAAAGCGCTTCCCATTGGCCAGCAGACGAAGGAAATCACCGGAGTTTTTGCCACCGGTCACCAGCATGATCTCCTCGATCCCCGCTGTGGTCAGCGTCTCGATGGGGTAGCAGATCATCGGTTTGTCGTAAACCGGAAGCAGGTGTTTATTGGTGATCTTGGTTAGTGGGAACAGTCTGCTGCCTGTTCCTCCGGCGAGGATAACGCCTTTCATACTCTCTCCATTAGGGGTGTTTCGATTGTACAACGGAAGCGCCGGAAAACCCGAGCGTTAAGCGGTTTCCCCGTGCCCCGGCTGGAACCGTCCGTCGATCTGAGCTCTCCAGTGGGTGTCCAGCTTATTCGGCAGATCCGACCCGGCGGAGCGCGCCCAGGTCACGTCCAGCAATTGAATCCCCAGTTCGGCCAGACGCGCGGAGAGAGAGAATTCATTTAGAATCGCAATGGCCTTTGCCTCGAAGTAGGGCAGTGTTTCCGGATTCAAATCGAACCGCGAATGCCATGCGACTCCCTGTCCTGTGCCCGGCCCGGTGAGCCAGCCTGTAATGTAGCCCTGCAGCTTGTGGTCGACCGGACCGTACGCAAGGAATGGAGCTTGCGGGTTGCCGGCAAATATTTCCGCCGGTGCGGTGACCGTGTGCAGATGCCCGAGTTTTCGCGCGTCTTCTGTCCGCAACAGAAAGAACGACGTCCGTATCCAGTGCTGGGCGGTCCGGCCGAACGCCGTCACGGCCTCGTTGTAACTGTCCAGATGTCCCAGTGCGACTGGGTAAGTTACAAGGCGCTGCAACAGTCCGGTTGAGAAGTGGTGGAGAAAATCAATGTAAAGCTGGTCGAAGGCATCTGTGGCGAAGAGTATCCAGTCGGGCGGGCCGCCCACGGCTTCCGACCATTCCAGCGCCTTCTGCCAGCCTGAAAACTCCCACGACGAGTTATCGCCGCCGATCGCAGTCACGCCTTCGTCCGCTAAGTACTCGCAATAGTCCGGGGGCAGCGCATTGTCCACGAGAACGGTCCAGATCTGTGCTTCGGAGAATCGGATGGAAAGCAGGGAGCGGAAGCGCGCCAGCGCCCCAGGATAACGCTCAGACCCATAGCGCAGAAAAAGCGCGGTGATTCGGACAGGCGGCGTCGCGGGGTTTTCCGCAGTCTGCACCACGTCATGGCCTGGGGGAACCCATGGCGATGGTTGTCGACCTTCCGACTGGCCGTACGCCAGGTAGTGAATCAGTGGGTCAAGCCCACCAGCTTTCACGTCGGGATAGCGCAGGGAATACCACGTCGGGCAGAACTCCTTTTCCAGTCGAGCCGCCGACGCGCCGTCGCGCACAAAGCCGCGCAGGGGAACAATCCCGGCGACCAGCAGCAACCGCGCGGCCACCGACTTTCCGGCGATACGGCGGACCAGTAATGACAGGCGGCGAAGCAATGAGATGGTCAATTTTCGGGGCGGGGCCGGATCATGGGAATAATCACCGGCACGATACAATGCCTGAGGATACTATAAATCCTCAAATATCCGCGCGTGAGTCAATGGCATTGAACAATCTCGCCGATACCCTGAACCGCATTGGAGAAAGGCTGGAGAACGCCCTGCTCGGCCCGCCTCCCGACCAGGAGCACTGGGCCGATGCCGAGGCATTGCTGGCGCTCGACGGTGAGGAATTCGTGGCCGCGGCCTACCGCCTGCTTCTGGGACGGCAGGTGGAACCGGAAGGCCTTGCGTTCCATGCGGGGCGTCTGGCGGCTGGTGAGTTGACGAAGGTGCAATGGCTGCTGGCGCTGTCGAACACTCCGGAGGCAAGGGCTGCGAAGCCTGTCCTGCTTGGCTGGAGTGCGCTGCTTCCCGACTCGGCGTCGATGACGGACGGTGTCTGGGTGGCGGCCCTCTGTGTCCATCTTCATGCTGAGGAACCGCATCCCGATTCACTGATTCGCTGGGTGTCGCTGCTGGAAGCCGGCGCCGTCACCCGCGGCCAGGTGCGCCAGTATTTGTCACTTTGCGGGAGCCCTGCCAATGCACTGCCGGGGTCTGCCATCCCGGGTGAACTCAGCCGAATCCGCCGTACCACGTCCGACATGAAGCGTCAGTTGCAATGGCATGAGCAGGCTCTCCACTGGCTGCAGCGGTCCCAATGAGACATGGACGGAAACCGCAGGTCCTGATCCTGAATGACTACCCGGTCGACCGCGTGGAAGGAGGAGGAGCGCAACGCATCCGGAGTCTGTACGAGGCAATGGCGGATCGCTTCGAACTGCACCTGCTTTGTTTGACCGACGGCGCCCATCTCAAAGAGACCAGCCTTGCCCCCGGGTTCCGGCAGACAGCTGTTCCAAAGACCGGCCGCCACCGCAAAACCCAGTCGCTGACGGTACCGCTTTCCGCCTACTCGGTTGAAGACGTAATTTCGCTGATTTGGTGCGCCATGAATGACGAGCTTCGGCACATGTTTCGACGTCTTGCCGACGAGGCTGATGTTCTGATTTTTGAGCATGTATACATGGCTCCCCTGCGAGTTGCTGCGTCGCGCGAGATTCCGGTGGTCTACTCGGCGCAAAATGTGGAGTACCTGCTGAAGTCGCAGTTACTGCGGGGTCATCCATTTGAGGCAGACCTGCTTGAGGGAATCGATGCAGCCGAGGCCGACCTGCTGGAATCCGCCGCCGGAGTTGTCGCAGTTTCCGATGAAGACGCGGCGTATTTCCGTGAGCGCACGAAAAACCCGGTGACTGTCGTGGGAAATGGTGTGGATTCCGCTCAGTTTCTGGCTGTGGACCGCCGTGCAAAGGCGACCGTGCCCGAAGTGGTGTTCATCGGCAGCTGCCACCCGCCGAACGTCGAGGCGATGGGGTTCATTCTTTCCCGGCTGGCTCCGCGCTGTCCGGGTGTTTTGTTTCGCGTGATTGGGTCCGTTTCGCATGGTCTCAGGTCGGACGAGGTTCCCGGGAACGTAGAAATAACGGGTGTCATTTCCAGCGAAAGAAAGTCCGAAATGTTGCGTCGAGCCACTGCCGCGGTCAATCCCATGTTCAGCGGAAGCGGCTCCAACCTGAAGCTGGCCGAGTATTTCGCAGCTTCGCTGCCGGTGGTTTCCACTCCCTTCGGCGCCCGTGGTTATGCCGTAACCGACGGCATCCACCTGCGGATTGCCGGGGGCGAAGCGTTCGCCGACGCGCTGCAAGGGTTGCTGCAATCGCCTGAAGAACAGGCGTCGCTGTCCGCGTCGGGAAGGGCACTCGCGGAGCGGGACCTTTGCTGGACGTCGCTCAGTAAGCGCTACGCCGATTTGATCGAGCGTCTCACTGGAGGCTCGAATTGAACCTGCGGCGACTCAAAGACGTTCTGCTGGAAGAAGGCGCTTCTTTCATTCAGAGACTGCACTGGCGCGTGAGGGACAGAGCTCCCAGCGAGTACGAGATGTCCTATTTCCTCGAGCAACTGTTGCTTCGGGGACAGAGCAAAGAAGAACTGGCCCGGTTCGTGCTGAGCCACCTCCCGACGCCCGCCGTGGCGGCGCAGCGTGCGCCGGAGCCAATCGATGCGGACATGACTGCCTGCCACGCGGGAGCACTTCTGGCATGGGACGGCAGCGACTTCGCCGTCAACCTTTGGCGATGCATCCTGAAGCGCGAACCGTCGCCGGAAGAACTGGCGCGGGCGCTCGACGTGACTGCATCCGGATCACTGGGCAAATTTCGCCTGATGTTGCAGACCGCGCAGTCGGCCGACGCACGTGCGACGGTGGCTGGCCTCGACGCAGTACCTGTGGCGCCATCGGTCGGCACTGCCGGGGAGTTGCTGAAGCTGGAAGGCGAGGCATTTGTGCTGGCCTTGTATGGCGGCGTTCTGGGCCGGGAGCCCTCCGCGGCCGAGATGCGATCCGCGTATTCCGAGACACGAATCGACTTTCTGCTGCGGCTCTCTGAGCAATCGGGCGCACGGCAGCTCCCGGGGCTCGACGGGCTGCGGGCCTCGCGAGCAAAGCAGTCGGGCCTGGGCGGCTGGCTGGAGTCGCTGCGCTCGATCCCGCGAATGGCGCGGGAAATAGAGGCTCTGCACTGGCGGTGTTCCGCGGCGGAGCACCGGGCGCTGCACATGGAACTGCTGGCCGCACACCTGCAGAGCCGGCTCGCAGAAACTGAGGACGAGCTGCTTCGGCTTGAGGCGCGGAGCGAGCGACTGGCACTCGGCCCGCAACGTGGCGGGGACACATGATGGGCCGGCTTGCCGCGAGCCTGCACCAGTTTCTGTTTCGGGCAGACTCCGCAAAGCGAGACGCCTGGCAACTGCTTCGCTCCAGTGGTCTGTTCGATGAAGCATGGTACCGGCAGCGGTGTCCTGACGTCGACACGGCTGGATTCGACCCTCTGATTCACTACCTGGAATTTGGTGCGTCGGAGGGCCGGTCTCCCAACCCGCTGTTCGACGCCGAGTGGTATCGAGTTCGGGTTGCGGAACTCGGACAGAATGAGGCTCCGCTTCTGCATTTCGCGCGTGAAGGCTGGCGGCGCGGCTACCAGCCCCATCCGCTGTTCGACATGGTGTACTACAGGGAATTGCACCCCGGGGCCGTTGCGCCAGACCGTAACCCTCTGGAACATTTCCTGCGAGAAGGCGAGCCACAAGGGTTCGACCCTCACCCGCTGTTCTGGACCGCCTTTTACCGGTCGCGGATTCCAGCCTCGGAAAGCCGGCCGGTCGCTCATTTCCTTTCCGGCAACGGCGACATCAGCCCGCATCCGCTTTTCGATCCCGCCTTCTACAGAAGCACCGCGCCTGTTGAGGGCAACGCGCTGGTGCACTATCTGAGGGCCGGAGCCACCGAGGGTCGCGATCCGCATCCGCTGTTCAGCACTTCGTATTACGCAACTCGCTACCGATCCATGTTGCAGGGCATGAATCCGCTGCAGCACTACGCGAAATTCGGCGGCGTGCTCATGCATCAGCGCCCGCACGTTCTGTTCGACCCGGAATATTATCTGAGCCGCCGTCCGGAAGCGGCTCGCCCGGGTCTGCCATTGCTCATCGATTTCCTGAACGCGGGAGCCGCTGCCGGAGCCGACCCGCACCCCCTGTTTCGCATCGCGTATTACAAAGAGCAGGTCCCGGAACTGGCTGCATCGGGAGTCGATCCGGTTAGCCACTACCTGACCGTTGGCTGGAAGGCTGGCCGATCCCCACATCCGCTGTTCGATTCGGCCTGGTATGCCACGCAGCATTCTGACCTTACGGTCAGCCCGCTCGAACATTACCTGCGCCACTGCTTCGAGCCCGGTTGCGATCCCAGTCCTCGCTTCCACACCTCTGAGTATCTGGGGACGTCGGGCCCGCTTCGCGCCGGTCAAACTCCGCTCGAGCACTATCTGGAACACCACCCGGATGGCACGGGCGAGATCCCTGGCAGTGCGCACTTGGCTGAGTCGAGTAACAGTGCACGCTTCACGTGGAAAGATGTGGCCCGGCAATCGGGCTCAGGCTTCGACGCGTTTGTGGATCTGAGCGAATCTGCACCCGGCGATGCCAGGGCGTGGCTGGCTTCCACAGTCCTTGCAGCCGAGGTCTGCACCGTCGTGGTGCTTTCGTTGTCGACCGTGCCGGTGGTACCCTCGCACTGGCGGATCATTGCCGCTCCGCACAGCGCCGCTGCGGCAGCGGAGTCACTGCGGGAAGCCGCGGTGGCCGGCGTCGACTGGCTGATGTTGCTCGGTTGCTTTGAAGTGCCGGCCTCAAGAGTTGAGGGGCTTCGCGCGGTCCTTGCTGCCGACCCGCTCTTCGGGTCCGTGGCAGCGCGAATCGCCGGCAGCAGTCGCCAGCACGTTCGAGGGCTTGCCTTGCACCGGAACCGGAGTATCCCGACTCCCAGCCTTGCGCGCGTGCCGGAGTTCTACATCCTGCCTGAGTACGTCGACGATGTTCTGCTGATTCGCCGCGAACTGGTGTCCGACTTCGTTGCCTCGCCCGAATGGAAGACACCCACAGGCGTCGTGGCGGACCTGCTTTACCGAGCCCGCCGGGTGGGATTCCGCTCTGTAGCCGCTAATCGCGTGGTGGTTCCAGGGCTCGATCCACAGAGCCATGCGGCGCGGCTCGGCGTACACGCGGATCTGCGGCGGCTGGAGATGGAACATCCCGATTTTCTGCGCGCCCGTCAGGAGACGGAGCGCCTGCCGCTGCATACTCGCGAAACACTCCTCACGGCTCCACCTCGCAGTCTGCTGGTGGACGCGCGGGGCATGGCGGCGGGGTATAACGGGACCAGCGAACTGATAACGGGTCTGCTCGACGGAATGTACGCGGTCAACCGGGAGTGGAAAATCACGGTGCTGGTGAACCCCGGCGTCGATGCATTCCACGGGCTCTCTGCGCGCTATCCCGACTTCGCGATTACGGCCGCGCGCGATCCCGGCATACACGAGCTTTCCTTCTCCGCCTCTCAGCCCTGGTATCCCGACACGCTGCGGGAGGCGCACCGGCGATCCCTTACCAATGTGTACTTCGTCTACGACACCATTGCGTGGGACGTGCTGTATCCGGCACCGGAGCAACTCACTGACACGCTGCAAAGACTCGCGCGCACGGCCGACGGGCTGGTGTACTTGTCCCACTTCACGCAGCAGCGCTTCGAGACGCGGTTCCCGCGGGCTCGATCGACCCAGGCGCACATCTGCCGCCCGTCGATGTCGCCCGATGAGTACGTCGACGAAACGCTGGCCACACGTGACGAGGGGTACCTGCTGGTGGCCGGGAATGAGTACGATCACAAGGCTGTCGAGCCCACGGTTCATGCGCTCCGCAAGGCATTCCCCGACAGGAAGATACGTGTCACTGGGCCCGTGAGAGATGGTGGCTTGCACGTCACGGGACTCCCGATTGGCGATGTTCCACAGAGGCTGATCGACAGTTTCTATGCCGGTGCGAGAGCGGTGATCTTTCCGTCGTACTACGAAGGCTTTGGGTTCCCGATGGTGCGTGGGCTTAGTTATGGTAAGCCGGTGCTGGTCCGGGAGTCGGCTCTGGCCGATGAAATCGCGGCGCTGTACCGGGGTCCCGGCACGCTGCTAAAGTTCCGGACGCAACAGGAACTGGTGGAACAGGTGGCCGCTATTTTGCAAAACAAACCCATATCGGGAACGACGTTTCCGGGCGAACTGTCCGGCCGGGGCTGGCGCGAAAGTGCGTCTGGGCTCCTGGCGTGGCTCCGTGAGATAGCGGACACCACTCCAAACCCGTGCCATTGGGAGGATCGCGAGACTGGCGTGTAAACGGTCGCGTTGTAAGCTTGAGGTTTCCCACGTTTGGAGAATCAGATGATCCAGCCTGCTCAGAAAACCATGGGCGGGGCAAGGCGTGGAGGTCCGTCGTACAGGGCCAACAACTGTAGTACGATGAGAGTTCAAATGAATCCTGTGGGGAAAGAAGCTGCGGCCTGTGCGATACGTGTCATTATTCCGTTCTACAGAACTCCAAAGCTCGTAGCTCCTCTTTTCCGCTCGCTTCTAAATTGTGCATCCGAACTCAATGAACTCGGCTGCACTGTTGTGGCCGTAAACGACTCGGTCGACGACGCGCCGATGGGAAAGCTGCTGCGCCAGTACGTGGCGGAGCTTAACAGCAAAACTCCCTGCATTCTTCAAACGAACGAGGTGAATCTCGGTTTCGTAAAGACGATGAATGCGAGCATGCGCGGTGCAATTTCAGATGGTTGCGACGTTCTGCTGCTAAACTCCGACACTGTGGTCTTTCCCGGCGCGTTTCGTGAGATGGTCCGGGTATCGCAGCTGGACTCGATGATTGCGTTCGTGAGTCCGCGGTCGAACAATGCCACGATCTGCACATTTCCCCCGCTTCCGGAAATCCCTCTGGCAGGCCCCGAGTATTCGCACCAGGTATTTTCGGAACTGCGGGAATATCTGCCCGACTTTCACTATGTTCCCACCGCGGTGGGATTTTGTTTGTGGATCCGGCGAACGGTTTTAAAAGAAATTGGGCTTTTTGACGAAGAGTACGGGAAGGGCTACAACGAAGAGAACGATCTGATGATGCGGGCGAACCGGCTTGGCTACAGAGCCGTGCTGGCGAACTGGGCGTTTGTCCATCATCTGGGAGAGCAGTCGTTTTCCGCCAGCGATGTTCCCAA
>Ga0163144_10023900_pt1 | contig 12029 bp, 3 predicted proteins | sample OliLak19BULKMAT1_FD_123175 | JGI IMG/M metagenome (GOLD analysis project Ga0163144, IMG submission 123175) | Freshwater microbial mat bacterial communities from Lake Vanda, McMurdo Dry Valleys, Antarctica - Oligotrophic Lake LV.19.BULKMAT1 | ecosystem: Environmental > Aquatic > Freshwater > Lake...
ACAACCTCGGAAAACCCAGGGAAATCGGCCTACACTGCCAAGGGATGAATCTCAACCATTAGGCAATCTGCATTTAAACAACAATAGCTAGATTTCGGAGGAATGATGGATCAAGCAATCACGGCAACAATCGGGAGCAACTCACAGGGAATAGATCGCTTGGTCGAAAAGCTAAAAATCGACATAAAAATGAAGTCGGACCCGGGCATCCTGAATGACATTTTGAAAAATGATATGTATTTGGCTGACTTCAAGCCCTTTACGGACATGCTGGGCGACCGGCTTACCGTAGCGCAGGATTTGAGGCCGCTGCTGGAGCAAATTCGCACGGGCATTCTGACCAAGCATCCGGCCATCAACGAATTCTGCAGTGCCGCCGTTGACGACAATCTGCTCCCGAAAATTGACCAGGAACATCCGCTGATCACGCGCACCATTCACCATACTTACTTGCTGGATACTTTGCTTCAGGCAATGATGAAGGACTGGAAATTCATGACCGACGTCCACGATTTTGTCATTGCCAAGCGCACTGATTTCGGCATTCGCCCACAGTTTTTCCAATCGGCACTGGACGTCTTCAGATTAACCGGCGGCCTGTTTGAAGTGGCCAAAACCAAAACCAAGGATGCTGACTTTCAAAAATACATCGAAGTCAGAAGCAAGGGGGCCGTATCAAAAAAAGACGCGGACGGGCGCAGGAAAGCGCTGCCACTCAACATCTCCGAGGCGGTGATCGCCGACTTTGTAATCGGTAACCGTGACAATTCACTCAGTGGGGCCGTCCTGGCCGCGATACGAATCAAGAATGTCAGCATCTCTGAAGGGGATCGGCTGCTGAAGTTGGAGCTGTCGCAAGAGTGGGACAGCCTCTACGAAACCTGGAACCTGGCTTTCATCACCTCGTATCTCGACTACCTGCACATCCTGTATCCGAAATTGCTGGCGCCGACGGTGATGAATGCCGAGCCAGACGACTATATTTTCGCCCGTGGCATGGGGCTGTGGCTGTCGATCAACTTCGGCCTGTTCAAAAAAGTGACCAAAACGCCGTCGCCAATTCTTCCCGGAAAAATGGCTCTGGCGAAGAAGTGGGGGGCGATCAATCGCAAGTATGCGGCGGCGCTGTTCAAGAAAGAGAAGGGCATGGAATTGAGATGCCTTTCAAGTGTCCTGATGGGCGCGATGAGGTCGCCACCCAAATGATGGTCGATCCATTTCCGTTCATGTTGACTGACTGCTAGGTCCAATAGGCGAATAGACGTCACTCGTCGGGGGCGACTCAAAGACAACGGGCATGCAGGAGACGGTTTTCAGGGTCCTTCGCCACTAATTTTCAGATTGACTTAGACTGACTACGATTGAACGGCACGGAATGCTATGAAGGTGGGCTTGAAATTCCTACCCTTGCCAGCAACAATCGAGTGGGAGTGATGGGCTTGCAGGTCTGATACGTAAACTCCCCAAACAATAGGCGTTATCTCGATAATTGCCTGCTTGCTACAGGACAAACTCAAGATGAAATTGTTGAATAGCGGCCAATGGCTGCACGAAGCTGAAGAAAAAGCCAGCCTTGAAACGGCAACCCGTGGTGCGATTGTCTCTCTGGGCGCGGATGAAGGTTCGCTGTTGCTGCTTTCCGAGGACGCCAAGCAGCTCGAGTTTGTGATGTGTTGCACCCGCACGGGAAACAATTCGACGCTTATTGGGCAACGCGTGCCGATGGCGGAAGGCTTGGTAGGCAAAGCCATCTGGACGGGTGAAGCTCAAATCGACGCGCCAATATTCAAGAACTTGATACAGGACGATTTCGCGGGACACGATTACGGCAACCCGTCGTCCATCATTGCGGTGCCAGTAGTCTGCGGCGGAATCAGGCGGGGTGCCATGACGTTGGCTTCGTTCAATCCCGACCGCCGCTTCTCAACCGAGGATGCTGCTCAGTACAGTGCATTTGCCACACTGGTGGGCCTGCTCCTGCACAAGCAAGCCGTAATCATGGCCTTGTCGGAGCAGCAAGCGGCAATCTGACGCACACCCGTTGCTCTCCCAAGCCGGTGCACCACTGCCCGCGAAGTTGCGGCGCACGCGCACCGGAACTTGAGTGCGACTGCCGCAAGTTTCAGGGCGCATGGGCATTCGGCACGGAAGCTTCAAGCTCCGCAAATGCTTTCTGAACATAGTTTCAGAGTCGCCTCAAGCGGGCTCTCCGTGTATCAGCACGTCCACCACATGGTCCTGACGGTCGTCGACCAGCGCGATGACGGCCTCCTGCTGCGCGACGCCATCGACCGTCACGCTGAGCCGCTTGCCGCCGCCGTCGGTCTGCACTACGTTTATTGCGTAAACGGTTTTGCGATAGCGGTAACGCAGCTTTAATCCCTTCCAGTCCGCCGGCAGGCACGGCGCGAAACGCAGGCTGTCGCCCTCGATGTGGATACCGATCAGCGACTCGGTGATCAGCCGGTACATCCAGCCGGCAGACCCCGTGTACCAGGTCCAGCCGCCGCGGCCGGTATGCGGCGAGACGGCATAGACGTCGGCGGCGACGACGTAGGGCTCCACTTTGTAGGTAGCAATCGCCTCGGCCGTATCCGCGTGATTGACGGGGTTGATCATGTTGAAGATTTCCCACGCGAGATCGCGGTCGCCCAAGGCGGCGAAGGCCATGCCGGCCCAGATGGCGGCATGCGTGTACTGGCCGCCGTTTTCCCGGACCCCAGGTACGTAGCCTTTGATGTAGCCCGGATTCAATGTTGACGTGTCGAACGGCGGATCCAGCAACTGGACCAGGCCGTGATCGCGGCGAACCAGCCGTTTATCCAGCGCCGCCATGGCCGTGCGTGAACGTGCTGGCTCGCCGGCGCCCGACAGCACCGACCAGCTTTGCGCGATCGAATCGATCTGGCACTCCGTGTTGGCCGCCGATCCCAGCACCGATCCATCGTCGAAGTAGGCACGGCGGTACCAGGCGCCGTCCCAGGCATGCTGCTCCAGGTTGCGCCGCAACTGATCGGCTTCGGTGACGCAGCGATCGGCAAACTCGGTATCGCCGTGCGCGCGCGCCAGCCCCTCGAAACTCAGCAGCGTGTCGTAGAGGAAAAAGCCCAGCCAGACGCTTTCGCCCTTGCCTTGCATGCCGACCAGGTTCATGCCGTCATTCCAGTCGCCGGTGCCCATCAGCGGCAGGCCGTGCTCGCCAAACCGCAGCCCCTTCAGAATCGCGCGCACGCAGTGCTGGTAAAGAGATGCCTGGGTGCCGGAGCGGGTCGGCAGGTCGTAGTAGGAATCCTCGTCCGGGTTCACCGCCCGGCCCTCGAGGAAATGAATGGGTTCGCCGAGCAAGCTGCTGTCGCCCGTAATCAGCACATAGCGGCACAGCGCTTGCGGCAGCCACAGGAAATCGTCCGAGCAATGCGTGCGCACGCCGCGGTCCGCCGGCGGATGCCACCAGTGTTGCACGTCGCCCTCGGAAAACTGATGGCCGGCGCAACGCAGCAGATGTTCGCGCAACAAGCCAGGCCGAGCATGCACCAGGGCCATGGTGTCCTGTAACTGATCGCGGAAACCGAAGGCGCCGCCCGACTGGTAATAACCGCTGCGCGCCCAGAAACGGCAGGCCAGCGTCTGATACACCAGCCAGCCGTTGCACAGCACGTTCAGCGACGCATCGGGCGTATCGACCTGGATCGCGCCCAGCGTATCGGTCCAGTAGTCGCGCACGGCGGCCAGCGAAGCACGCGCGGCGTCTGCTCCGCGCATGCGCTGCACCAACTCGTCGGCGTCGTCGGTGCCGCGCCGGCCGCGCTTGCCCAGCCTGAAGATGATTTCGTGCTCCTGCCCGGGCGCCAGATTGAAGGGCACCTGAATCGCCGCGCAGGGATCGAGGCCGGCTCCCACCTTGTTGGATAGCTTCGTGCGCGACATCGCGACCGGGTTCCGCAGCGTACCGTTGCGGCCGATGAATTCGCGCCGATCACCGCTGACCGTGACGTAGGCCGCACGCGTCGCGTCGTCGGCGTCGAAGAAGGCCATGCGGCCGGCGAATTCAGCGCTGTACGGATTCCGCGCACACAGCGCGCCGCTGGCCGCGTCGATTTCGGTCACCACATGCATGGCCGATTTCGGCGCCAGATCGCCCAGCACCCACTGCACGTAGCCGGTGGCGCTGAGCCGGCGCGCGCGCCCCGAGGTATTGCGGATCTTCAACACCGAAAACTTGATCGCCGCCTCGGTATCGACATAGACCGTGAGATCCGAGCGAATGCCTTCTTCGTCATGCTCGAAGACGCTGTAACCGAAGCCATGCCGCGTCACATAGGGCGTGTCGCCGCCGCAGGGCAGCGGCGTCGGCGACCAGAAATAGCCGCTCTCTTCGTCGCGGATGTAAATGGCTTCGCCGCATGAATCGCTGACGGGGTCGTTATGCCAGGGCGTGAAGCGGAACTCGTGGGCATTTTCGCTCCAGGTGTAGGCCGCGCCGCTTTCCGAGATCACGGTGCCGAACTGGGCGTTGGCGATCACATTCACCCAGGGCGCCGGTGTCGCATGGCCGGGCCCGGTGGTGATGACATACTCGCGGCCATCTGCGGCGAAACCGCCGTAGCCGTTGAAGAATTGTAGATCGCGGCGCGGCCGCACCTTGGCCGGCGCGTCTTCGGCGCGACCATGCGGGCTAGCGCCATAAACAGGAATCAGGCGCGGCGGAAGCGCATCGCGGCCGTCCCTGAAGCCGCGTTTGACCTGCGCGGCCAGCGTGCCGCGCTTGTCGCTGATGATGACGCGCGCGACGGCCTGGAACAGGATGCGGTCTTCGTCGGCAATCTGCTCCGCGCGCCGCACGAAAATTCCGCCGGGCCGATCCACGGTGTGCGCTTCGACGCCCGCCGCGATGAGCCCCAGGATCTGTTCCTGCAGGTACTGGCGGTAACCGGCGTGATCTTCATTCCAGATCACGAGGTCCACGGCCAGGCCCTTGAGGCGCCAGTAGGCATGCGCCTGCACCAGTTGACGCACCAGGTCGATATTCGCCAGGTCGCTGATCTGCAGCAGCACGATGGGCAGATCGCCGGAGATGGCTTGTCCCCAGAGACCGGACTGGCCGCGCCGATTACGGGCCAGGACGCCGGGGTCGGCGCGCAGCGAGGGATTGGCGTAGAGCACCGAGCTGGCCAAGCGGCCGAAGAGTTGCGCATCGGATTCGGTGGCATTGATCTGTTGCAGATTGACCCAGCTATGCGTCCAGGCCAGATCGAGGACCCGATCGGCAAGACGCTGATCGCGGTACTTGGCCACCAGTCCGAGCGCGGCATCGCGCGTTTCGCCGATTCCGGAAACCACGTCGATGGTTGCGGTCTGCTCGGCATTGAGCGTGATGCGGTAGCGGATCGCGACAATCGGATCGAGTACCGATCCCTGCCGGCCCGAGAGGGCTCCGCTGGCGTTCATGGCCTGTGGCGAATCGATGCTGCGGGTGCGGCCGATAAACTGCATGCGGTCCGTCTCGTATGAAATCTCGTCGCACTCGGCGCCGTGCACCGCCATCAGATGAAACATCCACGGCATATGGTCGTCGGCTGAGCGCGGTCGACGCGTGCACAGGATCGCCTGCTGGTCGGCAATGATCTCGGTCTGCACGAACAGATTGCTGAACGCCGGATGCAAGGCATCTGCTGCGGGCGCCGCCAGTACCACTTCGGCGTAGCTGGTGACCTCGATCACGCGGCGCGAACGCGAGCGGTTGGTGATGCGGATGCGGCGCAGTTCGATATCGTCTTCGGGCGACACAACGATCTCGGTGTGTGTCTCGTAATCGTTGTCGCGACGCCGGAATTCCGCCCGCGCTTCCGAGAAAATCGCCTCGTAGGCGTCGGCCAGCTTGAGTGTGGGTTGATGCGAGGTCGACCAGAATTCCTTGCTGGCGACATCGCGAATGAAGCAGAACGCGCCCCAGTTGTCGCAGGTACCGTCTTCGCGCCAGCGCGTGACGGCGAGGTCCTTCCAGCGGCTATAGCCGCCACCGGCGTTGGTCACCATCACGTGGTAGCGACCGTTGGAGAGCAATTGCACTTCCGGAATCGGCGTATTCGAGCTCTTCAACACGCGCATCGGCATTTCGGGGCCGGCCGCCGCGAAATGCGCATCGGCAACCTCGGCCGTATGGTAGTGCAAGGTCGTAACGGTCGGAATACGCTCCTGCAACAGCAGGATGGTCGCCTGAAACAGCGGATCGGATTCAAAGCGCCGTTGCATCGGGCGATCAAGCAGCAGATAGCCGAAGGCAAGCAGACTCATGCCCTGATGGTGCGCCATGAACGACCGGATTACCGCGCACGACTGCCCGCGCGGCACGCGCGACGGCGTGTAATCGACCGCCTCGTACATGCCGTAATTACTCAGCATGCCATTGGCCGCAAGGCGTTGCAGGTTCTGGCAGGCCGCCTCGGGATTCACCATGAGCGCCAGCGCGGAGGCATACGGCGCGACGACCAGATCCTCGGCCAGCCCGCGTTTGAGTCCGAGGCCGGGCACGCCGAACGCCCGGTACTGGTAGTTCAGAGCGACATCGACCGTGTTGTAGCCGGATTCCGACATGCCCCAGGGAATTCCGCGCTGGTTGCCGTAGGCGATCTGGCATTTCACGGCCGCCTGGCAGGTCTGGTCGAGCAGCGTGTTCTCATAGGTCGGCATCACCAGCGAGGGCATCAGGTACTCGAACATGGAGCCGCTCCAGGAAACCAGGATCGGATCGCCGCCGGCGGCGGTGAGTACGCGCCCCAGAGCAAACCAGCTCTCCTGCGGTATCTGTCCCTGGGCAATGGCGACGAAATTGGACAAGCGCGCTTCCGAGGCGAGCAGGTCATAGTGCCCGCTGTCGCGCCGGCGTTCATCGACGTTGTAGCCGACCGTCAGCAGGTGCCGTACGCTGTCGTAGAGCAAGCCATAGTCGGCGACCGCAAAGTCGCCGGCCTGCTGCGCCAGGCTGGCAATCGCCTCGATTCTCTGACGCGCACGGAAACTTGCCAGCGCGACCAGCGGACGCCATTCGTCCAGCCAGGCGCGTTCGAGCGCCGTTGGTTTTTCGGTGCGGCCGTTGAGCGTGCTGGCCAGCGCGGCTTCCAGCGCCGCCAACTCGCGCAAGCTTGGAATCGCGTCCCAGACGCGCAGCTCCGTCAAGACTTCGGACAAGGCTTCGGGCGGCGCCGAAAGTCGCGTCCAGGGGGCGAGGAAAACCAAATCATCGAGTGCATCCCGGCATTGCCGCTGCATGGCGTGGCCCCAGCCGGCGGCTTCGTCAGTGGTCGGGTTGGCCGCGTTGGAACACGCGGCGGCGGTGGCCACCAGTTTTTCCAGCCAGCTCTGCGCCGCAGCGATGGTGGCCGGCCTGGATTCGCACGCCGAAGCAATTTCCCGGCGCAGCTTCTCGAGCGCCGGCGTCACGCTTACCGCGGTCGAGTCCACCAGGATCTCCACCGTCTCGATCAAGGCCTCGAAGGTTCGCGGCGCCAGGATCGGCTGGTCGACGAGCGCCAGCAGGCCAGCGCGCAAGGTCAGCAGATGCGCCGCCAGGTTGCCGCTGTCCACCGAGGAGACGTAGAGCGGCGCCAGGGTTTTCAGCGTCAGGGTGTCGTACCAGTTGTAGAAATGCCCCTGGTAGCGCTCAAGGGTATGCATGGTTTGAAAAGCGTTCGTCGTGCGCTCAATCACTTTGCCGGCGCCGATGTAGCCGAAGTCGTAGGCGGACAGATTGGCGAGCAAGGCCAGCCCCATGTTGGTCGGCGAGGTACGGTGCGCCACCACGGCGACCGGATGCTCCTGGTAATTGTCCGGCGGCAGCCAGTGGTCCCTGGCGGTAACGAAATTTTCAAAGAACGCCCAGGTTCTGCGCGCGAGTTTTTGCAGGAACAGCGTTTGCTCGGGCCGCAGTTCGGCCCCGCGGCGCGGCAAGGGCCGGCCCAGCCACCAGACGATGGCCGGTGCGGCAAACCAGAGGATCAGCACCGGCGCGGCCACCGCCAGCGCGGCCGGCCTGGTGGCGGCCAGGGTGATGGCGCTCGCGGCGGCCATGGCGGGCGCCGACCACATGGCTTTCCAGGTGCGAATAAATTCGGCAACTTCGCCCGAGCGGTTGCCGCCACCGTCATCGCGATCAAGGCCAAACCCACGCTGCTGCTCGCTCGACGGTTTCCATTCCAGCAGCCGCCGGTGGCTGAACAACAGGCGCGCGGCGGTGCGCAAAATCGCGTCCAGGCTGAAACAGGCTTCATACGGAAGGCAGGCCAGCGTAAACGCCGCCTGCGCGGCTCGGCGTCCGGCGCAACGCAAGGTGCCGTATACATGCTGGCCGAGCAGAACATCCTTCGGCTTTTTGAGCAATTCGAGACTGGATGCCACCACCAGCGGCAGGAACAGTATGCCGACCACGGACAGGGTCCACCACAGCACCGACGGCACGATGGCCCAGCCCAGCAGCAGCAGCGCGGTCAATCCGGCGGGGACCAGGCTGCGCCGCAGGTTGTCGAGGAGTTTCCATTGCGACAGTTTCGACAGCGGATTTTTCAGCCGCGCTGAACGCTGGGCGCCGCGTCCGGGAGCGGGCACGCGCGGCAGCAACCACGTCGCGATCTGCCAATCGCCGCGTATCCAGCGGTGACGGCGGCTGACATCGGCGCCATAGTGCAGGGGAATGTCTTCGTACAGTTGCACGTCGCTGAGCAAACCGGCGCGTGCGTAGCACCCTTCGAGCAAATCGTGGCTGAGTATCCGGTTGTCGGGAAAGCGGTCCTTGAGCGCACGCTGGAAGGCATCGACATCGTAGATCCCCTTGCCGATGAAGGACCCTTCGTCAAACATGTCCTGGTAGACATCGGAGACGGCGCGCGTGTAGGGATCGATGCCGGGTTCGCTACCGTACAGCCGCGCATAGCGCGTGCGGTTGGTGTTGGGCAGGCTCACTGCCATGCGCGGCTGCAGGATGCCGTAGCCGGCGCTGACGCATTGCCTGGCTTCGTCGAAGCGCGGACGGTTCAAGGGGTGCGCCATGGTGGCAGCGAACTCCCGCGCCGCCTCGCGCGGCAGTTTCGTGTCGGTGTCCAGCGTGATGACGTAGTTGACCTGCGCGAGAATTCCGGTGTCGCCGACGATCAGCGCGAAAGGCGACCGGGAAACCGCGTGGGAAGCCGCACTGGAAGCCGCATTCGAGGCAAGCGCAGGCCCAGATTCGGGGCGCAGCAGCGAATTCAGGTCGCCCAGTTTTCCGCGCTTGCGTTCATAGCCCATCCAGATGCGCTCCTGGGCGTTCCAGAGGCGCGGCCGATGAAACAGGAAGAAGACGTCGTTACCATCCACGCGGCCATATTTGGTGTTCAGGGCCTCGATGCATCCGCGCGCCCGTTGCAGCAAGGCATCGTCGTCCGGCTGGGTTTCGCTGGCTGCATCGCGAAAGTCGGTCAGCAAGCCGAAATGCAGCTTGGCGTCGCGATTGGCCAGGAAGCGAACCTCCAGGGCTTCGGCCAGCGCGTCTACCGTCGGCAGCGAGGTCAGCATCGATGGCACGACCACCAGGGTGCGCGATTGCGACGGAATCCCGTGCGAAAAATCCATGCGCGGCAAGGCATGCGGCGGTACAAACACGGTCACCAGCCAGTTCGCCAGCGTCACCGCCAACTGGCTGGTACCCAGTAGTCCGGGTACGGCGATCAGCGCCAGCATCCAGGCGGACAGTCCGTCGGCAGAGGCTTCCTGCAGCAGGCGGGCGAGGAGCAGGCCCATCAGCAGGCCTATCGTGCCGAGATAGACCCACAGCGGGAAGCGCTTGGCCAGACGGCACAGGGACTGGCTCAGCGGGAGGTGGGCCGCGGCGGCATGCTCCAGTTGCGGCAACCCCTGGTCGACCAGGTAGTAGCCGACGTGGGCCGCCCGTGGGTCGGCGCCGCCGTTGGTCGCGGCAAGCGATGCGATCTTGCCCTGCTGCGCTAGCTGAATGGCTTTTCGTGCCACTTCGTTCTCGGTCAGCGGGCTGCGCTTGGCGATCTTCTCTATCCAGTGCCGGTAGCGGTCGCGGCTCGCAAAATCCATGCGCCCATAGACGCCATCGGGATCCTCGCGCAGATTTTTTTCGACGCTGCTCAGGGTCTCGACAAATTCGCGCCAATCCATTGCCGTCAGGAAGCGCAGACTGCCGATGCTGTTGCTGATGGAAACCTGGTTGGCGGCCTGGCTCTGCGTCTCGGATTGAACCAACTGTTCGATGGTCGTGCCGGATTCGGACAGGCGCTGCTCGATCCAGGTCAGCGGCAGCGCCAGCGCGGAGCTGTGTCCCTGCAAGCGGCGCGCAAGCTCGGCGACAAACGAATTCACCAGCGGCGGATTCGAGCGCGCCATGTCGGCGATCACCACGATCAGGTTCTTCGGGTCTTTCTCGGCGACGTCGATCATCTGATCGGCCCAGGCGTCGGCCTGGTTACGGTCGAGAATGGCGGCCGCGACGCGGGCGCCGACGCGCCGCAGATTCTCGATCAAGGCCAAACGCAGCATGATCGGGATGGCCCACAATTCGCCAAGTTTCAGATCGGCGGCCTTCTGATAGGCGGCGACAAAGCGATTGAGGCTTTCCGGGTCCAGCCTGCCGTCGCCGTGCGAAATGGCCTCCTGCGCGATGTCATACGCACGCGGCAGGCCGGCCGAGGGGCCGTTCGCCAACAGGGGCAGTTCTCTGCTGTACTGTTTGGGAAAGTGTCGCTTAGCGGTACGGATCTGCTCTTCGATCAGGTAAAAATTATCGAGCAGCCACTCCCCGGCCGGCGTGATCCGGCGCCCTTCCTTGACGGCCGCCATGAGCAGGGTGAACGCCTCAAGCAGCACGCGCTGGTTTTCGGCCAGGCGCAGCAGCAACTGGTCAGGGCCCGGCTTCAGCCGCAATGAATGCGAGTCGGCTAGCGTCTTGCCGTGTCGCTCCATCTGGTCGGCATTGAACAACTCGGAACGCAACGGCTCGGCCGTGGCATCCTTCTGCCCGTCTGCGCCAATGGGCAGCAATGCCGTCAAACGCCGCACGAACGAACGCAAGTTCTCGATTCCAACTTTCAATTTCCGGATCTCCTTGTGGGCAGGGAATCTAGTAGTCGGCCACGTTGAATCAGAAGAGTGGCCGGTTTTGTAGGTCGGGCTTCAGCCCGACGCGGTGTTGGGCCACCGGAAAAACGTGCAACGTGACTGACGACTAGGTGATCCGCAGTTCAATCGTGACGCGGGTTATTGCACAGAGGCAAGCCGAGGCTCACCCCGGTTCGTCGTGCGCTCGCGTACCGATTCGTGACGGCGGGGAGGCTGATCCATGATCCGCCGGTAAGAGGAGAACAGATGGACTTGGCGCGTAGTCACTTCAGCGCACGGAGCCCGACGCCAAGCTCCAAAGCGGCATCGGCCATTTCAAGGCGCTATGGTGCCAGCCGTCAATAGCCGATAGCCGAGACACTGCGCTTGATCAGTCTGGCGCTTTCGTGCAGCGCGGCCTTTTCGCCTTCGTCAATGGATGGCTGCAGCGTCAATTGAATACCAGAGCGCCCGATAACATGCGGCAGCGACAAGGCAACGTCGACCATATCGCCCATCGCTGGAACCACCGCGCACGCCGTGAACACGCTGCGTTCGTCGTACAGAATACTGCGGCTCATACTGGCAATCGCGGCGCCGATGCCATAGTAGGTCGAGCCTTTGCCATCGATGATGCGGTAAGCGGCGCGGCGCACGTCGTGGTCGATACGGGCTTTTATTTCAGCCGTTAGTGGCCGCCCGCAGGCGATGGCAAAATTTGTCAGAGAAACTCCTGCCACGTCGGCACTGGACCAGAGAAGCACCTCCGAATCGCCGTGTTCACCCAGCACATAGGCATGCACGGAGCCGGGCGCGACACCATACAACTGGCCTATCAGGCTTCGAAATCGGGCAGTGTCCAGGACCGTGCCCGTGCCAACGACTCGACCGGGCGGCAAGCCGGCGATGCGTGTGGTGATTTGGGTCATCACGTC
>Ga0163144_10023901_pt1 | contig 12029 bp, 10 predicted proteins | sample OliLak19BULKMAT1_FD_123175 | JGI IMG/M metagenome (GOLD analysis project Ga0163144, IMG submission 123175) | Freshwater microbial mat bacterial communities from Lake Vanda, McMurdo Dry Valleys, Antarctica - Oligotrophic Lake LV.19.BULKMAT1 | ecosystem: Environmental > Aquatic > Freshwater >...
GCAAGCATGGCGGCGGCACCGGACCAGGCGACGATGCTGATGGCGAAGCTTTCCTTGGTGGCAAACATGAGGCCCACGAACAGGCCGGCGATCCCCCAGAGCGGCGACCGGGTGAGCATGGCCAGCGCGAGCATCCCGAACAGGACCAGCAGCGATTCATGGATGAACACGCGGCTGTAGTAAATGAGAAGCGGCGAGGTCGCGAGGAGGGCGGCGGCCAGCAGCGCGGGAGCATCGCCGAAGCGTTTTCGCCAGAGCAGGGGGACGAGCAGGAGCAGGGTGCCCGCAATCGCGGTTAGAATGCGCGGGGTGGTCTTCGTCAGTTCCCGCCAGTTGTCCTCGCCGCGCAGCCTGGCGATGGGCATGGCAAGGCTGCTCAGCAGTGGTCCATGATAGTGGAGCGGGTCGAAGTGATAGTTCCCCGACTCCATGCGCGAGGCGGTGATCTTCGCGCCGGTCGCCTCGTCGGCATGGAACGGCCGCTTCGACAGGTCATCAAACCTGAGAAATGCACCGACGCACATCACGACGAGCCAGCAGGCGATGATGGTTGTTTGCTTGATCAATGCGGGGATACGACGAAAGGATAGAGAGTCTCGCAACGTTAATTTCCCATCGCCTTGAGTCATGAATCCCCGTCCGCCGGAATCCTGCTGGTCACCCCGGTTTGGAACGACTCGTCACGCTTGGCAAATTTCGGTCCGGGTCTGGCGAGGGCGCTGGCGGTATCGCCGTTACCCATACGCTGGGTGATCGCTGACGATGGTTCTGGCGGCGACGAGCATCGCAGGTTGTCGGAACTGAGGGAGTCCTTCGCGGAAATTTTCCCAAAGGTGGAGCTTCATTTCGCGGCGATACATCGCGGCAAGGGCGGGGTGGTCAGGGAGGCCTGGTCGCTGGCACCGGAGGCAGCGTGGCTCGCGTTCGTCGATGCGGATGGCAGCGTGACGCCGGATGAAATGCTGGGTCTGATAGAAAAGGCGGTTTCCTCCGGAACCTCGGTGCTGGGGATCCGGAAACGAACGGCAACGACGCGGGTGGAGGAAAGCCTATGGCGCGGATTCCTCCACCGGGGGTTTCTGGTGACGGTCAGGATTTTGTTAGGATTGCGGTGCGAGGATCCGCAGTGCGGTGCCAAGGTCATTGATGGCGACGCCTACCGCCGGGTGGCGGGAGAGTTGAGTGAGAATGGCCTGGCGTTTGACACGGAACTCCTGGCCCACTTGCGCAAGGACGGGGCCGAATGGTCCGAGATCCCGGTGAACTGGGTGGAAAAGGGCGGCGGCACCGTCAAGCCGCTGCGCGATTGCTGGTCGATGTTGGCGGCCTTGTTTCGCATCCGCCGGGCGTGGAGAGAGAAATAGCGGATGGATGCCAGGATGCGTGTGCTGAAACCAAGACACGGAATCGTGGCTGCGGTTTTCAACCGCATGGCCTTCTTCATGATCGGGCATGGCGGCTGAAAACCGCCGCCACGGCCACGCCGCGCGTCTTATCACAAATCCTGACGCGCGGCGTGTTTTGCTGCGCGCCGTGAGCTGCTTAAGAGCAACCTGAAGGTTGGACTCCGGACGGTCTGGCGGAATAAATTCCGCGCTCCAGTGGCTTAACCTTCCTTGCCGAAGACCTCCACCTCGATGTAGTGGTTCATTTCGTTGGAGGTGTTGCCATTGCTGTAAAGGCGGACGTAGCGGCCTTTGGTTCCCTTGGCGTCGGCGATGAGGCCGAAGCGGGATTCGACGTAGGGATTGTCGCTGCCCTTGCTGAGCTTGGACGAGTCGTCATAGTCGTTGTTATAGATGGTCGTGACGCCGGTTTTGAATTCCGGGTCATCCGAAATCTGGATGACGACGTCGTTGTAAGCGCGCTTCTGGGAGTGGAAGTGCCAGAGGTAGATGGCATACAAGGTGGCGCTTTTCTCGAGATCGATCTGAACCCATTGCGGGCCGTCGAGGAGTTCGACGAAGTAGCCTTCGCCAGCATCCTTGTCGCCATCCGTGATGAGTGTTAGGTCGCCGATGATCGGTTCGTTATCGCTGCCGGTGACTTTCTTTCCTTTTGATAGAAGAACGGTGCCTTCCGGGACGAGGAACTTGATTTCCTGAGATGGTGGCTGGACCAGATTCGGCACATTCATGGGCTTGGGGGTGCCCTCGATGAGTTCCGGCGGAAGAGTGGTGGAAAGAGGCACGCCACCGACGGTTCCACCGGAAGTGGATCCTGATGCGGATTCGGTCTCGGATTTTTTGCCGCAGCTTGACAGGGCAAGGGCGGAAATGGCGACGAGTGAGCTGAGGATTAGTTTGTGTTTCATACGGAGAGTTGTTCGGTGGTGAATTCGATGCGTTCCTTGCTGCGGGCGGATGGGTTCACCCAATAGATCGCGGCCTCGCTTTCGAAGGCATGGCGGGCGTCGCAGTTGAGCTTGGCCTGACCGCGGACGGAAGCGAAGAAGTTTTCCAGGTGCGGTTGGTGGGCGGGCTTGTTGAATCCGCCGGGGAGTTCGAAGCCTTCGGGCGCGGCGGATTCGTAGGAGGCCACGGTGTCGGCGGACGGGGCGGGCTTGGGAGGCGCGGGTTTGCGCTTGAGGTATCCCGCCTCGACCAGGCCGTCCCATGACGGGGCGCTGTCTTCCCGATAGATTTCCGAGGAGGAAGCGATTTCCGAGATCTTGATGGAACCCTCGGTGCCGAGGAAGCTCTCGTAGAAACCACCGCCGTAGCTGGTGGTGGTGAGCACCTCATAGAAGGCGCGGACGGAGCCCTGAGGTGTCTCATACTCGAAGATGCACATCACGCTGTCGAAGTGCTCACGGTCCTTGAAGTAGGCATTTCCGCCGGAGGCGAAGACGGACTTCGGCTGGACCCCGAGGAACCAGCCGAAGATGTCGATCTGGTGGGCGCCGAGGTCGGAAATGGGGCCACCGGAGAGGTCGCGATAGGTGCGCCAGTTCATGAACTGGTGCATGTCCTTGAAGCCGTATTTGGTGAGGATCTCCTGCTTGATCGTGAGCTTGGGATTGAATCCGAGATCCTGTGAGGACGCGACGGCACGGTTCCACTGGGAGTTGATATTGACGATCTGGCCTAAGATTTTCTTGCCGTTGATGAGCTGCTCCTTGGTGTAGCGGTAGCGGGGATTGCTGCGGCGCTGGTGGCCGATCTGGCAGAGTTTTCCGGATTTCTCCGTGGCTCGGACCATGTCGCGGGCTCCCTCGATGGTGTTGGACATCATCTTTTCGCAATAGACGTTCAGGCCGGCTTCGAGGCACTTCACGGTGTGCGGGGAGTGCCAGAAATCGGGCGTGGCGATGATCACGGCGTCGAGCCCCTTCTCGGTGGCGAGCATTTCGTCGATGTCCTCGTAGCCCTTGGGCATGTGGCCTTGGAGGGCACGGACCTTGGCCATGCCGCCCTTGAGGTTGTAGTCCCAGATGTCACAGACGGCCTGGAAATGGAGGCCGGGGATGTTGGACATGGCCTCGAACAGGACGCGGCCCTGTTTTCCCATGCCGACGAGGGCGACGTGGATCTTGTCGGAGCCGTCGGCATTGGCCGCGCGGAGGAGCGAGGGAGCACCGAGGATCAGCCCGGCACCCGCGCCGACGACGGTTTTCGCGAGGAAATCCCTGCGGCTGATGGAAAATGGGGAAGGATTCATGCAGTTACCATTTCTTGAGGATGGAGAGGCGGTTGTGCCCGGCAAGATGAAGTGCCATGGCGACGAGGATCATGTGGATGCCCAACCACGATACACCTTCGTCCTGTTTGATCAAAATCAAGCCCCAGGTGAGGCTGATGTAAAGAAGGCCGAGGAGAAAGAGCGATGTCCGGTAGCCGATGCCCAGCAGGATGGTGATGCCTAACAAGATGAGCGCGGGACCCAGCATCTTGTCGTAGAGCGGCAGCGCGAACTTGAGCATCAGCGGCTCGTCCTTGAATTTCGTCATCAGGGCTTCCGGGACGCCGTGATAGTTGTCGAGGTTGTAATGTTTTGCGGAACTGGCGGCGGTGAGGCCGTATTCATTGACGGCTCCGTCGATCTCGACGGCGCTGTCGGAGGCCTTGGCCCCGGCAAATTTCTCGACGCCGGTCTGGATGGCGCGCATGGCGAGCCAGAGGCGGAGGAGCAGGGAGCCGTAGATGAGTGCGAGGTTGTTGTCCGGAGTGGTGGTTTCGGTGGTCATGGTGGAAGGTGTTTGTCAGGAGAGCTTCGGCTCCCAGCCGGAGCGGTAGGTGCGTTTGAGCATGGCTTTTACTTCGGGCAAGCCGCGGGCATCCATGTTTTGCATGTCCCAGTCAATCTTTTTGCCAGTGCGCACGGCGAGGTTTCCGGCCAGCACCATTTCGGTGAGCGGTCCGGCATGATCGACGAAATTGGAAACAGGCTTCGGCCCCTCGCCGCGGATGGCGCGGCAGAGTTCCTGGGTCGGTCCGCCCTTGACGCGGGGATAGACCATTTCGACTGTCACGGGCTTTTCCCGGACGCCGTTGCGGAACAGGATGGGAGTGACTCCGCAATAGGCATCGTTGATGAAGAGGACGCCCTCGGTTCCCACGAATACCTGGCCGAAGCCCTCGTTCAGCTTGAGATCCGCCGGGATCCCGGGCGGGCGGACGAATTCCTTGTCGGCATTCGGGTTATTGACGCCGTCCTGCCAGATGATCCTGACCGCCTTGCGTTTGTCGTTGGCGGGAAATTGATAGATGACTGTCGAGCGCTTCGGGGCGGTGACGTCGTCGAAATCGGAAACCTTGCTGGCCTCGACGATGAAGTCGCCCTGCAGGCCGAGTGCCCAGAACGCGGAATTCATGCTGTGGCAGCCGATGTCCCCCAGCGCGCCGCAGCCGTAGTCCCAGAATCCCCGCCAGGCGAACGGGTGGATCTTCGGACTGTAGGGGCGATCCGTGGCGACGGTGCCTTGCCAGACGTCCCAGTTGAGATTCTCCGGAACCGGGGCCACCGGGAACTCAAGTCCCTTGCCCTGCGGCCAGATCGGGCGGTTGGTCCAGTAGTGGACTTCCGTGACATCGCCGATCATGCCGGCCTCGATCCATTCGCGGAGAATGCGGGTGCCCTGCATGGTGGCCCCTTGGTTGCCCATGACGGTAAGGACATTTTTCTCCTTGGCGTAGTTGGCGAGCGCGCGGGCTTCCCAAAGGTTGTTGGAGAGGGGCTTCTGCACCATGACCGGTTTGCCGTGACGGATCGCCTCGACGGCGATCGGGAAATGCATGTGGTCGGGCGTGGAGACCGTGACCACATCGATCTGATCGCCCACGGTGGCGAACATTTCCCGGTAGTCCGAGAAAAACCGTGCATCGGGGTGATTCTTGAGGGCGCCCGCGGCCATCTTCGGGTCAACGTCGCAGAGGAAGGCGATCCGGTTTCCTTTGGAGATTTCAGAAATGTCGCTCGCGCCTTTTCCGCCACAACCGATGGAGGCGACATTGAGGGTGGAAAGCGCCTTTTCCTCGGCGAGAAGGATGTTCGGGAGAAATGCGGTGCCGGCCAAGGCACCTGCGGATTTCATGAAATTGCGGCGGGATGAAACGTGCATGAATGGATGATGATGAGTGCGCGATTTTGTCAGCGGCGGGGAAGCTGGAACGAATCCCAACCCCGCGACGCTAGGGTTTTACGGGGCGGAGTTCCATGATTATTCACAAATGCCGCATTGGTTGCGTTTGGGAAAGTGGGTTGATTCCGCGACCAGGCATTTCATGATGCGCCCCTGGGTCAGACGATGACCCAGAGGGTATTCTGTTTCACCCTTTACCGGAGCTTCAGATCCAGCAACTTTCCCAAAGCAATGAAACCGCTACACCGTCGTTCGGTCATCGAGCAAAGCGCGGAGCATGTGCGCGAGGCTTTGCGGCGGGGGACGTGGAGCGGGCGCTTGCCCGGAGTGGTGCGCCTGGCTGCGGATGCCGGAGTGTCGAAAGTCACGATGCGGGCCGCGATGCGGTTGCTGGAGGATGAGGGAATGGTGGAGCTGGGGGAGAATGGCTACAGCCGCTATGCGGTGGCGCGGCCCACCTCCTCAAGGCGAGCGCTGCGGATTGGAATCCTGCTGGCAGAGCCGCTCAACGAGCAAATCGCGCAGATCCAGCAGTTGATCATCGAGATCCAGCATCATCTGGAACAGGCGGGTTTCGTGGCGTTCATGTTCGACAAGGACCTGCGTCTCCTGCGGCAGGATATCGGGCGCATCAGTGGTATGATTGCCAAAAATCCGGTGGATGCCTGCCTCGTTCTCGCGGGTTCAAGGGAGGTCCTGGAATGGTTTGCTGCCCAATCGCTCCCGTGTCTGGCCATTGCCGGGCGCGCCAGCGGCTTGCCGATCCCCAGCGTCGGTCCTGACAAGGTGCCGGCATTCGCCGAGGCCGTGCGGCGCCTGGTGGATCTCGGCCACCGGCGCATCGTGCTGCTCAACCGCAAGCAACAACGCCTGCCGTCCCTCGGGCGGGTCGAAAGCGCTTTTTTCGCGGAACTGGCCGCGCACGGGATCGAGGTCGGCAATTTCAACCTTCCGGATTGGGAGGAAACGCCGGAGGGATTCCACCGCTTGCTGGCTGAGTTGTTCAAGGTCACTCCGCCGACCGCGCTGGTGATCGACGAAGTGCCGCTATGGGCCGCGGCGCAGCAATTTCTCGCACTCAACCGGATCCTCGTGCCGGAACAGGTGTCGATCATGGTCGCTGACTACGACGCCACATTTGCCTGGTGCTCGCCCCCGGTCACCCACATCCGCTGGGCGAACGAACCGATCGTGCGGCGCATCGGGCGTTGGGCAAAGGGCGTGAAGCTTGGCCACGGGGATCTCAAGCAGATCTTCTATCCGGCGGAATTCGTGCCGGGCGGATCCATCGGACCGGCCTATGGCTCACCCGGCAAATCGAGTTGAGAAATCATCTGTGTGTCCGATCTGGCGGGAGCTGTGCTGGTGCTTCTAAATGTCCATGGCCCGTTAGGAGCCACGACTTGCTCTCCCTCTTTCTTTGCGGTGGCAGGATTGCGGATGAGTAAATCCTTCTCGAATGCGTCGATCTCACCAGAAACCTCCCATGTGCGAAGTTGCACTGCCTGCGGGCGACCCAACAGAGCAAATAGCGGTGGATCAATCCAATTCACCAGGGCACCGGAAATCGTAATCGGGCGCGCGGGAACTCTGATCGATTCTCTGGGGAACCCAACACAGTCCTCCGGTCCTTAAGGGGAGGCTAAGGGCGAGACGCCCGATACCGTCAGTTTAAGCAGGAAGACCGAAGAATTTGGAGAAATTAAACCGCAGATGGACGCAGATGCACCCAAGGGCATAGAAAACGCAGATGAAGAGGGATGATTTTGGATTATCATCTGCGTCCATCTGCGGTTAAAAAAATCTTAATCTGACAGCATTGGGCGAGACGCCCTTGCGACGGTCTGCGGCGAGACGCCACAGCCACGTTGGAGGAAGACTGCGGCGAGACGCTGCATGAGCAATTGTGAAATGCAGCGGTTGAGTATCCAGCCGTGCTGGCATTCATGGCGTGGCGATTTGATTTTCGGGCATGAGTGGGGTGTGGTGTGGATTTAGAAAATGGGATGGGATATCGGATGAGGGTGGTGTTATTTCACGGGCTCGCGGCACAATCGGTAAAAACCCAGGAATCATCCGGCCTCTGAATCGATGAAGTGACGCAGCGTGACGAGTCCGGGTGCGGCTCCGGGAGTTAGAAAAACCAGTTCCCTTTGCGATAGGTCGATGGACCAGGAACTCTGGCGCACGAGCCGGGGCTTTCCTCCGTCAACCGCCGTCATGATGCGGACGGGAAGGGAGCTTTTCGCTTCGCGGTAGGCGACCGTTTCCGCCGCGCCGTTTTTCAAGCGGATCTTCTTCCCATCGATTTCTGCGAGTGCCATGACCCCTGATAGATCAACGAAGCGGAATGATCCGAAGGGGAAGCCGCTGTCGCCAATGACCATGGCCTGATAGGCGGTGCCGTCCGGGCGGGGACAAAAGACGATCAACGATGCTTTGTCGCTCAGGGCTGCGGAAGCCGGAGGCGCGGGCAGGACCGGTGAAGATTACAAAACTAAAGGCTGTGAGCAAACCTGCTATCGAGCGCGCCCCGGCGGTCGATGTCAGACGGTGGCGTCGGCTTGGGGCGCGGCCGGTGTGTCGGCGGCGAGGAGCCGGCATACAAGCTGGATGAGGGGGGAAATGGAATGTAAAGTTTGGAGGAAAAGGCGGCCTGGTTACTGGAAGACACGACCGGAGTGTCGTGGCTCCTTAACGCTTCGCGTAAAACAAGGCGACGGGGCGTGGGCCCCGTCGCCGACAGATCAGCATTGCCGGTGAAATTGCGGATTGAATCTAGCATGGTTTCCTATGCCACTATCTACGATTCGGTTGACCCTTAAGGAGTTCCATCATAGAGCGCCCCATAGCCTCGCCCATCAACCAATAGGATTCGCCGTTGCTGTTCCAATGAATGCCCTGCTTGCTCCCGCCAAACTCCTCGCGCGGCCGCCAAAAGTCGCGCGTTTCAGCGGTAGCCACATTACCCTTGAACTCTGGCTGCTGGGAAATCGCCACCTGCGCATCCTGGACCATGCGCCACCACTTGGTGGCCGAGTCCTTCTGTTCCTGGGTTGTCTTGCCCTGAACCAGATCCGCATAATCCCGCCCGAAGCAGCCGGTAACCGCCACCACAGCCGGCATGTCGGGCGCGTCGAATTCTTTCCGCAAATCCTTGATCAGGTTTGATAGATTAGCCGCGTATTCGGGAGCGAACTTTTCACTCGCGTCGTGCTCGCCCTGGTTCCAGAAGAACCCGGCGATCTTGTAGCCCTGCGCATTATCGTAACCCGGCACGAGATCCGGCAGGTGCGCGATGGCATCCCGCAATCCTTGAACGACCAGCGGATACTTGTCGCCGAGCTGCCCCCCTGAACTTGGTGGACGGAAATTGACGGCCAGGTTGTTGGCACCGAAAGCCACCTTCACCAGCAGGACGGTTTCCTCATGGCGATTTCCTAACACATGGCCAATTCCCAACTCGGGACCAAATCCCTTGTTGCGAAAACCGCCGTAGTTGGGTTGCAATCCGCCGTGCATGGCCTCCGGCCCCGTGCCCATGGTAATAAACACATCATCGCGGATGGTCCAACCGGACCTGGTCTTGTTAGGGCCGCTGTAGAGACTTAGATACTTTTCCAGATTTTCCGGGGCCTTGATATACCGGACCAATGTTGCTTTCTGCTCTGCCGCAGGCTTATTCAGATCGCCCAAGGTGCCACGTCCGGACATGTTGGACTGGCCGGAGAGTAGAAATATCTGCACCGGCTTCTCACTGGCTTTACTTTGCCCAGCAGCTCGCAGGCTGGCAGAAAACAATGAAATAGCTACCATGAGTGCCAAGCGTGTCACAGCTCCATGGAGAGGACCTCCGATAAGCGGTTGAAGAAACTTGCTAGAAGGGCTGGGTTTGGTTTTCAATGTTCGGGTAGTCATGGCATTTTCCGGGATTGTGGATAGCTGATGATGGGATTCGTTGAGCCTTGTCTTGTGATCGTTCCGGATATTGACGGCTTCACTTTTTCTTCAAAAGTTCCAACCCGGACAGAATCGCTTTGACGGTTGGTTCCTGAAATGGCGGCTTCCTCTTTTCCTTGGCACAGGCCAGCGCGAACGCATGCAAGTCATTCACGGGAACGTTCTGTGCAGACATGACCTGGAAGGCGATGGTGTTGTATTCGATTTCGGAGTCCGGATCATCGTTGAGGCCCGGGGTTGAAACCGTGCTGGCCCAGATTAATTTCGCGCCAGTTGCCTTTAATCGCCTGACCAACTCGATCAAGTTCTTCTGGTAGAGTTCCGGAGGGGTCACCCGCACGCCGCCAGCGGACTTGCTCATCGCACGGATGCCCTTGATGCTCGGGTCCTTGTAACACAGGTCCGGCAAACCAAGGTTGAAGTGGATGACGTCCCATTTGTCCTTGCCTAGCAATGCGTCGAGATTGGCCAGTGCGTATGAGGTGTCGCCCGGATCGCCCCACACGACTTGTGCACGCTCTTTCAGTTCATTCACAACCGATCCTTGCAGCCCTTGGGAAAAGCGGTCGCCAAGGATCAACACGCGCGGCAATGGATCAGCGCCTAGGACATTCGATCCTAACAGCAGTAGCCCAAACAAGATCTTCAGCTTCATCGGATTCATGCTCAGGCTCTCAATTCCGTCATCTCTCCGGTGCTGTCGGCGAATTTATCGGTCGGTGCATCCACCGCGTTGAGCATGGAGACGAAGAGATTCGCCAGCGGCTTCTTCTTTGCACCTTCGAAAGCGTGCAAGTTGCCGTGCTTGAAGCCCAGCGCGTTGCCGCCAGCGAAGTGGATCGGGTAGTTTTTGGTGTTATGCGACCCATGCGGATGGGCTGATCCCCAAAGGACAACGGTGCGGTCGAGCATATTGCCCTCGCCTTCCCTGGTGTCGCGCAGGCGCTGCAGGAAGTAAGCGTGTTGTTGGGCGCGCCAGTTGTCCCAATAACCGGATTCTATCGGACGACTGTGGGAGAGGCCGTGGGTTTGATCTTTAAATCCGAGCAAGGTCGAGTAGTTGAAGGTATCACTGGATTGTGACTGTTCGCTCTCCAGCATCAGCGTGGCATAGCGGGTGGAATCCGTCTGAAACGCTAAAAAAATCAGATCATACAAGCAGCGGGTATATTCCTGCGGATCCTTGGTGGAAGCCTCAAGGTTCAGGCCCTTGGTATCCAAGTTGGGGAGCGGCTGGTGTGTCCACTCGCTGGTGCGCTCGACGCGTTTCTCAATGGCCCGGACCGTGTCCATATACTCGCCCATCTTCTCCTGATCCGCTTTGCCGAGACGGTTGTTCAGGCTCTTGGAATGATCCAGCATCATATCGAGCACGCTGGCTTCGCGCTTGAGCCGGGTCCGGACTTCTTCGACACTCGCCCCGGCATACGGCTGAAATAGCGAATTGAAAATTTCCTGAGGTTTGTTCATCGAGGGAATCGGACGGCCCGGCCCGTAGTGCGAAAGCGTCTTGCAGCTTCCATAAGCACCGGTGCCGCCTTCGGTGCCGAGCACCAGCGATGGATAGCGGGTTTTGTGGCCATTGATCTTGGCGGCAACCTGGTCAATGGAGATGTTGTTTTTCTGTTCAGTGCCCGCCATATTCGCGCCGGTGGCGAAGACATCGCCGCTGCTGTGCCCGCCCAACCCGAAGCCGCCCGCATGATCGAGACCGCGCAGGTAGCTGACGTAATCCTTGAGCGGCTCGAACGGTGCGGCCGATTGATTGAAAGTCAGCGGCCCGGCATCTGTGCAAGGCCACCAGTTCCAATCGTGGTGCGACTTGCCGACGATGGGAATGCCTTCCGCCGTGTCGGGCATGTAGGCACCGTAAGCGAAATAGCTGATCATCATCCGCTTCGGCAGTTCTTTGCCGCCAGCAGTAGCAGCCTTGGCCCAGCCCATGCTTTCAAGAAACGGCAGCGCCAGCGCCATGCCGCTGCCCCGGAGAAATTCTCGACGATCAAGATGCCAGGATTTCTGTTTCATATTTAATTATAACGTGTGTTCGATGGGATTGCTTACAATTTCGGCCGCCCGCGAAAGGCTTCGCTCTGACAGACGGCGATGATCATCTCCTGAAATCGATAGTCGTTTTTACGGGTCTGACTACGCAGTTGTTCGACGAGGGCGCTGTCCCGATAGGTAAGACCGCGACCCATCCCATAACTGAGCAACCTTCGCAGCACATTCCCGGCGATGTCGTCCATGCGGTCCTTCAGCAAATACGCCTTGAGCTGCTCCATCCCATCCACCGTCGGGCCCCGCGGAACCCGGGCATCGGCGTGGATTTCCACGGTGTTGATGGTCGTGAGGTAGGCAGCATAGCCTGCCGGGTCTTTGTCGATCTTTTCGTCAAATCCCCTGACTCTGGTGCCCGCTTTCGGAACCAACGGCTGGAATTTACCGGTCGCATTATATTGCTCAAAAGGGATGCCCCACGGGTCGA
>Ga0163144_10023902_pt1 | contig 12029 bp, 11 predicted proteins | sample OliLak19BULKMAT1_FD_123175 | JGI IMG/M metagenome (GOLD analysis project Ga0163144, IMG submission 123175) | Freshwater microbial mat bacterial communities from Lake Vanda, McMurdo Dry Valleys, Antarctica - Oligotrophic Lake LV.19.BULKMAT1 | ecosystem: Environmental > Aquatic > Freshwater >...
CTGGCCCTTGCCGCCGCACTCCTTGTCACATCTCTTCCGGCTTCGGCCGAAGTCACCCGGAACCTCAAAGCCGAGTTGTCGGCCGACCCCACCCGGCCCTTTCGGGTCGAGAACCTGGCCGGGCGGATGACGGTGCGCCAGGGAACAGGCTCCAAGGTCGTGGTTACGGCCACCGTCCACGGCGCCGATCAGCGGACCGCCGACCTTCTGCGTCTCGAAGAGGTTCGGGACCGTAAGACCGGGCATCCCACGCTGCGCGTTCAGTATCCCCTGGACCAGCACACGAGCTTTCGCTATGGCCGCGACAACAACAACGGCGGGTTCTTCGAGCGGATGTTTTCCGGCAACACCACGGTGACCTACGACGAAACCCGGGTGACCGTGAACGGGAGCCGCGGTCTCGCTCTGTATGCCGATCTGGTGGTCGAGATTCCGCGCGGCGCGTCCGGCACCTTCAAGAACGCCGTGGGGACCATCGAGGGCTCGGGGGTTGAAGGCACTCTCAAGTTTGACTCCGGTTCGGGCGATATCTCGTTGCGCGACTTCAAGGGCGAGGTGGTCGCGGACACCGGTTCCGGCGACGTCAACGCCACTTCGGGCCGCGGCTCGTTCAAGTGCGACACCGGTAGCGGGGACTGCACGCTGAAAGGCTTTGAGGGGGACAGCCTGAGCCTGGACACCGGCTCCGGCGACATCAATGTCACTGATTCGGCGGCCCGCGTGGTCAGCGCCGATACCGGTTCGGGCTCGATTCTGATCGAGGTGAGCAACACCGAGGAAGTGGACACCGACACCGGCAGCGGCGACGTCACCCTCGACCTCGGCGGCTCGAAGCTCGCTCGGGTGAGTGCGGACACCGGCAGCGGCGACGTGACCGTGAAACTCCAGCGCAACCTCGGGTTCGAACTACGCACCGATGTGGGCAGCGGCGAAGTCTCGAGCGCCTTCACCGATGCGACGGCGGTCATGCAGCGCCAGAAGGTGAAGGGCTACCGCCGCGGTGATCTCCAGGTGAAGATTGACGTGGATACCGGCAGCGGTGACGTGAGCGTCGGCCCCGGCCGGTTCTGACTTTCGGGGATGAAACCCCTGGGCCCGATCCTCCTTCCGTTCACGGCGGCGCTTCCGCTCACCCGAGCGGCGGCGTCCCTGGGGTGGGGGCCCTCGCGCAGGAGGAACGACCTGTACGCGGTGCTCGCCCGACGTCCGGCCCCGGTTAAGCGCCCCTGATTCGAAGGCGCCAGTCCGCGACCACGCCGGCCACATGGACAACTCCGAACGACGCGAACATCAGCAACAGCGGTTCGATCAAGAAGCGGTGACGGCCCTGCACGTAGAAGGCCGACTGAAGCAAGCTGATCGCGATCATCACCAGAACGGCCAGGACGGCCGGAATTCGATGCGCGGACGGGCCGAGGCGATTTCGAAAAAGCAGACCCAGGCCGAGGAGAGCCAGAGCCAGCTCGCAACGGTAGACCCACTCGTAGATCCGGGCCGCGATGGGCGAGTAGTCGCCGGGATCGGACTCGATCTTCCACCAAAAGGTTCTCATCTTTCGGCCGAAGAGCGCCACGGCCTCGGCCGGCTCCGCGCGAATAAACTTCAGCGCCTCGGCCATGAACACCTGATGCCGGTCGAGTTCCGTTCCGTGGGCAATGACCGCCCGAATAGCCAGGGGCAGCGCCTGATTCGTTCGCTCGAGGCTCGCGATCTCCCCACCGTCCAGATCCTTGCCGCCCCCGCTCGCCCCCGCGTGATTTCCGCGCCAGAAGTTCTCGCCGGTGGTCGACGTGATAAGGGGCGCGCCGATTACCGCCACGTTACGGGCGAGCCAGGGGCTCACACAAAGAAAGAAGGCCACGGTCGCCTGTAATACCGGCTTTAGAGCATCGCCGCGAAAGCGAAGGAAAAGACCGCCTGCTACCACTGGCAGGGCGACGATGGGGGTGCCACGGGACAGCACGCCGAGGCCTACCAGGAGGCCGAAGCCGAGCGCCCGCTCGCGCGTCGGGCCGGCGATCAGCGCTGCTCCTTGGAGCACAATCAGTCCCAGCAGGCAGGCGTTGAGTGGAAGGGGGTCGCTGTTCGCCACGGAGTAGTAGAGAAGGGAGGGCTGGAAGGCGACCAAAAGGCCCGCGACCACACTGGTGCGTTCGTCGCCCCCGATGCGCCGGGTCAGAATACCGACCGTGACGGCGGCTCCCAGGCAGAGCAGCGCCTGGGCGATCTGTACGCTGGCTCTCGAGTCGCCCGGCAGGAAGAACAGCAGGGCCAGGATGGCGGACCACAACGGAGGAGCGTAGGCGGCGTAAACGAACCCCAGGCGCTCGTAGGAATGACCCCAGCCGCTCCAGAGGTTGACCGCGATCAGGTCGTATTCCCACCACCGGGGGTTGCCGGCGACGCCCAGAACCACAGCCACTATCAGCCTCGATCCCAGGGTCGCCAGCGCGAGCACGAGGACCGAGCGCGTCGATAGAGAGGGCAAGCCCCTGGATGTTACCCTCCGGCCTTCGCGTGAAGGACAATCTCCCCCGCCGGATGCTGAAGCGGCTCGCGCGGGCGGCCTTTGATGTAGATGTCGTCGTGTCGACGAAGTTGCGCAAGGCCAAGCCGATGTTCGACCTCGGAGGGTCTTGCGAGCGCTGCGCCCGATGCTGCGAAGCCCCGGCGATCTCGGTGTTCTGGCCCTTCCGGCGTTTCCGGTCTCTAAGGGCGCTTTTCCTGGCCTGGCAGAAACACGTCAACCAGTTTCATCTGGTTCGCGAGGACAAGCAGCTTCAGGCCTTCGTATTCCGCTGCGAGCACTTCAACCTTCGGACGCGGCAATGCGACAGCTACGAGACCCGCCCCGGCATCTGCCGCGACTATCCGCGGCGGCTCATGTATCAGCCGAATCCCGAAATGCTTGAAGGCTGTGGCTACCGTCCCGTCGCTTTTGGCGCGTCGCGCATGATGAGCGCGTTGCGCAAGCAGAAGCTCGCGCCCGAGCAGATGGAGAAACTCCGCAAGGGTCTGTTCCTCGAATAAACTGCCCCCGCGCGTGTTTCTGCTGGGCCAAACTGTCGGTAAATATCAGATCCTCCAGAATCTTGGTTCGGGGGGTTTTGGCACGGTTTTCCTCGTGCGCGATACCTGGATCGACAAGAAGGTCGCGATCAAGGTGCCGCACCGCCAGACCGGGAAGGAAGAGGACATGCTTCAGGAGTCGCGGCTGCTCGCGGCCCTGAACCATCCGAACATCGTCTCGATCCTCACCGCCGAGAAGATCGACGGCACTTTCTTCATCGTGATGGAGTACGTGAAGGGCGAGAGCCTGGAGGGCCTTTTGGACCGCGAGAAAGTCCTCGATCAGTTCAAAGCGGTCGAGATGGTGGTGCAGATTCTCAAGGGGGTCGAGCACGCCCACAAAGCCCAGATTCTTCACCGCGATCTGCGTCCGGCCAACGTCCTCGTCTCCGAAAGCGGGGTCTTGAAAGTGGCCGACTTCGGCACCTCGCGGATTCTCGACCGCGCGCATGCGAACACGGTGATCGGCTCGCCGCCCTACATGGCACCCGAGCAGTTCGCGGGGAAGGCTCAACTCCCCGCAGACGTCTACTCCGTGGGAGTGATGCTCTATCAGATGCTGACCGGCCTGCTGCCGTACTTCAGCCCGAATCCCGCGGAAATCGAGCGGATGGTTTCGCAGGGTCGTTGCACCGCGCCCCGGTTGCGCAATTCGCGGATCTCCAAGGAACTGTCGGACATCGTGATGAAGGCGATGGCCCCCGACCTCACGGTGCGGTATCTCTCGGCCTCCGAACTTCTCGAAGATCTTCAGACCGCCGCCGATATCGACCATCGTCAGACTGAAATGGAAGAGATCCGAAAGAGGCTACGGGCCCGCGAGGCTCCGAAGCGGGGGTTGTGCTGGAACTGCGGCCGTCCGCAGCCGCAGCGCTCGACGAAGTGCCCGTTTTGCGGTGAGGCGTTGTAGGGGTTTCCGGAAATGGCTTGGGGCCCTAAGAAACCCCCGCCTTGTGTCCAGTTGTTTGAAACGGCAATATCGAGTTTCTGGAGGCACGGGGCGCTTAGTTAGTCCTGGCCCAGTGCCATCGCCACCCTGGCGGCGTCCATCGACGTGACCACGCGCAACTGAGCGCGTCGCTCGGCCTCGCGCGGTTCGCGCTTGGTGCGCCTGACGACCTCGGACACCGGCTCGCCCTCTCCCGCGAAAAGGCCCACCCATCCATTGCGGCCGGCCCGTTTCGCGGCATACAGCCCGAGATCGGCCACTCTCATCACGTCCTGCCAGCTCATCAGGTTCGGGTGATCAGGGAAGAAGGGAAGGATCGCGAAACCAACCGAGCAGGTGATCGGAAGTCGTGTCGCCTCGTTGAGGGTGCGCATCCTTTATCGGCGGCGCGGTACTGGTGCCGCCAACGTTTGACGCACTGCCTGACTCCTGGCGACGCGCGGTGATCACACACGAGACCATTCATCTCGAAAGACGAGACGGACTGGCGATCAGGCGCTCCAACAGCCGAGCCCTCTCCGCAGAGGCGAGACTGAGAACTTCTGCTTCGAGAACCTCGATGTGGGTGGGCATGAGCGACCTCCGTTGTGCGCTACGCACACCGAAGCTTGCCACAGGCTGGCGGGCAGAAGCACAGCGACCGCGCTGCTCGCCGAGTACTTGGTCGGGCGCGACGGAGGACGCCGTGGTGATCCCCGAGACCGCCGGCGTCGAGTTCAGTGGATGGGCCTACGGGTAGCGCAGGGCCAGCACGGCGAGGGCGGCGAGGCAGGCGGTTTCCGAGCGCAACGTATGAAGGGCGAAACGTTCCGGTGAGAAGCCGGCGGCGGTCAGGATCGTGAGGTCTTCGGCCGATAGCCCTCCGGCCGGTCCCACGGCCACCACCACCGACTGAACCGCCGAGACCGGCGTCGACCGCACCGATGGGCCAGCCTGAATGGACGGCTCCGCGGCGGCGACGCGAACCTCAGGCTCACTCGGCGGGCCCAGGGCGGAGATGGATTCTGAAAGCGTCCCGACGTGGCGCACTTCGGGAACGACCGAGCGGCCCGACTGCTCCGCGGCACTGGCCGCCACCCGATGCCAGCGTTCGCGTCTGGCCTCCGTGGGTTCGCGCCGGGCCACGGTGTCGGTCCGCTCAAAGATCACCGGGGAGATGATGGCGACACCCAGTTCGGTGGCCTTCTGGATGACGAGTTCCGTAAGGTCTCCCTTCAGCGGACTCATCATGAGGTGAAGGGGAATCGAGCGTTCGGGGAGGGAACTGATGGCCGCGCCCACTTCGATGAGTGCGCGGTGTTTCTCGATTGCGGTCAGCACCGCCTCGAACTCCGTTCCGGCGTCGAACACGCGAAGGGCATCCCCCACGCCCAATCGAATCACTCGAGTGGCATGGACTCGGGCTGCTTCCGGCAGCGTCATGACTCCCGGAGCTGCGCCGGGGACGTGAAACCGGTGCGTCGTCACGGTCGCTCGTAGAGCAGGCAGGCCCACTCGCCGAGATACGTCGGCGTCACCTTCCAGTCCGCAGGCCAGGCCGCGCGGACCGCCTTTTCCTCCTCGCGCAGAAGACCGGCCAGGACGTATCGGCAGCCGGGGGCGCCGAGGGCCGTGATCTCCGCCGCTCGAGGGATCAGGAATGTGGCCATCAGATTTGCGAAGACCAGGTTGAAACGCGAAGTTGCGAAACCGCGCCCGCCGTCCATCAAGACCACGTCGAGGCGAACGTCGTTCATGGATGCATGCCTGGCCGCCGAGGCGGTGGCCAGAGGATCGAAGTCGCAGGCCGTCACCCGGGCGTCCACGTACTTCGCTGCGGCAATGCCCAGAATCCCGGTGCCGCAACCCAGATCCAGAGTGCGCACCGCAAGTGGAAGCCGGTTCGCGAGGGTCCCGAGAGTCTGGAGACACAACTTCGTCGATTCGTGGGTGCCGGTGCCGAAGGCGCGCCCGGGATCCACGCGAAGGGGAATCGCGCCGGCCGGATGACCCGGGTCGGACGCGACGTCGATCCACTCCGGCACAACTCGGAAGGGCGACACGTCGAAGGCCACGAAGGTTTCCTTGAAACGCTCGACCCAATCGGGATTGGCAACGGCTATTCGTTCGGCGGTGGTTCCGAAGGAAGCGGCGAGTTCCCGCATCGCCTCTTGATGAGCGTCCGCGTCGGCGTAGAAGCAGACGAGTCTCACCTGGCCCGGCCCGGCCTTCTCGATGGTGATGCCGGAACAGTCACTCGTCCAGGCCAGACCCGAAGCCTCGTCCTCCAGATCCTCGGGGACGGTCAGTACCCACGCGTGGATCGAATCCTCAGAAGAGTGCAGTACGGATATATCGGCGGTCACAGCGGCTGAGCGTAGATTACTTCGGCCGGAGGGTTGAGGCGCAGATCGGACGACGTCCTCGGCGCCGCGGTGACCGCGCGGGTCTTCGCATCCATGGAGGCTTCCCGCGCGATGGCGAGACCGTCTTCCTTGACCTGCGCCGAGCTGGTCACAAAAATACGACCAGATTGGGAGAGCCGCCGATGAGGGAGATGGGAGCCGCAGAGTTCAAGACGCATTGTCTGAAGGTGATGGACAAGGTCCGAAGGACGCGGAGCGAGGTCATCGTGACTAAACACGGTGTCCCGATCGTGCGCATCGTGGCCGCGGACGCTCCGGGGCCGTTCAAGCTCGGGACGCTGGCCGGAAGTTTCGAAACCCGAGGCGACATCGTGTCGTCCCCCTTGAGCGACGAGCGACGAGCGACGAGCGACGAGCGACGAGCGATGGGACGCGATGCGCCTGCAGAGCGACGAACTGCGGGCGGCGGGAGTGAAGCCCTCGTCCCGGCATACCCCACACGAAGGACGCCGGCTCAAGCCGCGTTGATCGTCCTCGATACGCACGTGCTGTACTGGGCCGCGAGCGAGTCGCAAAGGCTGTCGCGCCCGGCCGCCCGCGTGATCCGGCGCGAGGCCCAGGCGGGTGGCGCGTGCATCTCCGCGGTGACGCTGTATGAGCTGGCCGAGTTGCTGCGAAGTGGACGGATACGTGGCCGCGGTTCTGTGCAGGCCGATGTCGAAGCGATCGCCGCGGCCGTGCGCGTGGTGACCCTGGACCTCACCGCCGAGATTGCGGTGCTCGCGACCGAGTTCCCGGATCACTTCTCCCACGACCCACTGGACAGGCTGATCGCCGCGACCGCCCGCGCCAACGGAGCGACGCTGGTGACGAAGGACCAACGGATGCTCGACAATCCGCTTCTGCGCACGCTCTGGTAGTTCTAGTCCAATAAATCCCGGACTTTTTCGAAGAACGACTTGCCTTTGGAGTTGAGGTCGACGTTGATGGTCTTGCCGAGCTTCTCGAGGAGCTTCTTTTCCTCGCCGCCGATCTTCTTCGGGATGACCACTTTGATCTGCACGTAGAGATCGCCGCGCCCACGCCCGCCAAGTTCGGGAGCTCCCTGACCGCGGAGTCGCAGGACGGAGCCGGGCTGAGCACCCTCGGGCACCGTGACCTTGGCGCGGGTGCCGTCGGGCATGGGAATCTCGACCTGATCGCCCAGGATGGCCTGGACAAAGCTGATGGGAATCTCGCAGACCAGAGCGGTGCCGTCGCGTTTGAAGAAGCCGTCCTTGTGATCGCGCACGCGCAGGACTACGTAAAGGTCGCCGGGAGGGGCGGAACTGATACCGGGCTCGCCCTCGCCCGACACTCGAAGCTGTGAGCCGGTGTCGACCCCCGCCGGAATCTTGATCTGGATTTCCCGCTCTTTGGGCACCATGCCCTCGCCGCGGCAGTCGCGGCAGGGCGAGGCGATGATCTTGCCGGAACCGCGGCAGCGACCGCACGTGCGCGCCACGGTGAAGAAGCCCTGCTGGAAGGCGATCTGGCCGGTGCCGTTACACGTGCCGCAGGTCGTGGGCTTGCTGCCCGAAGCCGCACCGGTGCCGGTGCAAGTGGCGCACTTCTCGTGCCGGGGCACGCGGATGGTTTTGGTGGCGCCGAAGAGGCCTTCCTCGAAGTCGATCTCGATGGTGTAGCGAAGATCGGCGCCGCGACGGGCGCCCCCGCCGCGCCTGCGGTTTGGATCGCCGAGACCGAAGAAGTCGCCCAGGATGTCGGAGAAGTCCGCGAAGGTCGAAGGATCGAAGCCACCTGCACCCGCCGAACTCGAGACCCCGGCGTGGCCGTAGGCGTCGTAGCGCTTGCGTTTCTCTTCGTCGGAAAGAATGCTGTAGGCCTCGGCCGCCTCTTTGAACTTGTCCTCGGCTTCCTTGTTGTCCGGATTCCGGTCCGGATGGAACTTCATCGCGATCTTGCGGTAGGCGGACTTGATCTCTTGGTCGGTGGCCGTCCTTGAGACCTCGAGGATTTCGTAATAGTCGCGAGCCATGTCTTAGAGGAGTTTCAGTACCTAGGGGAGAAAAAGCACAAGCCTCGGCGAAGCGAGGCCAGAAACGGCACGCGCTTACGCGCGGAGCATCGCGGAAGAGAGGATCTGCGCGATCTCTTCCATTTCCCGCAACGAGCGCTGGAGCGTCGAAATGGTGTCGTCGATCTTCAGGCGCTGGCTTTCCATGATCGCCGTCTGAATCTTGGTTTTTTCCTCGCCAGACAGCTTCCGCTCGAGAAGGGTGAGGGTGCGCTGGGAGTTCGCCACCAGGCCGCTCACCTGCTGCATGAGCTTTTCCTTCTCTTTCGTTTCCTTCTCGTTCACCTGCCGCAACTTGGTTTCGCCGACCAGCCGCTCCAGCTCGCGTTCGTTGATGCCGCTCGCGGGATGGATGACCAGGGACTGCGAACGACCGGTGGCCTGGTCGAGGGCTGACACCGAGACGATGCCGTCGGAGTCGATCTCGAAGCCCACCTCGATCTGGGGCAGGCCGCGGGGCGAGGGGGGAATGTTCGTGAGGTCGAATCGCGCCAGCGACCGGTTGTAGGCCGACATGTCGCTTTCGCCCTGCAGCACGTGAAGTTCGACGCTGGTCTGGTTATCGGTGACGGTGGTGAAGATCCGCGCGCGCCTTGTGGGGATGGCGGAGTTGCGGTCGATGATCGGCGTGAATGTGCCGTTCATCGTTTCGATGCCGAGGGTATAGGGCGTGACGTCGAGAAGAACGAGGCTCTTCACCTCGCCTTCCATGATTCCGGTCTGGATGGCGGCGCCCATTGCCACGCATTCGTCGGGGTTGATGGTGCGGTTCGGCTTGCGGCCAAAGACGCGCTGAACGATCTCGACCACCTGGGGGGCCCTGGTCTGACCGCCCACCAGGATGACGTCGTCGATCTGTTTGGCCTGGAGTCCGGCGTCGGCCAGGCAGCGCTTGCAAGGCTCTTCCGTGCGCGAGAGCAGATCCTGGGTCATGCCCTCGTATTGAGCGCGGGTCAGGGTGGTGGAGAGATGTTTGGGACCGGAGGCGTCGGCGGAAATGAACGGCAGAACGATCTCGGTCGAGTCGGCGGTGGAGAGGTCGCACTTCGCTTTTTCCGCGGCTTCCTTCAGTCGCTGGCGGGCCATGCGGTCCTGACTGAGCTCGATGCCGGTGGTTTTGTGGAAGTCCTCCACCAGAAAGTCGATGATCCGCTGGTCAAAATCTTCGCCGCCCAGGAAGGTGTCGCCGCCGGTGGCCTTCACCTGCATCACGCCATCGCTCACCTCGAGGATCGAGATGTCGAAGGTTCCGCCGCCGAGGTCGTAGACCGCGACATACTGATTCTTTTGTCCCTTGCCGCCCAGGCCATAGGCGAGGGCCGCGGCGGTGGGCTCGTTCAGGATGCGGCCGACTTTGAGGCCGGCGATCATGCCCGCGTCTTTGGTGGCCTGGCGTTGGGGGTCGTTGAAATAGGCGGGGACGGTAATGATGGCTTCGTCGACCGTCTCGCCCAGATACTCCTCGGCGCCCTGCTTCAGTTTCTGGAGGACGAGGGCGGAGATTTCGGGAGGAGCGTAAAGACGGTCCGCGGCCCGGATATGCGCATCGCCGTTGGGCGCTTCGGCCACCTCGAAAGGAGCGAACTTGCGAGCATGGGCGACCTCAGGGGAATTGAACTTCCGGCCGATGAGCCGCTTCACCGCATACAGGGTGTTGGTGGGGTTGGTGATCGCCTGACGTTTCGCGATCTGGCCGACCAGCCGGTCGCCCTTGGCCGTGAAGGCGATGACCGAGGGCGTGGTGCGGGCGCCCTCTGCGTTCGGGATGACCACGGGCTGGCCGTTTTCGATCACGGCCACGCAGGAGTTCGTGGTGCCGAGGTCGATGCCGATAATTCGTCCCATGAAATCTCCTAGTGGGAAACCGGCTTCGCCGCCGGCGGCTCCTCGTCGGACGCATCGGTCGCGGCCTGGGCGACTTTGACAAGGGCGGGACGGATGAGGCGATCGCCCATCACATAACCTTTCCGGTAGCAGACCACGATGGAACCATCGGGCGCTCCGGGGACCGGCTCATAGGAGAGCGCCTGATGGCGCAGAGGATCAAACTTCTCGCCGGTGGGCTCTTCCATCCGGACACCCCGATTGGCCAGGGTGGTGGTCACGTCTTTGAGCGTGATTTCGACGCCGGTCCGGATCTCGTCCAGCGTGCCTCTTGCCGCAAGCGCCTTATCGAGGGCGTCGAGCGAGGGAAGCAGGTCGGAGAGCAGAGAGATGACGGAATCTTCGGCCGCAGCCTTCTGGTCACGGTCGACCCGACGCCGGTAGTTATCAAACTCGGCGCGCCGCCGCAAGAGCTGGTCCTTCAGCGAGGCCACTTCCTGTTCGAGGACCGCGACCGGGTCGACTGGCTTTTCTTCGGTGGGGGAAACCGGGGCGGAGGTCTCCGTGGCCGGCTCGTCCGGGGCGATGGAGTCTGTTATTGAGGATGACATAAGCCTTCGGACTCAGTATAGCGAGGCGTGCCGCACAATCAGGACTTGGCGCTTCCGGTCATCTGGCTGGTCCCCTTGAACTCGGCTCCGTCGGCGATGGCGATTCTGGGCGCTTTCACGCTGCCCGTGAGTTTGCCCGAGGCGCGGATTTCGAGTCGTTCGGTCGCCGCACAGTCGCCGGTGACGCGGCCCGAGACGATGATCGACCGCGCATGGATGCTGGCCTTGACTACACCCGTCTCCCCGATTTCGACCTCACTCGTGGACTGGATGTCGCCTTCCACCGGGCCCTGGATCAAGAGGGGCTCGCTGGTGTCGATCTTCCCGTTGTAGCGGGTATTGGCACCCATCACGGTGCTCTTCGCGGCCGGCTTGGGCGGGGGCGGCGGCGCCACGGGCGGCGCTACGGACTGGGGTGCGGGTTTGGGGTCAGATTTGCCAAATAGGCCCATGTTGTCTCCGGGGCAGGGGGGTGAAACGCGGAGTCTAATCCGTGGCTTGCCCGATGAGACGGTCCCGAGACGACTATTCGCCCTCTCAACCCCGCCCGCCCAAGGTAGAAGGCGTTTCGTCTACGAGCGCGCCGGCTGTTCTCAAGGTCGGAGGCGAGATCGTCGATCGTGTAGTCCCGTAGGGGCAACCCTTGTGGTTGCCCTCGCGGCTGGCGTCAACCCAGTTTTCAAGAAGGGTGGGCGCAATCCTTGGCCCGGCACACATCACAGATACCGGATGACTGGAGCGGGCGGCGGGGTTCGAACCCGCGACACCGAGCTTGGGAAGCTCGTACTCTACCAACTGAGCTACGCCCGCTCAGGCGAAATAGCTGTCGCATATTAGGTCGCCGAGCTTGGAGACGTCAACGGTCGCCAAGCTGCCGGGGTTTCGATTCAGATCTTGGACTGGCCCCTGAACGCTGAATCGCAAGAAGATTGCGCACCGCCGTTTGCAGGCCTACGCCTGCTCCATTCCTTAGCTGGGGGGCCGCAACGGCCAACGGCCCTCCTGCTCAGCCCCCCAGCCCCCCATCGCTGCGCCGTAGGGGCCGGGCATGCCCGGCCCGATTACGACGGCACGCCAGCCGATTCCCCGTCGCATCAAGTATCCGTTCCCGGTATACGATGTTCCCTGGAGGGTGTGATGCCGAACTCGGGCTC
>Ga0163144_10023903_pt1 | contig 12029 bp, 13 predicted proteins | sample OliLak19BULKMAT1_FD_123175 | JGI IMG/M metagenome (GOLD analysis project Ga0163144, IMG submission 123175) | Freshwater microbial mat bacterial communities from Lake Vanda, McMurdo Dry Valleys, Antarctica - Oligotrophic Lake LV.19.BULKMAT1 | ecosystem: Environmental > Aquatic > Freshwater >...
CCTCGTGCTGCTGCTGGGCAACATTCTCTACGTCGGCCTTGTCACCATCTCGCAACGCAAACTTGATCTCATGCTCGGCTATTCCAGCGTGATGCACATGGGCTACATCTTCCTCGGCATCCTGTCGTGGAATGCCTTGGGGCTGACCGGCGCGGCCTTCATGCTGGTGGCCCACGGCCTCTCCATCGCCGCCCTCTTCGCGCTTTCCGGCGAATTGCGCGAGCGCACCGGAACACTTGATTTCAGCGAATTGGGCGGTCTGGCCAAGGCCATGCCCACCTTCGGTCTCCTCTTCGGTTTTGCCGCCATGGCCTCAATCGGGTTGCCCGGGTTTGCCAACTTCGCCGGTGAACTAATGGTTTTCTTCGGCGCGTTTTCGGCCGGGATTCACTCCAACACCGGATTCAATGAATTTCAAATCGCCACCGCCATCGGGGTCTGGGGCGTGGTCATTTCCGCAGTGTACATGTTGCGCGCCTACCGGCGGATTTTCATGGGACCTCTGGTTGAACGCCGGAAATCCCTCGCGGACATCGCCCCGCTGCCGAAGTTCTGCATCGCCGGGCTCATCCTTCTTCTGCTCATCGCCGGGTTCTGCCCGCAGCTCCTTGTTCAGTACATCCTCCCCGCGTTGACCAGGCCATGAAAGCGTTTCTTCTCTCACCGGAATTTAAGGTCGTCACCCTCGGCATTGTCCTGCTGATGCTGGACTCGTTCACCAACACGAAAAAACGCCATATCGCCTGGACGGGCATGGTGGGGCTGACGGTTCTGCTCGGACTCTCGTTTTTCCCCGGTCTGCCCGAGGTGGCCTTCCCGCGCGGGTTTTACCTGACCGACCCGATGGCCATTTTCTTCAAACGCTATATGCTGCTCTCGACCATCCTGGTCATCGCGCTGGCGCTGGACTACGCGCAGGTCTATGAGGAATTCATTCCCGCCGGCCGTCCGGGAGCCGGACTTGGGGAGTTCTTCATTCTGCCGATTTTCGCCTGTGCGGGGTTGATGTGGCTGGTCTCGGCCGCGGACTTCATCATGATCTTTGTTTCCCTCGAACTGGTGACCATGTGTTTTTACGTGCTGGTCGCCAGCATGCGCAAAAACCTCCACAGCCTTGAGGCCGGCGTGAAATACCTTATCCTCGGCGCGCTCTCCACCGGCTTCCTGGTCTATGGCATCACCTGGATCACCGGACTGACCGGCCGCACTTCGCTGGACGGCATTCGCGATGTGCTCCCGATCGTTCCCCAAGGTTATCAAGTGGCGTTGATGTTCGGTCTGGGCCTTGTCCTGGTGGCCTTGGGATTCAAGGTTGCCGCGGTGCCCTTTCAATTCTGGGTGCCCGACGTTTATCAAGGTGCGCCCACTCCCGTGACCGCCTACCTCTCCGTCGCCTCCAAAGCCGCGGGTTTTGTCGTGCTCATGCGGGTGATCGAGCCCTTCCTTATTGTCCCCGGCCTCGAGCATAAAATCATCAGCGTCCTCACCATCCTCGCCGCGCTGACCTTGATCTATGGAAACCTCGCCGCCCTTCCGCAAATCAACCTCAAACGCCTGTTGGCCTACTCCAGCATCGCCCATGCCGGCTATCTGCTGATCGGCGTGGCCAGCGTCGGGGCGGACACCTCGGGCCCGGCCATCGGATTTTATCTGGGAGGATATCTCCTCATGACCTTCCTGGCCTTTCTGGTGCTGGTACATGTCGGGCGCGTCACCGGCGGCGATGAAATTTCCGATTTCAACGGCCTTGGCCGCCGCTCGCCCGTGCTGGCCCTCGGCATGTTGATCGCCATGCTCTCACTCGCCGGCCTGCCTTTCACCGTGGGATTTTTTGGCAAGTTCCTCATCTTCGAAGCAGCCATGCAAAGCCAGCAATACCTGCTCGTCGCCCTCGGTGCCGTCACGGTCGCCTGCGGGTTTTATTACTATCTCAAAGTGGTTCGCGCCATGTATTGGCAGCCTGTCGTCGCCGACGCCCCGGCCATTCCGGTGCCGGCCTTCACCAAACTTCTCATCGCCCTACTCAGCGCAGGCATCATCATTTTCGGCATCTATCCTCAACCCCTGCTCGCCATGCTGCGTTAGCGCAACTTAACCAAAGCTATAGCCACAAAAGACCACAAGGATCTCAAAAATGAACTTTGAGCCCTTGGCAAATTCCACCATTGTTTTGCGCTCTATGCGCTCTTTTGCGGCCAGGATTTCCTGCAACATCCCTCATTCTTAATTCGTCATTCCCATCATGCCCGCTGTTGACAAACCCCTCCACGAACTTCGCGAATATTACGGCATCTCCCCGCGTCCGGGTGATTTTGATGCCTATTGGGAACGCGCCCTGGCCGAACTCGAAGCCACCGATCCCGCGCCGGTTCTGGAACTCAGCACGGCCATTCGCCCCCGCAACGCCGAAGCCTTTGATCTCTGGTTCACCGGTGTCGGCGGCGCCCGCATCTACGCCAAATATCTGCGTCCGAAAAACGCCCCCAAACCCGGCCCTGCCATTCTGCAATTTCACGGCTACTCCGGGAGCAGCGGCGACTGGAATGATAAATTGAATTTCGTCAACGAAGGACTCTCAGTCGCCTCACTCGACTGCCGCGGTCAGGGCGGCCGCAGTGAAGACAACGCGCCGGTCAAGGGCAACACCCAAAGCGGCCACTTCATCCGCGGCTTGGACGATTCGCCGGAGAAACTGCTTTTCCGCAGCATCTTCCTCGACACCGCCCAGCTCGCCCGCGTGGTCATGGGCTTCGATGAGGTGGACGCCAACCGTGTCGGCACCACCGGCGGCTCGCAAGGTGGCGCCCTTTCCATCGCCTGCGCCGCACTCGTTCCCCAAATCAAGCGCTGCGTTTCCGTCTATCCCTTCCTTTCGGACTACAAGCGCGTCTGGGAAATGGATCTGGCCAAGGACGCCTACGCCGAACTGAAAACCTTCTTCCGCAATTTCGATCCCCGCCACGAGCGCGAGGAGGAAATCTTTACCCGTCTGGGCTACATTGACGTCAAAAATCTCGCCCCCCGCATCAAGGCCGAGACGCTCCTCGGCCTGTCCCTCATGGACACCATTTGCCCTCCCTCCACGCAATTTGCCGTCTTCAACAACATCTCCGCCCAGAAGGATGCCGTCATTTACCCCGACTTCGGCCATGAAGGTCTCCCCGGCTTCGGCGACCGCGCATTTGATTTCCTGCTCGGCCTGTAGTTTTTTTGTCTCCACCAGCGAACCAGACTTAACGGCCTCGAAAATCGAATGGAAAAGCTCCCGCACGGAATGAAAAATATTCTGGTTACCGGTTCCTCCGGCCTGATCGGATCGGAGGTGTCCATCTTCTTCTCCCAGCAGGGCTGCCGCGTTCACGGAATTGACAACAATCAGCGGGCGGTTTTTTTCGGAGCCTCCGGAGACACGCGCTGGAATCAGGAGCGGCTGACAAAAGAAATCCCCACCTTCTGCCATCATGAGATGGATATCAGAAACCGTGACGGCATTTTGAATCTCCTTGGGGAAATCCGTCCCGATTGCATCATCCACGCCGCGGCCCAGCCCTCCCATGACAAGGCGGCTGAGATTCCCTTTGAGGATTTCGACACCAATGCGGGGGGAACCCTGAATCTTCTGGAAGCCGCCCGCCGCCATTGCCCGGACTCTCCCTTTATTTATCTCTCCACCAATAAGGTTTACGGCGACCGGCCAAACTCCATTGCCCTCAGCGAGGAGGCGATGCGGTGGGACTATGCGGACCCCGCTTTTACGGGCGGAATTCCAGAAAGCTTTTCGATTGATCAGTCGAAGCATTCCCTTTTCGGAGCGTCGAAACTGGCCGCCGATGTCTTGGTGCAGGAATACGGCCGATATTTTGGGATGCCCACCTGCTGCCTGCGGGGCGGCTGCCTCACCGGCCCCAACCATTCCGGGGTCGAACTGCACGGCTTCCTTAGCTATCTGGTGAAATGCAATATCGAGGGCCGCGAATACCGGATTCACGGTTACAAGGGCAAGCAAGTCCGCGACAACATTCACGCCGAGGACGCGGCGCGCTTCATGTGGGAATTCTTTCGCGCCCCCCGCGTGGCCGAAGTCTATAATCTCGGCGGCGGGAAAGCGAATTCCTGTTCAATTCTGGAAGCGTTCGCCATGGCCGAATCCTTCACCGGCAAAAAACAAGCCTCCACCTACGAGGACGCCCACCGCAGCGGTGACCATATCTGCTATTACAGCGATCTGACCAAATGCCGCGCGCATTTTCCGGACTGGGACATCACCATTTCCCTCCACGAAACGATCCGCCAAATTGTGGAATCCTGGCGCACCCGCCTGGGGAACCCGCTGATTTAAAGCAAGGCAGCAGAAAGCCTTCCGGAAAGACTGCGGCTGAGGGATTTGACCTGTCCGCCGAACATGGCACTTACATCCGTGCCGCCGTGGACAGTACCATGGCGGACTTTGAAGATGCTGTGCCTGAGGCGGCGGCCAGGGAAGGCAGGGCCAGCTTTATCATCACTCGCAATGCGGCGAATTTTACAAAGAGCCAAGTGCCCACGCTGGAGCCCGAGACTTTCCTGCGGCTTCTTGACAACGTTTGAATCCGAAGCGGGAGGGCCGGAATTTATTGCGCGGCAGGCGCGGGCTTGGCGGGAATTCGCGATGCCTTCTGCGCGAAGCCCCCGGCGCACCATTCCCGCAACGTGTCTGGGGAAAGGTCGAAGCCGTTTGGCCATTGAATGGTGGGATAGCCCTCAGGGACGATGACTTTTTGAAAATAGGCATCATCGTGTAATGGCGCGGACATCGGGCCCAGGTCAAAATCCCAGTCCGTAAAGTCCACGGCCCCTTCGTAACCGTCAACAAACCTGACCCCGAGTTTCTTTCCCCCAAGCAAATACACGTGCGTGACTTTTTGCATTTCCATAAATTTCAAACGAGCGGTTCGATCGTTCCAGGATCTTCGCGTTTCTCCGCGCGGGCAAAGGCGGCCAGCAACTCTTCCTCATGAAGAAGGGTCCATTCCGCCAGCAAGGCCAGAACCTTGGGAGGAAGCCTTCCCGCCACTACTCCAAATTGGGAAATCTGAATTTTCGCCGTCTGGCCCCCATAGGTGGCATGGTAGTGAGGCGCTGGATGATCTCCGAAAAACATCTGGATCGTGATTCCGAGGAAACGCGAAATCTCTGGCATGTCGCCATCGTATTCTCGCGCAGATTTTTTCTCAAGCCCCCATTGGCCAAGGCGGCGATGTTCTTCTTGCCCCTGAACTTGAACTTACACCTACACTTGAACTCCCCGGAGGCAGAGAGAGTGTCGGTGCAAGTTTACGTTTATATTCAAGTGCGCCCAGATGCGAGGGAGGGCTTAGATTTATTGCGCGGCGGGCGCGGGCTTAGCCGGGGGCGTCTCTTTTTTGACCAATTGCGGGGGGCGGTCCATGGCGAGGAGCTCGGAGACAGTGACAAATTTGTAGCCTTTGGCCACGAGGGTGTCAAAAACCTCGGGCATGGCGGCCACGGTGGTGGCATGAATATCGTGGGCGAGGATGATGGCGCCGGGATGCGCCCCTTGGATAATGCGGCTGGCAACGGTGGCGGAGTTGCGGTTTTTCCAATCGAGAGGGTCCACGGACCAGAGGATGACCTTCATGCCGTATTGTTCGTCGAAGAGTTTGTTGAGCCGGGCGCTGGTGGCACCGTAGGGCGGGCGCATGGTGGCGGGGCGGATGCCGGTGGATTTCACGATGGCGGCGGTGGTGCTGTCCATCTGCTTGCGCAGGCTTTCCGCGCCGACGGAGTTGAGGGCGGGGTGGCTCCAACTGTGGTTGCCGATTTCGTGGCCCTCGGCGGCGATGCGTTTCATGATGTCGGGGTATTCGACCACGCATTGCCCGACGACGTAAAAGGTGGCCTTGAGGCCGCGCTGCTTGAGCATATCGAGGAGCCTGGGGGTGTTGGTCTCATGCGGGCCGTCGTCGAAAGTCATGGCGATGTAGGGGCCGTCCACATTGCAGGAATTATAGGAGTGCTTGACGGGGGCGGCGGCGGGTGAAGCTGCGGTCGTCGGAGAAGGCGCGGCGGGCACGACTTTTGCGGTGGGAGCTGCGGCGGCGGGATCGCGGGACATTTCATCGGGCGGCACCACCACCACGGTGGGCTCTCCCTGGGTGCGGGCGGTGTGGCAGGCCGCGAGAAAAATGGCGGCGATACTGGTGCCGATGAGGAGATGTTTCATGGTGGATGGTGACGTGGTGAAGATATCGCACGGTTTGCCTGGGAATCCCAAGGAATTTTGAAACGGGAAAGCTGTAGGGTAAAGCACGAGTCAATCACCTTTCACGCCTCACCTTCCGCCCGGCAGCCCCGAAGAGCTCGGTGTTTTCCAGCAGAAGCAGAAACTCCCGCAAGGCGGGGGAGACCCGGGCGGAACGCCGGACGAGCGCGCCGAGCGGACGCAGCATATCCTTGGCATCGAACTCGATGGCGACGAGCGAACCGGAGGCGACTTCGTGCCGGACGGCGGTTTCCGGGACGATCGAGACGGCGTTCTCGACTTCGACGGCGCGTTTGACGGTCTCGATGTTGTCGAATTCCAAAGCCAGTTTTACCCGCACGCCGGCAGCACGGAGTTTGCGGTCAATCTCGCGGCGGGTGGGCAGGTCGGGCTCGAAGGCGACGAATTTTTGCCCCTCCAAGGCGGAAAAAGGGAGGCGTCGACGGGCGGTGAGCGGGTGACCGGGCGGGCAGATGAGCACCAAACGGTCGCTCCAGAACGGAATGACCTTCAAACCCCGGCGGGCGGAAGGATAGGCCACCAAGCCGATATCGGCGCTTCCTTCCAGCAGGCCGGTGTAAATCTCGGAGGAACGCCGGTATTCGACCCGCACATCCACCTCGGGGAAGCGGCGGCGGAAAACTTTAAGGCAGGGCGGGAGTTCGTGCAGACCGATGCTGAAAACCGTGGCGATACGAAGCTCGCCCGCGACGACGTTTTGCAACTTGTGGATGCGGCTGCCGAGGCCCTCCAGCGTGCCGAGAATCTCCCGGCTGGCTTCCAGAAACGCGCGGCCCTCGGGCGTGAGGGAGAAATTTTTGCGTCCGCGTTCGATCAGCTTCACGTGGTAACGCTGCTCGATGGTGCGCATCTGCTGGCTCACGGCGCTCTGCGTGATGCCGTTGATCTCAGCGGCGCGGGAAAAACTGGCGGTCTCCGCGAGGTCGGAAAAGACCTTGAAGGATTGGATTTGCATCGGGCCTCAGGGCATAAGATAAACTAATACACCTTCAGCGTAAATAAGACTTTTTCTTGTGAGCACCATTTCCACGCGACTGGATGAAATCCGTTCCCGCATCGCTACGGCGGCCGGCAAGGCCGGCCGGGAGCCGGAATCGGTCGGGCTGGTGGCAGTCTCGAAGACCCATCCGGCGGAAGCGGTGCGCGAGGCGTTGGAGGCGGGACAGACGGTTTTCGGCGAGAACCGCGTGCAGGAACTTCTGACCAAGGCTCCGTTCCTGCCCGGCGCGGTGCGCTGGCATCTTATCGGCCATTTGCAAAAAAATAAAATCCGCAAGGTGCTGCCGGCGGTCGAGTTGATCCATGGGGTGGACACGGTGGAGCTGGCGCAGGAAATTGACCGCATCGGAGCGGAGCTCGGACTTTTCCCCCGCGTGCTGCTGGAGGTCAATGTTTCCGGCGAAGGCACGAAATTCGGTTTCAAGCCGCAGACTTTGCGGAGGGAGATGGCGGAATTACTGGCCCTGCCGCGGGTGCAGGTGGAGGGCTTGATGACCATCGCGCCCTATGCGGACGAGGCGGAGGCGGCGCGGCCATTTTTTATCAGGCTGCGGGAATTGCGCGACGAAATCTCCACCCAATCCGCGACGCCGCTGCCCACCCTTTCCATGGGGATGAGCGGGGATTTTGAGGTGGCCATTGAAGAGGGCTCCACCCTCGTGCGCGTAGGGACGGCCATTTTCGGGGAAAGACCAAAGGCAAAAGCTACTGATTGACAGAAAAAAGCCAGGAACTCACGCAAAGGGCGGGAAGGATGGGAAGGGCGGAAAAAGAGAGCTGGTCTAAATCTGAAAACCATTTTTGCGGAAAACACACGTTTTCTGCTACGAGAAAAAAGCTTTTTAAGGTTTAAAAACTTCCTCAATCACCTTCCCAACCTTACCACCCTTTGCGTGAGGCAATTCTTTTCCCTCAATCCGGAGCTACAATCCGCGAGAGGCAGGCGGCAAGGATGGCCAGACGGGTTTCCACCACCGGTTCCTCCAGAAGGCGCTGGCGGATGGCGCTATCGCCGACGAGGGCGGAACTCACCTGATCGCAAAAGTCTGCCGGGTCCCGCGTTGTTTCCGCCAAGGATTTGATGCGGCGTCGTGCTTCCTCATGCTCCTCGGACAATTGCGTGGAGAGATGGACGATTTCTGTGCGGAGGGTTTTAGCCTTGGCGGAGGAGGAAGGTTCCGACTGCAGGAGTTCCACTTTAGCCAGGGGAAATGGCGTTTCCTCCAGCCACCTGGCGAACCGTACCCGCGCAACGCCCTGGAGCATGAGATGCGCGGTGCCATCGGGGTTGATTACACAGGCCCGCACCATTCCCACACAGCCCACGGGAAAAGCCTCTTCCGCATCCGAGCGCATCAGGCCGATGGCAAACATGCGATGGGATTCCAGTGCCGCAGCCAGCATGGCCCGGTAGCGCGGCTCGAAGATACAGAGCGGCAGCAGTCCACCTGGAAACAAGACGGTTTCCTGCAGGATCATCACCGCAATTTTTTGGGGAATCTTGGCAAGGGAATCCATGGCTTATATATTAATTACGTCCGTGGAGCGTTTGAGATTCATATTTCGTTGTGCGAAAGACTGGGATTCGCACTTGCACCTGCGCGGTGAGAATTTATCTTGAGCACAGCCAAAACACAACATGCCCTACGAATTACCCGCTCTGCCCTACGCGCCCACGGCGCTCGAACCGAACATTGATGCCAAAACGATGGAGATCCATCACGGCAAGCATCACGCCACCTACGTGGCAAACCTCAACAAGGCGCTGGAAACCTCGCCCGAACTGGCTGCCAAGTCCGTGGAAGCACTGATCGCCGATCTCCCGGCCGTGCCGGAAGCCATCCGCGGCCCCGTGCGCAACAATGGCGGCGGACACGCGAACCACTCGTTTTTCTGGAAAATCCTCGGCCCCGATGCCGGTGGCGAACCCACGGGTAAACTGGCGGAGGCCATCACGGCAAAATTCGGCAGCTTTGAGGAATTCAAAGCCAAGCTCGAAGCCGCCGGACTCGGCCGTTTTGGCAGCGGCTGGGCCTGGCTCTACGTCACGCCTGCCGGCGAATTGGAAATCGGCTCCACCGCGAATCAGGATACTCCGCTTATGGGCAAAGCCATCGCGGGCATCGAAGGCAAACCCGTCATTGGCGTGGACGTGTGGGAACACGCCTACTATCTCAATTACCAAAACCGTCGTGCCGATTATCTCAAGGCTTTCTGGAACGTCGTCTCCTGGAGCGCCGCCGAGAAAAACTACAGCGCCGCTCTTTAAAATCCGCCTCCACCCGAAAAAAGCCGCCGGTCACCCCGGCGGCTTTTTTCTTTCCTCTCAACCCTCAACGCTCAACCATCAACCTTCGCGATGGCCCACCTCAATTCCCACTACCTCAAGCTCAAAGCCGGCTATCTTTTTCCCGAGATCACCCGCCGCGTCAAAGCCTTCACCGATGCCAACCCCGAGGCGGCCAAACGCCTGATCCGTTGCGGCATCGGCGATGTGACCGAACCCCTCCCCGCCGCCGCGCGCGAGGCCATGCACAGGGCGGTGGACGAACTCGGCACCCGCGAGGGCTTCCGCGGCTACGGTCCCGAGCAGGGCTATGATTTTATCCGCAAGGCCATCGCGGAAAACGACTATCGCGCCAAGGGCCTTGATGTCGCGGACGACGAGATTTTCGTTTCGGACGGATCGAAATGCGATTGCGCCAACATCCTTGACATCCTGGGCGAAAAAAACCGCATTGCGGTGATGGACCCCGTCTATCCCGTCTATGTGGATACGAACGTGATGGCCGGCCACACCGGGGCGGCGGACGAGCACGGGGTTTACGGCGGACTCGTCTATCTGCCCTGCACGGCGGAGAACGGTTTCATGCCCGACGTTCCGAATGAAAAAGTGGACGTCGTTTATCTCTGTTCGCCCAACAACCCCACCGGTGCCGTCGCCACGCGCCAACGCCTGGAAAAATGGGTGGCCTATGCGCTCGCGAACGACGCCATCCTGCTTTACGACGCCGCGTATGAGGCTTACATCACCGAGCCCGGCATCCCGCATTCCATTTACGAAATTCCCGGAGCGCGAAAATGCGCCATCGAGTTCCGCAGTTTTTCCAAAAACGGCGGCTTCACCGGCACGCGTTGCGCCTTCACCGTCCTGCCCAAGGATATCGTGTGCCAGACCGCCGACGGGGAGAAAAAGCCGCTGCATCCGCTTTGGAACCGGCGTTTCAGCACCAAGTTCAACGGCGTTTCCTACGTGACCCAGCGCGCCGCCGAGGCCCTCTACTCACCCGCCGGCAAATCCGAAGTCGCCGCCCTCGTCTCTCATTACATGGGCAACGCCAGAATCCTGCGCGAGGCCGTGAGCGGCAGCGGCCTCACCGTCTTTGGCGGAATCAACGCGCCCTATATATGGGTACGCGGCCCGCAGGGGAAAACCAGTTGGGAAATTTTTGACCACGTCCTTAATCAGGCCAACATCGTCATCACGCCCGGCAGCGGATTCGGCAATGCGGGCGAAGGCTATTTCCGCATCTCGGCCTTCAACAGCCGGGCCAACGCAGAGGAAGCCGCCAGGCGCTTCGCGTCGTTAAATTGGTAGGGGGTGTCCCCAACCCTTCGTCGAAGACGCGTTAGGGACAACGCGCCCTACCGCATCAAACGCCATGCCTCCGCCAGCACGCGCTCCGGCGTCCAGCCCTTTGCGCGCAGTGCGCGCAAACTGAGCGCATCGTCGCGCTTCGCCAGCCGGTGTCCCTGTTCATCTTTGAGAAGCGGGCCATGATAAAACGCAGGGACCACCTCGCCTAACGCCCGATAAATCAGAATTTGCCGCACCGTGGAAGTGAGCAAATCCGCTCCACGCACCACTTCCGTGATGCCCATGGCCGCATCGTCCACCACCACAGCCAATTCATAGGCGGGAATATTCTCCCGGTTCCAAACCAGAAAATCCCCAAAGTCGCGCAAAGCCTCCCGCCGAACCGGGCCAAGGTTTCCGTCCTCAAAGACAATCGTTTCGGAGTCCGGCACCCGGAACCGCCAGTTGCATCCCTCCGGGCTCACGAAACGCAACCCCTCCTCCGCCGCAGTGCGCCATGCCACCGGAAAAACCGGTTCGTCCTCATGAGGAGCAAACGGTGCCTGGGCGACATCCTTGCGGGAGCGCGAGCACGGATAAAGAAATCCCCCGTCGCGCAGAAGCCGCCAGGCTTCGAGGTAAAGCCTTCGCCGTGCGCTTTGTTCGTAGGGCGCATGAGGCCCGCCGACATCCGGTCCTTCCTGCCAGTTCAAGCCGAGCCAGCGCAGATCCTCCCGTGCCGCGTGGGAAAACTCCGGTTTGCAGCGACGGGGATCCAGATCCTCCAGGCGAAAAACCAGCGTGCCTTGCGCCGCCCGCTGAGACGCCGTCCAAAACGTCGCGGCATGGCCCAGATGAAGATGCCCTGTCGGTGTCGGGGCGACACGGCCGCGATAACTCATTCCGGAGCGGCAGCAGACTCGGTCTCCGCCGGCTCATTGCGCCAGGCGGCGAAGATTTCCTCATCCTCAAAAAGTTCCTGCGGATCAATCGCGTAGTTCGGATGAGCCAGGATGCCCTTGTCCGCATATTCCGGCTGACAGTCGAGGCAGTACGCGGCCAGTTCGCTACAAATCCAGCGGGCGTCGCGATTCAGCAGGCTGCCGACCAGGCGATCCGGGCTTGTGCGGAAGGTCGAATGAATCCACCGGCGGAGAAAACTGCCCTCCA
>Ga0163144_10023904_pt1 | contig 12029 bp, 10 predicted proteins | sample OliLak19BULKMAT1_FD_123175 | JGI IMG/M metagenome (GOLD analysis project Ga0163144, IMG submission 123175) | Freshwater microbial mat bacterial communities from Lake Vanda, McMurdo Dry Valleys, Antarctica - Oligotrophic Lake LV.19.BULKMAT1 | ecosystem: Environmental > Aquatic > Freshwater >...
GGGGGCCAGAGGTGGGACCGGATCATGGTCGGTGTCACCGAGCCCGACTACCGCGCCCTGATCGCCCGCAACGACTATTGGGCGAAATGAGCGGAGCCTGGAGACAGCTGGGCGTCGTCTTCGCCGTGGCGGGTGACCGCGACTGGTCACGCAGCCACGCCCAGGCCCCCTCGGCGCTCGTGCTGGGCGACCGCATCCGCGTCTACTACGGCACGCGCAACGCCGAGAACCGCAGTCGTACGGGCTTCTTCGAAGTCGATCGCGCCGATCCGACCCGGCTGCTGCACGTCCACGACCGGCCGGTGATGGACCTCGGCAAGCCCGGCTGCCACGACGAGGATGGGGTCATCGCCAGCCAGATCATGGTCCTGGGCCAGGAGATGCGAATGTACTACGGCGGCGTCAGCCGGGGCGGCCATGTGCCCTACCGGATGTCGGTCGGCCTGGCCCGCAGCCTCGACGGCGGCCTGACGTTCGAGCGGATGTTCGAGGGACCGGTGGTCGATCGCACGCCGCTTGAACCCTATATGACCATGGCCCCCAACATCCTGATCGAGGAGGGTCGCTGGACCATGTGGTACGGATCTGGCACCGGCTGGATCGAGATCGACGGCAAGTTCGAGCCGACCTACCAGATCAAGCTGGCCCAATCCGACGACGGCCTGGCCTGGCAGCAGACCAATCACGCCTGCATCGCCAGGCTGGACGCACTGGAGGCCAACACCCGACCGTCGGTCGTACGCACCGCCGACGGGTTCGAGATGTGGTTCTGCTATCGCAACAGCCTGGGTTACCGCGACGGCGCGGGCTCCTATCGCATCGGCCACGCAACATCGACCGATGGTCGCGACTGGGTGCGACAGGCGGATCCGGAGGGATTGCAGCCGACCGGATCGGGCTGGAACGCGGTGACCATGGCCTATCCCAGCGTGGTCGAGGCGGACGGACGCCGCATCATGTTCCACAATGGCGACGGCTTCGGCCAGACCGGCGTCGGCTGTGCCGTGCAGGAGACGGCGGCATGACCATCCTCGTCTTCCCGTCGGCCCTCGGGGCGGCGGCAGCCTTCGCGGCCGAGGCGCGCCAGTGGGGGCGGCGCACGGTGGGGGCATCCTCGATCGATGCCGATCCGAACGCCGATCTGTTTGACGCCTGGGAGCGCCTGCCCTTCATCGGCGAGGCCGGCTTCCTTGAGGCGCTGGCCGCCCTGGTCGAGCGACACGGGGTTACGACGCTTTTTACCCCGCACGCCCCGACCTTCCACCTGCTGGAGCAGAGCCTTCCGGACCGGCTGCCGGGGCTGACCCTGTGGGGGTCCGGTCCGTTCGAACGCCAGATGAGGCGGGTGCGCGCCGCCCTGGCCGACGGTCTGACCGCCGTCGCCGCCGCATCGGCCTATGCGCGGGGGCCTAGCCCCCTGCCCGCCGCCTTTCTGGGTGGCCTGCTGACCCAGGCCGAGACCATCCACGGTGAATGCGCGCGCGAAAAGATGCTGGCCATCTGCGGCGTCGTGCCCGGGGCCCCGAAGGGCGATCTGGTCGAGATCGGCGCCCTGTTCGGCAAGAGCAGCTATGTCCTGAACCGCGTCGCGGCCTGGTGCGGGGTGGGCGCGACCCTGTGCGTCGACCCATGGGATCTGGCGCTGTCGGTCCAGACCGATGCCCCGACCCATATTCAGCAGGCCTCCGGCGGCTGGGACTGGGACGTCGTCTATCAGGGCTTTCTGGTCGCCATGTCCGGCTGCGCGACCCGGCCCTTCAACTATCTGCGCATGACCTCGGCCGAAGCCGCGGCCCTCTACGCCAGCGAACGCGAGGTTCGCTCGCTTGAGTTCGGCACGACGAAAACCACGGGCTCGATCGCGGTGCTACATCTGGACGGTAATCACGACGAGGCGGCCGTGGCCCAGGACTTCGCCCTGTGGGGGCCACATGTCCTACCCGGGGGCTGGATCATCTTCGACGACTACCAATGGCCGCATGGCGAGGGTCCAAGGCGCGTCGCCGACCGCGCCATCGCCGACTACGGCTCCCGCGCCGCCCACCATTTCGTTGCCGGCGGGGCCATGTTCGTCCAGTTGGCCTGAGCCCCGCCTACCCGGCCTTCCGGGCCGTGCAGATGTAGTAGAACTGATAGACCTGCGACACGATCACATCGGTCAACGACGGCGGGAAGGTCTCAACCGGGCAGTGGTGGATGACGTTGTGGCTCGACAACACGCGGTGGAAATAGGCGCGCTCGATCGCGTTGGCGGAGGGATAGATCTGTTCGTCCAGGAACAGCAGCACTCCGCCCGGCTTTGCCACCCGCGCCATCTCGGCGATCGCCTTTGCCGGGTCGGTCAGGCCATTGACGGCTCCGTAGCTGAGCACGACGTCGAACCGACCGGACTGGAACGGCAGATCGACTGCATCGCCCAACACCAGATCGACGGTCACGCCATGGGCCGCCATGGCGTCGTTGCCCTGTTTCAGCATGGTCTCCGACAGATCGATCGCGGTGTAGTCGGCGTCAAGCGACATCCAGCCGTGGCGATACAGCGAGTTGCACGAGCCGGTCGAGACATCCAGAATCTGCAGCCTGCGACCTGTGGTCCGCAGCGGCTCCAGCACCCGGGCATGGACGTCGGCGAAGCTCTCGGCAGCCGAATAAGGCTTGCCCGATTGAACCCGTTTCAGCGGCGCGGCCAGCAGCATCAACCAGCCGAGATAGCGGTTGCGGACCAGGAACAGACCCAACAATGCCAGCAGGCCGAGCGTGACCAGACCCCGGACCCGCTCGCCGGGCTCCGCAAGAAAGCTGAGGGTCGCCACGGTCAGGCCCGCGATCACCAGCCAGGTCGCCCCATAGGCCAGCCAGTAGGGCCAGGCCATCGACCAGGGCCGCACCGGCATGACGATGACCGGCATCATCACCTGATAGAAGCGCCCGAACAGACCGTCGTAGAAGGTGTCGCGCAGCTTGCGATCATGCGACCCCAGCCGCTCGTCGAGAAACAGCTTCGGCATCCCCGCGACACAGCCATAGCCGCGCCCGCACCCGACGCAGGTCCAGCGCGTGGTCGCGATGTCAAAGTCGGCGCTGCCGCACTGGGGGCAGCGGTATTTTCCGTTGCGAATCTCGGTGCTCATCAGGGGTCTCAGCCGCGCGGATCGAAATAGGCATAGGTCGCGACCCAGCGTCCGGCCTCGCTGTCCCAGTCGAACTTGTCGCCGAGGTCGGACTGGGTCACCCAGTGCGGATGGTCATAGCGCCAGAGACAAATGTCGCCGATATCCTGGACCTCTTCGGTCCCGATCCGCTTATCCCCGATCTCGAACATCGTCCCGCCGTTGCGGTAGTCGCGGCCGCGCTTCGACAGGGAGACGATGAAGCCCAGTTGCTGGGGGGCCAGGTTGTGCCAGTGACGCGCGAAGAAGCCCCCGCCCGCCGGATAGTGGATGATCTGCGGATGCACATAGGGGCCCGTCTCGGGCACAGCGAAGGCCGTCTCGGTTCCGGTCAGGTCGCGATACAGGCCGCGCAGAGGCTCGAACAGCGCCAGCAGGGGCTCGCGCACTGCAGGAGGAACCCGCGTCAGGTCATTGAAATTATAGTCGTGAAATACGTGTGGGGCCTGCTGCAGGCGCGAGATCATGCAGCGCCGGCGGTGGTAGTTGGCGGCGAAGTCATCGACCTCGGCGAGAGGCGTCTGTCGGCCCCAATCGGCGACGGCGGTGCGGACAGCGGTGGCCCGCGCGTCGGCGAAGACACCCTTCAGGATCACAATGCGGCCATGGCCCATGATCTCGGTGCGCAGGTCGTCTATCGCCATGGCAGGCGTGATGACGCCATCGGCCAGGATCGTCTGCACCTCAAGCACCGGTCCCGGCGTCATCGGCTGTCCGCCAGCCATCGGGCGTACATCTGGCGGAAGACCTCCTCCAGATTGCGGGTGAACCCCTCTTCGTCGCGATAGGGCGACGTCTCGAATCCGGCGCGCGTCTTGCGGCGCAACGCATCCAGCGCCCCGGCGTCGGCGGTCAGATCCAGCGCGCGCTGCACATAGTCGTCCCAGTCTTCGGCGATCAGTTCGGGCAGGCCGCAGGGCAGGACCACGGGCACGCCGATGCGCGAGAAGAAGTCGTCGCCCCATTGGGTCAGCACCGGCACGCCGCTGGCCAGGGCGTCGCAGGAGGTCGTCCCGCCCGGGCAGGGCGACGGGTCGAGCGCCAGATCGATGTCGGCGAACGCGCGCCAGTAATCGGCCCCGGTCGTGTGCCCCCGGAACTCCAGCTGCTCCGGATCGACGCCATAGGCCGCGAACCGCGCCCGGGTCACCCGCTGCAGGACCGGGTCGGCATAGTAGGCGTATTTCAGCACCAGCCGGTCGCCGGGGCGGGCGCACAGGATGCGCGACCAGGCCTGGACCGTCGCCTCGCTGATCTTGGCCGGGTTGTTGAACGAACCGAAGGTCACGTGCCCGTTCTTCAGCGCCGGCGTTGCGGTCTGGTGCTGACGGTCGGGGGACAGACGGCAGGGGGTAACGATCGGCCCGATCGGCCAGATCTTTTCGGTGAAATACCGGGCCGTGCCCTCCACCGCCATACTGTCGGCGTGCAGCACATAGTCCATGGTCTCCAGCCCCGTGGTCTGGACGAAATTGATCCAGGCGACCTGGACCGGCGCGGGACGGTGTCCGAAGACCGGCAGCCGGCTGCCGGCCGTATGGCCCCAGACGTCGATCAGCACATCGATCTTGTCGGTCCGAATGCGTTTGACCACTTCGGCGTCCGTCAGGGTGCCGATCGCCCGGACCTTGCAATGGTCCGGCAGGCCGGTCTCGCCAGACGGATCGGCGCAATACAGGAAGACCTCGACGGCGGCCGGGTCATGCGCCTCCAGCACCGGCATCAGGAACTGGGCTACCTGGTTGCGGGTGAAGCTGGGGCCGACGTAGCCGATCCGCAGGCGACGGTTCTCTGTGCGTTCCCCGGCGAACAGCACGGTCCTGGGCGTATGCGGCGCGGCGTGGAGCGCGGCCCATTTGCGCGCCTCGTCCGAGACCCGCTGCAGCCGGTCGGGCGCATGGAACAGAGGATAGATCAGAAAGGCGTGGATCGCCGCAGTAGTGAACATTTCCGCCGCCGCCGTAAACACGTCGATGGCCTCGTCCATCCTCCCCTGATGCTGCATCGACAGGCCGTAGCTGACCATGATGCTCGGATCGAGGTTGTCGAAATCCAGCCCCTTGCCCAGGGCGAGGGTAGCCGGGCCCATCAGCTTGGCCTCGTACAGTTGCAGGCCCAGGGCGGCGCAATAGGCAGGATCGGTGCGGAACCGTTCCATATCGCCGCCGGCAGCCCGGATGACCGCCACCGCGTGCAGGTTGCGGGCGTCCGCCAGGGTCTGGCCCGCGATGTCCGCATGTCCGCCCGCGACCAGGGCGCTATAGAGCCAGTAGCGGCTTTCATGGTCGGCAGGCCGGGCCTGGGTGACGGCGTACAACACCTCGATCGCCTGGGCGGCGTCACCCCGCGCGAGGGCGGCACGACCGTCCTCGACGGTGGGCAGGCAGGCTAGGGCCTCCAGGGCCTCGGCGGCGGACATGACAGGGGGCTCCGTGTGGATTCGCCCAATCTGGCCCGCGTCCTTAAAGGAGGCGTTAACCACGAACGGGCCGGACACCAGGCCGGCCGGAGCCCGCAAGGTGGCGTCGCCTGTCTCTACCCCCGGGGCTGCCGATTGACGGCCTCACGTGCCGGACAAGGTCGCCCGGCGGTCAGCGAGGCCTCGATCCGTAGCCCGGAGCCCGGGGCCGACCGCCCGTCACTCCCACTCGATCGTGCCGGGCGGCTTGGATGTGACGTCATAGACGACACGGTTCACGCCGCGAACCTCGTTGACGATCCGCGTGGCACAACGCCCCAGCACAGCCCACGGGAACTCGAAGAAGTCGGCGGTCATGCCGTCGGTCGAGGTGACCGCGCGCAGGGCCAGCACCTTCTCATAGGTCCTTGCGTCGCCCATCACGCCGACGGTCTTGACCGGCAACAGAACGGCGAAGGCCTGCCAGATGCTATCGTACAGACCGGCCTTCCTGATCTCGTCAAGATAGATGGCGTCGGCCTGCTGCAGGGTCGCGACCGCCTCGGGCGTGATCTCGCCGGGGATGCGGATGGCCAGGCCCGGCCCCGGGAAGGGGTGGCGGCCGACAAAGGCGTCGGTCAGGCCCAGTTCGCGGCCCAGGGCGCGGACCTCGTCCTTGAACAGCTCGCGCAGCGGCTCGACCAGTTTCAGCTTCATATAGTCGGGCAGACCGCCGACATTGTGGTGGCTCTTGATCACGGCACTGGGCCCACCCGAAGCCGAGACGCTCTCGATCACATCGGGATAGAGCGTCCCCTGGGCAAGGAATTCGGCACCCCCGATCTTGCCGGCCTCGCGGTCGAAGATCTCGATGAAGACCCGCCCGATGATCTTGCGCTTGGTCTCGGGGTCGGACTGGCCCACCAACGCTCCAAGAAATTCTTTCGAGGCATCAACATGGACCAGCGGGATATTATAGTGTTCCCTGAACAGGGTTGTGACCTGGAGGGCCTCGTCCTTGCGCAGCAGGCCGGTGTCGACGAACACGCAGGTCAGCTGGTCTCCGATCGCCTCGTGGATCAGCACGGCCGCGACGGAGGAATCGACGCCGCCGGACAGGCCGCAAATCACCTTCGCCGAACCCACCTGCGCCCGGATATTCGCAACCTGCTCGTCGCGATAGGCGGCCATGGTCCAGTCGCCCGTCAGGCCGGCGATGCCATGGGTGAAGTTCTTCAGGATCGTCGCGCCGCGCGGGGTGTGCATCACCTCGGGGTGGAACTGCACGCCATAGAAGCGGCGGGTCTCGTCGGCGATCACGGCATAGGGCGATCCGGCCGAGGTCGCCACGACCTCGAAGCCTTCGGGGATGGCGACGATCTTGTCGCCGTGGCTCATCCAGACGGTCTCGTCCTCACCCACACCGGCGAGGCCCGCCAGCAGGGGCGATGACTTCGACACCGTGATCCCGGCGCGCCCGAACTCGCGGGTGTGGCCGCCCTCGACCTTGCCGCCCAGTTGTTCGCACAGGGTCATTTCGCCGTAGCAGATGCCCAGCACCGGCACCCCGGCCTCGAACACGGCCTGCGGTGCCCGGGGGCTGCCCGCCTCATGCACACTGGCCGGGCCGCCCGACAGGATGATCGCCTGCGGCTTCATCGCCGTCAGCGCGGTTTCCGCCTTCGCAAAGGGATGGATCTCGCAATAGACGTTGGCCTCGCGCAGCCGACGCGCGATCAGCTGCGTCACCTGACTGCCGAAATCGACGATCAGGACTTTCTGGTGAGAGACCGCGGCGGTCGTCATGTCGGCTCCGGTGAAAGGGGGTCGGCGATCAGGCTTTCGAACTCGGCTTTCAGCAGGTCCAGCGCGGCGGCCAGACCCGCGTCGATCACCGACAGGGTGTCGGTCCAGTCGGACAGACCGGTCAGGTCGGCCCTGCCGTCGCTGATGCCGCGCAGGCCCAGCACCGGCAAGTCGAACCGGGCGGCGGCGCGCACGATCGCATAGGTCTCCATGTCCACCATATCGGCGTCGATGGCGTCATAGGCCTCGCCGGTCACGACGCTGGCACCCGTCGCCAGCCGGGCATAGGGCTGACCCGCCGGCCCGCTCGCCAGTGTCAGGACGGCAGGCTGGTCCAGATAGGGCGTCACGCCGGGCGCGAAACCCAGTGCCGAGGCGTCCATGTCGCGATAGGCGACCTCGTCGACCCAATAGACCCGCCCGTGCTCCAGCGTCTGCGATCCGGCCGAGCCCAGCGAGATGACCAGGTCCGGCAGACGCCCTCCCCGCTCCAGCCCGGCCAGCGCCGCCATCGTCTCGACCGCCGCCTCGACCGGACCCAGCCCGGTCATCAGCGGCCTTATCCGCGCCTTCAGCGCCGGGCCATATTCGACCTCGGCCGCCATGACGCACAGGGCCGTCAGCGGGCCGAAGGACGTCAGCGCAAACGCCCCGCTCACGCCTGCCGCTCATACAGGGCGACGAAGAACCCGTCCGTGCCGGTGGCGGCGGGCGACATCCGCAACCGGTGGCCCTGCGCCAGTCCGGCGAGGGTCTCACGCCCTGCATCGGTAATCGCGCCGCTGGCCAGCACCCCGCCAATCTCGACCGGCGCGAAGCCCGGATGATCTTCCTCGAAATGATCAACAGTCGCCTCGTTCTCGACCCGCAGCATCGAACAGGTGACGTAGACCAGCCGCCCGCCCGGCTTCACCAGTTTCGCGGCCCGCGCCAGGATCGCCATCTGCAGCGAATGCATACGGTCCACGTCCTCGGGCTTTAGCCGCCAGGCATCCTCGGGCCGGCGCCGCCAGGTGCCGGACCCCGTGCAGGGCGCATCGACGAACACCACGTCGGCGATGCCCACAATGTCTTCGACCCCGCCGCCGTTCGGACCCAGATGGATCAGCTCGGCCTCCACGCCTGCACGCGCCAGCCGGGGCCGGATATTGTCCAGCCGCTTCTGCACAACATCGCAGGCGATCAGCCGGCCCTCGGCCTGGGCGATCGGTGCCGGCTTCGCCTTTGCGCCCACCGGGGGATCGACCCAGCCGGTCGGCGTCCAGATGCGTTCCGGAACGGCGACTTCCTCGATGCGCGAGGCGCCCGCTGCCAGCCCCTGCATGGCCAGACCCAGGGTCTTGCCCCCGCCCCCGGCGCAGTAGTCGACGACCGTCATGCCGGGCGTCACACCCGCCAGCCAGCAGACGATCTGGCTGCCCTCGTCCTGGATCTCGATGCGTCCGGCCTTGAAGGCCTCCAGCGCCTGCACATTGGGCGGCGGCTCGGCCGAAAGGCGCAGGCCCCAGGCCGACCAGGGCGTCCGTTCCGGCGACAGGCCAGCCGCACGCAGTTCGGCCTCGACCTCCTCGACGGTGGCCTTGGCACCATTGACCCGCAGGTCGATCGGCGCGCGCGGCACCATCAGCCCGGCGGCCTCCTCGGCCCAGCCGTCGCCGAATGTGCCCTTGAAATCCTCGACCACGAACTCGGGCAGTCCCGCCGCGACCCAGCCCGGCAGGTCGTCGGCCGTGGCGCTGATCCGGGCGCGTTCCTGTTTCGACAGGGGCTTGGGGCCGTAGCCGTCGCCCGAATGCAGCGTTTCGATGGCCTCAACCGACAGGCCGTCGATCAGACTGAGAGCGCCGATCACCAGCGCCCGTCCGTCCTCGCGGCCACCCATCGCCCAGACCAGCCGACCTCGGGCGCGAACGACCTTGTAGACCTGATCGGCGATGGCCCGCCGGTCCCCGGACCCGGCGTAGCGGTTCTCGGTCCCCCAGGTTTTCAGCACGGCCTCGGCCGGGGCCTTGCCCGCGCTGATCCGGTCGATGATGGCGGCGGCGGCGGCGAGTCGGGCGGCGGGGGTCAAATCAGGCTTTCAGTTCAGGAGAGGGGCAGTTCGGTTTGATCAGGTGAAGAGCGCCGCGAAGACGGCGACCAGGCCGCCCATCGCGATCAGCCAGACGATGGACCGCACGAACGGCACGCCAAAGGCGTAGAGCGGGATATAGACCAGTCGCGCCCAGAAGAAGGCCTGGGTCCCCCAGAAGGTCAGCGGCCCGTCCTCGCCCGTCACATGGGCGATCAGCACCGCGCCGATGAACAGCGGCAGGGTCTCCCACATATTGGCCTGGGCCCGCTCCAGCCTCTGGGTGATGATGCCGGGCCGCGCCGGCAGGCCGTCTCGCGCGCCCGCGTTCCATTCGATCCCGTTCGCCATCGTCCGGCCGGCGGCCGGCAGGAACAGCAGCACAAAGGCCAGCACCAGCGTCGCCGCCAGCATGGTCAGTTCGGGTGTCGTTACGAGGACCCACGCATCATTCATCGTCGTCACCCCTGCCTGTAGTTCGGCGCTTCACGCGTGATCATCACATCGTGGACATGACTTTCACGCAGGCCCGCACCGGTGATGCGCACGAACCGCGCCCGGTCCTGAAGATCCGCGATCGTTGCCGCACCCACATAGCCCATAGCGGCGCGCAGCCCTCCGACCATCTGGTGCAGCACCGGCGAGATCGGACCCTTGTAAGGGGTCTGGCCCTCGATGCCTTCGGGCACCAGCTTCTGGCTGTCCTCGACTTCCTTCTGGAAATAGCGGTCGGCCGAGCCTGCCCCCATGGCCCCCACCGAGCCCATCCCGCGATAAGACTTGTATGATCGCCCCTGGTACAGGAACACTTCGCCGGGGCTCTCGTCCGTGCCGGCGAACATCGAGCCCATCATGGCCGAGGACGCGCCGGCCGCGATGGCCTTGGCCAGATCGCCCGAATATTTGATCCCGCCGTCGGCGATGACGGGGGTGCCGCTCTCCCGGGCCGCACGAACCGCCTCCATGATCGCCGTCAGTTGCGGCACGCCCACACCCGCCACGATGCGGGTGGTACAGATGCTGCCCGGGCCGATGCCGACCTTCACCGCGTCCGCGCCAGCGTCGATCAGGGCCCGCGCGCCTTCATAGGTGGCAACATTCCCGGCGATGATCTGGGTCCGGTTGGACTCCCGCTTGATGCGCTCGACCGCACGCGAGACCTGGATCGAATGGCCGTGGGCGGTGTCGATCACCACAACGTCGACGCCCGCCTCGGCCAGGGCCATGGAGCGCTCATAGCCGGCGTCGCCCACGGTGGAGGCGGCCCCCACCAGCAGCCGCCCCTGTTCGTCCTTGGCGGCGTGCGGATGAGCCTGGGCCTTCTCGATGTCTTTCATCGTGATCAGGCCGATGGCGCGGTAGTCCTCGTCGACAACGATGACCCGCTCAATCTTGCGGTCGCGCAACAGCGCCCGCGCCTCGTCGCGCCCCGCCCCCTCGCGCACGGTGACCAGGTCGCCGGTGGTCATCAGTTCGGCGGCCTTGCGGTCGGGATCGGTGTCGAACCGCATGTCGCGGTTGGTCAGGATGCCGATCAGCCGTCCGGTTGAGTCGACGACGGGAAAGCCTGAGATCTTGCGCTGCGCCACGATCCGGCGAACCTCGCCCAGGGTGGTTTCGGGGCGGATCGTCACCGGATTGATGACCATGCCGCTCTCGAATCGCTTCACGGTGCGGACCTGATCGGCCTGTTCCTGCATCGTCATATTGCGGTGAATCACGCCCAGACCGCCGGCCTGGGCCATGGCGATCGCCAGCCGGCTTTCCGTCACCGTGTCCATCGCCGACGAAGTCAGCGGGATGTTCAGCTTGATGTCGCGCGTGAGCCGGGTAGAGACGTCCGCGTCTGCGGGCATGATCTCCGACGGGCCGGGTTCGAGCAAAACATCGTCGAAGGTGAGCCCTTCGCGAATCTCCATTGGAGTCTCCGTTTTGCGGGCCGCCTATCGGCTTTCGCGGTTGCGAAGTCAACCGGATCGGCGGGTCAGCGCGTCGGAGCCTCGCCCGAACGATTATTTCGCCGCACTTGCAACTTTCAGCCCGTGCTAACATTTAGGGCTCGATGGTCGTCACACTTGCCCGATCCGTGCGGAGCCTTGCGCTCAAGATCGCCAGCTATGGCGTGATGCACCTGATCGTGGCTATGCTTGTGGCCTTCGCCATCACCCGCGACTGGCGTCTCGCCCTGGCCATCGGCGTGGTCGAGCCCTTCTTCCAGACCATCGCCTATTCTTTCCACGACCGTATCTGGCACCGGATCGAGCGCCGCCGCAGGCGCAGTGGGATGGAAGAGACGGCCGAGGCCATCACCGCCCGCCTCGACCTGATGAACGCCGAGGAACAGGCCCGCGCCCACGGCCATCACGGCCACAGCCACGCCCTGCCCTCGCTGAAGAATATCGCGGTCAAGACCTTGACCTACGGTGCCATGCATTTCGTCGTGGCCTTCAGCGTCGCGCTCGCGATCACACAGGACTGGCGCTCCGCCCTCGCCATCGGCACCGTCGAACCCCTCGTTCAGATGGTCTTCTTCGCCCTCCACGACCGCATCTGGTCCTCGCGCGAAGCGCGCCGCGCCACGACC
>Ga0163144_10023906_pt1 | contig 12028 bp, 13 predicted proteins | sample OliLak19BULKMAT1_FD_123175 | JGI IMG/M metagenome (GOLD analysis project Ga0163144, IMG submission 123175) | Freshwater microbial mat bacterial communities from Lake Vanda, McMurdo Dry Valleys, Antarctica - Oligotrophic Lake LV.19.BULKMAT1 | ecosystem: Environmental > Aquatic > Freshwater >...
AAATGCAGGAATAAGGACAAGTAAAGAGGCTCAAAAATTATACGAAGAAACATACGGAAGAAAATTAACTGGCCCAGAAAGGAAAGCATTAAAGGCGGGATTTAGCAAAAAAGAATAGTGTGTGGATAGCCTTTATTTTGTTCGTGCTTTTAAAATGAAACAAAGATAAATCATAGTAGTTTCGGTTTTATAATTTTCATACATTAGCACAGTTAATTATAAAGATTTTGTGCCATCAACACTTCAAAATACAATACCACCAATACTTCCAGCGAAACTGGAATGGTGCTACTTTTTAAAAGTGGTTATCCCGTAACACCTACGCAGCACACTTCGTATTGCTTTATTTTTGGAATGCAGATGCCCGGACGAACGTTCAACCCTACGACCTCTCGTTACGGATATAATGGAAAAGAAAAAGTAGATGAAATATCAGGTCAATCAGGCAGAAATTATGATTTTGGAGAGAGAATGTATGATGCTGACTTGGGAAGATTCTGGAGTGTTGATCCACTGGCCAAGAAATTTGCAAGCTTAAGTCCATATGCATTTGTTGCGAATAACCCACTTAATTACATTGATCCTGATGGAAGGGATATTGTTGTATTAAATGATCCAAAGGGCGCAAATGGAGCAGGTCACCAAGCTGTTCTTGTAAGTGATGGGAAAGGTGGATGGAATTATGTTTCCAAAGATGCTTTTAAAGGAGCAATTCCATATGGCGCAAAACCGGTCGTTACTGTTCAAAATTTTAAAAGCATTGAAGAATTTGCAAAATCATCTCACAATTTAGTACAGGATGACCAAGGAAATATTTTATTAGATGAGAAAGGCAATAAACAACAGCGATATACCAAGGCTTATTTAATAACGACTGATCCTAAGACTGATCCTGCAAGTTTTGAAGCAGCGAAAACTGAAGCAAATAGCAACTATAATTTAGGGTTAGATGATTGTTCTCATGTATGCACTGAAGCATTAGAAGCAGCAAAAACTGCCGAAGGCAAGCAAGTGAAGTCTGGAGAAACAAATCCTCAAGTTATTATTCCTGGAACAAAATACACGCCTCCAGTCATAAGTCCAGATTATAACTTTACGCCAAACGAGAAGCAGAAAGCGATAGAAGAACAAAACAAAGGCACACGCATTGATGACAAAATAGCAATACCTGAAAAATAAAAAAATGAAAAGGTCATATATTATAATCGGACTGATCTGCATATTATTATTAACCGCATTTATTTATGTAGTTAATATTGGTAATTCTATAAAAAAAGGAGCGCCACATATATCAGAAACAATAAAAGAATCAAGGGATATAAAGGCATTTGAAGCAGAGTATAAAATAAATTCTATACCTCCATTTGTATCAGATTCATTAAAAAAACATGGTTTATCCCACGTAGATTTATCTTCCATAGAATATTGGATTGAAAAAGTGTGGGGAGTAGATTATAACTTCATATTCTTTGAGAAGATAAATTATGGAAAAAAACGTAGACTTCTTATAACAGATCCAACTTCTTTGCAAATACAAAATCAAGTACATCCTTTTATTGGTTTCAAAATAAAGAACACTTCTGAATATACTGGAAACAATGGGATGGGAGGAAAAGTATGCATACTCGATATAGACAGCGTTCCTCCAATAATCAATTTAGAAATTTATATTACTATTGATCATTCAATGAAAAAATATATTGGGGATGTTATGCTTAAAAAAGTTCAGTAGTAGTATAGAAATAAAGGTAATAAAGTAATGCAGAAACGCCAGGCTAACAGCTTGGCGTTTTATTTTGCTATTTTTAGCAACGGAATCTTCTTATTTTTTCCACTTCGGAATGTGCATATTGAACAAAAAATAATACAGGAAGCAAAACTTGTATTAAAATCGAAACAGTTTAAAGCCCTTTGTGATGCCTTTAGCAAGGGCATACCATATACCGAGATCATTAACAGAAGAACAATCCAAGTAGAACCGGAATTACCTTTTTCCGGCATGACCTTGTTTAAAGAAAACGGTTTTCTATTGGGCAAAGAAGCCTTTGTAAGTAAAGAAGAACTCATCAAAACATTGCTTCACGAAATATACCGCTTGGAAACAAGCACGATCAGAAAAACCGGAAAAGCCACACAACAGGAAATTATAAAAGAAACAAAAGCAGCAAGTGAATTCGCGGAGAGCGCAAGCGTGTTACTGCTTGAGGAAATTAACGCTCGTATCTTGGATTTTTTCTCGAATTAAAATCACCTGCAAGTCCCTTGATCGCACTTTTGGTGATAACCAGATCAAGCATCTCAAGAGCAGTAAATTTATCATCGGGAGGCATATCATTAACAATCTTCATACGCCTTAAAACATCGTCATCGCCAATGTCTTCCATGCCTTCTTTTCTTGCTTTAGCAGCAGCTTTGTCGGCATATTTATTCTTACCGTAAACAATCATATCAATACTTACATCCAGCGCTTCGGCAATCCGAACAAGCGTATCCAGGCCGGGGCTTACCTTGCCATTTTCTACTTTATTGTATTGGTTAGGTAAAACCTTCATGGCTTCGGCCACATCGGTTTGCGACATATCCCTCTCCTGCCTTAGTTTACGCAGGCGGTCGCCAATCTCTTTTAATGTCTTCGGAGTTATTTGCACAGCGTAAAAATAATATAAAAAAATTGGGCTATATCTTAAAAGATAAATTTATTCATATATATAATTTATAGTTCTTATAAATGAATATATTTGTGTCGTTTAAAACTAATAAGTATTTATAAAGAACAATTATTTAAAATGACCATCGAAGAAATAAAGTCCCTCCTTACCATTGGAATGGTATTGGAACACTACAACCTTAAACCCGATAAAAATGACCGCCTGCTCTGCCCCTGGCACAACGACAAATCACCGAGCTTGCAGATATACCCCAAAACAAATAGCTGGACCTGCTTTAGTTCCAATTGTTCTGCCGGCAGCGGAGATGTGATAGACTTCATTATGAAGTATGAAAACTTTAGTAAATACCAGGCCATTCTCAAAGCCAAAACACTCACCGGAAAAGTAATACCACCTGTTAAAGTGAGTGATAACCTGGTTGCTACCAATGAGCCGCTTCCGGTTTTACTAAGTCGTGTAGAAGCTCTCACAAGAGTTTTTGCCTACTTCCGTCAGGCCACACAAGCCAATAGCAAGCAGTTGAGAGATTATTTAAACAGCCGGGGACTGAATCCCCAAAAGCTCGAAATAGGCTACAACAGCGGACAGTTCCATCACAGGGGACATAACAGCAACCTAATTGAAAGCAGTGTAAAAGTTGGCATCCTCAATCCCAATCCGCAGGGAGGACATTTAGTGTTCGCCAAGCATTGCGTGATCTTCCCGCTGAAAAACAAACACGGAGAAATCGTTTCCTTCTATGGCAGAAGCATCCTGGATAACAAGAACAATAAACACTATTACCTGCGTGATACACAAGGTTTGTACCCTGGTTATCCTTTAGCGCAAACAAGAAAGCTCATCATCCCTGAAGCCATTATAGACACTGCCACCCTTTTACTCATCGAAGAACTCAAAGGCAATTACAGCCTCTTATCCGCTTATGGAACCAACCGCCTGAAAGATGAACACATTGGAGCCATCAAAGAACTGGAACACCTGGAAGAAATTATTTTTTTCTTTGACGGGGACGATGCCGGAGCCTTTGCTGTAAAAAAATATGCAGAGCAATTACACCAGCTTCTTCCGGAGCTGACCATCAGCACGGTGAACACACCGGAAGAAGAAGACATCAACAGCCTGTACCTGAAATACCCCAAAGAAGTCATCCTTACACTTATTAACGAACGCACCGTCCTGTATGGAAAAGCAGCAGTAAAAACTGCTTTACCTGCTGAAGTTTCTCAGGAGCCTAAATCCGGCTTTGACGGCTCCAATCCCGAAGCCCTCATTTATCAAAACGAGCAGTTGCACATTACCGTTCTCGGAGGCATTAAAGTAACCGGTCTTGACCGGATGAAAGTAACTCTTAAAATACAGCTTAAAAACAGCCATTACCAGCCTTTAAGACAACACCTGGACTTATATTACCGTGACCACAAAGAAAAGCTCATACAGGTCATCAATGAGCAATTAGAAGTAACAGCCACCGTAGCAGAAAATACGTTAGATGCACTTATAGAAGCGCTGGAGGAATACCGGATCAATAAAATAAGTAGCCTGCAACCCCTAAAACCACAGGCCATACAGCTCACCGAAAAAGAAGCTGCCGATGCCATAGCTTATGCGAAAGCCGGAGATTTAATGCAAACAACATTGGATGATATTGGAAGGACGGGCATTATCGGTGAACCACTCAATCGCTTAATCATGTTCCTGGTCTTCTTAAGCCGGATCACCAAAGAACCTTTGCACATCATCAGCTTCGGAGCCAGCGGAAGCGGAAAAACTTATTTACAGGAAAAAGTTGGCGAGCTGGTCCCCGAAGAAGACAAGCTGGAGATAACCACCCTTAGCGGAAATGCGCTCTATTACTTTAAACGGGACGAAATAAAACACAAACTTTTACTCATTGAAGATTATGACGGAGCCAGTGAAGTTCTCTATCCCTTACGTGAATTACAAAGCAAACAGAAGATAACAAAAACGGTATCCCTGAAAGACAACAAGGGCGACATCAAAACATTAACCTTCACCGTAGAAGGCCCGGTGTGCATTGCCGGATGCACCACCAAAGAAAAACTGTATGAAGACAACGCCAACCGTTCCTTGCTTTTATACATTGACAGCAGCGATGCACAGGATGACCGCATTATGGATTACCAGCGAAAGTTAAGTGCCGGAGTGATTAACCGCATGGAAGAAGAACAGTACAAAACCAAACTGCGAAATGTACAACGCATTATGAAACCCTTGCTGGTAGTTAATCCATACGCTCCTTACCTGATTATCCCGAAAGAAGTATTAAAGCCACGCAGGAGCAACAAACTCTACATCCGTTTTATCGAACTCATTACCCTGTATCACCAGCATCAAAGAGAAATTAAAATAGACGTGAGCAATCAACCCTATGTTGAAACCACGCTGGACGATATTGCATGGGCAAACAAACTCTTAAAAAATATCCTGCTCAGAAAATCAGACGAGCTGGCCACACCCTGCCGTAGCTTTTTTGAATACCTGAAAAAATACTTGCAGGACAGCAAGGAAAAATCTTTTAAAGCAAAAGAGATCCGTTCAGAAATGCGGGTGAACGCTTCCAACCTGAAACGTTACCTCTTGGAACTGCACAATAGCGGGTACATCAAACTAACCGGAGGCAACCGCACCAAAGGTTTTGTATATGAAATCGTGAGCTATGAAGAATACGAAACGTTGAAAAAATCCATCAACAATGTGCTGGACGAACTGTTAGAAAAGCTACGCAGGGGCGACCATGAAAAGGATAATGGTTCAGAAGGTTCAAATCCGGTTCAACCCCAAAAATGAACCACTTAACAAAAACAAAACGAATCACTTACAACAGCGGTTCAGTTGAAATAAAAAACATTAGATAGAGAAAAAATAAATTATGAAGTGTTTACCCGTTACCAGTAAAGAATATCTGCGCTTAGAACATTCCTTCCGGGAATGTTTGCAGGTATTAGGCTATGCAGAAAGCAGCGTAGATAGTCTCCCAAGTCAACTCAGGGAGTTCTTTCATTACCTGGAATCCATAGGAATAAATCATATTGCAGACATCAGCGTTGATCATGTTACCGCCTTTTTTGAAATAGTAAAGGTAAGACCTAAGCTGCGTACAGGCGGAGCATTAAGCAACAACTACCTGAACCAACATCTGCGGGTACTGCGGTTATTTACCAAATACCTGCGGGAAACCGAACAAAATCCTTTTGCCATTGAAGTAGCCAGCTTTAAAGAGCAGCGCAACATCAAGGACATCCTTACCCAAAACGAAGTGCAGCTCCTTTACAAATCAGTTCCCAACAATATCTTCGGTGTCCGGGACAAAGCCATGCTGTCTATTTACTATGGCTGTGGGCTTCGCTGCAATGAAGGCGTACAGCTTGATGTAAGCGACATCCTTTTTGAACGGCAAATGATCTACGTCCGAAAAGGAAAACATTATACCGAACGCTATGTGCCGGCCAGCCCCAAGCTGTTACAGGACATGAGTGAATACGTCCACAATGCACGGCCAGGTTTTATGATGGAAGGCAGGGAAACACAAGCCTTCTTCATCAGTGAAAGAGGACAAAGAATCGGAGGACAAAGCCTTGCCCTGCGCGTAAAAGGACTGGTGCAGCTTACCGAAGATGAAAAGCTAAAAAGCAAAACTATCGGGATGCACTCCCTTCGCCACAGCATCGCCACACATTTATTGATGGGCGGAATGAAGCTGGAACGCATTGCCAAGTTCTTAGGCCACAAGACCATTGAATCCACACAAATCTATACACACTTAGCACATGAACTTCAAAACGCATCTTGAATCGCTCAGGTACACTGAGAATATCTGCTATGCTTACCTGCGTTACGGAAACATTTTTACAGCATGGATGGAGCAGCAGTATATTAAACCGGAAGAACTCTGTTATCAGCACCTTCGGAACTTTATTGAACACCGGATAAAAGAAAAAGAGAAACAAATAGATATGCAACTCTCCGCTTTACGCCATTACTGCCAGTACCTGATCAATACAGAACAAGTAACAGAAACCTTTATCACTGATTTTTATATCCTGGGCATTGCTGTCAAAGCGCCCGATACACTATTGTCCAAAGAACGCTTGCAGTTCATTTATGAAAACTATCCATCCAAAGGACTGATGGGAAAAAGGAACAAAGCCATCCTTGGGTTATTAATCTTCCAGGGACTAAGAGTAGCTGAATTAAGCGAGTTAAAACCTGAACACATTAACCTGAAGAAAAAGCAATTGCGTGTACCGGAAACAAGAGCAACCAAGAGCCGTGTCCTCTCATTACATAAGAACCAGCTGGACAGCCTGGTGGAATACATCAGCACAGTAAGAGAAATGGTAATGGAAGTTGCCGAACAGCCAACAGACAAACTGTTTATGTGCATGGGGGGAAGCGATAAGTTTGATAACGTAACCGACAAGCTGGTAAAGCAGGTAAGAAAATACACTCCTGAAGCGAGGGCCACTACACAAATCAGAATGAGCGTAATGAAATACTGGCTGGAAGAACAGGGCTTTGAACGCTTGCAGGAAATGGCAGGCCAGCGTTATGTACTTAATCCACCCCTTCTTAAAAAGAAATTATCATGAGCTTTAAAACCTATCTCCAGTCTAAAAACTATACAAACAACACCATACACGGTTATACCAAGAGGAGTGAAGTGTTTATACAATGGCTCGAAGAAGAAGGCATCAATATTAAGGAAGCCCGTTATGCAGATCTGCTGGTGTATGTAAAACACCTGACCAGTTTAGGACAAAGCAAACATTACCTGAACCAACAGCTAACCGTTATCCGGCATTATTACAATTACCTGATTAAACTCCGAAAGGTAAAGGACAACATTGCCACGAACTTTTTTATTAAAGGAGTGCCGAGACGATTGCCACATGACATCTTAAGTGAAGAAGACCTCGATAAAATATACAAACAGTTCCCTTCAAAAAGCATGATTAATAAACGCAACAGGATCATCCTGGGCTTAATCATTTACCAGGGCTTAACCAGCAGCGAGCTGAACAGACTGGAACCTTCACACATACAACTTAAAGAAGGAAAAATAAGTGTTCCGGGAAGTCGCAGGAGCAATACCCGTTTGCTTGACCTGAAAGCGCACCAGGTACTTGACTTGCAGGAATATCTTGGCAAGGTAAGAAACCTGATTATGGCCATGACGGAAAAGGAAAGTCCCAAAATGTTCATCAGTCTTGGAACCGGGAGTGGCTTTAATAACATGATGACAAAAATGATGAAAACCATCCGGGAATATACTCCAAAGGTCAAATCAGTTAACCAACTGCGGGCAAGTGTAATCACTCACTGGTTAAATAAAAACAACATGAGGGAAGTGCAATACATGGCCGGACACAAATACGTGAGCAGCACGGAGCTTTATCAGCAAACGAACCTGGAAGACCTGCAAAAGGACGTTAATACCTTCCATCCACTTAAATAAAACTCTTTAAATACAGCGAAAAAGGACTTGGTTATATAGCTAAGTCCTTTTTTTATTGGGGATACAGGAGATCACTTTTTTCTTTCAATTGAAATACACAATTGAAAAGAAAAATGATGTAAATTGGTCGCTGAAATGGGAGCATTAAAATTATCATCTTACTATGCTGAAACGGAAAATAATAATCCGTTGATGAAGGTGGTTCATAACGTAAATGAACCACCAGAAGATCGCCTAAACTCCTACCTCCCCACGATGTTAATGCCTGGCATTAACATCCCATCTCACATATAGTCATATCAATTGAAAGAAAAAAAATGAAGAAAATTATTTACAGCATTTTTTTTCTTGTCGCAATTACAGGGATCGTTGTTGCTTATCTTTTGATAAACAGATGCGAAGGAAATAGCACAAGCAATCCTGATATAGATGGATATATACCTGATGAAGAAACAGCCATTAAAATAGCTGAAGCAATTTGGCTGCCTATTTATGGAGAAAAGATTAATGATGAAAAGCCCTATCATGCTATTTTGCAGAATGACAGCATTTGGATTGTGGAAGGAACGTTACATTCAGAATTGGGAGGAGTTGTCCGTGCAGAAATTCAGAAAAAGGATGGCAAAGTTTTAAAAATAATTCACGGAAAATAATTGATACTTCTCCAAAATATAAATTTGAATTTACTTTTTATAACAGCACTACTCTTATTTTCATCTATTTCTTGGGCACAGATTGATACAATCAAAAAATATGAATACGAAATTTGTGTTTATCAGAATCCATAAGATAAATCAAGACTGCTAAAAAATGAAATGGCAGGTATCGCTGACACAACATTAGCTATTATTCGCGGGCGTGTATATGATTGGCAAAACAAAGCGTTACCATATTCGGTTATCTCTTTTGAGAATAAACAATCAGGAATAAAAAGCGGCTGTTTAGCCGATAGCCTTGGTGGGTTTACAATATACCTGTTCTCAGGGAACTACAACCTTACAGCACAGTATGTTGGATACACTGATTTAAGTTTTGATGAATTACAATTAAAGCCAGGCCATATAAGACAAGTTGAGTTTGTTCTTGGCAGATCCGGTTGTTTCAGAATATATTTAATACAATCAGATAAACCTTTAAACAAAAGAAAATTAAAACGCACTGAAAGACGACTAAAACGAAAAAAATAATTTTATGCAGATTGTAAAACAGATCATTATTTTTATTCTCATCACCATATCCGTGTTTATATTATGGATACTGTCGCCACTTGACGGAAAAAACATTCCATTCACATTATTTAATTCTGAAATGACTTTTCATTCCAGATATTTACTGGCAATATTAGCGATACTATTACCCTGGGTTTTCTATATGCAAAAATGCGTAAGGACTAAATTTGGAGATCGAGACTATAATATTCTACTGATTATTTATAATTCCGTATTTACACTTTTTGTTGGTGGATTATATTTTTTAATGATCGTACTTTATTTACTAAGCGGAACATTAGGATATTTTTTTCCTGAAACAGATAAAGTAACCGGGAAACCTATACCTGATTCAGGAATTTCCTTATCATCTGTCAATGTTTTTTTCAGCATCTCATTATTACTTTTCATTGCCCTTGAATTTTATATCATCAAGAAAATAAAGAGGCAACGTCAAATGATTAAAGCAGCTAACAATGAATGATAAAAAAAGAAAATGGTTCTCGGTTGGCCTGACAGTTTTTATTGCAGGGCTTCTAACTCTTTGGGGTATTTATGGAATTGGGAAATATGGTATCGCTCTCTTTATTTTAACACCGTTTTTCATCGGTGCAGGTTCAACTATCTTATACGGATATAAAAAGCAGATAACCAAAATGGATGCAATAAAAACAGGTTTTCTTACACTTGGAGTTTTCACAGCCGGATTAATTGTTTGTGCAATAGAAGGAGTTATATGTATAGCTATGGCAGCTCCATTTGGAGCATTGCTAACATGGCTGGGAAGTTTAATCGGTTTTAGTATCGTTACAAAGAAACCGAATAGTACGCCTGCTGCAATGATAATCTTAATTGGCATGATACCTTCCGTAGCATTTATTGAAAAGGATAACAAGCCAACATTGACATCAGTAACCACTTCAATAGAAATAAGCGCTGACCCTGAAACTGTATGGAAAAATGTTATCGAATTTCCTCAACTTAATGAACCAACTGAATTTATCTTTAAAACAGGAATTGCTTATCCGATCAATGCGGAAATCGAAGGCGTTGGTGTGGGCGCAATCAGACATTGCAATTTTACAACAGGCAGTTTTGTGGAACCAATCACGGTATGGAATGAACCAACATTACTAAAATTTGATGTTGCAGAACAGCCTGAACCAATGAAAGAGCTTAGCTTTTGGGATATAGATGCGCCACACTTACACGATTATTTTGTTTCAAAGCAAGGCCAGTTTAAGTTAGTTCCGCTGCCGAACGGAAAAACTAAGCTGGAGGGAACAACCTGGTATTACAACAACATAGCACCTGAATTTTACTGGCAGCTATGGAGCGATATGATTATTCATAAAATACATTGGAGAGTTTTAACGCATATAAAAGCTAATTCGGAGGTTAAGAGGACTAACGGCACAACAACTACAGAGAACAATGGAAGTATTATTTCACTTCATATTTCAATTTTAGGTTGTATATATGCGACCTTGACACTATTGACTTTTAAAATATTTGGACACTATAAGCCGGACAGTTGGTTCGAAAAAATTTCTAAGAAAAAATTACGGCTTTGGTTTTTGAGCGAGCTTTTCATTTCGGTAGGGCTTTTCTTTTTTATGTTCACTTATTTTGGCAATCATGGACTTGGTGACAGCTCAAGAGTCCCTGTTGGACATTGGCGCGCTATTCAAGAAGTAAATGGGACACAAGCATACATTCAAGACGAAGGGCCTGTTAACATGTTAGAGATTGATAAGTTTACTTTAACAGACGATTATGTTTATGGTTTAGCGGGGGATGCAAATGAAAATTATGATGGGAAATACTTTATTTATGACTTAATAAATAATAAAGTCAAAACGTTTGAGCATGAAAAAGACTTTTTCGAATATCTTACTGCACAGAATTTAGCAACAAAACCGGACTATAAAAACTTTAGCTATTATTACAGCAGATATTGGAATGGTTGGAGATTTTGGTTGTTACCGTGACAGAAAAAAGCCGAACTCAAAACCCCTTAAACCGTTGGTAAATATTTTAAAAGTGAAACTCTAACTGACTTGAAAAAAAATCTGACATTACTTTTACTCATCTTTCTTGGTTGTGGGGTTGACAAGCAAAACGACACCACAACCTCAAACAAATCAGAGGAACAACAACAGGTTGATACCCCGTATTCAGATACCGCTGCGTTGACGAAATCAATTGGCAATCTGGCAAAAGATACCATTTTAAGAGAGACCTACAACGAGGACGACATTGTTGTAAATGAGTACCTCAATGATCGGTTAAAGTCCATACGAAAAAACTTCAGAAGGATTAATTCCATAACAAACTGGACTTCGATAATTAAAAAGGACCTTTGGGAAACAACCGAGGGTGGTGAAGCAAACTTTTATTATTCAAACGGCATTTTAGAAAAAATTGTAACCCGTCATTTTGGTGAAACGTTTCAGCAATTATCAGAATACTATTTGCTCAACGAGCAACTTTCATTTGTATTTGAAAAAGCATACAAATATAACCGGCCAATGTATTACGATTCGACCAAAATGAAAGCAAATAACGATAACGAAGCCTTTGATTTTGAAAAATCAGAAATCATTGAAGACCGGAGCTATTTTGAAAAAGGCAAATTAATTCATCAAATAAATAATCAGGACTGCGGTTCGCCA
>Ga0163144_10023907_pt1 | contig 12028 bp, 10 predicted proteins | sample OliLak19BULKMAT1_FD_123175 | JGI IMG/M metagenome (GOLD analysis project Ga0163144, IMG submission 123175) | Freshwater microbial mat bacterial communities from Lake Vanda, McMurdo Dry Valleys, Antarctica - Oligotrophic Lake LV.19.BULKMAT1 | ecosystem: Environmental > Aquatic > Freshwater >...
CACGTTGCGGCAGAATCGGCGCTCAGCCAGTTTGGGCAGGGCACCATCTCCGCGTTGTGGGTCGGGCACGCGACGGTGCTTCTGAGCATGGAGGTTCCCGGCGAGCGCCGCGTGAATGTTCTGACGGACCCGGTGTTCTCGGAGCGGATCGGCGTGTCGCTGGGCACCCGCACGTTCGGGCTTCGGCGACTCTCGCAGCCAGCATTGACGGAGTCGATGCTTCCGCCGATCGATCTCATCCTGCTGTCGCACGCCCACTTTGACCATCTGGATCGGCCGACGCTGCGAAGGCTCGCCGCGGGCCCGGCGCGAGGGGCGACGGTGGTGACCGCATCGCGCACGCAGCGACTGGTGCCGGGGGGATTCAAAGCGGTGCTTGAACTACCGTGGCAGGGATCGATTCAGGTTGGCCCGATGCGGATCGATGCGATTCGACCTGCGCACTGGGGAGCGCGGACGGCGATCGATCGGCGACGGGGCTTCAACTCATACGTGATGCACATCGGGGAGCGGAAAGTTCTGTTTGCAGGCGATACCGCGGCGACAGATGCGTTTGAGCGGGTGGGTCCGGTGGATTTGTCCATCTTCGGGGTTGGTGCGTATGAGCCCTGGGAGCAGGCGCACGCCACCCCGGAGCAGGTCTGGAAGATGTTCCGGCATCTTCGTGGGAACGACGGCAAACTGCTGCCGATGCATCATTCGACGTTCGATCTGGGCGAGGAAAGCCCGGGCGAACCGCTGGCGAGGCTCGAGGCCGCGGCGGGCATGGGCTGGAGCGATGTTGTTTGCCGCGGTCTTGGCGACTGCTTTAACCGCGAGTGACGATCAGACGGCAACGTGTTCGCTCGGAGCGGTGACTCCCAGTTCCTTGAGCAGCATGGAAGCCGCGATCTGCGCGGAGAGGAAGATGACCGGCAACCCTGAGCCGGGGTGTGTTCCTCCGCCGACGAACCAGAGACCGTCGAAGCCTTCCAGGCGATGCTGCACGCGTTTGTGGAGCATCTGACCGAGATTGTGGGCGAGGTTGAATGTCGCGCCGACGTTGATGGGTCCGAGTCCGTCGATGCCGGCGCTCCAATCCAGCGGGGTGATCATCTTCTCAACGACGATGCGCCGTTCCAGGTCATCGATGCCGAGCCGCAGCTTGAGTTGATCGAGCATGGTGGCGCGGACGCGGGCGGCATCGGCGCTCCAGTCGATCTGTCCGGTCTTCAAGTTGGGGGTGGGCAGCAGGACGTAGAGGGATGCGTGATCGGGCGGGGCGAGTGTCGGGTCCAGCGGTACAGGATTGCACACGTAGATGCTGGGATCTTCGCTGAGCGTGCCGCTGCTGGTGATGTCCTCAAGGTTGCCGCGATAGTCGGAGGAGATGTAGATCGTGTGGTGCGGGAGGCCGGCGGCTCCGCGGATGCCGAGGTACAGCATGGCGGTGCTGCAGGAGTAGCGCATCGCGTCGATCTTGGTATCGGTCGCCCCGCCTACACCGGAGCCGAAGCGCCGGCGCGCTTCCTGGGGCAGGAATCGCTTGATCGCGGCGGTCGCGTCGGCATTGATGACGACATGATCGTGACGCTCGACCTGGCCACCGGCGAGGCGCACTCCCACGATATCGGCCCCGTCTCGCTCGATTCCTTCGATCGGGCAGGAGAATCGGAACTCGACGCCCATCTCCTCGCAAGCGCGGGTCATTCCTTCGAGGAGCGCAGCGCAGCCACCCCGGGGATGCCAGACGCCATACTCGTACTCGATAAATGGAAGAATTGTGAAGAGGCTTGGGCACTCGAGCGGGCTCATGCCCAGGTACTTGCTCTGGAACGAGACGGCCATGCGGACGTGGGGGTCCTGGAAGTACTTGCGCAGCAGGCCATCGACTGAGAGGTGGGGCGAGAGATGAGGCAGGAACTTCGTTGATCCGAACGTCACGACATCGCTTATTCCACGCATCGGCGAGCGCAGAATCGGCTCCATGAGCGAGAGTTTGGCGCGGTTGTCGGCGATGAATCGCTCGAACGCGGCGCCATCGGCGGTGTTAATTGCTGAGATCCGGCGCGACATCTCCATGATGTCCTGCGTGGTGTCAATGGAGAGTGGAGAGCGGCCGGAGCGACCCATAATCAACCGGTACATCGGGTCGAGCCGGGTCAGGTGGGCGTAGTCGGTGAGGCGGCGGCCCGAGGCGGCGAAGATCTCCTCGAGGATGTAGGGCATGAGGAAGAAGGTGGGGCCGCGATCGAACCCGAACTTTCCGGCGGCAGAATCCAGCACGATTCGGCTGGTTCGCCCGCCGGGGACAGGCATCGACTCGTAGACGCGGACAGGCACACCGTCGGCCGCGAGCAGCATGGCCGTGGCCAAGCCGCCGGGCCCGGCACCGACAATCGCTACTGGTTTGGTCGCTACGGTTGTCATTGGAGGCTCATGAACACAGGAGACTTCTCCACCCTCAAAGGGGGTGCAAGGGGCCGTTTCATCGCCAACCACAATCCGCAGTCGGTGAATCCTCGGTACGCTTGATATCGAAACACCCGTAACGGCCGGATTCATTCTGCCGGAGTCTTCACGCATTTTCCGGATTGAACCCTATGTCCGTTGTCTCTGAACCAGCAACCCGGTTGGCATTTGATGAGTCTCATTCGACTTCACGCGCCTCTACCGTCCGCGTCAATGGCGTGATGTCCGTCGTCTGCCAAGGGACATCGACCCGGGCCTCGGGCTGGGAACGATCGACTCTACCGGAGCGTGCTGCCTGGGCGAGACGGTTTCGGGCGGGCTTGGTGGCGCGTGCGGAAGAACTGCTGCAGGCGGTTGAAGCCGAGGTTCACAAGCCGAAATGGGAGGCGTTGACATCTGACCTGCTCCCTCTGCTTGCAGCCTGCAAGTGGCACGAGCGTTACGCCCCGAGGCTGCTTCGGCCAAGAGTGTGCCGCGGCGGGGCGTGGTGGTCGCTCTGGCAGCGTCACGAGCTTGCACGGGCGCCGGTGGGGCTGGTTGGGATCATCGCGACGTGGAACTATCCCATTCAACTGCTGGGCGTTCAGCTCTTGCAGGCATTGATGGCCGGGAACGATGTGGTGATCAAGCCTTCGGAACGGTCGCCGCGAACGCAGGAACTGCTCGTGAGGCTTGCGCAGCAGGCAGGGCTTCCGGAGGGCGCGCTCCGCGCGCACCCCGCCACGCGTGACGCGGGGCGAACGATGTTGATGCAGGACCGATTGAATCACCTGGTCTTCACAGGCTCGACTTCCGTTGGCCGCGAGATCGCCGCGATCGCGGCGGCACGTCTGCTGCCGACGACGTTGGAGCTTTCCGGACGCGACTCGGCGATCGTGCTGGCTGACGCCAATCCCGCTCTGGCCGCGCGGAGCATCTGGAACGCGGTGACGATGAACGCTGGGCAGACGTGTATGGCTCCGCGGCGCGTGCTGGTGGAGCGAGCGAACTATCGTGCGTTTCTTTATCACCTCGCACCGTTGGTTGCTGGGGCCAAGCCGCGGCGACTGATTGACGCTGGCGCGGCGAGCATGTGCTTTGAGCTCGCATCCGCCGCGGTGTTGGCTGGCGGCCGCAGCTTGTCTGGCGTACTGGAGTCTCCGAGTTTGGAGCGGCTGGTGCCACTGGCGATTGTCGATTGCCCGGCGGAAAGCGGTCTCGTCAGGGGGGAGCACTTTGGCCCTGTGGTTGCGGTCGTTCCGGTAGATCACGCTGAAGAAGGTGTTCAGGTCCATCGGCAGGCGAGCGCGGGGCACGTGCTTGCAACGTCCGTGTTCGCGCGGGATGTTCGGCGGGCCCGCGGCCTTGCCGCATCGCTCGGCTCGGCGATTGTGACGATCAATGACTGTGTTCTGCCGACGGGTGACCCTCGCGTGAGCATCGCCGGGAGCGGCCCGAGCGGCTGGGGCATGAGCCGGGGAGAGGCGGGCCTGCTTGCGATGACCCGCCCTGTTCATGTCGCGAGCACATCTGGCTGGCTGCGTCTGCCGCTGAAGATCCCTACTACCGCCGCCGCGACTCGGATCAGCGGATTCATGCTCGGACGCTATGGCTCAAGCAGTGGCTGAACGGCGAGCGTCAAACCGCTTCCGCAGCTTATCACCGGCTACCTCTCACTCTGCTTACCTCCGGCCCCCCCGCTCCCCCTCTCCTCCCAACACCTCATTCACACCTGCACGGCCACCCGCGCTCGACTCCCATGCAAAGAACACCAACCTATGACGTAGTGGTGATTGGCGGCGGCCTTGCCGGGCTGTCGTCGGCTGTCGAGTGCGCCGCGAGCGGGCTCTCGGTCGCGATTGTCGAAGCGAACGAACACCTTGGCGGGAAGATGAACGTGCTGTCTGTCCCCTTTGCGGGGAACGAGCACGCGCCGGCGGGTCGCTTCACGTTCGACATGGGGCCGACGATCGTCACGATGCCGGACGTGCTTCGGGGCATCATCGAGCGTTCGGGCCGTCGAACAGAAGATTACATTGATCTGGTGGATCTGGATCCGCAGTGGAGGTGCTTCTTTGAAGACGGCACCAAGATCGACCTGTTCAAGAGTGTCGACACGATGCGTGCGCAGCTCGACAGGTTGTTCCCCGGGAGCGGCGCCGGTCAGGGATACGCAAGGTTTGTCGAGTACTCGAGGCGCATGTATCGCCTGAGCGAGCAGGTGTTCTTTTACAAGGACATCGGCGGGGTGGGCGACATGATGCGTGCCGGTCCGCCGCGAGACCCCGCGCTGCTGCGCGATGTTCTGGCGATGCGGATGCACAGCACGATGGCCGCGACGGTGCACAGCAAGGTGCCCGAAGCGCACACGCGTCAGTTGGTTGAGCATTTCCTGCAGTATGTCGGATCGAGCCCGTTTCTTGCGCCGGCGATCCTGTCGCTGATCGCCGCGGCACAGGTGGATCATGGGTGCTGGTACCCTCGGGGCGGGACGCGGATGGTGGCGCGTTCGCTTGAGCGGATCGCTCAAGAGGAGGGCGTGGAGTTTATCCTTGGCTCAAAGGTCACCCGGATAATGAGTTCGGGGAATCGCGCTACCGGGGTTGAGCTTGCGGACGGGCGGCGCGTGAACGGCGCAAATGTGGTCTCCAACTGCGATGTGCAGCGGACGTGCCGCGATCTGCTGGACACGCCGCGGGCAAAGTCGAGACTGGCGTCGATCGCGCGGACATACAAACCCGCGTGCTCGGGGGTTGTGCTTTATCTGGGCCTGACACGCCGGTACGAGCACTTGGCGCATCACGACTTTCTTTTCTCCAAGGATTCGCGGCGCGAGTTTGATGACATCTACACCCGTGGCATTCCTACGGAGGATCCGACGCTGTATCTCGCGGTTCCGAGCCGGACCGAGGCGGAAGGCGTGCAGGCTCCGCAAGGGTGTGAATCGATGTACATCCTGGTGCACACGCCGTACCTCCGGCCGGAGCACAAGTGGCTGGAAGACGATGGCACTCCCGGGCCCACCCTGCGACACTACCGCGAAGTGATTCTCACGAAGATGCGGCGGTTCGGGATGGAGGATATTGACAGGCACATCGCGGTTGAGCGATATCTCACCCCGACGCAGATCGACCGGATGTACAACGCCGAGGGCGGGGCCATCTATGGCCTTGCCTCGCACGGCCGGTTGGCCGGGGGCTTCAAGCCGCGAAACCGCAGCCGGGTGCTCGACAATCTGTATCTGGCGGGCGGATCGGCGAACCCTGGTCCGGGCGTGCCGATGGTGCTGATGAGCGGCGTGACGGCGGCGCAGTCGCTCATGGCGGACATCGGGCATGTGAAGAGTCGTGAGCGAAAGGAGCCGGCGTCGGAATGCGCGGCGACTGTTCAGAGTTGATTCCTGCCACGCCTCGCGAGGGCTTTGCACGGGTGTTCACGTGGTACACCCGGCGGCTGCTGCGCAAGCGATTCCATCGTGTGCACATCACGCCGCGCTCGACGGCGATGCTTGCGGAACTCGATGAATTTGACGGCCCGGCGGTGATGTGCTGCACGCACGCATCGTGGTGGGACCCGCTGGTTGCGCTGCACTTCCAGAGAGGGCTGCTTGGCCGCCGCATTCACTTCTCTCCGATCGATTCTCAGCAGCTCCGGCGGTTTGGGTTCTTTCGGAAACTGGGGTTGTTTGGGATTGATCCTGATTCGGCGTCGAGCGTTGCGGCGATGAAGGAATACATCGACGGATTGCGCCGTGTGCACCCGCGGCTGACCCTGGGGATTACGCCGCAGGGTCGCTTCACGGATGTGCGGGAGCCGATCCGCATTCGTCCCGGGGCCGCGGCCGTCGCGGCGGGGATGCCCAACGTTCGAGTTGTCGTCGCGGCGATTGAGTATGCGTTCTGGCAGGATGCACGTCCGTCGGTCTTTGTGCACGCGATGGAAGTCGAGCCGCCGACGCGCCGATCGACCACAGGGTGGCACCGGGCGATTCAGTCGAGCATGCAGCGGGCCGCGGATGAACTTGCTCAACTGGTGATCGCAAGAGAACCGGCCGCGTTTACGATTGCGATCGGACCGAAAGAGGGCCGGGCGTCGGATGTCAATCGCGTGCACGGGCTCTGGTTGCGGCTGCGTGGACGGTCGGGCGAGATTGGTTCATCGCGGGAAGAAGCGGCAGTAGGCACATCGCGGGATCGCGGGGAGCACTCGGTCGCGGCCGCGGGCGGAGGCGGACGCTGATGCTGGTCATTGTGCTGTGGATCTCTGTCACGATCGCGGCTGGCGCGCTGGCGATGACGATCTGGAATCTGTCGCTCTTCCGGCGGGCGGAAACGGATGCGCCTGCAAGCGCTCAGAGCGTGACGGTGTGCATACCGGCGAGGAACGAAGAGGCGAACATCGAGGCGTGCGTTCGATCGGCGCTTGCGAGCGATCATCCGGCGACAACGGTGCTGGTGTACGACGATCAGAGCAGCGACGGCACAGGGAAGACGCTGGAACGCCTGCGATCGGAAGACGGCCGCGTCGCCATCTGCCCGACCCGTCCTCTGCTCCCGGGATGGGTGGGGAAACAGCATGGGTGTGACCAGCTCGGTCGGCATGCCCATGCGGATTGGCTGCTGTTCATTGATGCGGATGTGCGGCTTTCGCCCGACTGCATTCGCCGCGCGATGAGCGTTGCAGGGCGACTCAATGCGGTGATGCTCTCGACGTTTCCGCGGCAGATCACCGGGACGTTGGTGGAATCGCTGATGGTTCCGATGATCCACTTTATCCTGCTGAGCTATCTGCCGTTCGCGCGGATGCGGGGAACAAATGATCCGGCTGCGAGCGCGGCGTGCGGACAGTTCATTCTGGTGCAGCGGGATGCGTATCTGGCCGCGGGCGGGCATGGGAGCGTGAAAGATTCGATGCATGACGGGGTGAAGCTGCCGCGAGTCATGAGGCGAGCGGGCTTCCACACGGACCTGTTCGATGGCACCGATGTTGCGACGTGCCGCATGTATGTGGGGGCTGGCGCCACGTGGCGCGGCTTTGCCAAGAACGCGTACGAGGGTCTGGGGTCTCCGGTGTTGTTGGTCTTTCTGACGCTGCTGCATGTGCTGGGACACCTTTTGCCGTGGGCTGTGCTTGCGGTCGGAGGGGCGGCCATGGCTGCGGGAGTCGAAGCGCCGTTGCTCCGACCGATGCACCTTGTGCTCGCGTCCATGTGTGCAGCCATGAATCTGGTCCAGCGTGGAGTTCTTGCGCACCGATTCAGTCAAAGCCAGGTCGCGGCAGCGCTGCACCCGGTGGGCATTGTGATGATGACGCTCGTGCAGTGGTACAGTTTCGTGATGCACCTGAGCGGCAAACGGAGCTGGCGCGGGCGAGTGGCGAGCACCGGAGGGCTTTCCGGGATGGGCGCTGAGGGAGCTGCGCCGTGAGTTCACCCAAGGATCGTCCAGTTGCGGTTGGCGATGCGGCGCCGGACTTCACGCTGCCTGATCAGACTGGCACAGCGCGACGGTTCGCCGACCTGCGGTTGAACAACGGGGCGATGAGGCCGGTAGTGCTGTACTTTTACCCTGGGAACTTCACGCCGATCTGCACCAAGGAGGCTTGTGCGTTTCGCGATTCATACGCCGACTTTGTAGATGCGGGCGCGGCGGTCATCGGGGTCAGTGGGGACTCCCCGGAATCGCACGCGCGGTTCGCGTCGACGATGGGTCTGGGCTTCACACTGCTGTCGGATTCGTCGGGGGACACCCGCCGGCTTTACGGTGTGGCAAAGTCGTTTGGTCTTCTGGCCGGAAGAGTCACGTACGTGATCGACTCATCGGGCCTTGTGCGGATGGTCTACAACGCACCGATGCGTGCAGCGGCACATGTTCGAAACGCGCTGGAACTGGTGCGCAAGCTCGGGACGGAGTAACGCGCGGATCACCAGTTGGTGCTGCGATAGTCTGACCATGTGCGGGGGCCTCGGGAGTGGTGGTGTGCGGTACGGCGATCATTCTGATCGCCGATGACACCTCCGCCCAGCGCGCCGCCGACGGCTCCGACCGCCGCGCCTGTACCGGCAGCACCGAAGAAGCTCCCGATGACAGCACCCGTGCCGGCGCCGAGCGCTGCGCCGGAGAGGGTGCCTTCCACGGCGTTGTTGCAGCCCGCCGCAGCAAGCATGAATGTCGCCATGCACGCGACAAGGCTTGCACGCGGGACGACCAACCCATTGCGATGACGAGTGGTGGACATATCGCTTGCCTTTCCGGCCGCGAGGTCAAAGTCGACCGCGGCCAATGTTTATACGCACTAACCAGTGGCCAGGTTGCAACCCACTACGCTGATTCTCTCGCCAACTGCTGGCTAGACAACAAGTTACACGCATAATACTAGTTCCAGCTGCAGCCTTTGGGAGCCTCTACCTCGCGCTGGCAGCGGGCCAGTTTGAGAAGGCGGGCGATGCCGCGGAGTTCCTGAGAAACAATCCTCGCGCGTTCGGTTGGTTCACCCGCGGCGAGGAGTCGGTAGCGCGTTTCGACATCATCGATCAGCGCCATGGCGACAAGCTCGAGCACGGCCGAGTTGGGCAGGTTCTCATCGCGCAGGTGCTCAGCGAGCGCTGAGGCGATTCGCAGCTCGCAGAGGGGCGCGGCCTCGAGGGCATCGGCGAAGGTCTCGCGCAGCGAAGCCGCATCTGCGTCGTCGGTACCAAATCCCACGGGTTCGAGGATGGCCCGCCGGTACGTACGCTTGCCATCCGCGGGAAGCTCGGTGATGATCCTGGCGCGACCGATCCCCTGCAGGATGACCAGATAGTCTCCGTCGGGCTGACGGATGTGCTGCACGATATGACCGATGCATACTGCGGGGCGCACGGGTGGCTTCCCGTGATACTCACGCATCCACTGGTTGCCAGCAAAGACGGCCATCGCGATCAGCCCGGAGCTGTCGAGCGCGTTGGCAACCATCTGCCGATAGCGAGGCTCGAAGATGTGCAGGGGCGCAACCCCATGGGGGAGCAGCACCAGGCGGTTGAGAGGGAAAAGTGGGACGGGCTTGGAAAAGTCGACCTGGACGGAAGTTTCGGATGACATTCCCGGTCCCTTCTCAAAGGTACTTGAACCGGCCACTCAGTCCGCCAGTGGGTCTGGACGGAAGAGCTTGGTATCCAGCGCCCACTGCTTCTCGGTGAAGTTGCCTCGCAAGGCCTCGCCGGTTTGATCGCCCGCATCGGAGACGGCCCGGTCGGGCCTGGCGGCGTTCAGCGCCATGAACATCTTGGCGTCGAGGTTGTCGAGCATCGAAACCAGGATCGCCTCGGGGCTCATGGGGATCTTGGCGGCGCCGAACTCCGGCACGCCGTGGTGCGAGAGGATGATGTGCTGGAGCACAAGGACAAGATTCCGCGGCAGACGCTGGCCGGTGGCCCGCATGACCTGCTGCGCCTTGTCGTGGAGCATGATGGTGCCCTCGACGATGTGGCCGATCAGCTCGCCGCGGTCGCTGTAGGAGAAGGTTCGGTCGTAGACGAGCTCGCGGGTCTTGCCCAGGTCATGGAGGAAGAGACCGAGCATGACGACATCGCGGCTGATTTTGGGGTAGAGGGGACAGGCAACATTGGCGAGATTGAGCAGGCCGAGTGTGTGCTCGAGCAGTCCGCCGAGGTAGGCGTGGTGCATGCTCTTGGCGGCGGGGCATCGCTTGAACGCGTCCATCAACTGTTCATCGGCGAGGTAGATGCCGGCGAGCGCGCGGGCAGCGGGGTGGGCGAGCGTGCCGAGAACCGCCGTCAGTTCGCGGAACATCTCCTCGGGGTCTCGCGCGGAGCAGGGGATGAGCTCCCGCATCATCTCGGGCGTCGGCTCGACTGCCTCGATGTTCTGGATAATGAGCTGCAACTCGCCCTGATACGGCTGGGTTTCGCCCTCCAGCCAGACGAACCCGTCGGTGGGGAGGCGCTTGAAGTACTCGGGGTCGATCGACCACATTCTCGCGGGGAGCTGCCCCGATTTATCGCTGATGAGGCACTTGAGGAACGCCTTGTCCTGCTTGGTCCGGCCGAGCTGGGCGTTGCTGATGGCGAACGTGCCGTCGATCCGCTCGGAGGGAGCGAACTGCGAGATCGAACGGCGGGCGGGTGTGGAGGGCGCGGGTCGGTCGGGGGCGCTGGGCATTCGAACTCCTCGGTTGGTTGCGAATAGTAGGAGCGAGCCGATCGGAAACTGCAGCGTGGCAAACCGATAGACTGCCGTCATGGACCGGAAAGACATGGCCACACGAACTCGGGTTTTCGCGGCTGTTCTGGCGTGGTGCGCTATTGCTGGAGCGGTCGGCTATTCGGGCGTGCTGTTGTCCCTGCCGCGGCCGGTGCTTCAGGTCATCCTGTTCACGCTGACGGCTGCCTGCCTGACGGGGTACTTTGCGGTATCCCGAGTTCGTGGCGACATCGATGCGCTGGGCACGAGAGCTTTGATCGCGATCCACCTGAGCCGCTTTGTGGGGGCCTACTTCCTGATCCTGCACGAACAGGGTCGGCTGCCGACTGCATTTGCAGTCTACGGGGGATGGGGCGACATCATCACTGCAAGCGGCGCGCTGGCGTTGCTGACGCTCCCGATGCGATGGACCCGTGTCCGGCTGCTTGTCGGCGTGTGGAATCTCTATGGCTTCGTCGACATCTGCTTCGTAGTCGCGACGGCCGGCATTTGTGGCATGCGGGATCCCGACTCCATGTTCGAGCTCGCCAAGTTGCCTCTCAGCCTGCTTCCAACGTTCCTCGTGCCGCTGATCATCGCATCGCATGTCGTGATCTTCGTCCACCTCCGCGCGGCCGCTATGGGTGCCCGCTCCCGTTAACCCCTGCTCGTCTGTACATCACCACCAGCCTCTATACTCCGGCAATGGGTGAGGCTCGCAAACTTCATGACCGGTTCTTCAAGCAGGCCAAAGAAGAGGGCTATGCCGCAAGGTCGGCGTACAAGCTGAAGGAGATCAACCAGCGTCGCCAGGTGCTTCGCAAGGGCGACCGTGTGCTGGACCTGGGGTGCGCTCCGGGCTCTTGGCTGCAGGTGGCTGCGGAGTGCGTCGGCGATCGGGGCATGGTTGTGGGGGTTGACCTGAAGGCGGTAGAGATCACGCTGCCTGGCAACGCCCGATCGCACGTCGGGGATGTCTTCAAGCTGAAAGCGGCGGACCTTCTCGCGGGATCGACCGGCAAGCGAGGAGCGTTTGATGTCGTTATCTCCGACATGGCGCCGAACACGGAGGGAGGCGGGGGCGGTTCGGGCGATCATTTCCGTTCGATTGCGCTGTGCCGGAGGGTGCTGGAGCTGTGTCCAGCGGTGCTCAAACGCGGCGGTCATCTGGTTATGAAGGTGTTCGAGGGAGAGGAGTATCCCGCACTTCTTCGGGAAGCGCAGAAGCTGTTTGGGGAAGTGAAGGGCCTGAAGCCTGAGGCCAGCCGCGACGCATCGCGTGAGATGTTTGTGGTGGCGAAGGGCTTTTGTCCTCCGCCTACATCCCCCCCCCCCCCCCCCCCCCCCACTCTCCCCCCGCCCTCGCCCCCGGGTGTGGGTGGCCGGCTCCCGGTTTATTCTAGCGTTGTTCGCCTGGA
>Ga0163144_10023909_pt1 | contig 12027 bp, 8 predicted proteins | sample OliLak19BULKMAT1_FD_123175 | JGI IMG/M metagenome (GOLD analysis project Ga0163144, IMG submission 123175) | Freshwater microbial mat bacterial communities from Lake Vanda, McMurdo Dry Valleys, Antarctica - Oligotrophic Lake LV.19.BULKMAT1 | ecosystem: Environmental > Aquatic > Freshwater > Lake...
ACACAATAATATAGAAGCATTGGGGGGGGGAGGGGGGGGTTACGAGCATAGTCTTTTTAGCCAGCTACGGCAAGTTGGGATTGTTTTTGTATTTATCCGGCATTGCAGACGAAAAGTCCTTGCGTTATTAGGAGTTTGGTGAAAGACACTTCAAAGGGAGTCAGAGGCTTTAAAACGTTTTCCAATACTCTCGCCATCAGTTGTGTCGCCGTCGTCAAGTTGCCCTCGAGGCACATTGAGCACAAGAGGTATGGTTTCTTCCGATTTTTCAGCTTGAGGCACCCATTCAGCAGCAAGTGCCTGGACGACCCAAAGCGTCGTCATTCCAAGTCGTACTCCAATTACTTGACCAATCCCCACTATAAAGATTCCGGAAATCATTGCTTCCAAAGAGAAACTGCTTCCAGAGTTATTGGTGCTTGAGTTGCTTCCTGGTTGTTGCATGATGGATAAGAAAGCGATGCGCCACACACTAGATCCCGGCACCATTACGTACAAAGCGGGCAAAAGACAGAACCAAAGGTCACTTCGTTGGTATTGGAGCCGATCATCTCGGTAGTATCCGTCCATAGATAAGCCTTCGTCGGCCCAGCCGTCATCTATGAAATTAAAGGACGATGTCTTTTGATGATGAGCTGCCGTTGGCTGGTCAGATTTCTCCTGTTCTTGTTTGTCGCGTTGTCTGTGTAGTAAGTGAGGGGACTCATCGGGCTTAAAAGTCTTAAAATCATCAGTCTTTTTCTTTTGCAAGTAAGCTGTTGGCTCCACGTCCAGAGGTGTCAATCTTAGCTTGTGGCCAATGACAATAGAGATATGAGCGGTCAGTGTAGCCAAGTATGCCGGTAGCACATTCGAAACAAAGACTGGCTGGTGCCACAAAGTTCCAATGACATATTGACTAGATACGGCGACAACGACGACAACCATGGATATCACCCAGTGCTTCGGGGAAATTCGTAAATGCATAAAAACACCAATGGACAGCAAGGGAAGGATTATGATGTAAATAGCAGGATGCACGGGATTTTCCAGTTTTGAGCAGTCTTGATTAAGTATATTGTCGAATCGATCTTCTCCACCATAGGAAGCCATCCATACTCCAATGACTACGCCAAATGCTAAAATAAAGGAATTGAGAACTGCGAGTGCAAAGCGTGTCAAACCAGTCAACAGCAAATGTTGTGTCACTTCATATAGTGATACCATAAAGGCCAATCCATAGAGAAACCAGAGGAGTGTCCCCAGCACCAAAGCTGTGAAGCATTCTCGGTCAGGAAATAGCGTCGTTGCTCCCACGGCGATGAAAGCTGTGGATATACCAATCAAGAGTTCTTCCACATCCGTCAAACTTTTGAACCTAGCAGAACAATAATGAAGAAATCCGGCTGCTAAGCCCGTCACAAGACCAAATTGTAAATCAATCAAAGTCCCTTTGAAAAACATGACGGATCCCGTCGATGCCAATAAGGGATGTATCAAAATGCGACCAGGAAATCGTCGATAAAAGTTTTCAAAGGCAGAGTAATGATTTTCTTCTTCCAGTTCATGAATCAAAACAATCGCTTCTGGAACATAGATGCGATCTTCTAGAACTCCCAGAGCAATTTTACTCAGCTCATTCATAGCCGAGCCATCGTAATCCCATCGAATTCTGTGGTAGACCATTAAGGATCCTTGTCGGTAACTCCAACGATTGGCGTGGACATCAATTTCCAAATCCAAGTCTGGTACGTTCAATTTTTTCCTCAATTCATCGACAAATGAATACGTCAAAAATGTGGCATAGGCAACCTTGTGCATAGCATCTGCTAGGCGAACAATAAAAGTCACATTCAACACATCCAGTTCGGATATAATGTCGGGTTCTGATTCCAACCGCCGAACCATGGGCCACAAGGCTATAGGCAGTGGAATCCCATCAATTAACGCATCCATTCCTCCGATCGAGTCGTAACAAAAAGACGACTGGCCACCTACACTGCTTTCACCACCCTGAGCACTTTGTTGCTTCGCCAATCTGGCCGAGAGTGCCATAATTTTGCGAATATTGGGGCTTTTCCGCACATTTGGAGATTTTACGAGAGGCTTGCGAAGAAGTGGACTCTTTCGGATCATTGGACTCTTCTTGAGCGAGGGAGATTTGGACACATAGTACGGTGGTTGTTGCTGTGAATTACTCATTGTCTTGTCGAATCTCAACGCCAATAATTATTATTATGAGGCGACGGATGAATCATTGATTGATTGATTCATTCATCATTGTGAGATTGTATGAGAACCATTCCTGATCTTGTCCAGCCAGCGAGTTGGTTGATGTACTGATGGTACCTGGTACCAGTAACGGCCCGAAGTGGAAGCGAACACAGTATCTTTGCAGTCACTTGACTGGAGATCGAATCATTCATTCACGAATGCGAAAACAACTTCAATTCTTTTTGACAAAAATAATCATAGCTTAGTCACTAATACTTACTACTAGCTAGCTAGCTAGTAGGAGCAGTTCTCTGCATCGGTCAATGGGTACTAGAGAGCTAGTAAGATTTGATACACAGACATACCCACGCACACGGGCTGTTCGGAAGGACAGGCTTTTGATTTTTCTATGGACACTTTTCCTGCATCACACTCAATTTATTTTGTTCAGGGCAACGTGGTGAAATCTAAGCACAAAACGACAGAAATGTGCCATTGCAGCAAAAATTGCAAGTTGTGCCAAGCGCACAAAAAGTGCCTGAAGGCCAGCATGTTCCACCGCACTGGGTACCAAGGGCATTGTAAGCAGTATTGCAGCAATTATTACAAGTAGTGCCCACACCACACACAGTGTTGTCTGGCAGGCAAGTGCCACACACTCCAGGACTGACACTTCCATTGCAGCACAGGTTGCATGTGGTTCCTAGGCCACAGATTGTTCCATCTGCCAAGCATGACCCTCCACACTGGGTACCAAGGGCATTGTAAGCCCCATGGCAGCAATTGTTACAAGTAGTACCAGCACCACACAACATATTGTCTGGCAGGCAAGTGCCACATACTCCAGGACTGACACTTCCATTGCAGCAAAGGTTACATGTGGTTCCTAGGCCACAGATTGTTCCATCTGCCAAACATGACCCTCCACACTGGGTACCCACGGCATTGTAAGCAGTGTTGCAGCAATTGTTGCAGGTGGTACCGACACCACATACTGTATTGTCTGGCAGGCAAGTGCCACACACTCCAGGACTGACACTTCCATTGCAGCAAAGGTTGCATGTGGTTCCTAGGCCACAGTTTGTTCCATCTGCCAAGCATGACCCTCCACACTGGGTACCCAGGGCATTGTAAGCTGTGTTGCAGCAATTGTTACAAGTGGTACCAGCACCACATACAGCATTGTCTGGCAGACAAGTACCGCATACTCCAGGACTCACACTTCCATTGCAGCAAAGGTTACATGTGGTCCCTAGGCCACAGATTTCTCCATCTGGCAAGCATGTTCCCCCGCACTGAGTGCCACCATAATTGTAAGCAGTGTTGCAGCAATTGTTACAAGTGGTACCAACACCGCAAACAGTATTGTCGGGTAGACAATCAGCGATTCCATCTGTACACTGTCCACCGGAAGCGTAGTCTGCGCACTCAGTTACTTCGTTGGTTCCACCAAGTCTGAAAGCAAACTGCAGGAACAAGAAGTCAAGGCCAACAAAAACGTCAACTGTCGAATCTCCTTCACACAGTCCGCAATCGGAGGCCTTGCCTGAGGCACAGTTGATTTCTCCTGCTGGACAAAGAGCTAGGGCATTTCGGTTGTCATCAAAAGCCAAATAAGTAACTTTGGCCGTAATAGAATGGACAAGCCCTCTTGCAATCGCCGACGCCTCTAGCAAGCCCATGAATGGCTTGACGGATCCCCTGATTTGCAGCATACAGAGGTCTATTCCAAGAAAATCCAAAAAATCGACCACTTGCTGGCTTTCCGGGTCGTAGGTGAAACATAATTCGGCGACAAATTGAAGGTAAAAGCTGTTGGCCAAGTTGCGTCTAAGCTCCAAGCTCGGTTTCGAACTAATATCGCCCAAGGTCAAACCAGTCGATGGAATGCATACTTCAGCTCCGAACTGGATCATCAAGAAAGGTGCTTTTGGAATGGGAAAGCTGCACGACCCGCCAAGGCAGCCAGCCTGACTTCCCGTACCCGCATTAGATAAATCGGTCAAGTCACCAACAAAGCCTTCAAGCCCACCGTCCACACGACATTCCAGCCCCCTACTTGTATTGTTGTAATTTGCATCTGTGCCAGCATCAACAATCGCTGATGCATCGGAGGTACGCTTACTTGTATCTGCTATTTCGATTCCGTCCAGGAGACGATGGCGCTCTCGTTCTCGCCTTCGACGGGCCACAAACCTGTTGAGTTCTTTTTCTAACAGCGCAGAGCAGTAAACAAATGGATCCGAGGTAAGGCCGCAAATACAGTCTCGGACGTGCTCCGAAACTTGGGACCCGGCAAAGTTCAACTGGTCGCATAGCGGCACTTGTAGCTTGGCTCGAGACTGCTGTTCAAAGTTAATAAAACCTTGATCATTTCCGTCGAGTTTTTGCTGCAAAACTTCGAGGCCTTTTTCAGTACCGTAGGCTTCTGACAAGCGTCTTCGTATTTCTTCCGTCAGCCCACCGTCCTCGGTAGTGGCTGACTGGTTTTCAAGATCTGCCACAAGTGAGTCGAGTTCTGGGTCTACACCCGCCACAAAGCTAGCAGCCAGAGCCAGTCCGTTATTGGGGATGACAGGATTTGCTACGGCATCGTCGTAATCCTCCGGCTGGCAAATCGACCGATATTCGGTCATGGTGACACATTCACTTCCAGCCTTGCAGTTTTGACATGCTGCGAATCCCTGACCTCCGCATTGCTCAAAATCATCTGTGACACAATTCAAGGCAACATTATCAAAGCCTTCTAGGCAGATGCTGAGTTCATGGGTGTGAAAAACACAGCCACTGCCAGTAGGGCAGAGTACGGGTGAGAATCCCGCCCCGTTGCACTGGACAGTAGCCATCGTCGGAGCCGCGGTCGGGGGCGGGGTTACCGGTGTTTGGGTTGGCGTCTGTGGTATGGGTTGATTCGTGGGTGACAGAACACCAGTGGTCGGAGCTGGCACAGGTGCTGGGACAGGCGCAGTGGGCACAGGCACCGGGGCCGTGGGCACAGGCGCGTCGTCGTCGTCGATTTGAGCATCATCATCACATTCACCATCAGCCCGACCAAGTGCAGAGCTCAAAAACGATGCAGTTTCACCCCACAGGCCAGAAACGAATCCTACCACTTCGCCAGTGATCGTAGTTGTTGCTGTGCTTTGAGAGGAATCTTCTTCTTCTTTCGCCTGAAGCTTTCGATGATGACGCAGCCTTCCCTTGATGCTTTGGCTTTTTGCTTGTAAGGGTTCTTGTGCCAACACAGTGTAGGCCATCAGACACAGGCAGCATGCCACGTGGGGAGAAAAGACCTTCCTCATCGTTTTTCCTGAGAATTTTTTTTTCAATTCCAAAAGAAGGCACTGCAGTTTAGTACTGTAGGTGCAGGTGAAAAACAAATCCAAATTGAAAAACTCAAATCGGAAAATTGAGACATGATGACTGTGTCAATAATTTATTGCTGGCGCTACTGCAAGCTCTACTGTTGAGGTAGTAATGTACATGTTTTCTCAGTCGCGTTTTTCTTTCTCATAATTAAGAAATGTGTTCAGCGATCTCTCAACTTCCGTGTTTGCCGTCGACGGTCACAGGAGGTCACGGATTCAACTCATAATGAGAATGGTACTTTCCGGTGGAAGATCCTGTATGTAGGAAGTTCAGGCATCAGAACTGGTTCAACCGCCATGTTTGCTTTTAACAGAGGCAGGCATGGTAAGGCGAGATACCGTACATGGGTGTGCTGAGGATCCGCCATTGTCGACAGCTATTTTGTTTACTATTTTTGACTCTGTGATGATGGACTTTCTTCTCGCCGATCAAAGATTCTTTCGGGATTGAAATTCCAATCTCTAAGTCACGGGGGATCTAATCATTCACCAGTCAGTCAGTGAAGAAACATCCATTCATTGATTCATTGATTCATTCGTTGTCCACGGCTTCCAACCGATTTTTCTCGCCATTCTGACCTGACCAGGTAGCTAGCTGTCGTTAGTGCAAGAAATCAAATATCCCTGACGGGGATTGTTGCCCTTGACATTGTTTGCAGACCGTCAAGGTACTAGAGTAGCGGCTACTAGCTAGACAAGCCGGTTTTTGTAAGCAAAAGCGGTTGCAAGTTTTTGGATAGGGATTCAAAACGCTTTCCTTTCCCGATGTGTGGCATCTTGTTGGAGGTTTATGCATTAGATACAGATACCAAAACATGTATCATAGAGACAAGTCAAGACAATCCATCATCGTCGTCAGTTCCAAGTCCTGATGAGTCTTCTCAGCAAAGCAACCCAAATCTGAGGAGTCGAGGTCCAGATCATTTAGGAAGTGTGGAACTCAACATATCAAATCAGGAGGATGGTTGCCATCATCGAGTGCAATTAAAAGCATCCGTCTTGAAAATGAGACACAATTCAACCTTACAACCTGTATCACTATTACCAGATGATTCATCAACAAGGAATGAATCGTCCAATAAAAAGGGGGGCGTGGGTATGCATTTGGCGTGGAATGGGGAAGTATATCAGCGATGGAAATCTTCTAGTAGTAGAATGGAGACGGTTGCTGGGTACGAAATTGACGATACACAACTCGTGGCAGAAATGTTGCTTCAGGTGTATCAAGAGAACAAGGAGATGGGTTTGGAGTCGGGAGAAAACAATGACACATTCTTTCAAAATTATGCGAAAGCAGTTGCCAACGTCATGGGACAGATGGTCAATGCCGAGTACGCCTTTTGTCTTGTCACCCCTTGGGCTGTATATTATGGGAGAGATCCACATGGAAGACGATCTTTGTTGTATTGGGAGGACAACAGCACAGACAGCGATGATGATGGTCATACGCAAGAAGCATCAAACGATGACAATTCCAAGCCAGCACCCAAGCCGTTATTAAGTTCAGGTCCTCAGTCTTGGAAGATTGCTTCTGTGGCAGAGCATGAAATGGCCTGTAACAACGAAAACAACAACATGCACAAGTGGGACGAAATAGTTCCAGGTATCGTTTTTGAATACCGGTTTGTCTCGGGGGAAACCCATACGACACCGATTCAGCTACCTCTGGACATGCCAACCACCCCCGTCGATTATTCACTGCTGCAGCAACAGCACCAAGTGGCACTACCAAGCTCGTCTTTAGAGGCCACCAAACCGGACAGCGTGACTGATTCCATGTGGAAGGCAAGCTTGGCTTTCGAGCACTATCTACTCCAAGCCGTTCGATTACGAGTCTGTGGAAGTGGTGGTATGGAAGAAGAATCGGTAACGTACGACGCGTCATCCAGTCACAATGATATAGCCGTTCTTTTTTCGGGAGGAATTGATTCGGTCGTACTGACAGCATTGGCGCTGCAAGTCTTACCGACAAATCAACCATTGTGCTTGTGGAATGTTTCCTTTGTGGACCAGCACACTCACAACGACGATACCAACAAAGCAACAGCCAAGGCACAAGATTGTTTAGCGGCACAGGCGTCCTTCGAAGAATTGAAGCGTCTCTTTCCGCATCATACCATGCATCTGGAAACAACCGAGGTGTCGTGGGATGAAATGGCGCAGTGGGAGTCACACGTTCGCACCTTGCTTCATCCCAAAACAACCACCATGGACTTGAACATTGCCATGGCCTTGTGGTATGCCAGTCGTGGGCATTCTCGCGGGCAGGCTAATAACAACGACGACAATGGTACTACTCCTGGTGATGCTTGTGACCCAGAGAAAAAAGATCCAATAATACTGTTGGTGGGAATGGGGGCCGATGAACAATTAGGTGGCTATGGTAGACATCGAAAAGCTTACGAGCATGGTATCAAAGAGAATGCTTCTCTTGCCAATCACCGCTTGCGGCAAGAACTCGACATGGACATTGAACGACTATGGGAACGAAATCTAGGAAGAGACGACAGAATTTTCAGTGACCATGGCAAAGAGGCACGCTTTCCGTATCTTGATTATCACGTTGTGAAATTTCTGGCTCAAACTCCTCTAGAAGACACATGCGATTTTAGCTTACCCTGGTCAAGGAGACAAGATGATATTGAGAATCATGGCTGCGCGGTTGGGGCTCCAGACTGCGTCTGGGATGGTGAAACGAGCCATCCAGTTTGGTAGCCGGATTTCTCATGTCAGTGACAAGCGAAGATTTGGAAGTCGCCGCAAAGCGAAAGGTACAGCAGTTGTCTAATAAATAGCGGTTTGGTACTAGCTCATTGTTCTCGCCTACTGTAAGACAAGTTATACAGAGTAGTTCGTGGCTGCATTTGCCTCAATTGATTGCACCAACTCCTGGCTCGCCACAAATACATGACACGACCTCAAATAGATTCTGGAAATATGGTGTGTTAGTAAAGAGACCTAATCCACCACTTAACATTGTCTACTACTTAGTAATGACTGTTGGCGAAGAGTGGCAGTCTCGCTACCAAGTATAGTTAGTAGGGAAGTTATAATGCAAGAACAATTGTCATTCGGAACAACCATAAAATGTCGAAGCCATTTGAGTAACAGAGGAAACAAGTTAAGTGGCTAAATAGTTTAGTACTCTGTAAAGAGCGAAGCCCAGTCAATAGAAATAGGTTGGCCACCTCTATCCCTGGCCGGGATATTTTTGTAGCTATCATTTCCTCGCCACCAAACGACTTTTCAGTGTGTGGTCGGTCAGTGCATGGATGCATCACGCGGGGGTAACGGTACTGCAAAAGGACAAGATAATGTTTTGTCGGCCCAGTCCTCTTTTTCTTCTAACGAATCCATCAGTCAGTCACTCAATCAATCATGTTCATTCGAGGACAATTGCTTCGTCAGCTCCGTCAAGGCATTCCGCCCATGAAGGCGGACCGCATTTCGCCATTTGCGCCCATCTGGGAACCAAGCCCATACCCACGAGAATTCTCCTGGCACATCGTCATAGAATTCGTACCATCGAAAAATATTTCCGGCTAATAAAAAGTATTCCGGCAGTCGCTGCCGTTCGCTGGAACGAATATTTTTGTTGGCAATTTTGATGGGATGTTTGGGTGCCAACGTCCACTTCAGGGTGGAGGCTGGTTTTTCCGCAGTGCTGCTGGCATTGACCCACGATAAAAAGTCCACTGTATTGTCGGAGTTGGCAATTTCTGGGTGGAAGCTATGTGAAAAGTCACAGGGTATAATGGTAGGATGACTCCCGGCCCAATATTCGGCCGCATACCGTCCCGTTCCAAAGGATGGTGGCCAATGTCGATGCATATTCATGGTCATTTTTTGTTCCAATCTCAAGTAGAGTGCATCCTTGACCACGCGTTCCATGTGCCCTTCATACGTGAGGGGCGGTAAGAGTTGACGAATGTAGGCACACTGGGCAACCCAAAAGTTTCCGGCCACGAAAATGCCTCGTTCTGCCGTCACAAACAAGCCACATAAAGTGCAGGTTTCCATGGGTGGTTTGAGACATTTTTCGTGTGTAATGGCCTGGTAAAATGGAAAGCAAAGGTTTTGATGTCAATTTCAAATGGTCCTCCAGATTCTAAACGCAGCAATGCAACAAACAGTACTCCATCAAAGTTACATACCTGCATCATCTTACGCCTCCATCGTTCATTCAACGTCGAATAATGATGAGACCCCTTATTGTGCAAATATACCACACGACGCTTGTCGCCACCTTGAGCCTTGTCGCTTCCACAAAATGTATGGAGATGATGGAGTGTCAATTCTTCTCGTCCATCGTCGTCATGTCCCAAGAAATGACAAAAGAGTCCCCGTTCCTGACACAATTGATCAATGACGTCGGAATCCAATTTGACGCCATTTTTATTATTCATTTGTTGTGGATAGCTGTTGCCTTCTATTTTTTCTCCAATGGTTTGATAAAAAATCGTAGCGGGAGTACTGGTGATGAGAGGCGATGCCTTGTTGTTCTTGGACTTGGCCGAAAAGTTATCCAGTTGTTCTTTGATGATACGCAAAGCATTTTGTTTTCCTTCCGATGTATGGGGTATGTAAATGTGATAAAATATGGGAATGACATCGGCGCTGTTAGCGGATGGAAATTTGGAATGAAAATCCATCGCTGGAGGATCGGGATACCGTCGTTTGACCAATATCTGTCGTGGATCTGCAACCCCACCAGCAGCAGTAGTAGCAGTAGATCCCCCTATGTACGGTGCATCCAAGGCTCCACTTTGTTCGAGACTGTGGTGAGTTGAGGATGTCGAGGAGTCGCCTCCAAAATAAATATGAAAAATTACAATCGTCGTCACCAAGGACATGATCAAGGGTTCCAACATGCGCCGTATACGCGTCGACAGTGTTGCCGTACTGAAATCAGTACTCCCAGTGCTTCTGGTAGAGGAATCCATCATATTGTTGCAGCTGTTGTTGATGATGATGGCAATTTTATTGCTTGTGTGTGCGTTTTCTTCTGGCAATCAAATGGACCTCGCTTGTGAAAGCGTAACAATCAATTGTGTTCACGGTGGTACAATTTTTAGCGGTAGTTTTTCTTCTCTTTTTTGAACACGGTTATATATACAGAATAATTTGTGGGTTGCACTGCATCATCCGTCTGTCGCGACTGGAAGATAGACGCAAGAGCTTTGACAAAGTTTCAACGCCTGCCTGTACCACTGTTGGTCTCGTCGATAAATGAATGCAGACGATAAGCAAAGTTGCCTTCTGCACGATGAATCTCTAGTAGCTTTTTGCTTTCGTTCCTCGGCTATGTTGTATTTGCGCGCTTCTTCGTGCTGGGGAGCTTGGTAAATGGTAACAATCTCCTAAAAAGTCAACGAACCGGTCTGGAAGTGAATGATGGGGAATGAATGTCGATCAATGAGATGTCCAGTCAGGTGAAAAATAGTCACATGACTGCATGTCGGATTTAGAAAAGTACCAGTGTCCCCGTTTTTTCAACGAAGAAAAAGAAATTCATTATGTTGAAGTGGTCATGTTTGGTTCCCGCTACTAGTACCCTACTAGCAGTTAGGATAACCAATCCGAATCTGCTTCACTGCTAGTGCTATGTAGCAGTCTCAGTGCAACATGCCAATCACATGCCCAGAGTGCCTTAGACCATAAATTGAGCAGAGGTGCTAGCCATGTGCCCAGTGCGCTCAGGGCTAGTCAGCTGCTTGTGTTTTGGTTGTTGGTCATTTAGTGTTGTGTTAGGTCGAGCATGTCATCGGTGCGATTTCTTTCACAAATGTTGCCCAGTCACTGTTCTGATTGTCATGTCAAATGGCTACGCAACATACTCTTATTTGCCAACAACTTGACATGAGCTGTTAATGGCATTCTGGTTTCAGTGGCCTTGGCATGAAACTGTTTCTTGACGGCTCTGTGTTGCTTGTGAGACCTTCTGAAGAACAACTGACACGCAAGAGAAAGCCAACTAACTCTAACATGTGTTCTAACTAGAAGCATGTTCAAAGCTACAACAGCTTTGTACATGCAAGCTAGAATGAATGTGAAGTGTTTTGTTTGTTTGATTAGATTGTCAACTTTGTCTTAATTAATTTGATGATCTTGTGGCATTTCTGTGTCTCATTTCTAAAGCATCTATAGCTTAGTTTATGCAATTTATAGGAAGCATGTCCCTCAAAGTGCTTGGCAAAGCAATACAACTGTCTGTCAAAGCTTGGCTAGCTTTCAGAATCAATCTCTTACATGAAGATGGGAGTGTTGTTAGAAGAAAGAGAGTGTCATGTGCATGTCATTAGGGCATTGCGCAGTGAGGAGAAATTTAAACCTCACTGCTATATAATAATGCTATCTCAATTGTCAGCAAGCAGCTGATTGGTGGTTAAGCAAGCTCCAAATCAAATACCAAGGAGCTTCCTACTAGCATTAGATTTGTCTTTTTTTTTGAAAATGTTGGCTTGCC
>Ga0163144_10023910_pt1 | contig 12027 bp, 13 predicted proteins | sample OliLak19BULKMAT1_FD_123175 | JGI IMG/M metagenome (GOLD analysis project Ga0163144, IMG submission 123175) | Freshwater microbial mat bacterial communities from Lake Vanda, McMurdo Dry Valleys, Antarctica - Oligotrophic Lake LV.19.BULKMAT1 | ecosystem: Environmental > Aquatic > Freshwater >...
CCGTTCAGCCCCAGAAACACCCCGCCATTCACCCGGCGCGGATCGATCCGCCGCTGCAGCCGTCGCAGCGAGGTCCATGCCAGAAGCGCTGCGAACCGCGACATGATGCTGGCCTTGAACGCCTCATGCAGAAAGTCGGAGATCAGCTTGGCGGTGCCTTCGCCGGTCTTCAGCGCAATGTTGCCGGTGAAGCCGTCGGTCACGATCACATCGACCCGGTTCGAGGGCAGGTCGCCCCCCTCGATAAAGCCGATGTAGGAGAAATTGGCGATCTCGGCCACCGCAGGCATCCGGTCGTGCGCGTCCTTCAACTCGGCCCGGCCCTTGTGCTCTTCCGTGCCGACGTTCAACAGCCCAAGGCGCGGACAGGCGAGGCCCAACCCATCCTGCGCATAGGAAGCCCCCATCACGGCGTATTGCAGCAGGTCGTCCGTCTCGGCCCGGACGTCGGCGCCGACATCCAGCATCAGGTTGAAGCCGACCGGATTGCGTGAGGGCCACAGACAGGCGATGGCGGGGCGGTTGACGCCGGGCAGTTTTCGCAGTCGCAGCATGGACACGGCCATTAGCGCACCGGTATTGCCACAGGAAACAGCAACCGTAGCCTCACCCTCCTTGACGCTGTCGATGGCCGACCACATCGAGGTACCGGCGCCATGCCGCATCACCTGGGCAGGTTTGTCGGCCATGGTGACCACGCGTGGCGCATGACGCAGATGGCATCTGCCGTCGAGAACCTGGTGCCGTCGCACGAGGGCCGACAGCACTGCCTCATCGCCGTGCAGGACGGCGTTCATCTCTGGATGCTTGGTCAGCGCAGCAGCAAGGCCCGCGACGACCGCCGCAGGCCCGTTGTCGCCACCCATTGCGTCGATCGAAATGACGATGCGCCTTGATGCAGCGACGATCTCAGACTCGGGTCTGCGGGGCATACGATCAGTCGCGCCTGGGCGCGGCTTACGCCGCGTCCTCGTCAAGGTCCACTTCGCGGGCGACAGCGACGACTTCGCGCGAATCATAATGACCGCAGGACGGACACACATGATGCGGGCGCTTCAGCTCACCACAGTTGGAGCATTCGTTCGGGTTCGCGGCGACCAGCGAGTCATGTGCCCGGCGCATGTTGCGCTTGGACTTCGTGGTGCGGTTCTGCGGGACAGCCATGTCTCACCTTCAGGCAGAGGGGGCATGCCCCGGATTTCTTCTTGCGAAGTGTGACGGTCGATGTAAGGGACGAGTGCCCCGCATTGCTGCATCACAGCTTCAATGAGCGGCGATACATACTCTGATTTTGCCGCTGCGCAAGCCCCATTTGCCTGCGGAACCGCCGGTTTCAGCCCTTGCTTCCACCCTCGTCGTCGGGCTTTGGGACAAGCCGCCCCGCAAGGGCCGCAAGACCGGCAAACGGCTTCAGATCGCTGTCGGACAGCGGGGTCACGCCGTCGCCCGCGTAGACAGTCGACCCAAGCTCTGCCCCCGGGGCACGAGGATAGAGCGGCAGGGCCAGCATCAGCGCCTCGGTGGCGACCTCGGCGATGTCGATCACTTCGGGCAGCTGTTCGACCGTGTCATCGGGTGCCATCTCGACCTCATCGCCCTCGGGCTCCACCGGATCAACCACATAGCGGCGGCGCACGGTTTCCTGAACGCGGGTGACGACCGGTTCCAGCGTGACCACGCAGGCCTGGCTCGCCTCGGCAGCCAGGGTCCCGGTCAGCAGAAACTCCCCCTTGCCGTCCGGCGCGATTTCGCCCTGAAACCGCAGTTTGCGCAAACCAAGCAATCCAAGCACACGGGCCCTTGCGTCCAGGGTCGGACCGTCGGGATGATAATCGAACCGGGTTGCACGACGCGGGCTGAGGGCACCTGTGCGAAACCGGATCGGCGGGGCGGGGGTCTGATCGGACATGAAAGGCCTTGTGACTGGTGGCTTCGCCGCGAACTGCGCCAAGAAGGAGGACATCCGAACGGAGATGTCCGGTCTGGCGTTCCATTCTTGAACTATGGGGCAACCTTCTGATATCCCCTTTTGCAAGGGTTTTGAAGAACCCCCGTCGGCAACGACGTTTTGACGGGGATGAGGGCGGGCATGACGGTATCGCAACTGGCGCGGGGACTTCTGGCGGCAGGCCGGTTTGTGCGCGGCCGAGGCGTGGTCATGATCCTTGCGGTTGCCATCACCGCCTGTTCGTCGATCTACCGCAACCACGGCTATGTCCCGGCGGATGACGAACTTGCGCTTGTCGAGGTTGGTGTCGACACGTGGGAAACGGTCGGTCAGAAGATCGGTCGCCCCTCCACCTCGGGGCTACTGAACGACGAAGGCTGGTATTATGTCCAAAGCCGATATGAGCTCCGAGGTGGGCGCGAACCGAAGGAGATCGAGCGGACCGTCCTTGCCGTGACCTTCAACAGTTCCGGCGTGGTCGAGAACATCGCCCGCTTCGGCCTTGAAGACGGTCAGGTGGTCGAGATTTCGCGCCGGGTGACCGAGACGAACATCAAGGGCTTCAGCCTGATCCGGCAACTGCTTTCCAACTTCGGAAACTTCAACCCGGGTGCCATCCTCGAGTGATCGGCCGCCCGGCTCTGCAGCGCCTGGCTTGAATCCTGGGTCCCTTGGTCCCGGCTCGCCTGGTCCCGGGCGCTTAGTCCTTAGGGTCGAACTTCAGTGCGACGCCGTTGATGCAATAGCGCAGACCGGTTGGGGCCGGGCCGTCCGGGAAGACATGGCCCAGATGCGCCTCGCAGCGTTTGCAGTGCACCTCGGTCCGGCGCATGAACCAGCTGTTGTCGGATTGCTCCGCCACCATTTCCGCGTCCAGCGGCGCATAGAATGAGGGCCAGCCGGTGCCGGAGTCGAACTTGGTCGCCTGGTCGAACAACGGCGCGTCGCAGCAGATGCAGCGGTAGGTCCCAGGCTCTTTCGGAAAGCTGTCGTTGGTGAAGGCACGCTCGGTGCCGTGCTTGCGGGTAACCTTGAAGGCTTGCTCCGACAACTGGGCCTGCCATTCGGCTTCTGACTTGACGATCTTGTCCATGGACGGACCTCCTGTGTTAGGATCATATCTAGGGTGCGCGACAGCGGGGGAAAAGGGCGTGCAACCGATCATTCGTGGCGGGTTGGTGGCCAGACTGGCCAATGGGGCGGCGGACTGGACCCGCATCCTTCAGTTGCGCGCGACCAGTTTTCCCCGCCAGCGGGGTGATGAGGAGGACGCGCAGGATGCGCTGTCCAGCCATCTGGTGGTGGAAGGGCAGGGCGAAGTCCTCGCCTATTTCCGGGTGATGCTGTTCGGCTGGGGTGCGGGCCTCGCCCAGGGCTATACGGCGCGGTACTATGATGTGACGCCCCTTGCAGGCTACGCCCGCCCGATTGCCGAGATGGGCCGCTTCTGTCTTGCACCGGGCGGGGTGCATCCGGATGTCCTGCGGCTGGCCTGGGGCGCGATGGCGCGGATCGTCGATGAGGGGCAGGCGGGCCTTCTGGTCGGCTGCACCTCGTTTCGCGGCACGGACTGGACACAGCACCGCGCGGCACTGGCCTTGCTGGCCGAAGGCTATCTGGGGCCGGAGGAGCACCGGCCGGGTCGCAAAGCGGCGGAGGTCGTGGAGTTCACGACCCTCGCCGGGCCGATCAGCGATCGCCGCACTGCGATTGCCGGATTGCCGCCGTTGCTGCGGACCTACCTCGGGATGGGGGGCTGGGTCAGCGATCACGCGGTGCTGGACCGGGATCTGGACACGCTCCACGTCTTTACCTGCGTGGAGGTGGACAAAGTGCCGACCGCGCGGGTGGCCAGCCTGCGGGCGGTGGGTCAGGAACGCCAATCAGATTGAGCGCGTTCCGCGCGAAGATCCTTGTCTCCTGTCCTTGCGTGAAGGACGCAAGGACAGTCGGGGTTGCCTCCGGCGGGGATATTTTTGCAGAAGGGAAACGGCCAGGGAAGATCAGGCCCGGCCCTTGCGACCGCCACGCCGTCCGGCGGAGGCCTGACTCGCGGCGGCAGAGGCTTCGGCGAAAGTTGCCCCGGCTTCAACTGCTTCCAGCACCTTGGCGAAACGGATCCACTCACCACCGTTCGGGTCGTGGTTCATCAGGAAGTTGGCGGCGCGGATCGCCTCCATCTCTTGCTGGCGGACCGGGTTCATGATGGCGCTGGTCATCCCAGCACCAATAGCCATGGGAAGGAAGGCCCCGTTGATGCCGTGGCGGTGCGGCAGGCCGAAGCTGATGTTCGACGCGCCGCAGGTGGTGTTCACCCCAAGCTCGTCGCGCAGGCGGCGGACGAGGGTGAAGACCTGCTGACCGGCCGAGCCCATCGCGCCGACCGGCATGACCAAGGGGTCCACCACGATGTCATGCGCCGGGATGCCGAAATCAGCGGCGCGTTCGACGATCTTCTTCGCCACGGCAAAACGCACATCGGGATCTTCGGAAATGCCGGTGTCGTCGTTCGAGATCGCCACGACTGGCACGTTGTACTTCTTGACCAGGGGCAGGACGAGTTCCAGCCGGTGTTCCTCACCTGTGACCGAGTTCAGGAGCGGGCGGCCTTCGCAGGCCATCAGGCCGGATTCGAGGGCACCGGGGACCGAGCTGTCGATGCAGAGGGGCACGTCGACGGTCTGCTGGATGATCTCGATCAGCGCCTTCATCAGCGGCGGCTCGACAAAGTTGTTGTCGGCATAGCGCGGGTCCTGCGCCATCATGTTGGTGAAGACCGCACCAGAATTCACGTCAAGCACCGTCGCCCCGCAGGCCACCTGCTCCAGGGCATCCTTGATCACGGTCTCGAAATTGCCCTGTTCCAGTTCTGCGGCAAGCTTCTTGCGCCCTGTGGGGTTGATACGCTCACCGATCACGCAGAACGGTTCGTCAAAGCCGATGATGACGGTTTTCGTTTTGGATTCAATGACGGTACGGGTCATTCTTAAACTCTCTCAGCGTTTGCGGGCACGCCGGAAGCGCCGCCATTTGCAGTGACCCATTCGGCATTGGTCTTGATGCCGCCAAGCGGGAAGAAGTGGACGTGTTCGATGCCGAACCCTGGGTTGGCGGCCTTGTGCGCGGCAAGTCCGGCCAGAACCTCGGTCGGCTCATAGGGCAAAAGCAGCTTCGTCACATCCATCGCCCGCTTTTGCAACACGCGCAAGCTGGGGCCAACCCCGCAAGCGATGGCAAACTTGATCAGCGTCTGAAGTTTCGCCGGGCCCGCGATGCCGATATGGATCGGCAACTTGATCCCTTCGGCCTGCAGCCGGTTGACCCAGGCAATCACTGGGTCAGCCTCGAAGCAGAACTGGGTGGCCATTGCCATCTTGGCGTCGCTGCGTTCGGCAAATGCCGACTTCCAGCGTGCGGCCTCCATCACCATCTTGTCCGACCCATCTGGGTCGATGTCGCGGTTGCCTTCCGGGTGCCCTGCGACATGGAGGCGATCAAAGCCGTCAAACGCCCCTGACTCCAAAAGCTGCATCGATGTTGCATAGTCGCCGACCGGCGTCGTCACCCCGCCTGCGAGAAGGAGCGCCTGGCGCACACCGACATCCTTGTAACGGGCAACCCAGTCGGTCAGCGTCACCTTGTCCCTGATGATCCGCGCCGGAAAGTGCGGCATCACCGAGTACCCCTCGGCGCCGATGCGCCGGGCGGTGGCAACCATATCCTCGATCGGGGTGCCTTCGATATGGGCGACATAGACCCTCGTACCGACCGGCAGCAGCGCGCGGAAGCTTTCCACTTTTTCGGCGGTGCGCGGCATCACCTCGATCGAGTAACCGGCCAGAAACGCCTCAAGCGGTTGCTCTGATGCGGCATCATCCTTGCGGCGGAAGTTGAACAGGGCCATCGGTCTCTCCTATGGGGTGCTCAGGCCTTGGCCCAGCCTTCGGTCTCTATCAGTGCCTTCAGGCCAGCGGCGTCGAACTGGGCTTCAAGACGCGCAGCCTCGGCGCGGGCAATCTCGGCCGGATCGCCGTCAACCGTGGCGACCACGACCTTGCGCCATTCGGCGAGATAACTGTCGCTGTCGCGTGCGCCGATCTTCATCGCGCAGCGGTCTATCGCCTGTTCGAAACGTTCGGAAAGCTGCACCTTGGAGCCACCTCGGCCTTTGCCGACAATCACCTGGGCCGGGATGTCGCGCCAGTAGACGACGGTAACTTCGGCCATGATCCGGTGATTCCCCTGACGTTGCTGACCCTGTTGATAGTCGTCAGTCCCCGACAACCAATGACGGTTTTCGACATGGCGAAGGATGGATGCGACCACGCGCATTGCCTGAGGATCGACAGAGCATCAAATGCCTGGCCCCTTGACCGGACCGGGTTGGACTGCGGCAAGGCTGTCGCTTACCAGCGGTAGTTCACGCCAAGGTGCAGAAGGCCGAATTCGATATCGGTGTAGCAACTGACGGCGCAGTTGTCGGGCAATTCAAGGCGACCCAGATCGGTCTGTAGGTATTCTACAAATACAGTGATCTTGGGGGCTACATAGTGTTCAGCACCCACCCCGACGACCCAGCCGGTCAAGCTGTCGTCGCCACTCACCAATGAGCCGCCCAGATCGGACGCGACGACGTCGGCTCGGGCGGCTCCGGCTGTCGCGTAGACAAGGGTTTTTCCGAAGGACCAGCCAACCCGACCAAGCAGGCTTGCCAGATTGTCGACCGTGGTTTTGCAGTCGCTGCATCCGAATTCGGCGCTGTCAAATGGCTCGGCAGTCAGGTCGCCCCCGGAGACGAAAAGCTTCACCCCATAGACAAGACCGCCGTTCTGCCAGTCATGTCCTGCCGAGATCGTCGGCAACGTGCCAGAATAGTCGTCAGCGCTGGACTCGCGAGACGAACCCCTCTCACCCCAGAAGTTATCTCCATTGGGGATTGATGCGGCAATCCCGAAGTGCAGACCTTGCCAGCTTTGAGCCTCGGGGAGGGCGGCGATACTGGACTCCTCAACGATCGCTTCCGGCCCTGCTGCGAAAGCAGGAAGGCAGGTCGTCGCAAGCAAGGTTGCGGTCAAAAGTTGAACTTTCATCCAAGACTGCCTTGATCAGAAATGTATGAGCCACGATAGGTTCGGCTCGGCACCCGGTCAACAGGAACGCGGCCCCAACGGCTTTCGCTTGGGAGGACAGCGGTAGATGCGACGTGTCGGACCAAGCTCGCGCGTGCGGCAGTCCTTGTAACACGACCGAAAGCCGACTACGTTTTGCGTAACCACAGATGGAGGGCGATGATGACGCCCGAGCGTCCCCGTAGGGCGGACGCATCCTCTGCACCGGTCGAGGCGTCCTTTGATATCCTTGGGACTGTTCCCGACGCAGATGAGCCGTCAGCCCTTGTCGACCCAGGGTCTCCTCCGCTTTATGCGGCGCTTGACCTTGGCACAAACTCTTGTCGCATGCTGATTGCCCAACCCGCGGGCAGTCAGTTCGTGATCATCGACAGCCTGTCAAAGTCGGTGCAACTTGGCGCCGGGCTGGAGGCGTCGGGCCGCCTCAGCCGGTCGTCGATGGCGCGCACGCTGCAGGCGCTGCGGATTTGCGAAAAGAAGATCGAAAAGCACGGCGTGAAGCGCATGCGTCTCGTCGCCACCGAGGCGTGCCGCCGCGCCCGCAACGCCCGCGACTTCATCCGCCAGGTTCGTCGTGAAACCGGCCTCGCGCTGGAAATCATCGAACCCGAGGAAGAGGCGCGCCTGGCGGTGATTTCCTGCGCGCCGCTGGTCAACCCCTCCACCGAACAGCTGCTTGTGGTCGATATCGGCGGCGGGTCGACCGAGCTTGTGTGGATCGACCTGTCTGCCGTTGCCCCAGCGGACCGGCCCCGGGCGATCATGCGGCTGCATGGCGGCTTCAAGCAGGGCGAAGGGGCTGTGGCGCGGGTGGTGGACTGGATTTCGGTGCCGCTTGGGGTGGCGACGCTGAAGGACCAGTTCGCCGATGTCGATGATGACGCCGCCCGCTTTGCGCTGATGAGCTGGTTCTTCGAGGAGAACCTTGCCAGCTTCAGCCCCTACAACGCCAACAACAAGCGCGAAGGTTTTCAGATCATCGGCACCTCGGGCACGGTCACCACTGTTGCGGCGAGTTTTTTGAACCTCAGGCGCTATGACCGGACCAAGGTCGACGGTCTGCAGATGACCTCGGACCAGATTGACCTCGTGATCCGCGACTATCTGGGGCTTGGCCCCGAAGGCCGCCGCAATGACCCGCGGATCGGGCGCGATCGGCATGTGCTGATCATGTCGGGGGCCGCTATCCTGCAGGCGCTGATGCGGATCTGGCCGACCGACCGCTTGTCTGTAGCCGATCGCGGGCTTAGGGAGGGTCTCCTTTACGCGCAGATGAGCCGTGATGGCATTCTGGGGGACGGACCGTACAAATGACCGAGAAACCGACCTCGGGCCGGGGCCAGCGCGAGCTGCGTGTGCGGGTCAAGACTGCGAAGGGCAGGAAACTGTCATCAACCCTGTGGTTGGAGCGGCAGCTGAACGACCCTTATGTGATCCGCGCAAAGAAGGAAGGCTACCGAGGCCGGGCAGCCTACAAGTTACTGGAGCTTGACGACCGTTACGGGTTCCTGAAGCCCGGTGCTCGGGTGGTCGATCTTGGCTGCGCGCCGGGGGGCTGGGCGCAGGTGGCGGCGGTGCGGGTCAACGCACTGGCGCAGAACCCAAAGAAACCGGTGGGCACGGTCCTCGGGATCGACCTGCAGGAGGTGGAGCCGATTGCGGGGGTGGAACTGCATCAGCTCGACTTCCTGGACGAAGGCGCGGACGAGGCGGTCAAGGGCTGGCTTGGCGGCGGTGCCGATGTGGTGATGTCGGACATGGCGGCAGCCTCCAGCGGGCACAAGGGAACCGACCACCTCCGGATCGTGGCGCTGGTCGAGGCTGCGCTCGCCTTTGCGTTCGATGTGCTCGATGAGGATGGGACCTTTGTCGCCAAAGTCCTCGCCGGCGGTGCCGAGGCCGAGATGCAGACGATGCTGAAGAAAAACTTCAGGAAGGTGGCGAATGTGAAGCCGCCGGCAAGCCGAGCAGACAGTTCGGAGAAGTTTGTTGTTGCGATGGGCTTTCGCGGGCGTCGGGCCGACGGCGGCGAGGGGGAGGAGTAACCCAAGCCGCCTCGTTCAACGTCGTCTTCTCTTCGTCTGAACCCAGGCGAGGAGCGGCGAAGTCGACGACGACCGATCGCATGTCAAAAGAAAAAGGCGCCCGAAGGCGCCATCTTTCACGCGATGGAATTTTTCAGCCGCCCCAGCTGCGCACCGGGCCACAGTCCATGTGGACGAAATTCGACCGCGAATACTTGCCGACGCCGCCCGCCGAACACGCTGCCGCAGCCTTGGCCATCTGCCCGACCGAACGGGAGGCAAGCCGCAGGTCTGCCGCCTGGCCGACCATGTGAAGCGAGTTCTTCGCAACACCGCGCGACTTCGACCGCAGCATCGCGTTGGTCGCGGCACACCGGTAGCCGGACAACAGCATGTAAGGCTCGCTCACGTCCATCAGGCGGTGCGATGCGGCCATGATGTCGATCGCGCGCACGTCGATCTTTGTGCTTTCGTCCGACCGCCAGTCGCGCATGAAGTGGTTGATTTCTTTCATCACCTCGGGGATGTACTCCCCCTCGATCCAGTAGATGGTGTCCATCGCCTCGCCGGTGCGGCCGGAGTACATGCGGATCCGGCGAATATCGCCCGACCCCTTCAAGACCCCGAAAGCCTTGGTGTAGGTCGGTGCTGCGATAAGTGCCGTCGCTGCAAATACGCCGAGCAGACCACGCCGCGTAACACCCGAATTTCCCTGGATCGCCATTCTAACGCTGTCCCCGTCGTTGTTATCGACTGCTTAGCGCAGACTTCCCGCGCTTCTTCCCCAAGCGCCGCAAAGATATGGCACATGTCGAATCGAAGCCCAAGCACGGATTGCTCTGCCCCCGCCACGGTGACCCGCCATCGGCAAAAAATTGCTGAACGACCCGGATTAATCTGAACTGTTGTCGCTATGCAACGTTTGTGCGCCTTTCCTGCCGCAATAGGGCAGGCAGGCGGCTTCTGGCTTGTTTGTGAATGGACAGGGTGGCGGATTTCACGAATCCTTTCGTCAAATCAACTCCAAGAGATGTGGCGCAATGAACCGGACTTTCGCTCAGATGCTGTCAGCGCTGGCTATGCTGGCGGCTTTCTCCGGGACTGCACCCGCCGTGGCGGAAACCTCGACCAGTTCGCAGTTTGCCCCGTCCGATCTGGGGTTCTCTCAGGCCGTCGCGACCGCCGCCGCAGGCAACGACGCCGTTGCCGAATGGTACCGCAGCACCGCCTATGCGCCGCTTTGGACCGGGGTCGATCAGGCAGACCGTCGGGCAGCCTTGTTCGACGCTTTGGCGACGGCAACCGACCATGGTCTGCCACCGTCGCGCTATGGGGCAGAGGCGCTGATTCAGTCGCTGCGTCTGGCTCGGACCGAGGCGGACCGGGCCAAAGCCGAGGTTGCGCTGTCAGCAGTCTACCTGACCTGGGCGCATGATCTGACCTCGGGCCTGCTGGAACCGGCGTCGGTCGACCCCGGCATCGTGCGCGAGATCAACCGGATCGACCCGCAGATCCTGCTGTCCCGCCTTGCCAAGGGTGATCCGCAGGCGGTGTTCGACTGGCTGGTGCCGGATCACGCTAGCTATCTTGCGCTGATGAAGGCGAAGATCGGACTGGAAACCCAGATCGCCGCCGGTGGCTGGGGGGAGCTGGTCCCCGCCTCCACGCTTGGTCCGGGCGACAGCGGGGCGGCAGTCATCGCCTTGCGCGACCGGCTGATCCGCATGGGGTACCTTAGCCCGACCGCGACAGCGAGTTACGACCGTGCGCTGCAATCTGCCGTGCAGAAGTTTCAGATCACCCATGGTCTGGTTGCTGACGGGATTGCCGCCGAAACGACGCTGGCCGAGGTGAACCTTGCCCCCGAAGAGCGGCTGAAATCGATCATCGTGGCGCTGGAGCGGGAGCGCTGGATGCATATCGACCGCGCTACCCGGCACATCTGGGTGAACCTGCCGGACTACAAGGCCAAGATCGTCGAGTCTGGGCGCACCGTATTCGAGACCCGGGTGGTGATCGGCAAGAACGTCCCGGACCAGCGTACGCCCGAGTTTTCCGATGTGATGGAGCATATGGTGATCAACCCGTCCTGGGGTGTGCCGCGATCAATCATCGTCAAGGAATACCTGCCTTTGCTGCAGCAAGACCCTTATGCGGTCGGGCATTTGCAGGTGATCGACGGGCGGGGCCGGGTGGTGCCGCGCGATGCAGTGGATTTCAACGCCTATTCGGCGGGCAGTTTCCCTTATGACATGCGCCAACCACCGTCGGACGGCAACGCGCTGGGGCTGGTCAAGTTCATGTTCCCGAACAGCTACAACATCTATCTGCATGATACGCCGTCGAAATCGCTGTTCGACAAGGACGTGCGCGCCTTCAGTCATGGCTGTATCCGGGTCGCCGATCCGTTCGATCTGGCGCATGAGCTCCTCTCGGTGCAATCGGCAGCGGCAGAGCTGGAATTCGACACCCATCTGCAAACTGGTGAGGAAACCACGGTCAAACTGGAAAAGACGGTGCCGGTGCATCTGGTCTATTTCACCGCCTATCCCGACGGCAAGGGTAGAATGACCTATCGCCGCGATGTCTATGGCCGCGATGCGGCGCTTTTTGAGGCGCTTTCGGCCGCCGGGGTGGCGCTGCCGGGCGTTCAGGGCTAAGCCTTCGGCACCAACTGCCGGAGGTTCCGACCTTGTCCTACAGCATCCGCGACATTGCCCTGGCCCTCGGGGCCGAGGCTGCCGGTGATCTGGACCTGACCATCAAGCGCGCCTCTGAACCCCAAGCGGCGGGACCGGACGATCTGGCCCTGGCGATGGACCCGCGCTACGGCGATGGCATTGCCAAGGGCCGGGCGCGGGCGGCGCTGCTCTGGCCGGGGGCGGATTGGCTGGCAATGGGGCTGCAGGCCGCGATCTTTGCGCCG
>Ga0163144_10023911_pt1 | contig 12027 bp, 9 predicted proteins | sample OliLak19BULKMAT1_FD_123175 | JGI IMG/M metagenome (GOLD analysis project Ga0163144, IMG submission 123175) | Freshwater microbial mat bacterial communities from Lake Vanda, McMurdo Dry Valleys, Antarctica - Oligotrophic Lake LV.19.BULKMAT1 | ecosystem: Environmental > Aquatic > Freshwater > Lake...
AAATGGCAAGGGTGCCACCGGCGCACCTTGCAATCGGGCTGACGGGGCTCCAAAAAACAATGTGCAGACAGATACTTAGGAACGAAGTTCCGGCAGCGAGGAATCTCGCTTTATCTTGCCGTCTTATATGGCCACTTCTTCTGCACCGTCGTCGCTATCGTCTGTTCTCCTAAAGAATAGAAATCCGCAAGCTATCCAGCGCCAAGCTGCGAGGATCATCAATCCGATTTCATGCTTGTGTAGCCACAAAAATCACCACGATGGATCGTTCTGCAGCGTCATCGAATGACAGTTGCAGGGATACTAGAAATAGCTAAAATAGCTAGTTCATGATGGAGCAAATCACATGCAGACCATGTCCGCGAAGGACGCCAAAAACAGCTTCGGGCTGCTGCTGGACCGGGCCAGAGCCGAGCCGGTGCAGGTGGAAAAGCACGGCAGGCCGGTTGTGGTGGTCGTCAGCGTCGAAGAGTTTCAGCGCCTGTCCCTTGCGTCGGCAAAGCCGGCGCCCGCTGCTCAACTGCGCGGACAAACCGGGGGCTGACCATCGATATGCTTTCGATTGACCCGATCATTGAAAATCTTCCGGCGCGGGTGGATGCGGGCGTGGCGCAGGGCGACCGCTCTCTGCGCAGCGCAGCCTTCCCCGTTGTCGATCTGTTCGCCGGTCCCGGTGGCCTTGGCGAGGGCTTCGCGCTGAGCACGGATGAAATGGGCAGGCCCAGCTTCAACAGCGTGGTGTCCATCGAACGTGACGTTTTCTCGCATCAGACCCTCCTGCTGCGCCACTTCATCCGGCAGTTCGCAGAAGGGGAAGCGCCCGATGATTACTATGTGTTTCTCGCAGGCGGGATCGCCCGTGACGAGCTGTATCTTCGCCATCCTGCCGCCTATCGCCACGCGGCATCGTCCGCCCTTCGGATTTCTTTGGGGCCGGACTCTCACGCCGATGTAAAGAAGATCATCCATGATCGAATCGGCGGCAGTCGCCGCTGGGCTCTGGTGGGGGGACCGCCCTGCCAAGCATACTCGCTGGTCGGACGTTCGCGGATGATGGGCCGGAAGGACTTCGCCGCTGACGAGCGGCACACCCTCTATCTGGAATATCTGCGGATCATTGTCGATCATCACCCGCCGGTGTTCGTAATGGAGAATGTAAAGGGGCTGCTTTCCGCCACCATCGACGGCAAGTCGGCAATCACCCGGATTGTTCGCGATCTTTCACATCCGGGAACCGCCATTCCTGGAGCGCCGGACGACCTCTCCTACAGGCTGTATTCCCTCACCGAACAGGACATGGCGGAAGAGGACGTGGACCCCCGTCTCTTCGTCGTCCGCGCCGAGGAACACGGCGTCCCGCAGGCGCGGCACCGCATGTTCATCGTCGGTATCCGCAGCGACCTCAATGTTCGTCCGGGATTGCTGAAGAAGATGGCAGCTCCCACCGTTCAGGAAACGATTGGATCGCTGCCGTCCATCCGCAGCGGACTGTCAAAGGCGAAGGACAGCCCGGCGGCGTGGCTGACCGAGTTGCGCGCCATATCAGGCATGAACGTCCGCCGTCAGCTCAACGGCGCGGTTTATGCGGGCGATGTCGCCCGTTCGCTCGACTTCCACAAACTGATCGAAGTCCGCTCACCCCGCGCCGTTTCTTCGACCCGTTACGCTATGCGCAGGCCTGCGCATGACGTGCTGCGCAGCCTATACGACGACAGGCTGGAAGTGCTGACAGCACATGAGGCCCGCAGCCACATGGCGTCCGACCTGCGCCGTTATCTCTACGCCTCGACTTTCGCGGAAAAGACCGGACGCAGCCCGAAGCTAGCCGACTTCCCGACCAGCCTGCTGCCCGATCACAAGAACGTTGAGGAAGGCCGGACGGGCAAGATGTTCTCGGACAGGTTCCGGGTGCAGCTTGCAGGCCACGTCTCGACGACGATCACGTCGCACATCTCGAAGGACGGGCATTACTTCATCCATTATGATCCGGCTCAGTGCCGCAGCCTGACGGTGCGCGAGGCGGCGCGGCTCCAGACCTTCCCGGACAACTACTTCTTCGCTGGCCCGCGCACGGAGCAGTACCACCAGGTCGGCAACGCCGTGCCGCCGCAGCTCGCCAGGCAGATCGCGGATATCGTGGCGGAGGTTCTGCAAGCCGTGCCGGATGGCCGGTGATGGTGGACACGATCTCGGAGGAGCGCAGGAGCTGGAACATGTCGCGGATAAAGGGTCGGAGCACCGGCCCTGAACTGCGGCTCCGCTCGCTGCTGCACCGGGCCGGTTTCCGGTTCAGGCTTCATGCGAAAGACCTTCCCGGAAAACCCGATATCGTTCTGCCGAAATACCGCACCGCGATCTTCGTCCACGGCTGCTTCTGGCATCGACATGAAGGCTGCCGGAACGCCACCACGCCCTCCACCAGAGTCGAATTCTGGCAGGACAAGTTCAACGGGAATGTGGAAAGGGACAGGCGGAACAGGGCGGCGCTCGAAACGGCGGGCTGGACCGTCATCACGGTCTGGGAATGCGATCTGAAAGCCGATGCCGACCGGATCGTGGAGCAGCTTTCCACCGAATTACGCGAGGCAGCCTGATGGCACGGACACAGCATCTGCCGCCGAGCGCGGCCTGCCTCTCCGCATCGATGCGCGATCTGGGCTATTCGCTTGAGGCGGCGGTGGCCGACCTGATCGACAACAGCATCTCCGCCGATGCGTCGAAGATCGACATCTTCTGCGAGCCGTCAGCGCTCCAGCCTGTTCTCGTGATCCTCGACGATGGACGCGGCATGGATGCGGGCGAACTTCTGGCAGCCATGCGGCACGGGGCGGTCAACCCGCGCGCCGAACGGTCGCCGCGCGATCTGGGCCGCTTCGGTCTCGGCCTGAAAACGGCTTCATTCTCGCAGTGCCGGTCGCTGACGGTCGTAAGTGTGAAAGACGGCGTGTTTTCGGGCGCGGAATGGAACCTCGACGTCATAGACGCGGCGGATGACTGGATTCTGAGCATCCTCGACGATGAGGATATCGCCGCTTTGCCCTATATCGACCGTCTCGGAGCACACGGCACCGCCGTCATCTGGCGCGAACTCGACCGGCTGTTGGAGGATGAGTCTGGGAACCGGCGCGATGAAATCGTCAACGAGAAGCTGGACGTGCTGGAAAAGCATCTGGCGCTTGTGTTCCACCGTTTCCTTGCCGGTGAAATCCGGAGCCGGAGCTGCATCGCGATCACCGTCAACGGACATACGGTCGAAGCCTTCGACCCGTTCTGCCGCAAGAACACCCACACCAGACATCTGCCCGAGGAGATCGTGCGGATCGGATCGGCGGCGGTGCATTTGCAACCCTACATCCTGCCGCACCATTCTAACCTGACCGCCCGCGAATACGATTTCTACCAGACCCGCAGCGACTTCATCTCCAATCAGGGTGCCTACATCTACCGCAACGGCAGGCTGATGGCATGGGGCGACTGGTTCCGCCTAATCCCGAAAGGCGAAGCAACCAAGCTGGCCCGCGTCCAGATCGATTTCCCGAACAGCCTCGATGAGGCATGGACCATCGACATCAAGAAATCGCGGTCGCGTCCGCCGCTGCCTGTGCGGGAACGGCTGCGCCAGATCATTGCGCAGGTGTCGGGCGCAAGCACCACTGTTCACCGTGGTCGCGGCCAGAAGCTGTTTCACGAGGTGACGGCCCCGCTGTGGGAGCGTTACGCCGACAAATCTGGCATCAGGTATGCGCTGAACCGGACGCATCCGCTGGTCCAGCGCCTGCATGAGAAGCTGGATGGCGAAGGCGTCCGTCACCTCGATCTTCTGCTGGAATCCGTTGCCGCATCGCTTCCAGTCGAGATGGTCTATTCCGACTATTCTACGCACCCGCGCGATGTGAGCCAGATGCCGCCGGTGGAGAATGTGACAGATCGACTTGATGATCTGCGACGCGCCCTCTGGGGTGACACGCCGGGGAATGCGGAGGCATTCAGGGATATTGTCAGATCGACGCGACTCTTTGACGATCACGGGGAGATCGTCGAGAATTACATCAAGGGGGAATTCGCTTGAGTACGCAAAGCGATAAGGAAAAAGTGGTTCTTGCTGCGCTGATTGGCGCGTTCGACAATCAGGATAGCCTGCCGTCGCGCGACGATATCGCGGCCAAGGCCGCGCTTCTCGCGCCGCTGCTTGGATACTCCGGCGATCTTCAGAACATCATTACCGAAGCTGAAACGGCAATCCCGTCCCGCATGAATGCGGGCGTCTCGCTGATCGATGTCGATGCAGCCCATGACGAGGACTGGATTCACAAGCGCGAAATCGACACGACATACGCCGATGCCTATGGCGGCTATCTCCGCAGCCAGGGCTGGAAGCCCACGGTTGTGAACACCCTTCTCAACGCCGACGGATCAAAGATCCTCGGCCTGCTCCAAGACCCCACCAGTGAAGGCGAATGGAAACGCCGTGGTCTGGTCATCGGCCATGTCCAGTCCGGCAAGACTGCCAATTACATGGGCGTGATCGCCAAGGCTGCCGATGCCGGATACAAGTTCATCATCGTCATCGCAGGCATTCATAACAATCTGCGCAAGCAGACCCAGCAGCGTGTAGATGAGGGATTTGTGGGGCGTTCCAGCGACCCGGAAAACCGCGTCAACATCGGGGTCGGGCTGGACAGGAGTTATCCTAACCCTGTCACCCTCACGAACATAAACTCCGATTTCAACAAGCAGACCGCGAACGTCAGCGGTGCGCAACTGAACGATTTCAAAAACCCTGTCATTCTTGTCATCAAGAAGAATGTGAAGACGCTTGAAGCTCTGCATATCTGGTTGCGGGAGCTGAATGCGAAAGGGCGAGACCGCATTGCCGATGCCCCTATGCTGGTCATCGACGACGAAGCTGACAACGCATCGATCAACACCAACAAGCCTGATATCAATCCGACCGCCACCAATGCGTGGATAAGGAAGATTCTGAGGCTGTTCACCAAGAACTGCTACGTCGGGTATACGGCCACACCGTTCGCCAACATATTCATCGACCCCGACGCTTTCGACAAGGATGCCTACGAGGAGCTGTTCCCGAGCGACTTCATTCACTCGCTGGACGCGCCGACGACCTATTTCGGGCCGGACAAGGTATTCCTGAACGAGGAAAGCAGCAGTGCAATCCTGCGGCAGATAGCGGACTGCGAGGAGTATCTGCCTTTCAGCCACAAGAACGGCTCTCCGGTCGCCGAACTGCCGCCCAGCCTCTATCGTGCGCTCGATCAGTTCATTGTGGCACGTGCGATCCGCAACCTCAGGGGACAGGAGCGGAAGCACTGTTCCATGCTGATAAACGTGTCACGCTTTGTCTCCGTTCAGAAAGAGGTGCGGAGCTTCATCGGGCTGCGCCTCGACCGGATGCGGGAAGCCGTGAAAGCGAATTACATGATGCCGGAAGCGGCATCAGCGCAGAACGAACACATGGCACGTCTGCGGGCCGCATTCGATGCCGAGTTCGCCGCCAACGAGTTTGGCGGAAGGCATTTCACATGGGATGAAGTGAAAGCGGCTCTCTGGGGCGTGTTCGAGCATCTGCGGACCTATGTGGTCAACAGCAAGAGCGACGAGGTGCTGGATTTCGGGAAGTACGAAAAGGATGACATCGGCCTGACCGCTATCGCAATCGGCGGCCTCAGCCTGTCACGCGGCCTGACGATTGAGGGACTGACCGTCAGCTACATGTACCGTAATACTAAGATGTACGACACGCTCATGCAGATGGGCCGCTGGTTCGGCTACCGACCGGGCTATGAGGATGTCTGCCGGGTCTGGCTCCCGAATGACTCGATCAACTGGTACAGGCATATCGCTCTGGCGTCGGAGGAGCTTCGCCAGCAGATCACGCGGATGCGTCAGGCCGATATGAGTCCGCGCGATTTCGGTCTCTATGTGAAGTCACACCCGGACAGTCTGATGGTGACTGCCGCCAACAAGATGCGCAGCGGTGAGAAGGTCATTCTCAACCAGAATCTGACCGGCACACTTCAGGAAAGCTGGCTGCTTCCTCTCGACCCGAAAATCAATCAGGACAACGAGGATTTGATCGCGGAATACTGGCGCGACGGCTTTGGCGGCACAGTCAAGCAAACCGAAAAGGGTTGGTTCATTTCCGACGTGGATGTCGGAAAAGTCGATGAGTTCCTCTTGCGGTTCAAGGCGCAGAAATCCGCAAGGAAGCGGAAAGCCGACGCTGTTGAGTATCTGCTCAAGATCGCGCCTAGATACCCTAAAGCCGACGTACTGCTTATCTCAAAAGGGCCTGGCGATCCGGCCGCCTATCGTCTTGGCGCACAGGATCGGACGGCTGAAAAGGATGCCACTCCCGACAAATGGCAGGTTTCAGGATACCGCGTCGCCAGTCGCGGCGATGAGAAACTCGGCCTTACAGAAGATCAGATTTCCGAGGCGGAGAAGCTGGCGTCTGAGGACACCAGTTCCAAGAAGAAGAAACCCTCTGACATTCATTATCGTATGGTGCGCCAAAAGCCGCTGTTGATGGTCCATGTTCTGGAGCCGACCGAAAATCCCGCGTTTGCCGGGTACAGGGTTCCTGCGTGGGGGCTGAGCTTTCCTGACGGCCTGTACGGGGCCGAATTCGAGATTGAGGTGATCGCCAACAAGGTCTGGATGGAAGAGATGTACGGGTCGATGGATGACGATCCGGACGCCGACGAGGATTATGACGATGAGTAGGCCCGTTCCGTGGGACGCCATCCCGACACCGGCGGCTGATCTCAGTGTTCTCCGCGTCGCGGAAACGACGGGCGTTGCCATCTTCTGGGGACGCGATGCCGCAGCGCAGTGCCTGCTGATTATAGAGCTGGACGGCGATCACACCGTGCAGTTCCGCCGTGACTTGGTTTCCCTGCACGGTATCGGCGTTGATCTTCGAAACGGCGATATCGCCGGACAGCAGCGGTTCGTTCTTACTCTTGCCCGCCATATCGACAGCGACCTTTTCCTTGGCCTGTGTGAAACGCTCATCGGCAGTCTCAAAGAGGTCACGGACCCGGCGACGGCCCTCGCCGTGGCCCTTGCTCACCTCAAACGCTGGAAAGCGTTTCTCGCCGGACGAAACGCGAGATTGCTGTCGCCGGAGGAGGTGCGCGGCCTGTTCGGCGAACTGCACGTATTGCGCAGGCTCTATCACGATACGCTGCCGCAGGCGGCTGCCGTCGATGCATGGCTGGGGCCGGATGACTCCCATCAGGACTTCATTTTCGGCGACCGCGCCATCGAGGTGAAATCGCTTTCGGGCCGCGAGCGCAGCACTGTCCGCATTTCATCGGAAGATCAGCTTGAGTCCACGCTCCCGGAGCTGTTCCTGCTGACCCAGCGCCTCACCGATATGCCGGACGCCGATCAGGCTCTGTCGCTGAACGGCATCGTTAGCCTGATCGAGAGCGAGTTGTCCGTGGCCGAAGCCATCGAGCAGTTTGCCGATAAGCTGGCAGGTATGGGCTACGCCCCCCTCGCCGAATATGATCGACCGCGCTTCGTGGTGAGCGGGTTGCAGGGCTATCGCGTGGCGGAAGGATTTCCGAGGCTGATACGCTCGGAAGTGCCGACAGGCGTCACCAGGGTCGCTTACGAGATCATGCTGGAGGCCATCGCGCCATTTGTCTGCGATGACGCCGACATGTTCGGGAGGCTCTGATGGAGGCGACGCCGGAGGAGTTTTTCCATGATTTCAGGCAGGATCTGCTGGCCGGGGCGGAAGCCAACGGCAGCTTTCTACTGGCCGAATTCATGGACACCGTCTCGCGTGAGCTGACAGAAACCGGATTCACCGAAGGTTTCGAGTTTGCGCACTACCGCGCGCAGCGCGGATTGCGGGTGGACGGCTACTGGTTCAACGATGAAGGCGGGCTTGACCTGTTCGTGGCCGACTTTGACAGCCGTGCTGAACTCGCCTCACTCACCCGCACGGAGACCGATGCGGCGTTCAAACGGGTCGCGAATTTCTTCGAAGCCAGCCTGATGAAGAATCTGGCTGCCGATCTGGAAGTCACCTCACCCGAGTACGGTCTGGCCCGGCAGATTGCCGACAGGAAATCCCTGATCCGGCATCTCAATCTGATCCTCGTATCGGAGCGTACCCTGAGCGACCGGATTCAGGCGCTGCCGGATTCCGAAACCGCCGGAATCCCCACCAGCTATCACATCTGGGACATCTCCCGCCTGCACCGTCAGCGCAGTTCCCGCAGCCACAAGGAAGCGCTTGATCTCGATTTCGAGGCGATGTTCGGCACCGGCATATCCTGTCTTCCGGCACACCTCGGAAGCGATACCTATCAATCCTACCTTGTCGTCATGCCGGGAACGATCCTTTCGACGATCTACGAAAAGTTCGGCGCACGGCTGCTGGAGCAGAACGTCCGCACGTTCCTTCAGGCCAGAGCGAAGGTCAATCAGGGCATCCGGACGACCATCATGACCGAACCGGGAATGTTCTTCGCCTACAACAACGGAATCACCGCGACAGCCCAGGGCGTCGAAACGAAGCGGACAGCGGACGGTCTTCAGATCATCCGGATCACCGATCTTCAGATCGTGAATGGCGGACAGACCACCGCGTCGCTGTTCCACACCCGCAGGAAAGATAAGGCCGACCTTGGCCGGATATTCGTGCAGATGAAGCTGTCCGTGATCGACAGCGAAGAAAGCGAGAAGGTCGTCCCGCGCATCTCCGAATACGCCAACACCCAGAACAGGGTTCAGGCGGCGGATTTCTTCTCAAACCATGCCTTCCACATCCGCATGGAGGAGTTCTCACGGCGCATCTGGGCACCGGCGGGCAAAGGCGCACAGCGCGAGACCAAGTGGTTTTATGAACGCGCCCGTGGCCAGTACGCGGATGCGCAGGCCAAGCTCACGCCTGCGGAGCAGCGGCGCTTCAAGGCTGAAAATCCCAAGCCGCAGATGCTGACCAAAACCGATCTCGCCAAATTCGAGAACGTCTGGGATGACCACCCCCGGTACGTCAATCTGGGGGCCGAGAAGAACTTTGCCCGCTACGCTGCCCGGATCGGCAGGGAATGGGACAAATCATCAGACGGCTTTAACGAAGCCTATTTCAAACGCGCCGTCGTGCGGGGGATCATATTCAGGGCGACCGAACGGATTGTGTCGGCTCAGCCCTGGTACAATAACGGTTATCGCGCCAACATCGTCGCCTACACGCTGGCCGTTCTCAGCGAACTGACCAGACGGCAGGACAAGAGCCTCGATTTCCAGCGGGTCTGGAACGCGCAGGCGATAAGCCCTGTCCTCGAAAACACCATCGCCGTTGTTGCTTCGCGCGTGAACGACGATCTCCTGCGCCCGATGCCGGGTATCTCCAACATTTCGGAATGGGCCAAGCGCGAAGCCTGCTGGACGCGCATGCTGGAACATATGGACGAGTTCGCCGACCTTCTGCCGGAGGAGTTCGACAGCGAATGTCTATCCCGCGATGAACATCTGACCGAAAAGCGGACTGCCCGGAACACGCAGAAACTCGACAACGGCATCGAGGCGCAGACTAAAGTTTTCGCGATTCCGGCTGCGAAATGGAACATGATCCACGATACCTTGGTCGCAAAACGGCTGCTCACACCGAAGGAGATCGGCGTCCTGAAAATCGCCATGCAGATGCCGATGAAGATTCCCACCGACAGGCAGTGTGCGATCCTGTTGGATATAATCGAGAAAGCACGCGCGGAAGGCATAATGCTTGGATAAAATCCCTAGCCGCGATCTCAACATGCGGGTTTAGAGGGGTATAGCGTAGACGTAGTGATCATCTTCATCGGTCGTGGCCCGCCACTTGCCGCCCCGGGGTATGAATCTCGTTTTTCGCTGCATGTGTACATGATAGCCTTTTCCGCCATTTCCATTTTTCATATTTGGCTGAGTTCCGCAAAATTCCTTAGTGTGCACGCATCATGCACGGTTCAGGTTGGTCCGCGAGGCTCAACATAACTATAGTCCATAGCAGAAGTAAAAAACAAAACAAGAACCAAATCTGCGCAGTATCCTCTCTTCCCCCGCTTGCGGGGAAAGCACCTACGCAGCCCTTTGCTGCTGCAGGGGATGGGGGCCCTCGCAAATCGCGCTTTACTCCCCCGCACCTCAAGCCCCACAGTGCGCGCCAACAACCCACGGATCACTCCCATGCACACCGGCGTCCGCGCCCTCGCACTCGCCCGCTGGCGGCTTGCCATTGCACTCAGCGCCATCGTCGCAGCGCTCTATTTCGGCTTCATTTTCGCCGTCGCCTTCGCCAAAGACACCATGGCCCACGAAATCGCGCCGGGCCTCAGCCTCGGCATCCTCGCGGGGGCGGCCGTCATCATCGGTGCCTGGTTGACGACGTGGTTCTACGTGTCGTGGGCGAACCGGTATTTCGACCCGGCCCTGCGCGCCATCAACGCCAAGCGCCGCCCATGAGCCAGACCAGCCTGGGCGAGCCCAACCTCACCGCCATCGCCTTTTTCTTCATCTTCATTGCCATAACCCTTGCCATCACCTTCTGGGCAGCGCGGCGCACCAAAACCACCGAGGAATTCTTCGCCGCTGGGCGCACCATCTCCGGCCGCCAGAACGGCTTCGCGCTCGCTGGCGATTACATGAGCGCCGCGAGTTTTCTGGGGATAGCAGGCCTGGTGTCCCTGTCGGGCTTTGACGGCCTGATCTACTCGACCGGCTGGCTGGTCGGTTGGCCGGTGGTCTTGTTCCTGATCGCCGAGCCGCTGCGCAATCTGGGAAAATACACCTTCGCCGATGTCGTGAGTTTCCGCCTCAGGCAAACGCCGGTGCGCATTTCGGCCGCCATCGGCACACTCGCCGTCGTCTCGTTCTATTTGATCGCGCAAATGGTGGGCGCCGGAAACCTGATCAAGCTGATGTTCGGCATTTCCTACGAACTCGCCGTCGTCATCGTCGGCTGCGTGATGCTGGCCTATGTGCTGATCGGCGGCATGATCGCTACCACCTGGGTCCAGATCGTCAAAGCCGTGCTGCTGCTGGGTGGCGCGGCGTTGCTGTGCGTTCTGACCCTGGCGCAGTTTTCGTTCAACCCCGCCGAGCTCTTCGCCAAGGCCGCCGACATGTACGGACGCGAGGTGCTGGCGCCCGGCAAGCAGGTCGCCAACCCCTGGGACGCGATTTCGCTCGGCCTCGCCCTGATGTTCGGCACCGCAGGCCTGCCGCATATCCTCATGCGATTCTACACCGTCCCCGACGCCAAGGCCGCGCGCCAGTCGGTGTTCTGGGCCACCGGCCTGATCGGCGTCTTCTATCTCATGACCTTCATCCTCGGTTTCGGGGCCATGGTGCTGGTTGGGCGCGAAGCCATCATGGCCGTCGACAAAGGCGGCAACATGGCAGCCCCCCTGCTCGCCGAAGTGCTGGGCGGCACCGGCTTGCTGGGCTTTATCGCCGCCGTCGCCTTCGCCACGATCCTGGCCGTCGTCGCCGGCCTGACGTTATCGGGGGCAGCCGCCCTCAGCCACGACCTCTGGGTCTCCGTCCACCGCAAGGGCGAGGCCCCGCACAGCGAGCAATTGCTGGTCGCCCGCATCGCGACCGTCGCACTGGGAATTGTCGCCATCATCTTAGGGATCGCATTCAAGGGACAGAATGTGGCCTTCATGGTGGGCCTGGCCTTCGCTGTGGCGGCCTCGGGCAACTTTCCGGCCCTGGTGCTCTCGATCTTCTGGCGCGCCTACACAACCATGGGCGCGGTCGCTTCGATCATCACCGGCACGGCCTCAAGCCTGCTGCTGATCGCTTTGTCGCCGACCATCATGATCGATGTCATGGGCGGCGAAAGCGCAATCTTTCCCCTGAAAAACCCCGCCATCATAACAATCCCCTTAGGCTTCGCCACCGGCATCATCGTGTCCCTGCTCTGGCCCGAACCAGCCGCCCGCGACGCCTACGAAGCCAAAGAACGCCGCATGATCACCGGCGTAGAGTGAAGGCCCCCAT
>Ga0163144_10023912_pt1 | contig 12027 bp, 13 predicted proteins | sample OliLak19BULKMAT1_FD_123175 | JGI IMG/M metagenome (GOLD analysis project Ga0163144, IMG submission 123175) | Freshwater microbial mat bacterial communities from Lake Vanda, McMurdo Dry Valleys, Antarctica - Oligotrophic Lake LV.19.BULKMAT1 | ecosystem: Environmental > Aquatic > Freshwater >...
GAGCGCCCTGCCCTTCGACCAGCGCGTTGGTGGCAAGCGTGGTAGAGAGCGACACCAAGGCCACGTCCTTTACCGCCACGCAGGCCGCCGCGATGGCCGCATCCACCGCCTCGCCGATTCCTTGCGCCAGATCGTGCCGACTGGTCAGCGCCTTGGCCTTGCCGAGGATGAGGTTGGCCGCCTCATCCAGGATCACCGCATCGGTGTAGGTGCCGCCGGTATCGACACCAAGAAAGATCGCCATGCCGCAAAAACCCCCGCCTGCCCTTCTCGCGTCGGGCTACAGCATGACGCGGCGGCATGCCATCCGGACGGCGCCAAAATTTTTCGGCGAAATTTTCGCGCGGCCTCCCTTTGGCGGCGGTCAGGCTTTGGAGCGGGGACTCGCAAAGCGTGCCTTGCGGCGATGCGCCGGAGGCAGGCCCAGCATGGCGCGATACTTGGCAACCGTGCGCCGCGCCAGAACAGCCCCGCCGTCTGACAGCGCCTCGCCCAGGGCGGCATCGCTCATTGGATGCGCCCGGTCCTCAGTCGCGATCAGCCGTGCCAGCCGGTCACGCAGCGCCCCCGCTGCCGGGCCGCCGTCCTGAGCGGCCTGGGTGAACAGGCCGCGCAGCCACCAGGTGCCGCGCGGGGTATCGACCGCCGTGCCCGCCACGACGCGGCTGACGGTGCTCACATGCAGACCGACCGCCTCGGCCACCTCGGTCATGGTCATCGGCACCATCGCACCAAGCCCTGCGTCAAGCGCCGGGACCTGCCGCAGCAGGATTTCCTGCCCCACGGCCAGAAGCGTGGCACTGCGCCCTTCCACCATCCGGATGATCGCCCTCGCTTCGGCCCGGGCCTTGGGGTCGGGTTTGGTCTGCCCTGCGGCTTCGGCAAGACTCACGGTTGGCAGGGCCGAACGGTTCAGCGCCACCAGCCAACCCGCCTCGGTCTTGCTGGCAACAAGATCGGGCTCACGCAGCGGGGCTGCATGCGGATCGAAGCTGGCCCCCGGCTTGGGATCATACCCGCGCAGCCGGTCGATCCGGGCACGCACCTCGGCTGGATCAAGCCCGGCGTCGCGGGCGATCCGCGCCACATCGCCGAGGGCGACCAGATCAAGCCGGTTGAGGACCGCCGTCATCGCGGCATCAAGCTCTCCCGCATCGATGGCCTGCAGGCGCAGGCATTCGGCAAGGTTGCGGGCAAAAAGGCCCGGCGGATCAGCCGCGCGCTGGAGGTGGCCCAGCACCGCCTCGACCTCGGTTTCCGGCACCTGGGTCCGCGCGGCAATCGCGGCAAGGGGTTGGCCAAGCCAGCCGGTCGGCTCTATCGCTTCGGCCAGCGCTTCGGCAATCGCCGCTTCGCGCGGGGAAAGGCGCAGGCTGGCGATCAAGGCAAAGACCTGACCGATCAGGCTGGCACCGGGGGCCGCATGTTCGGCCGCTTCGGGCAGGGCCTGCGACCGCAGGACCGAAGTCCAGCGCGGCAGCCAGTCCTGCGCCACGGTCCGGGTCAGCACGAGGTGCGGGTTGTCGGCGGCCTGCTCCTCCAGATAGCGGGTCAGGCCGATGGCATCGCTTTGCAGAATGCGGATCGACGCGGTCAGCCCGAGGTTCAATTGCAGCCTCTGGGTCTGTGCGATCGAGATCCGGGTTCTGGATTTCATCCGGCTCGCTCCTCCCCTTTGGCGATGATTCCCACAGGCGGGCCTGCACCGCAAGTCGGGGCGCGTTCCGGCTCAGCCGAAAATGCCCTCGCAGTACCAGCGGTTGCTGACCGCACCACCCTGGCCGAAAAAGAGCCACAGCCGTTCGCCGCCTGCAACCTCAACCCGCCAGTAATCGCGTGCGCCGCTGCGCCAGTCGGGGTCTTCCAGCCACCATTCCGGCTGCAGCCGCTCCGGCCCTACTGCCATCCGTACCGAGTAGACGCGCCGCCGCCAGCGAAACTGCGCCGGCGGGTCCGGCACCTCGGGCGCATCGACCGGTTCGGGGCGAAACATCACCAGCGGCCGGGGGCTGGGCGAGGCGGGCCATGGGCCGGGGTGTGGCGCGCTCCACGCCGCCATCAGCACCTGAGCCGATTTCGCGGGTACATGGCTTTCCGCCGGATGGAGTCGCGTCACCGCCTCGGCCCCGAGCCGCGCGCCAAGACGGCCGATCAGGTCGTCCAGCGCATGGCTTGCCGCCTTCGTTTCAGACAGGGCAGCCTCCGTCGCGTCGATCTGGCCGCGATGCTGGACGGCGGTCATCGCTTCGGTCGCCAAAGCCTCCAGCCGCAGACAGTCGATCCCGAAGCCCGCGTCGATCTGGTCCAGCTTGAGGTGCAGAAGCGGGCGGATGCGGTCGGGGCTGTCGGCGGCGCGCGCGAGCCCGATCTCGACCGCAGCGACCCCGCCATCGGCCCGGAAGGCCTGCAACACCACCCGCCGCACCCCACGCCCCCGCGCGCGGAGCCGGTCGCAGAACGGTGGCAACAGCCGGTCGAGCCCCGCCTCGACATCGGTGCGCAGACCAATCGGGTCGGGAAAGGTCAGCCGCACCGCGAAATGCATCGGCGGGCGGACCGGACTGACCGGCTCCGGCTCCAGCCCCATCGCCTGATCAAGGCGGCGAAGGACATCCATGCCGAAGCGCCGCGTCAGGCCCGCGCGCGGCAGGACCATCAGATCACCCACCCGCCGCAGGCCCAGCCGCAACAGCCGGTCCACCGTCTCCGCCTCCAGCCGCAGCGCAGCGAGCGGCAGGTCGGTCAGTGCCTCACGCAGCCGACCGGGGGGGGCGATGGCCATGCCGGGCGGCAGACCTGCCCCTGCCCCTGCCCCGCCGTTGATCGGCAGCGGTGGCGGCGGATTGCCGCCCCGCTCCCACCCCCGGCGCTTGACGGCCCGCGCGCGGGTCGCCCGCGCCTCCTGATCAATCGCATCGCCGGATCGGCCTGCTGCGGTTCCAAGCCGCCCCCCGGCCCAGCCCCCGACCTGCGCGAACCGCGCCAGCCCCCAGGCCGCACCAGGCGTGTCGGCGATGCCCGCCCGCACCGTCAGCCCCAGACCCTCACACTCCTCGGCCACCTGGGCCAGCACTGCCGCTTCACCGCCGAACAGATGCGCCGTCCCGCTGAGGTCGATCAGAAGCCCCGCCGGGGCCTCTGTCCCCACCCAGGGGGAAAACCGCCCCGCCCAGCGCCGCAGGCTGGCCAGAAAGCGGGCGTCGTTCAAGGTATCGGCGGGCGCGGTCAGAAGGCCGGGGCAGATCGCGGTGGCATCGCGCAACCCCTGCCCCAGGGCAAGCCCAGCCGCCTCGGCCGTGGCCGAAAGCGAGGTCAGCACCTGCGCCCCACCCCGGTCACCCACCACCGCAAACGGCAGCGGCTCCACCTCGCGGCGGAGGCGCAGCAGGCGTTCCGCCGCCAGCCGGGGAAACCAGAGCGATAGGATCCGTCGCGCCGCCATGTTGCCGTTTGCCCACTTGTTCGCTTTATGTTCCTGCCACGTCCACCTTCCATCGGCAAGCCGGGTCCGCCGCCGATGGCAGATGACATATGCGTGACCGTCCAGTCTCGCGGCTATCCTGGGGGCATCGCTTGGCTATACTGCGGCAAATCAACCCAGCCTTGGAGCCAGATTTATGAAACTGATCAAAGCCTTCACCATCGGTGCCGTTCTGGCCGCCGGAGCCGCTTTTGCGCAAGACGCGCCGACCGACCCGAACGCCATCGCCCGGTCGGAATTGATGAAGGCTGTCGGCGCGAACACCGGTATCCTTGGCAACATGGCCAGCGGCAAGGAAGCCTATGACGCCGCCAAAGCCGAGGGTGCCAAGGCCGCACTGGTCGACGCTGCAGGCAAGATCGAAGCCACCTACATGGAACAGGGTGCCGCCGACCCGGCCTCCGAAGCCAAGCCGGAAATCTGGGCCAACTGGGACGACTTTCTGGTGAAGGCCAAGGCATTGGGCGATGCGGCGGCTGCCGTCGATGTCGCCTCGGCCGAAACGATCGGTGCGGGCATGGGCGCCATCGGCGGTGCCTGCAAGGATTGCCACACCACCTACCGGGCGATGAACTAAGATCTGGTCAGGCCCCGGTATCACAGCCGGGGCCTTCGTTCATCCGCACCAGACGCGGGTGACCCTGCCGGTCCGATCCAAATCGATGTTGAGCCGCGCCGGGCTGTAGTCTTCGGTGATGGCCGTTTCGGGTTCGATCACCCGCGTTCCAGCCGGAACCGTCATCGCGGCCAGAACCTCACGACCCTGCCCCACCAAGGCCTGCATCCCCGATGCACCGCACGCATCCTGATCCGGCAGGTCCGCTACAACACAACCGCCAAGCGCCGCAGCCAGCGCCGGCATATGCCATCTCATCCGCAAACAACCTCGACGATCACATCGCGGCTATCCAGACGGATGTTCAGACGGTCTTCCCGATAGTCCATCGTGACAGAGGTGCCCGGCTGGACCACCCGCACGTCTTGTGAAAACCGCATGCCATCCAGCACCCGGCCGCGCTGGCCGACAAGGTACTGCAAGTCAGACGCGCCGCACTGGTCCGATGCAACCGGCACGGGCGAAACGCAGCCCGCCAACAGGATCGGCAGGCAAAGAATGATGGGCACGGCATGTTTCATGGCTGGGCTCCGTTGCAGGGGTTTCATGGATTCCGTGATTGCCAAACGCCCCTGTTTGCCACAGGTTCCCAGACACGTTCAGGGAGGACTACCATATGCGCACCCGTGCCGCCGTTGCAATTGCCGCCGGACAACCGCTTCAGGTGATGGAGGTGAACCTTGACGACCCGCGCGAGGGTGAGGTTCTGATCGAGATCAAGGCCACCGGCATCTGCCACACCGACGAATTCACCCTGTCCGGTGCCGATCCGGAGGGGCTGTTCCCCGCGATCCTTGGCCACGAGGGTGCGGGCGTGGTGGTGAAATGTGGTCCGGGCGTCACGTCGCTGAAGCCCGGTGACCACGTCATCCCGCTTTACACGCCCGAATGCCGGGAATGCCCGTCGTGCCTGTCGCGCAAGACCAACCTTTGCACCGCGATTCGCACCACTCAAGGCCAGGGCTTGATGCCCGACGGCACCTCGCGGTTTTCCATGCTCGATGGCACGCCGATCTTTCACTACATGGGCTGCTCGACCTTTGCCAACCACACGGTCCTGCCCGAGATTGCCCTTGCCAAGGTCCGCGACGACGCACCCTTCGACAAGATCTGCTACATCGGTTGCGGCGTGACCACGGGCGTCGGCGCGGTTCTGAACACCGCGAATGTCGAGGCGGGGGCAAAAGCGGTTGTCTTCGGACTTGGCGGCATCGGGCTGAACGTGATCCAGGGGCTAAGGCTTGCCGGGGCCGACATGATCATCGGCGTCGACCTGAACAACGACAAGAAGGAATGGGGCGAGAAGTTCGGGATGACCCATTTCGTCAACCCCAAGGAATTGCCCGAGGGCACCTCGGTCGTGCAGGCCATCGTCGATCTGACCAAGACCCCGTTCGACAAGATCGGCGGCGCGGACTATTCCTTTGACTGCACCGGCAACGTCAAGGTGATGCGCGACGCGCTGGAGTGTACCCACCGCGGCTGGGGGCAAAGCATCATCATCGGCGTCGCGCCCGCAGGTGCCGTGATCGAGACGCGGCCGTTCCAGCTTGTCACCGGCCGGGTCTGGAAAGGCACCGCCTTTGGTGGCGCGCGGGGCCGCACCGACGTGCCAAAGATCGTCGACTGGTACATGGACGGCAAGATCGAGATCGACCCGATGATCACCCACATCCTGCCGCTAGAGCGGATCAATGAGGGGTTTGATCTGATGCACGCCGGAAAATCGATCCGCGCGGTGGTGGTTTTCTGATGGCCCGCGATGGCGCGAAACTCCTTGCCGTCCTGATCGACGCCGACAATGTGCTCGCAAAGCACGCCGAGTCGATCCTGAAGGAAATCAGCACCATCGGCGAACCGGCGCTGCGTCGGGTCTATGGGGACTGGTCCAGTTCCCAGCTTGCCGGGTGGAAAAACCAAGCGCGGGACCTTGGCCTCGTGATGCACCAGCAATCGGCCAACACCAAGGGAAAGAATGCCTCTGACATCGGCCTTGTGATCGACGCGATGGACATCCTGCATCAGGGCAAGTTCGACGGCTTCGTGCTGGTCAGTTCCGACAGCGATTTCACACGCCTTGCCTCCCGCATCCGCGAAGAGGGGCTGGAGGTTGTGGGCATCGGTGAGGCCAAGACCCCGGAAAGCCTGCGCAAGGTCTGCAACCGCTTTATCCTGATCGAGAACATTGTTGACGACGCCGTTCCTGAACCGACCCGCGACACCAAACCCGCCGCTGTCGCCGCCGCCAAGGCCGAGCCCGCCCCCGCCGCGATCAAACGCCCAGAAACCGAGGCGATCCCCCTGATCCGCAAGGCGATGACCAACATCGACCCCGACGGCGAATGGTTCAGCCTTGGCCAGCTTGGCCAGTACATGGTCCGCGCCGACCCCGACTTCGACCCCCGGACCTATGGCAGCGCGCGGCTTTCCGACCTCGTAAAGCGCCTGACCAAACGGTTCGAGGTCAGGAAGGATGGCAACCAGGTGATGGTGCGCGACATCGCCTGACCCGATACCCCAAGAATTTTCGCCGAAAATTCTTGGGGTCGCCCGGCCCTAGTCCACCTCCACCGTAACCCAGGTCTCAAAGCAGACTCCGCCCGCCAGGGCCATCACCCCGATGGTCGCGCGGCCGCCAAGGCCACGTTCCGGCCCGAAGACCTCGACAAACAGGTCGGAGAGACCGGAGGAAACCTTGTGCACCTCCTCATACTCCGGGGTGCAGACGACGAAGTTGAGGCTGCGCACGATCCCCTTCACCCGGTCGAGCGACCCAACCGCCTGCCGGATGCCGCCGAGGACGTTGAGGCCGGTCTGCCGGGCTGCCGCATAGCCCGCTTCGGTCGTCACATCCGCACCGAGGCGGCCCTTGTGCGTCACTTCGGCCCCGATCTGCGCCACATGGCCGGACAGAAACAGCAGGCTGCCCACGCGATGAAAGGGCTTCATCGTCCCGTAATCCGCGCCGTAATAGCCCGTCAGATCGAAGTCCGGGATATCGAGGCCCATTTCCATGGCAAAGCGCTCGGGTGAAACTGAGGTGCTGGTCATTCCGGTCTCCAGTTGGGGCGCGCTGCGGGATGTTCGCGGTCTGCACGTGGGGTGGGTAATCTTCCCGCCTACCCTCACCCGCCGAGATGCCTTTCCCCGCGCTTGGCGGCAAGCTTCATCTGCTTTTGTCGCTCTCGGAACCGGGCGCGGTCGGATTGTGAATATTCGTTCACGCAGGCTGGACAGGTGACCCCCGCTTCAAAGTCCGGGTGCTCGCGATCCACCGGCAGCACCGGCCTGCGGCAGGCGCCGCAAAGCTGCAGGCCCCCCGGAACCAGCCCATGGCCCACCGACACCCGGTCATCGAAGACGAAGCACTCCCCCTGCCACAGGCTTTCAGCTTTTGGCACCTCTTCCAGATACTTCAGGATGCCGCCCTTCAGGTGATAAACCTCGTTCAGCCCCTGCCCCAGCAGGTAATTCGTCGACTTCTCGCAGCGAATGCCGCCAGTGCAGAACATTGCCACCCGCTTGCCGGCAAAGCGGCCGCGGTTCGCTTGCCACCAGTCGGGAAACTCGCCGAAGCTGCGGGTTTCGGGATCGATCGCCCCCCTGAAGGTACCGATCGAGACCTCGTAATCGTTGCGGGTGTCGATCACCACCGTGTCTGGGTCCGCGATCAGCGCGTTCCAGTCCGCTGGCCTTACATAGTTGCCGACCCGCGCCAGGGGGTCGACCTCCGGCTGGCCCATGGTCACGACCTCGCGCTTGAGCTTTACCTTCATCCGCCCGAACGGCATGGTCTCGGCTTGGCTTTCCTTCCAGTCGAGGTCTTCACACCCCGGCAGCGCCTGGATCGCCGTCAACACGGCGTCAATCCCCGCGCGGGTGCCGGCGATGGTGCCGTTGATCCCTTCGGGTGCCAGAAGGAGCGAGCCTTTCACCCCCGCCGTCCCGCACACCGCCTGCAGCCCTTGCTGCAAGGCGGCGGGATCGGCAAAGCGGGTAAAACGGTAAAGGGCGGCGATGATCGGCATGGCCTTCCCATGCTCTGAAGCCGGGCGAAATTCAAGCAGTTCGCTTGACCTGCCCACCCTGACCCCCTTACCCAAGGGGGCATGAACGTGAGGCCGCCATGAAATCCGCGAACGAAGCCCTGATCGTGATCGACGTGCAGAACGATTTCTGCCCCGGCGGTGCGCTGGCCGTGGCAGGGGGCGACGAGATCATCGACCGGATCAACGGGTTGATGGACGACTTCGCCACCGTCGTCCTGACGCAGGATTGGCATCCAGCGAACCACCTGTCCTTTGCCGCAAATCACGCGGGCGCGGCCCCCTTCAGCCTGACGACCATGCCCTATGGCCCGCAGGTCCTTTGGCCGACCCATTGCGTGCAGGGCACGCCGGGGGCCGAGTTTCACGCCGCCCTTCGCACCGATCCCGCGCAGCTGGTGATCCGCAAGGGCTTTCGCCCGGAGATTGACAGCTATTCCGCCTTTTTCGAGAACGACCAGACCACACCGACCGGCCTTGATGGCTATCTGCGCAGTCGCGGGGTTATGGCGGTGACGCTGGTCGGCCTCGCTACCGACTATTGCGTTGCCTATTCTGCGCTGGATGCCTCCCGCCTTGGCTACCGCGCCACCGTGCTGGATGGGGCCACACGGGCCATCGACCTTAACGGCTCACTGGCCGAGGCACGGGCGCGGATGCACGCCGCTGGCGTCACGCTGGAGGCATAGATGGTCGATATCGCAACCCGGGTCTGGAACCATAAGTGGAAGATCGATCCGATCGTGCGGTCGCTGATCGACACCGATTTCTACAAGCTTCTGATGTGCCAGTCGATCTTTCGCAACAAGCCCGACACGACGGTGGTCTTCAACCTTATCAACCGCTCCACCAAGGTGCGTCTGGCCGACATTGTCGACGAGGGGGAGCTGCGCGAGCAATTGGACCATGTCCGCTCGCTGTCGCTGTCGCGGGGGGAAAGCACCTGGCTGCGCGGCAACACCTTCTACGGCAAGCGGCAAATGTTCCGCTCCGACTTCATGGAGTGGTTCGAAGGCTTGCGGCTGCCCGCCTACCATCTGGAAAAGCACGACGGCCAGTTCATCCTGACATTCGAGGGTCGCTGGCCCGAGGTGATGCTGTGGGAGATTCCGGCGCTTGCGGTGCTGATGGAACTTCGTAGCCGCGCGGTCCTGAACGACATGGGCAAGTTCGAGCTGCAGGTCCTGTACGCCCGCGCGATGACCCGTGCCTGGGAAAAGATCGAACGCCTGCGCCGGATCGACGGGCTTCGGATTGCCGATTTCGGCACGCGGCGGCGGCACGGGTTTCTGTGGCAGGACTGGGCGGTGCAGGCGATGCAGGAAGGGTTGGAGTCCAAGTTCATCGGGACCTCGAACTGCAAGATCGCGATGATGCGCGACATCGAGGCGATCGGCACCAACGCACATGAACTGCCGATGGTCTATTCCGCCCTTGCCGACAGCGACGACGAATTGCGCCAGGCGCCGTATCAGGTGCTTGCCGACTGGCAGGAGGAACACGATGGCAATCTGCGCATCATCCTGCCCGACACCTACGGCACCGAAGGTTTCCTGCGGAATGCACCCGACTGGCTGGCCAGCTGGACCGGCATCCGCATCGACAGCGGTGATCCGGCGGCGGCGGCGGAAACCGCGATCCGCTGGTGGAAAGGTCGGGGCGAAGATCCCACCACCAAACTGGTCATCTTCTCGGACGGGCTTGATGTCGATGAGATCGAGCGGTTGCAGGCGCGCTTTCGGGGCCGCGTCAAGCCGTCCTTCGGCTGGGGCACCATGCTGACCAACGACTTTCGCGGTCTGGTGGCGGGTGACGCGCTCGCCCCGTTCAGCCTGGTTTGCAAGGCGATGTCGGCCAATGGCAGGCCCACGGTGAAGCTGTCGGACAACCCGGCCAAGGCGATGGGCCCGGCGGACCAGATCGAACGCTACAAGCGGGTGTTCGGCGTGGGCGAGCAGGCCGAGCAGCCGGTTGTGGTCTAGCCGCGCAAAGCGTTGACGCAAAAGACCGCGCGGGCAAGGTGGCTTTGGTGGATCGGGTCGTCCGGGGCCAGCCGCGGCATGGTCCAGCCGACAGAGGCGAGCGTGCGGGCAAGAGTGAAGGTTTCGACCATCGCCACGTCGCTGGTGCCATAGCCCGCCATAAGCGCTTCGCGCAGCGCCGCCTGCTCCGGCTGCTGCACGGTCTGGACCAGCGCTGTGCCCAGATCGTACAGCCGGAAACCAAAGCCGGAATCATCGAAGTCGATCAGCGCGACCGACCGGCCCGCCACCAGAACATTCTCGCGCAGGACATCGGCATGGATCAGGCCGGTCTCCACCCCGGTCAACCGTTCACGCAAGATATCGCGGGCGCGGATCAGGGTTGCGCGCTGGTCGGCGGTTGCGGCCGGATGGTCCCAGAAGCGGCCCCAGAACGGTGCATCCCCCACCAGCCCGTCGCGATCCCAGCGCGGGCGGGCAAAATCGTCCGGAAGGGTCAGCCCATCGGTTACCCGATGCACCCGCGCCAAAAGTTGGCCAAGGCTGTGATAGAGGTCGAGCACCTCGGCCAGCGGGCGGGCAAAGGGTTGGGCCGCCTCACCCAGCGCCTCCCCCGCGATCCAGGCGATGGCCGAGGCGTGACGTCCATCCGCCAACGGCACCAGAAACGCGCCGTCCAGCGTCGGCAATGCCGCAGGCACTGGCAGGCCTGCTTCGGCGAGTGCTCCGCACCACCAAAGCTCTGACCTGATCGCCGCTGCGGATTGATAGCCCGACCGGTGCAGACGTAACGCAGCACGCCCGGCGGGCACCACCATCTCGAACACATGGTTCTCGCGGTCGCGCAAGCTGCGGATGATGCGACCGTCCCAATGGCGTGCTGCCTGTTGGGCGGCCATCGCGGCCGGGGTCATTCCTCGTCTCCGATCTTGCCCCGCAACGCCTTCACTTCACCCCGCTGGGCTTTTGCGGCCACGCGGCGGCGCTGGCTGCCCAGGGTCGGTTTGGTCGCGATCCGCCGTTTCGGCGCCACCAGCGCCGCGCGGATCAGCTCCACCAATCGCTCCCGCGCAATCTCGCGGTTGCGGGCCTGACTGCGGGTGTCATCGACCTGCAGCACGATGGCCCCCTCCAGAGTCCAGCGCCGCCCGGCAAGCTTTTTGAGCCGCGTCTTGACCGAGGCGGCCAGATGCGGCGACCGCTCCGCCTCGAACCGCAGTTCGACGGCGGTCGACACCTTGTTGACGTTCTGCCCACCCGGCCCGGAGGCGCGCATGAAGCTTTCCGAAAGCTCCCAATCGGCGATGGCGATGGTTTCAGTGACCTGCAGCATGATCTGAACACTTCAAACTCAACCGGGGGGCGTCTAAAATTCTTCGGCGAAGAATTTTAGACTGCGGGCCTGTCGCAAAGAGAAAGGGTTGCCCTGAGGCAACCCTTTCCGAGATCTAAGGAGATGGGCCAGTTAGGGCATCCAAATCCAATCGGTGTTGAATAAGCTGAAGGGCTGCCTTCAGAAAATTCCACCTCCGACTGTCCCGACACCTCTCTCCAATATCACTCTAGACACTGGATCACCTCCTTTCAAAATGTTGCCGATGGGTCAAAGGTGACACAGATTTTGTGTTTGTCAAACCAAATTACGCTACCCTTGCGATACTTCTGGCAACTATCAGGCGGAAGGGCACCAGTGCCACCAAAGCTAGCAATAGCTTGACCAGGCAGTCCGCGACCGCAAGCGAAACCCAGAACGACGCATCGGGGCCAAGACCCAGGATCGGTCCAGGGATCGCCGCCCAGGAGACGTCGTTCCCCGGCTCCAACGCCACCAGCGCGGTTGAAAAGGCGACGCTGAAGAAGATCGCCGTATCGACGGTGCAAGATACCAGCGTGGACACCAAC
>Ga0163144_10023913_pt1 | contig 12026 bp, 12 predicted proteins | sample OliLak19BULKMAT1_FD_123175 | JGI IMG/M metagenome (GOLD analysis project Ga0163144, IMG submission 123175) | Freshwater microbial mat bacterial communities from Lake Vanda, McMurdo Dry Valleys, Antarctica - Oligotrophic Lake LV.19.BULKMAT1 | ecosystem: Environmental > Aquatic > Freshwater >...
AGAAGGTAAGCGCCAAGCAAGAAACGACCAATGCCAAGGTCGAATCGATTAGCGCCGTCCAAGACAATCAGTTGATTAAATCCGAGACCGAGGACCAGGCCTCTGATATGGACTACGTTGGACGCGGCAATGCCCCGGTTGGCCGCGGCGGTTTACTCATCCGCAATCCGTTTGGCTTTGGTAATGTCTCGGTTGGTGGGTATGCCGATTTAGAGTATGCCGATTTCCAAAATACCAATTCCAGTTTCGTGCAGCATCGTTGGATCATCAATATCGGCGCGCTCCCCCATGAACGCATTCGCTTTAGCTCCGAATTGGAAATTGAATATGGCGGACCAAATGCGCCTAACGCCGATGGCGAGGTGAAGGTTGAGCAGGCGTATCTCGATTACCTCATCGCCGACTATGTAAACTTGCGCGCCGGCGCCTTGCTCGTGCCGTTCGGTCGTTACAACCTGTATCATGATTCGGACCTTCAGGCCCTGACGGACCGACCGATTATGGCCAAGGACGTTGTTCCGACGACCTGGACCGAGGCCGGTGCTGGTCTGTTCGGTAAGATGAATCCGGCGATTGGAAGTTATGAAGATCTGACCTTAAATTATGAGCTGTACGTTGTTAACGGTTTGGACAGCGGCTTTTCTGATACCGGTTTAAGCGGCGGTCGCTCGAGTTTGAAAGCCGATAACAATGACAATAAAGCGGTTGTCGGTCGCCTTGGTGTCAGCCCCTGGTTGAATCAGGAGGTAGGTGTCAGCGGTTACAGCGGGCGTTATGACGGCGATCGCAATCAGCTGACCGGCATTGGCGTGGATGCGTTTAACACCGTTGGCCCGTTTGAATTTATTAATGAATACGCCTATTTCGATGTTGAAGAATCCAGCACCGATGTGGCGAATTTCTTTCAAGGTGCCTACAGCCAGGTTAATTATAAATTCTGGCCGAAATTCTTGAATAGCACATTCCTAGGGCGCGACTTCAAGGATCCGAAGTTAGCACTGATTGGCCGTTACGATTGGACGCTTATCTCCGACGACGCCGATGCCGGCAGTGGTGACAATGAGGAATATCGTTATACGACCGGCTTCAATTATCGTCCTATTGATAACATGGTCTTTAAGTTTGAGTATCAATGGAATCACACCGATAATGAAGTTCTCGAACGCGGAAGCAATAATGGCTTCTTGAGTTCGGTTGCCATCGGGTTTTAATCCACGTGATTGTCCCTCAAAGATACCTTCCTATAGCCGTTACTCTCCCCGCCATCGTTATGATGGCTGGGAGTGCTTTGGCCGCCGTTTATTTAACGGTTGAAGAGGCTCAGCAGCTCATTTTTCCGTCGGAAACTCTAACGTCAACACCAATCATCCTCTCGGCAGCGCAACGCGACGCGATTCAAAAGAGTAGTGGTGTTCCGATCATGCCCAAAATACAAAGGGTCTGGCAGAGCGAACAAGGCGGCTTTTTAGTCATTGATGATGTGATCGGTAAACATGAGCTAATCACTTATGCGGTCGGCATTAATCCGGATGGATCGCTACGGCAAGTTGAGATCATGGAATATCGCGAAGCCTATGGTTATGAAATCCGCAAAAAGAAATGGCTCAAGCAGTTTGTCGGCAAAACATCCGCCGCCAGCTTCCAATTAAATCGCGATATCAAAAATATCAGCGGAGCTACGCTCTCGTGTCGTCATGTGACCGAAGGCGTTAAACGCGTCATGGCCCTTTATGAGATTGTCCTTAAAAAATAACATTCGTCGTCGATGTCGGCCGTTATTAGGGACGTATGTCGAGATCGCTGTTGAAGGGTCGAATCAGATGGGCTTGGATCAGGCTATCGATGCGGCGTTTCTGACGATTGCGTCCGTGCAAAACGTGATGAGTTTTCACGATGCCAATAGTGAGCTTTCAAGACTCAACGCCGAGGCTTGGAAGGGTGCGGTTAAAGTCAGTCCGCCGATGTATGAGGTATTGGCCTTGGCCCAAGAACTTCACGCCATGAGCGACGGCATCTTTGATGTTACGGTCGGCCGTGAATTAGTCGAACAGCATCTTCTGCCGACGCATCATTTTTTAGAGGGCGAGGATGGGGTAAGCGGTTGTACCGCTGACATCGAATTGCGGCCTAACCATAAGGTTTTTTTCTCCAAACGCCTGTGCGTTGATCTGGGAGGGATTGCCAAAGGATTTGCGGTCGATCAAGCGGTGGATGTCTTAAAGGCCCATGGGATGGCCCAAGGCATCGTCAATGCTGGGGGAGACCTGCGTTGTTTTGGCGAGAAGTCGGTACCCATTAGCCTGCGGCATCCGTCAAGCCCGGCACGATTTGTCGAGTTGTCGATGACCAACCGGGCGATGGCGACCTCGGCCAACGCGTATGCTGTCTGCGCCCAGGTTGATGGACGCACGCGCGCGTTTCTAAAGCGACCCTACAGTGTTTCCGTCGTTGCCGAGTCTTGCATGAAGGCCGATGCATTCACGAAAATTGTCTTTGCTTTGGAGGAAGATCCCGTTACATTATTGTCACAGTATGATGTAAGTGCTGCAGTTCTTTATCCGGACGACACGATAAGATTTTTAGGCAAGCCAATCGTATGAAACGATCACAGATCCGTTTTACTCCAGGTTTTAGATTTTTGTTTTACATTGCCTTTGGCGCATTGTTCATCACAGGTGTCGTTTGGCTCTTTGTTCATTATGCTGGTCAGGGCCGTGAGGAATTTTCTGACGGCTATGAGTGGTTAAAGCCATGGTCCTTGCGCATCCATGGGGCGGCAGCCATGATTACGCTGACGATGTTGGGATTCCTCATCCCTAAACATATGCAGCCGGCTTGGCGACAGCGGCGCAACCGCACAACGGCGGTGGTGATGTTCACCATTGTGATGGTGATGATCGTGACCGGCTACGGGCTCTACTACTGCGGGGATGAAGGATGGCGCTCGTGGCTGAGCGGTTGTCATAGCGCCGCCGGGCTGTTGTTTCCTCTTATCCTGATTTGGCATGTGATTGCCGGGCAGCTGTCCGCGCACAAACTTAAGTCACATCAACGTTTTATTCGCATCAAAGCGTAGCGATTACCTGCCAACCGGACATCTATGTGTACGCGGATGCACGTCTTTTGACGATTGTTTTTGAGAACCTTTTATTCAGCAACCCATCATATAACGAGCAGGTTACTATCCGAGCAAAGAATTATCGTGTTTCCTTGGATTATGTTCAAGCCCAGTTTGTCGGCGGTGCCGCATTGGGTCTTGACCGCAAAACCGAAAACACGATCTTAACCCGCTTCCAGGTTGCTTATTAATTCAAGGATTAGAAGAATAATTCGATCTAAATCTAAAGGGGAAATTCCCAATGAAGACTAATAAATTCTTAACGGCATTAATGACGATATTCTTGGTTAGTTCGCTTGCGACATCAGCTTTCGCCAAGGAAATAAAATTGTTGAATGTTTCGTATGATCCGACCCGCGAGCTTTACGAAGATTTTAATAAAGCATTCGCGGCGTATTGGAAAACACAGACAGGTGATAATGTCACGTTTTATCAGTCGCATGGCGGCAGCGGTAAGCAGGCGCGGTCTGTTATCGACGGCCTTGATGCGGATGTTGTGACATTGGCCCTGGCGTATGATATCGATTCTATTGCTGAAAAATCCACTTTCATAAGTAAGAATTGGCAGGAAAAGCTGTCCGATAACAGTTCGCCGTATACATCAACCATCGTTTTTCTCGTCCGTAAGGGGAACCCGAAGAACATCAAAGAATGGGATGATTTGGCGAAGCCGGGTGTTTCGGTCATTACGCCTAATCCGAAAACGTCCGGCGGTGCCCGCTGGAATTATCTGGCCGCCTGGGGTTATGCGCTTAAAAAATGGAATAACGACGAAGATAAAGCCAAAGAATTTCTAACGGCAATCTTCAAGAATGTCCCGGTGTTGGATTCCGGCGCTCGCGGGGCAACGACTACGTTCGTGGAACGAAAGATCGGTGATGTTGCGATCTCGTGGGAGAATGAAGCATATCTAGCCGTTAAGGAATTTGGAAAGGGCGAATTCGAAATTGTCGTTCCTTCAATCAGCATTCTGGCCGAACCGCCGGTGGCTGTCGTTGAGCGCAATGCCGATCGTCATGGAACCAGAAAAGTTGCTGAAGAGTATTTAAAGTATCTTTATTCAGAAGAAGGGCAGGAGATCGCGGCCAGGAATTATTATCGTCCCCGCCTTGAATCGGTGACCCAGAAATACTCTGATAAGTTTGAACAGGTAGAGCTGTTTACCATCGACCTTTTTGGCGGATGGCAGGCGGCACAGAAGAAGCACTTTGCCGACAAGGGAACATTCGATCAGATCTACAGCAATTAGTATTAGATTAGAAAAACAGTTCAGGTTAATTAAGAACTTATCTCATAAATAGATCATTGCTGTCCAAATTTGCGTCGTTGCGACCCAGAGGGTCGATTCCAGCTTTCCTTAAAGCTGTTTAAATGAAGCTGGATCGAGCGACCGCAGTCGCGAAGCAATCCCAACGTCGACGGATGAGATTGCTTCGGCCTGACGGCCTCGCAATGACGCAAAACTCATGTCTCAAACACAGTGGCCCGTCGATAAACGCCTGTTTATTTGGACGCGCATGTAAAAAGATATAGGGTCATTGCGAAGGAGCCGAAGGCGACTGAAGCCCCTGCCTGCCGGCAGGGAATCCCATCCGGCGATATTTGAGATTGCTTCGTCCTGGTCAATCTTCTGATTGAGGCGCGCAATGACGGCAAAAATACTGTTAAAGTGCTGTCATAGGAAAGACAGATTTCGATAAAAAAAATAGAAAATAAAGATAAAGATATTATATTAACTATGCCGTTCCGGCCTCACGTGCGGGACTAAAAATTCATGATAACCACATTTAAAAACATCTTTTACCCCGCACTTAACTTTATAGGAATAAGCTTTCTTTTCCGCAAGCTTAATCGACATAAAGTTCTCATCGTGATGTACCACGGCGTAACCAATTTATCAACACCGTTGTTTTGCTGGTGGCAGCTGCCTTTTGAGAAGTTTGAATGGCAGATCAATTTTCTTAAGAAAAATTACACCATCCTGCCTTTACGGGAAGTTGCCGAAAAGCTGCGCCGCAATGAAACTTTGCCGGAGAATGTAGCCGTCATTACTTTCGATGACGGCTATCGAAATAACCTCACCGTCGCTTACCCGCTTTTAAAGAAACTCGGTATCCCTGCCACAATATTTCTGGCCACAGACTTTATTGGAAGTAAGAATCTGCTGTGGCACGATTTGCTATATTTTATCGTGAGAAAGACCAAGAAGCAGGCGCTGGATTTAACGAAACACGGACAAGCAAGTTATGATTTATCCACACCGGTGAAAAGACGGTTCGCCGTTGATCAAATCAGCGACTATCTAAAAACCGTAAGCCTGGATGAAAAATATAAAATTTTAGAAAAGATTCGGTCTGATTTAGATCAAGAGGGTTTTCTTGAAAATTTTCCGGATTTTGAAATGCTCCGGTGGGAAGAGGTTAAAGCCATGGCCGACGAAGGCCTGGTGGATTTTGGAGGACATTCCTGCAAGCACGAAATTCTCTCTAAATTATCGACGCCTTCTCTGAAGGAGGAAATTGTCACCTCCTGCAAGAAAGTCCAGAAAAACGATGAGCCGACGATGTTCGCCTATACCAACGGACGCCGGCAGGATTTTGATGAGAGAGCCAAAGCCATATTAGTAGATGAGAACGCTTTATGCGCCTTGACCACGATTTCCGGTTTGAATTCCGCATCCCAGGATATGTATGAACTCAAAAGAATATCCATCGGGGATGACATGGGCAATGCCAATTTTCAGCTGTTGTGTTCGGGCTTTATCGATTCTTTCAAGATCCAGACGCCGGGCGCTCCTTCAGTTTTTCCTGAGCCACCACAATCCAGAACCACGGTTGTCTTGCTGACCGATTGCCTCGTTCATTTGGCGGGAGGAGCGGAGAAACAAATCTTCGAGCTTGTTAAAGGCCTGGATAAAAAGAAATACAATATTATCGTCGCAAGCTTAGAGAGCTATGGGCAGGCCCCGCGAGAACTGATTGAAGCGGTGGGCAGCCGTCTGGAAGTTTTTCGCGTTGTGCGGATTTACGGACTTACCGGTCTGATACAAGGATTCAAGTTTTATCAATTTCTCAAGCGCAATAAAGTCGACATTCTTCAAACGTATCATTTCAGCTCCGATATGTGGGGGGCTTTTTGGGGACGGTTGGCGGGAGTTCCGTTGATCATATCCAACCGTCGTGATATGGGATTTTGGCGGTCGTCTATTCATGTTGCGGCCTACCGCCTGATTAATCCATGGGTCAAGAAGGTGATCGTAAACGCCTCACCCATGCGCGATCATTTCATCAAAACAGAAGGTCTTCCGTCTAATAAATTTGAAGTGGTTTATAACGGCGTGGATCTTCCTGACGCACAGGCCCTGCCTTCAAAGGAAACAATCCGCTCGCAATTCTCGATTTCCAAAGAAGATCTGATTCTGATGCACGTGGCCAACTTGAAACCCGTCAAAGGCCACACCTATTTGTTAGAGGCCTTTAAAGGGGTTCTTGTCCGGCATCCGAACATAAAATTATTTTTAATCGGGGAAGATACGACCGCCGGAGCGGTGCAGCGTCAGGCCGAACAACTGGGTATTTCACAGCAGGTGCTTTTTATGGGGAAATATCCGGACGTGAAGTCCCTATTGCCGGCGGCAGACATCTGTCTTTTGCCTTCTTTGAGCGAAGGCATGTCAAATTCAATTCTTGAGTACATGGCGGCCGCAAAGCCCGTGATCGCGACGAATGTTGGTGGAAATCCGGAATTAGTCGAAAATGGATTTAACGGCATCCTCGTCGAAAAAGAGAACAGCCGGCAGTTGCAGGAGGCCATTGTGACATTAATCGAAAATCCTCAGCTGCGCGCAACCATGGGACAGAACGGTTTGAAAAAAGCGCGCCAATTCTTTTCAATGAACGCTATGATTGCCAAGTACGAACGTCTTTACTCCGGAGCTTAATCCATTTAAATCGAGATAAAGAGGCCCGCATCCTACGACGCGGGCTTTTTTATTTTAGATTAAAAAACAATAATGTGTTTTTAACGGTAGATTTGGGTGTGTTTTTCTATACTGTTATTTGTTCACTTCAATTGCGGGCACGTTACCCAAGGATAGTCGTCTTATCCTGAAAGCATACAGAGGTTATCATGATCCATTCCACACTAGAACATTATTATACCGAACAAGATACAGAATCTTTTTTACTGACGGTCGATGAGCACCAAGAACTTCATGTTAAAGAGATCCTTGCGGTTGGTCCGGTTGCGGACCGCCGGCTCAAAGTCAGAGGGCGTTTTTTTCCGAAAGACACCGCCTCCTTGGAGGGGGCTCCCCTAACCGTTCTGATTTCCAGTCTTCCGGACTATGAGGGTTATGAGCTCAAGGGGACGTGTGAGAAGGTTGAGCCGATGGATGTTGTTGAGGGGGGTCGCGATCTTACGTTAGTCGAATGCGAACTGACGGTTGAGATCGAAGAGCTACATAAGATCAGCTGAGCCTAGATTAAAATATTTTTAATATTAATTTCATGCTCTATTCATACGCACTTTGTTAATGTTAGTTCAAAGCAGAGAGTTCCACACAACCTGAGGAGGCGAAATGGATAACACATGGTCAAAGCAGGGCGCACAAATAGCGACCAAGACATACCATCGTTGGTTAGATCTGCAAAACGAGGAAGACGATTTCTTGCGCGGCAAAGTGCCGGATTTCTTTCCTGATCTTACTGAAGATGACGAATAAAAGGACGACTTAGTCCTTCCATTAAAAATTCCTAGCCTTATCGGGCTGGGGATTTTTTGTTTCCGATTACAATCTCCCACAATCTCCCCGAAAATCTCCCGCCTTTCATATTGTGTTCACCTCCGACGTAGAATATAATCAGTTCCATGTTGAGATCAACTCTTCTATATTTTTATGGCATCATGGCGCTCGTGCTATTAAGCGGCTGCGCGCATAGGGACAGCGGCCATCGCAAGTCCTTTACAAAAGCGGCGAGCGTGCCTATTCTTTTGTATCATCACATTGAAGAGCTTCCTCCGGCGGCCAGTCACGCCCGGAAAAGATGGACCCTCGCGCCTCGTAAATTTGAGGCCCAAATGGATTGGGTGGCCCGCCAAGGCTTTCATCCTATTACAGCCCAACAGCTCATCGCGCATTTAAGAAACGGCGATGCGCTCCCCTCTAAACCGATCGTTCTGACCTTTGATGATGGATGGAAAGACCACTATTCAACCGTCCTTCCGATCTTGCAGAAGCATGATTTCGTTGCCACCTTTTTTATCGTTACCGGTTCCGTCGGGAATTCCGCCTCCATGACGTGGGACGAGGTCAAGGCGCTTTCGGATGCCGACATGGATATTCAGTCGCACACCGTGTCCCATCCGCGGCTTTCAACATTGAGTTATAAAAAAGCCCGTCACGAAATTTTTGATTCTAAAAGCGTTTTGGAGGAGAAATTAAACAAGCCGGTCACGGTGCTGGCCTATCCGTACGGAAAATATGATGAAGAGGTGATCACCATTGCCAAAGAAGCGGGAATGGAAGGCGCCGTTGCGGTCAGCGGATTAAATGTGGGCTATCTTTTACGCACCGACGCGTCTTATACATTAGAACGTTACGCTGTTGAAGGCGATGAGAAGATTGAGGACATCGCCGAGCGCAAAGGATTTGCGTCCCTATGAACAGATTAAGAGTATTGGTCGGCAGCATTTTAATGTCGACGGCGATCAGCTTGATGCCGGGTACGATCGATGCCAGCCAACCCGATCGGGCGCTGTTTGTGTCGCTGATCCAGGATCCGCCGGTCCTTTCAAGCCGTCAGGCCATCGACGAACTTGTCGGATTTTCAAAGCAGGCCGGGATTAAGACGCTCTTTGTTCAGATCTATCGCGCTAATAAGGCGTGGTTCCCCTCGAAAACAGCCGACGACGGGCCGTACCAGATAGCTTTAAAAAGTATCGGCGAAGATCCATTGGCGCTTCTCATCCGCCAGGCCCATCGTGAAGGCATTGAGGTCCATGCCTGGCTGAATCTTTTAAGTCTGGCGCAGAATACTCAGGCGCCCATTCTTAAGAAATACGGGCCTGCCATTCTGACGAGGAACCTGAAAGACAAACAGAAGCTTGAAGATTATAAGATTGATAATCAGTATTTTCTGGAGCCGGGTGATCCTCAGGTGAGAAAAGAACTGACAGCCGTCGTTCGGGAAATTCTGCGCGCCTATCCGGCGATCGACGGTATTCAATACGATTACATCCGTTATCCGGATTTCGATCCTCATTACGGTTATACCAAAGCCAATGTCGCGCGTTTTAAAAAGGCCACCGGCATTCAAGTCGTGGAAGAAAAAAGTCAGGTTTGGCAGGATTGGCGTCGGGAACAGGTGACGCAATTATTGACAGGGCTGGTTAAGACGGCACGGTCACTGCGGCCGGACCTTAAAGTTTCAACAACCGGATGTATGCCGTATGTGCGGGCGTTTTATGAAGCCAATCAGGATTGGCCGTTATGGATCAATACTGGTTTGGTGGATTTTGTGACCGTGATGAGCTACTCACCGCAACCCGCCGAATTTAAAAAGACTATTGAGGTGGCGAAGAGGAAGGTCAAAGATTTTTCGAAGGTGAACATTGCGGTCGGGGCCTATAAATTCATCCATTCACCGGAAGTTTTCGACGAAGAAATGAACATCTGTGAAGAGTTTGGATCAACCTGCGCCGTCTTTCATTACGGCGATCTTATCGAAAACCCCGCCCTTAAAAATCCGCTCTTAGAGAGTAAAAAGTAAGACCACGGCGGTCAATAAGACCAGCCGGGATCTTTGGGTGTCGCCGGTGCGGTTAAGACGCCGCATGGCTCGGCGCCGAACTCTCGACGTACTGTTTAAATCGGCGCAGATCATCTTCCAGTTTTTTGTCTGGATTGTCGAAAATATGGGCGGCGGCCAACCCCAGTTTTCCTGCAGGCGGAACATAATGCAGCGCTACCGTGATCTGGGTTTCGTTATGGTTCAGCGGCGAGAAGGTGACTGCGCCGCTTGTTTTAATGTCGCCCTCAATGCTGTTCCAGGCGATGCGCCTGTTTTCCTGATCGTCGGTGATCTGGGCATTCCATTCCAAGTCTTTGCCAAACGGGCCGTCCATGACCCAATGGCTGATTTGTGGGCTGACTTTATGCACGGCTTTGATATGTTTCATAAAAGCCGGAAAATTTTCAAAATTAGACCACAAATGATAAACCTGACTGACGTCTTGTTTGACAACGATCGTTTTGGTCGTGATATCCGACATAGGAGCCTCCTTAAATAATTAAAAGTACGATTACTTATAGTACAAACGACATTAAAGGAAGATTACAAACACATTAAAAAGGCTTACCCTAAAACAGTCAACTCAATGCCGTCGAGAATGCTGCGGGTGTCCCTGATCTGGCCTGTTTTGTAGGTGACGAGATCCATGAATATGTCGTGGGACGGAGCATAACCGTCCATCGCCGATAAGCTCGCGTAAAAATTACGATGCTGGTCTTCATAAATAACAATCTGTTCAAGTAGTTCGCTCGGCCCTATATCTAAGGGTATTTCCAGAATCGGAAAATCTTCGCTGTGGTAGACCAAGAGATTTTCAATAGGCTTCTGGAACAGCAGCCTTATAAGCAAATCCAGCACCTGTTTAGAACGGGAATCTTTTAAGCGCGGTTTTAAAAAAAGTAGATAGCCGCGGAACCCATTTTCGAGATCGATGCACTCATCTAAAATACCGTCCACTTCCTCGTCAGTATACGTGATATTCATTGCGCCTCCCCCTGTTGGTTACATTCCCTTTATACGTTATTGCGCATTAAGTCAGGATTAAAACATAATTAAAATTCACCGCCGGATTGTTAGTAAGAATTAATTGTCTTTTCATCTTCTTTTAACGACAGATCCGCTATAAGTTCTCATGTGCGTCCCAATAAACGGCTACTTATCGACGGAAGGTATGTTTGAGACATGGTTTGCGTCATTGCGAGCAATCGCATCCGGCGACGCGAGGGGGGGCGCTAATTTGGACAGCAATGATAAGTTCTATACATTAACCAAGGAGGAGATATGAGGAACTATTGGATGGCAGCGATTCTTATCAGTACATTTATGGCTTCCGGTTGCAGCGGTGCTTTCTGGGGCGGGGCCGGCAGCGGTATTTTAGGAGCAGGTGCGGGATATGAAGTGCACGCCAACGCCGAGCTCAAGAAGATCGATGAAGACCTCAAGGCGGGACGTATTGACAAGCGTGAATACGACATCCGCAAGGACCAGATTCGCCGCGATTCGCTTCTGCAATAAGCAGCAGCGTTTAAATCAACTTAAGCCCTTTGCAGATAAATTTTGTAAAGGGTTTTTGTTTCAATTATGATGATGCGCTTATCGGTCCGTTAAAGAAAGAGGCTGTCTTGAATGTAACCCGAAGCCGTATCATCATCGCGTTTGCGTCGCTTTATATGATCTGGGGTTCAACGTATCTGGCAATCCGTTTTGCCATCGAAAGTCTGCCGATGTTTTTGATGGCGGGGCTGAGATTTTTGATCGCCGGCGTTATTCTTTATCTTTTCGCGCGGTATAAAAATAAAGACGCGAGGCCGGAAATGAGGCATTGGCGGTCGGCCTTGATCATCGGCGGCCTTTTACTGTGCGGCGGTAATGGGAGTGTTGTGTGGGCGGAGCAATATGTTCCTTCGGGATTGGCGTCCCTTTTTATTGCCACCACACCGTTGTGGATGGTTCTTTTGGAATGGCTGTGGCAACACGGACGGCGGCCCGCACCTGGCGTGTTCGTGGGGATCTTCGTGGGTTTTTTAGGCGTATGGCTTTTGATGGCGCCGAATTTGATTCATCCCGGCGCGCATCCGATCCATGGGGGCGGGGCCTTGATGCTTTTGTTCGCCGCG
>Ga0163144_10023914_pt1 | contig 12025 bp, 9 predicted proteins | sample OliLak19BULKMAT1_FD_123175 | JGI IMG/M metagenome (GOLD analysis project Ga0163144, IMG submission 123175) | Freshwater microbial mat bacterial communities from Lake Vanda, McMurdo Dry Valleys, Antarctica - Oligotrophic Lake LV.19.BULKMAT1 | ecosystem: Environmental > Aquatic > Freshwater > Lake...
AATTCAAGAAATTATCAATTAATATAAAAATATAACTTAAAATGAGTTTAGAATTATAAGTGTTAAGTTATTGAATTGAATATAACTCCAAACTCAAAACTTATAACTCATACCCAACTTAGCCCATAAATTCCGTATCTTTGCAGATGAATAATTATGAAATACCGAAAAATATATTAGAAAATCTTGGGATTGGCGAACTGAACCAAATGCAGATTGATGCTTTCCATACGATTCAAGAGTCTGCCGATACACAGCTTATAGCTCCTACAGGCTCTGGCAAAACCTTGGCTTTTCTACTCCCAATTTTTAATCTTATGAAGCAGGATGTTGCTGGTGTGCAGTGTTTGGTTATCACTCCATCTCGTGAGCTGGCCATACAAATTGAGCATGTTTGGCGAAAGATGTCCACTGGTTTTAAAGTAAATACTTGCTATGGCGGACATTCCACTAAGGTTGAAATTCAGAATTTCGCCCAATCTCCTGCTATATTAATTGGTACGCCTGGTAGAATTGCCGATCATATCCACCGCCGCAGTATTGATTTGCGAAATGTGCAGTATTTGGTTCTTGATGAGTTCGATAAGTCACTATCTATGGGCTTTGAGGAGGATATGACTTATATTCTCGATACTATGCGGAATCTTGATAAAAGAGTGCTTGTATCGGCGACTAACTTAACAAGTTTGCCAGCTTTTGTGGCATTCAAGAAGCATAAAACGCTTGACTTCTCTAATAAAGAAGTCAACACCAATGATGCTTTTCAGCTTAAATCGGTGGAAGCTGAGCTGCACAATAGGAAAAATACTTTATTGCAACTAATTTCTGCTTTGGAAACCGAATCTACTCTTATATTCTGCAATTTGCGGGAAACCGCTGAGCAGATTTCGCAGTTTCTGAAAGATAAAGGATTGGAGGTTGATTATTTCCATGGAAAACTCGACCAATTGGAGCGTGAGAAAACACTTATTAAATTCCGTAATGGTAGCTCTACATACCTTGTGGCCACTGACTTAGCAGCCCGTGGACTTGACATTCCTTTGGTGAAAAATGTAATTCATTATGAATTGCCACACCACCACGAGGAGTTTATTAATAGAAATGGCAGAACCGCAAGAATGAACGCTAGTGGCACAGCATTCATACTATTAAATTCGGACGAAAACTCACCTCACTACCTGACCGATACGCCAGAGGAATTTAAACTACCTAAGAAAACCACAATGCCCAATCCCTCGCTATGGACTACGGTTTATGTGAGTGGTGGCAAAAAAGACAAACTCAGCAAAATGGACATAGTCGGCTTCTTTGCAAAAGTGGGGCAGCTCACCAAAGAAGACATAGGGCTAATTGAAGTAATGGACTTTATGACTTTCGTGGCTGTCAAAAAAGATAAAGCCGAAAACCTATTGCATTTGGTAAAAGAACAAAAAATGAAAGGCAAAAAGTACAAAATCAATTTAGCTTGGTAGGTTGATTATATTTTTTTATTTGTAGAGACAGGTCTAAGAGCTGTCTCTACTATGACACTCTCCACCCCCTTTCCAAACCCTTTTGGTTTAGTTTCATAAATTTTGCTTAATTTTGTAGAATTTGTTTCTATTAATTCTGAAAATAAAATGTCTAACTATAAAAGTTATGTAACAATTGAACAGCTCGACAAACACGTGGGCGAGACTGTTACTCTAAATGGCTGGGTTTATAACTCTCGTGGCAAAGGCAAGTTGCTTTTTGTCATTCTTCGTGATGGTTCTGGCTTGGCTCAATGTGTCGTTTTCAAGGAGAATGTTTCGGAAGAAGCTTTTGAATTGGCTAAATCTCTCACTCAAGAGTCTTCTATTCGCGTTACTGGTGTGGTAGTGGCTTCGGACAAAGCTCCTGGTGGCTTCGAGATTGATGTGAAAGATGTATATTGTTATCAATTGGCTAAGGACTATCCTATATCTCCTAAAGAGCATGGCGATGCTTTCCTTATGGAGAACCGCCATCTTTGGTTGCGTTCTTCTCGTCAACACGCTATTATGCGAGTTCGCTCCACTGTTGTGAAATGTATTCGTGATTTCTTCGATGGTAATGGTTTCCGTTTGATGGATTCGCCTATATTGACTCCAAATGCTTGCGAAGGCACATCTACTCTATTTGAAACTAAGTATTTCGATTTGGGTAAAGCCTATTTATCGCAATCGGGTCAGCTCTATGCGGAAGCATCGGCTATGGCACTTGGCAAAGTTTATACTTTCGGGCCAACTTTCCGTGCGGAACAATCTAAAACTCGTAAACACTTAACAGAGTTTTGGATGGTTGAGCCAGAAGCTGCTTTCTTCGATATCAATGATGATATGGATTTGGCAGAAGATTTGGTGGAATACATCGTGCAAACTACATTGAAAGTCTGTAAAAAAGAGCTTGAAATATTGGAAAGAGATACTACGATGCTTGAGAAAGTTCGCCGTCCTTTCCATAGAATGAGTTATACAGAAGCTGTAGAATGGTTGAACGCTAACAAAATTCCATTGATGAAAAAAATTGATGGCAAAGATGTAGAGATTCATCCTTTCCCTTGGGGCGAAGATTTCGGCACAGTGCAAGAAGAAGCACTAATGGAGCAATTCGAGAAACCGTGTATAATCCACCGCTACCCAACAGAAGTGAAAGCATTCTATATGAAGCGTGACGAAACTAACCCGAAAGTGGTGCTTGCTATGGATATGCTTGGACCTGAAAGAGCAGGCGAGCTAATTGGTGGCAGCCAAAGAGAGGACAATCACGATTTGCTTTTGGAACGCATCCAACACGAAAACTTGCCATTGGAAGAATTTCAGTGGTATTTAGATTTGCGTAAGTATGGTTCTGTGCCACATAGCGGATTCGGCTTAGGTTTGGAGCGCACTGTGAAATGGATAACTGGTGCAAAACATATTCGTGAGGTAATCCCAGTACCAAGAACGATTACAAGATTGTATCCTTAAATTATTTGGGTATAAAGAAAGAATTATAAGACAGCTCTGCACTTTGTGTGGAGCTTTTTTTTTGCTTTTTGGGAATCAATTCTTATTAGTAATGATTATTCTAATTGTTAATTATATAAGGCGATTCATATTCATAAAGTATCTTTTTTTCTAAAATTACTTAATGTTTGGTTTATTCAAATAATTTTGATTAATATGGGTAATAAGTTTTACTTTAACTTCATTAATCAAAAGTACAATAACAAGTAAAGAAACTGATATTAACTTAGCTTCCTCAGTTTACTTTGTTAAAGTGATTAATTCAATTACAAATTCAATTTTCAAAAATTTTAAAATTGTAAAGAGGTAATAAGATGAAAAATAAAGGAAATAAAATGAAGGTAAGACTAAAATTATTGATATTAGATAGCAAACTCATATTTAAGAGAATATCATAATTACGAAAATGTGTGTCATCCTCAATATCCATAGATAGTTACACTTTTCTTTGCTTTTTGGGTCATTGCTTCAAGCATTGCTTTGGCATTGGCTCTGAAGAAATTCATTCCAGATATATTAATGTCTTCGCAAATTGTTTTGGGTATTTCATTTGCGAAATATTTGGGTAAATTGAAATTCATTTTCTTCATATCGTGGGCATAAGTCGGTACTATCACGCTATTACCATTATAATCTATACATTCGGTTTGGTAGAGTTTAGTTAGGTATGGATTTATAGGAAAAATCTCTCTTTCAATATCATCAACCACATGTACAGCAGAAAGATAAGTTGTTCTAACTCCAAGCCCAATAATTTTACCATCGAGATTTCCCAATTTAGCAAAAGGACTATTCGAATCGTATGGATATGGCGATAAATTATGCCCTGTTGTAATTTCCTGAGCTAATTTGCCAATAGCCACAACTGATTTGGTAGGATGTAAAGAGCGAATTGCAGATTTATGCCTGCGTGCAAGTTCGCTCAAAAGTCCAGTATAGGAAGCAGTTTTGCGGATATTGAAAGTATGTCCTTCCTCTAAAAATTTAAAAGAAGTCAATTTCGGGAATGTAGGGAAAACCAAAGTTCCTTCTTCGCCAACAATATCAAGCAGAATATCGAGCGAATCAAAAGAAGAAAAATTAAGATTCAATCTATCCAGCGAGCTATGTATCATCACCAAATCGCCTTTCTTCACTTGCAATCTCTGTGTGATTATATTTGCAAAATCAATCTCGCTTAGCAAGGGGAGTTTTGCAATATTGCGTCTATCCAAGTCTGTTTTCAGCTTAATCAACTTTTTGCGAAAACTCTCTGGCAGCAAATCTTTTATTATGTTCTTTAGCATAGTTCGAAATTAAGGAATTATTGTGGAATTTGGAAATTGGAGTTGGGGTTTATAAGGAGAGCAATAAAGAGAAAATTGAAATTAAATTTGTGTAAACTTATTCATTTAGGTAACTTACCATAATATTTCTGACAAATTATAGAATAACATTTCAAAATATGAGTGATAGAGTAATTAAATGTGCATCAGTTAACTACAAGGTAGAACCATTTTTTATAATTCAGACCAATGGAATTGACCAAAGGTATGTTGCATCGTTCCAAAATATAGAAAAACTAAAAAAGTTTATGCTTGATTTTAATGAAAAATCTAGCAATGAAAACCAAATTAGATTTCACCACCTTTTAGATGCAGAAAAGCCAGACATTTATACTGGGTTAATATCGAAAGAGAATTTCGTGGAGATGTTGGATAAGTATAATGATATGATTATGTATTATGGTTTTCACGACTTAATGCTGAGAAATTCGGAAACAGGGGACTACTTTGCGTTTGATGAACACGGCTTAATTTACATTTATTCAGTTGAGGATTATAAGCAAATTCTTGAAGAATATGGCCTGGAATTCAAAGAGAATCAAGAGCTCAATTTTGAATCAGACCATGAACATTTGAGCAAAGTAACTGACAAACAAGATTTGTTAAGTTTAATTAAAGAATACAAATTGCAAAAAATTAATTAATTGATTTATGGAAAGAATAGAATTTGAAATAGAGACTTTTAGTTTGTTTAAATTATCTTAAATTCCAGCTTCAGCACTCCAACTCCAATACCAGTTTCAATCCTGACTTAAATCATAGAAGTATTGCTTGTTTTTCCTTATATTTGCAATGTTACGGACTACATTCCGTTACTATTTTTTTGAATATTTACATGAGCTAAGAAATGGAACAAGGTATATGCTATGGTGGTATCCCCAGCAGAGTCCCCAATAACACAATGGGAATCCGTGGATACGACTATGTGGAATTTTATGTTGGCTCTGCCAAGATGGTTGCATATTGGCATGCCAAAGCTATGGGTATGGATATTGTTGCGTATGCAGGGCCAGAAACAGGTTCTCGCGATCGTACTTCTTACTTATTGGCTACTCCTACAAATTTAAAAATAATGATTACTTCGGCTTTGCAACCGGATACTTATGATATTACTTCATTCCAAACTAAGCACGGAGACGGAGTAAAACGTTGGACTGTGGAAGTTGTAGATGTGCGTGAGACATTCAAAAAAGCAGTTATGAATGGTGCTGTGCCAGTTCGCAGGCCATTTAAAATTGAAGATAAAGATGGTTACGTAGAGCGTGCATCTATTAGAATTTATGACGACACTGAAATTCAGTTTATCAATTACGACCACTATAAAGGGCTTTTTATGCCTGGTTTTGAAGAGCCAGTGCAAAAAATTAAGTTCGAAAGAAACGAAACTGGATTGAAATACATTGATCATATTGTGGGCAATGTACATATAAATGAAATGGATTATTGGGCAGAATATATAAATCGGTCATTGGATTTTGAAACATTTATTCATTATGGCCCTGGCGATATTTCTACCAAATATTCGGCATTGCTTTCTAAAGTTGTTCGCTCAAAAGATCAAATTATAAAAAATCCAATAAATGAACCATTTGAAGCAGCTCGCAAATCACAAATTGATGAATATACTGAGCAATATTTAGGTTCTGGCATTCAACATATTGCAATAGCAACGACTGATATTATTACATCAGTTAAACATTTGAGAGCAAATGGAGTTGAATTCCTAGACGCTCCACCAGATAGCTACTATGAAGCAATTGGAAATAGAGATTTCGGTTTGGAAGAAGATATAAATCAACTTAAAGAACACGGTATTTTATGCGATGTGGAAGGAAAGGGATATCTGCTGCAATTATTTACAAAACCAATTGGCGACAGACCTACTTTCTTCTATGAGATTATACAAAGAAGAAAAGGTGCTTCTGGTTTCGGACAAGGTAATTTCCAAGCTCTATTTGAAGCAATTGAAAGAGATCAAGAAAAACGTGGCAATCTGACTGCGGACGAAAAATATTAAGATTATTTTCGTATATTTAAAAACTCTATATAATTCATATAGAGTTTTTTTTTGATATAATTCTGATTTATATGAAAAACAAACTACTATTATCTGGGGTCTTAACATTTTTACTGTCAATAGTGGTAGTGATATATTGGGCTTTGCTAAAGACTAATTTTAATTTTACTTATCCACTTGACGACAGTTATATTCATTTGGCAATTGCAAAGAACTTGGCTCAGTATGGTGTATGGGGTGTTACTAAGTTTGAATTTACATCTGCATCTTCATCGCCACTTTATACAATTATTATAGCAACTTTAATTAAGTTGTTTGGCAATAATCTTTATATTCCTTTGCTTTTAAATATAGGAATTGGCTTTGCAATTGTTGCAATTGCAAGTAAATTTATTAAGGAGCATTTCTCAAATATACCCAAGATATATTACTATTTAGTACTGAATTTATTTATTCTTTTTCTCCCATTGCATACAATTGTTTTCCTAGCAATGGAGCACACTCTGCATTGTTTATTTGTTTTGTTGTTATTTATTGAATTCTATAAGTATTTGAATGGCAAATTAACCAATCAATATTTACTTCCATTATACTCTTTTTTATCTCTTTCAACCAGATATGAAACTCTATTTATTTTGTTCCCAATTGCTATGGTGTTGCTATATAAAAAAGATTATAAATTATTGATTCTAACAAGTATAGCAGGAGCTGTGTCAATTTTTGGTTTCGGAGCGTATTTCATTTCTCAAGGAGGTAGACTTCTTCCATATTCAGTGCTTGTGAAAGGTGATTCACCACAAATGAATCTACAAAGTATTATTGAATACCTAAAAATTGTGTGGATGAAATTCATTATCAATAAAGGGGCAAGTACAGTTTTGCTTTCCTCTATCGCACTTATGGCTTTCTCATTTTATAAAAAACTACACAAAACAAACTTTGAAATATTTGCAATTATTACTATCACAACAGTCATCACATTAATTCATACATTTATAGGAGGACCAGGTCATTTTTTCAGATATGAGTCATATATTATTACTTTGTTTTTCTTTTCCGTGTTAGTTATTTATAATAGAATTGGAAAAACTATTTTAATAAAATGTTTGATATTATTTACTTTATTAGGTGTATCTGCAAGGATTTATCAGTCGTTTATAAAGACTCCTCAAGCATCGCAAAATATTTATGAGCAACAAATACAGATGTCAAATTATGTTGCCAAACATAAAGAAATTGAGTCAATAGTTCTAAATGATATTGGAGCGATTGCCTATTTCAATAGCGATGTGAAAATATTAGACGTATGGGCATTGGCTACTCCTGAGCTTTCCGAATTTGTACTTTGGGAAAAGAAAGCTGGTCTGCCTGTGAAAATTACAACCCAAATGAAAAAAGAGTTAATTGGCAAATTAAGTAAAGAAAAAGGAATTGATTTCGTAATGATATATCCTAATTTATTTCAAACATTAGTTCAGGATAATTGGAAGTTGACAGATTCATTGGTTATGAAATCAAAAAGAGTAGTTTGTGCGGATACTTTGGTTTATTTCTTTAAAGTAAATAAATAAATAAATATTATTTACTTGCTCTATGTTTTGCCATCATCACTCGACCTTCTCGCAGCAGTCGTTGTTTTTCTTCTTCGGAAATTTCAGGACGGCTTGGCACTTGAGTTGCTAAATCGAAATCATCTTCTCGCAAATACATCTTTATTATATTCACAATATCATCTTCGTATTTAGCTTTCACCATTTTATTCAAATGTAATAACTTAAAAGCCAATTGTTTATTGCTATCTGTAACTTGACGGAATTTCTTCCTGAGTGCAATTAAAGTATTATTATAAACACTTTCTTTCGCACTTGGCTCCATGTAAAAATCGCTACTCTTAGGATGAATAGCGATTAATGCCGTGTCTATATATTTTTTCTTAATTGCCAATTAATTTTCTAAATAAGTATAGCCATACAAACCTGAGCGATAAGTCGAAAGATATTCCTTGCCTTCTGCGGCTGTGATAGTGCCATTTTTCACACAGCTTGTAACCCATGCTTCCATTTTGCGAACAAGTTTTTTTGCATTAAACTGAACATAATCAAGTACATCGGCAACTGTTTCTCCATCTATTATTTGTTCGATTTCATATTTGTCTCCATTCACTACAACATGTACTGCATTTGTGTCACCAAATAAATTATGTAAATCGCCTAATATTTCTTGATAAGCACCAACTAAAAATGCACCTAAGTAATATTTATCTCCAGTTTTGAAATCGTGGACTGGCATGTGGTGCGAAACGTCCAAACCACCAATAAATAAATCAATTTTACCATCGCTATCGCAAGTTATATCTTGCAAAGTAGCACGGACTTTTGGTTCTTTATTTAATTTATGGATTGGAATAATTGGGAATATTTGATCAATAGCCCATGAATCTGGCAATGATTGGAATAATGAGAAATTACAGAAATATTTATCGGAAAGCATCTTTGCTAAAGCTCTTGCTTCATCGGGCTGATGTTTTTGATCTAAGAAAATTAATTGAACTTTTCGAGCAACTGTCCAAAATAGTTTTTCAATCAATGCACGAGTAGATAAATCTAAGTGACCTAAGCTGAATAAATCAAGTGCTTCTTGTCTGATTTGCTGTGCATCGTGCCAATCTTCCACCATTCGAGCGTTGCTTAACCGAGTTGAAATATTGAACAATTCACGAGCCAATTCATTGGTTACATCTTCCATTTTGAAATCATCTTCCAAAATAGGAAGTGAAGTTTTTTCCAATACATCGAATATTAAAATAGAGTGGTGTGCTGTGAGAGCTCTACCAGACTCAGTGATAATGTTTGGATGTTTCAAATTATATTTATTGCAAACATCTACTATGGAAGATATTGCATCATTTACGTATTCCTGAATCGAATAATTGATACTGCTTGCACCAGTTGAGCGAGAGCCGTCATAATCAACGCCTAAGCCACCGCCAATATCCACATATTCTAAATTGCAACCCAGTTTAGTCAGCTCCACATAGAAATGTGATACTTCTCTGAGTGCTGTTTTAATTTTTCTAATCATAGTGATTTGGCTGCCTAAATGGAAATGAATCAACTTCAAACAGTCTGTCATTCCTTCTTTTTCGGCAATATGCAATGCAGCCATCAATTCGCTTGCATTCAGACCAAACTTACTTTTATCGCCACCAGAATCTTCCCATTTGCCAGAACCAGAACTATTCAATTTTATTCTAATTCCAATATTAGGGCGTACTTTTAACTTTTTAGCCATCGAAATAATTAGCTTCAATTCATTGAGTTTTTCAACCACAATGAATATCTCTTTGCCCATCTTTTGGGCAAGAAGTGCTAACTCAATAAAATCTTCATCTTTATAGCCATTGCAAATTATTGGTGCTTCTTCGTTGTTGGCAATTGCCAATACAACATGCAGTTCTGGTTTGGAGCCAGCTTCCAAGCCAATATTGAATTTTCGACCTTGTGAAACCATTTCTTCCACAACTGGCTTCATTTGGTTCACTTTGATTGGATAGACTATATAGTTTTTGCCTTTATAACCATATTCTTCACTTGCTTTTTTGAAGCAGCTAGAAATTTGCTCAATTCTATTATGCAAAATGTCGGGGAAACGAAGTAACATTGGCGTAGATACATCTCTTAGCTGAAGTTCGTCCACAAGCTCCTTTAAATCAATCTTCACTCCGCCTGGCTTTGGGGATACATAAGCATTGCCTTTCTCATTAATGCCAAAGTAATCTATACCCCAACCATTGATGTTGTAAAGCTCTGCTGAATCCTCAATTGTCCATTTTTTCATTGTTTCTCCAAACCATTTCAATTTTTGCACTTTTTAGAAATTAAAATTAAGAAATTTTTAAGTTTTAATCCCAAAGAACTTCACATTTTAGGAGAAAGCAGGAAACTAAAAACAAAATGGATTGCTTAAAGTATATTGATTGATTCAAAGTAATCCTGAGCTTGCTGACCACCTAACTAAAAGTAAGTTGATATATAGCCAATGGAGGATTGATTCAATACAACAAGTAAATCATTACTTTATAATTTGTATTACTTTGTTTTCTATTAGTGTTTCTGTTTTGAATACTATATTGTACTGCCCAGTTGGGATTTGAGATAAATCTAATTTTGCAAAACCAGTTTGTGTTTTCTCTAACTTCTGCACTAAAAGAGTTTGACCCAATATATTGCAAATGATAATTTCAGCTTCGCCTTCGTCTGCGTTGGCATACTCAATTTCAATTGATTCTGTTGCAGGGTTTGGCGAAATTGAAAGCAACATAGTTTTGTTTCTTGTGCCTAATAGGTATCTTTGGCCACCTTCTTTGCAAACACCCAATAAAGTAAAATTACCATTTTGTATAGTTATATCAGCATCTGCTCCAATAGCTTTTACATTTCGCAAAGTTAAAGCTGTTTCTTCTGCATTGCCGAGAGTAGTGACAAATCGAATTATTGTTAATTCATTTTTCGCATTTGCTACAATTGGCAAGCTATCTAAAATTAATATTAATGAATCGCCTTCAACTTTTTTCTTTGTAAAGTTTTTAGGGAAAAGCATAGTTTTATTGAATACTAATTCAGCTGAGATATGAGTATTGCCTACACCAATTAATTTATCCATATTTGTTAAATATAGAATTACTTTTGCTTCTTTTCTAGTAAAAGCAGAACTGGAATCAGCCGATAAAGTGGTTTTAGCATCAATTCCATTGCCATATAGTTGTAATAAAGCAGGCGAGCCAATATCGTTGAATTCAAACAAAAGACTACCATTGACTTTACCTTCGAAACTTGGATTAAATCTTAAATCAAGTTTCAATGTATCTCCTGCCTTCAGAAGGTTGTTTGTTGAATTTGAAATTATTGAAAAATCGGAATAGTTAGGGCCAGCTTGAATTATATTTGTGATTACTACATCTGTAACACCAATATTTTTAATAGTAACTGCTTGCAATGAGTCTTTAGATTTACCTAAACTCAAATTTCCAAAATCAATAATATTATTAATTACTTCAATTCCAGAAATAATTCCTTCGCCAATTATATTTTGAATGAGAGTATCAGCACCAGTTATTATATTCACCTTCGCTGAGTGAGCACCCACTCTATTGGGTTTGAATCTGAACTCGCCAATGCTACTTTTGCCAGCTTCCACTTCGTATTTGGGGAAACCAGAAACTAATTCAAAAGCATTTGCATCAGCTCCACTAAAATAAATTGAGTCCACCCTAAATTTATACGAACCATTATTTATTGTAAAATCATTTATTACAGAATCTTTTATTTGATTTACTATACACTGCTTCATATCAATATCTCTGCTGGCTGGAGATGGAGCAACTATGGCAAAAAGTGTGTCTGAAATGTCTTCTTGCTGAACTTCTCTATCTGGGCTAAGCTTTACTACCCAAGCATCAGCTCCACCATAATTTTTTATTACATCAAAATTGTTAGAAGCTGTATAACCTGTAACAACAAACCCATTGTCAGTGCTTTGAATTACAGAAGTTCCAGCTTCAAACCCAGTACCACCTAAACATTTTTGCCATTCTAATTGTCCATTTATATCAACTTTTACTACCCACATGTCTGTGCTATCTTTATATCCAGTAACTTGTCCAGTATTTCTTGAGT